>Ga0111538_10002039_pt1 | contig 28450 bp, 24 predicted proteins | sample SoiMethybrSBSTD1_FD_79669 | JGI IMG/M metagenome (GOLD analysis project Ga0111538, IMG submission 79669) | Bulk soil microbial communities from a Populus tree surrounding site in Tennessee, USA - Soil MetaG P. TD hybrid SBSTD1 (version 2)... | ecosystem: Environmental > Terrestrial > Soil >... | reverse complement strand
GCCGCCGCCGGCGTGCTGGCCGGTCCGGCCAGACGAAGTACAGCACGAGTCCAGCAACGGCGAGAGACTCGAGTTCAGCGAGCCAGAGGAAGCGATCGTCGAAGCGGCCGGCCTCGGTCCACGCGAACGCCCAGATCTGACCGACGATGCCCGAGGTGATCTCGGTGGCGAGCCAGAGCATGAGTGCCGGGCGCAACACCTCGGCCGCAGAGGGGGCTGGTTCTCCAAGCGGCACCGACGAAGACGGCGCTGTCACGGACATCGACGCGAGACTACCGCGAACTCGATGATCGCGCCCAATCCCGAGCGTCAATCGATGCCGAGGTCGTTGACGAAGCTCGTGCGCTCGCTGAGTTGGTCGCGAGTGGTGCCGCACTGCATACAGGTGATCTCGCAGACCTGCTCGAACACGACCTCGCGGGGGCGAGGCCGACCACGGTCGGCGAGAGCCCGCGTCACGTGTGTGACGACTTCGCCCACGGTCATGAGCTCCGCGGCGTCCTCGTCCGCGATGGTGATCCCGAAGAAGTTCTCGAACTCCATCACGAGCTCGACGGAATCGAGACCCATCAGCTGCTCCGGCCGAGCGCCGCGAGCACCTTCGCCTTCGCCTGACCCGCAGCGCACTCGCTCTTCACCATGCCGCGCCGCACGAGGAACTCGACCGTTCCCTCGGCGGCCTTGCGACCGACGAACACCTGCACCGGCAAACCGAGCAGCTCGAGGTCCTTGAACTTCGCACCCGGACTCAGCGGCCGATCGTCGAGGCACACGTCGACTCCGGCCGCCTGCAGCTCCGCGTAGAGCTTCTCGGCGAGCACCTTCTGCTCGTCGCGCTTGCTGTCGAGCATCGCGACCACGCACTCGAACGGCGCGATCGAAGCCGGCCAGACGATGCCCTTGTCGTCGAAGTTCTGCTCGACCGCCGCCGCCGGCGTGCGCGAGACGCCGATGCCGTAGCAGCCCATCACGAACGGCTGCGGCTTGCCGGCCTGGTCCATGAACGTCGCGCCCATCGCCTTCGAGTACTTGATGCCGAGCTTGAAGATGTGGCCGACCTCGATGCCGCGCGCCTGCACGAGCGGCTGCCCGCTGATCGGGCAGCCTTCGCCGGCGCGCGCGAGCCGCACCTCCTTCCACGACGGCACGCGGCAGTCGCGGCCGAAGTTCACGTTGAGGCAGTGGTAGCCGCTCTCGTTGCACCCGGTCAGCAGGTTCGTGCAGTCGCGCAGCGATTCGTCGGCGAGCAGCGGCACCTTCTCGCTGAGGCCCACGGGCCCTGCGAAGCCGGTCTCGGCGCCGGTCGCGGCCTTGATCTCCTCGTCGGTCGCGAGCCGCACGGCGAGCGCGTCCAGCGAGTTCGCGAGCTTCGTCTCGTTGATCTCGAGATCGCCGCGCATCATCACCGCGACGACCGTCTCCTTGTTCTTCCAGGTCGCCTTGTAGAGCACGGTCTTCGCCATGCGGCCCGGCACCCAGCCGGGAAAGAACTGCTGCAGCTGCGCCACCGTCTTCACGTTCGGCGTGCTGTGTTTCTCGAGCGCCTTCGGCGCGCCACCGGCCGGCGCTGCGGGCAGCTTGCTCGTCGCCTTCTCAACGTTCGCCGCGTAGCCGCTCGCTTCGCAGAACAGGATCGAGTCCTCGCCCGAGTCGGCGATCACCATGAACTCCTCGCTGCCAGCACCCCCGATCGCGCCCGAGTCGGCTTGCACGACCGTGTAGCGCAGACCGCAGCGCTCGAAGATGCGGCAATACGCGTTGCGCATCTTCTGGTAGGCGACGTCGAGGCCCGCCTGGTCCGCGTCGAACGAATACGCGTCCATCATGATGAACTCGCGGCCGCGCATGAGGCCGAAGCGCGGCCGGATCTCGTCGCGGAACTTGTCCTGGATCTGGTAGCAGTTGACGGGCATCTGCTTGTAGCTGTTGACCTGCGCGCTGACGTAGGTCGTCATGACCTCTTCGTGCGTCGGGCCGAGGCACATCTCGGTGCCCTTGCGATCCTTCAGCGTGAACATGATCCCGTCGGTCACGTAGCGGTCCCAGCGCCCGCTGGAGACCCAGAGCTCCTTCGGCTGGATGATCGGCAGCATCACTTCGTTGGCGCCTTCGCGGTCGAGCTCCTCGCGCACGATCTGCGCGAACTTCTTCACGACGCGCCACATCAGCGGGGCGAACGTGTAGACGCCGGCGGCGATCTTCACGATGAAGCCCCCGCGCGCGAGCAGCTTGTGACTCGGGATCTCCGCATCGGCGGGGTCTTCGCGCAGGGTCGAGATCAGGATCTGGCTGAGGCGCATAGGGCGGAGCAGAGTAGCGAGCGGAGGCGGTGCGCGAAACGATCCGGCGAGCGACTCCCCCGCCAACCCGTCGGCAACAATCGCAGGCGAGGGCATTCGCGCACGATGTCCGAGATAGCATGCGGGGCGACCTCTACTCGAAGGAAGCTCGATGCGCGCCGTCATCGCCGTGTTGCTGTTCGCCTGTCTCGCGGCAGGAGCATGGTTCGTCTTCGACCGCAGCGAGATCCAACTGCTGCCCGACGCTCCCATCACGGCCAAGGCTGGAGCTCCCATCGCGGCAGCGGAGACGCAGACGGCACCAGTTCCCAACGACAAGGAACAGCCAGCTGGCGCCGCGGTCGAGGCCGACGCGAACCAACGACAGGCCGTGGCACCGCAGTTCGCGGGACCGGTCGGTGAGGTGCAGGTCGTGCACTTCGACACCAAGACGCCGATCGAGAAGGCGACGGTCTACTGCTGGCCACCCGATTTCGAATGGTGGAATCCCACAGCCAGGCCGCAGGGACTGTCGAGCAAGGACTACGACGCGTTCTTCGAGCGGATGCGTCTGGCACTGACCACCGACGGCGAAGGGCGATGCCGCGTTCCGCTCGGCAGCTTCGGGGCCCAGGTGACCGCAGTGAAGGACGAGCTCTGGGGGCAGGGTCACGTACCCAAGGACGCCGCAGCACCGGTCGTGCTCGCGTTGCGTGCCGACCACACGTTGCGCGTGCTCGTCGTCGATGCGGGCGGCAGGCCAGCGGGCGGGGTGATGGTGAGCGGCAAGCACAAGGACGGCGACCGACCGATGAGTCTCTGGTTGGGCAAGACGGACGCGGCCGGCCGGCTCGAGCATCGCCACGTGCAGCAGCTCGCCAATGAGGACACGACGGCGAAGATCGAATGCGTCGCGAACATGACCGGTGGCGGCGAAAGTGCGCCGGTGCTCGTCGACGTCACGGCACCACCACCCGAGGTCGTGCTGCAGTTGCCACCAGGCGGCACCGTGACCGTGCACGTGCGCGACGCCGAAGGCAAGCCGGTCGACCCCACGTTCCTCGGCGAACCGAACGTGTTCCTCACGACGTTCGCCGAGCAGCCGCGCAACGAGAACGCCGAGATCGAGGGGCTGAATTGGCTGAACCGTGCCTACGGCGGCGTGCGGATCGACGAACGCGGCGATGCCGTGTTCGACCCCGTTGCGCTCGATCGCTTCGTGATTGCCAGCGCCAGCCTGAGGCTGCGCAGCGCCGTCGTTCCTGGCCCCACGCTCGAGAATCCACACATCGAAGTGACCGTCAGCGAAGGCGCGGACGACGTCGTGCTGACCGGCACCCTGCTCGATGCCCAAGGGATGCCGTATGCGACGTCACAGTTCATGGCGACGTGCAAGTTCAGGGGCATGAGCGCGCAACGCGGCCTGACCGACGCGTCGGGGCGCTTCCGGATCTCCGTCACCAGGGTCCCGCCGGGACAGCAGATCGCTGTGTCGTTCGACACCAAGGTGGCCAACAGGGACGCCCCGCAAGCGTGCGAGCTGCCGCCGCGGTTGCTCACGAAGGGCCGCAACGACCTCGGCGAAGTCCGCCTCGCACTGCAATCGATCCTCGTCGAGGGCAGGGTTGTCATGGCGGATGGCGGGGAACCCGTGCAGGTCCCGATGCTGATCGAGCGCAACGCGGTCGGTCGCTGGCAGCAGGAGTCGAACCTGCAACCGGAATGGGGCAAGGCGGGTGCGTTCACGATGCGCAGCGGCATCGCCAAGGGCACGCCGATCCGGCTCTCCGTGCTGACGAACGGGTTCTTGCCGGTGGCACCCATCGAGTGCGCCGCGGGCGACACGGGCCTCGAGATCACGCTGCGGAAGGGCGGATCGGCGCACGCCACGTTCCTCGTCGACGACACGCTACCACTCGAACGGTTGACCCTCCGGTTCCGACCCGCGGACCCTCCGCAGAAACAGGACAGTCGTGCCGAGATGATGGAACGCATGCAGAACCTCCCTCGTCAGCTGCAAGCGAAGGACGGTCGAGTGCAGCAGGATTGGCAGGGCCTCAAACCCGGTCGCTACCGGTTGCAGGCGCTGTGCGCAGGTGGGGCCGAACCGATCGTCGCGATCGACGCCATCGAGATCGCCGATGGCCCGTGTACCGACCCGCGTCTCGTCGACATCGATCTGCGCGGCCGCGTCCGCGTCTTCGAGATCCGCGCGACCGCCAGCGACGCGACGCCGATCGCGAGCCGGGACGCGTTCGTGGTGATCCGCAGCAGCGGCGACGACTGGAGCGGGTTCCAACTCGCGGCTGGTTTCGTCAAGATCGCAGCGCCAGCTGCCGTCGACCTCATCGTGCTCGCCAAGGGGCACAAGACCGCGTTCGTGAACGGCGTGTTCGATGCGCGCACAATCGCGCTCGAAGCGGCGGCCGAGGCGCACCTCGCACTCGCGTTGCCATCGCCGTTGCCCGAAGGAGCCACACTTCGGCTCCGCCTGCGACCCACGCTCGAGCTGCCGCGCCGGGCGCGCATGCAGCTCGACAACGGACGCGGCATGCAAGCCGCGGACTTCTTCGTCGAAGAGGCGATCGTCGACGCGTCGGGCAAAGCGACCGTGCCGGTGCGCTATCCGGGGTCCTACACGATCGAAGCCACGCTTTCGTTCGGTCAGCGCGGCGGAGCCTACATCCGCGACTTCGAACCGCCGACGATCACGCTGCCCGCGAGCGGCGAGGTCGCCTTGCGCGTCGGCCAGGAGGGGTTCGATCGGGCGCTCGAAATGGCACGCCGGTGACCACGGGCGCGTCGGCGCTCACTTGCCGTCACCCGCCGGCCGGACCGTTGGCAAGGATCGAAGGCAACAGCATCCGCGCACGCGTTCCGACTACGATGCGTGCCGACCCCAACTCGAAGGAAGCTCGATGCGCGCCGCGATTGCCATGTTGCTGTTGGCCTGTCTCGCTGCAGGAGCGTGGTTCGTGTTCGACGACAGCGAGATCAAACCAGCGCCGATCGCTCCGGCCAATGCCAGCCCGGAGGCTCGCATCGCCGCGGCAGCGGAGACTCAGACAGCACCCGTTTCCATCGACAAGGAGCAGCCAGCTGGCACCGCGGTCGAGGCCGACGCGAACCAACGCCAGGCCGTGGCGCCGCAGTTCACGGGACCCGTCGGTGAGGTGCAGGTCGTGCACTTCGACACCAAGGCGCCGATCGCCGGGGCCACCGTCTACTGTTGGCCGCCCGACTTCGACTGGCAGCAGCTCTCCGCGGAACTGCAGGAACTGCAGCGCCGCGACGGCGATGCGTTCCTGCAGCGCGTCGGTCTCTCACTGACCACCGACACCGACGGCCGTTGCCGCGTGCCACTGGGCAAGGTTGCAGCGGAGACGCACGTCACCGCGGTGAAGGATGAGCTCTGGGGTCAAGGCTACCTGCGCAAGGACGCCGCCGAATCGCTCGTGATCGCCTTGCGCGTCGATCGCACGCTGCACGTGCTCGTCGTCGACGCCGGCGGCAAGCCAGCGCCCCGGTCGACGGTGCTCGGCAAGCGCAAGAATGGCGATCGGCCGATGAGTTGGCAGATGGGCAAGACGGACGGTGCCGGTCGGTTCGAGCACCGCCACATCCAGGAGTTCGCCAACGGGGGCGCAGCGGCCAAGATCGAGTTCGTCGCGGGCATGCCGGGTGGCGAGAGCGCGCCGGTGCTCGTGGACGCTACGGCCCCGCCACCCGAGGTCCTGCTGCAGTTCCCACCTGGCGGCACCGTGACCGTGCACGTGCTCGACACCGAGGGCAAGCCGGTCGACCCGACCTTCCTCGGCGAACCGAGCGTGTGCCTCGCGACGTACGCCGAGAAACCGGGCAACGAGCACGCCGAGGTCGAAGGCATGAACCAGGCCCAGAATGCCCAGGGCTGCGTGCCGCTCGACGAACGCGGCGATGCCGTGTTCGGCACCGTGGCGTTCGGTCGCTTCGTGATGGCCAGCGTCGATTGGTCGCTGCGCAGCGCAGTCGTGCCGGGCCCCACGCTCGAGAACCGATACGTGGAGGTGACGGTGCAAGAGAGCGCCGACGACGTCGTGTTGACCGGCACGCTGCTCGACTCCCAAGGCCTGCCGTTGGCGACTTCGCAGTACATGGCGGCTTGCAAGTACGAGAACGGCATGAGCGGGCCGAGGGGCAGGACCGACAAGACGGGGCGCTTCCGTCTCGCGGTGCCCCATCTCCCAGCTGGACAACAGGTCGCCGTGTCGTTCGACACCAAGCTGGTCAACAGGGCCGATCCACAGGCGTGCGAACTACCGCCGCGATTGCTCGTGAAGGGACGCAACGACCTCGGCGAAGTCCGCCTCGCCCGGCACTCGGTGCTCGTCGCGGGCAAGGTCGTCATGGCGGACGGCAGTGAACCCGTGTCGGTCCAGATCCAGATCGAGCGCAAGGACGCCAGGAGCTGGCAGCAGGAGTGGAACCTGCACCCGGAATGGGGCAAGGCGGGCGCGTTCACGATTCGCAGCGGGATCGCCAAGGGCACGCCGATCCGGCTCTCCGTGGTGACGAACGGGTTCTTGCCGGTGGCACCCATCGAGTGCGCCGCGGGCGAGACGGGCATCGAGATCAAGTTGGAGAGGGGCGGATCGGCGCGTGTCACCTTCCTCGTCGACGACACCGTGCCACTCGAACGGTTGACCTTCCGGTTCCGGCGCGTCGACGCGGTGCAGAAGCAGGACCCGCGCGCCGAGATGATGGAACGCATGCAGCACTTCCCCGGCCGGCTGCAGGCGAAGGACGGCCGCGTGCAGCGCGACTGGAACGGGCTGAAGCCCGGTCGCTACCGCCTGCAGGCACTGTGCGCGGGGGTGGCCGAGCCGATCGTCGCAATCGACGCCGTCGAGGTCATCGATGGACCGTGTGCCGACCCACGGCTCGTCGACATCGACGTGCGCGGTCGCGTTCGAGCCTTCGAGATCCGCGCGACGGCCAGCGACGGAACGCCCATCACGAGCCGGGACGCGTTCGTCGTGATCCGCAGCAGCGGCGACGACTGGTGCGGGTTCCAACTCGCGGCCGGCTTCGTCAAGATCGCGGCACCTGCGGCCGTCGACCTCATCGTAGTCGCCAAGGGTCACAAGGCCGCGTTCGTGAACGGCGTGTTCGATGCGCGCACGATCGCGCTCGAAGCGGCGCCCGAGACGCACTTGGCACTCGTGTTGCCGTCGCCGTTGCCCGAGGGAGCCGCACTTCAGCTCCGCCTGAAACCGACGCTCGAACTGCCGCGCCGCGCCCGGATGCAGCTCGACAACGGAAGCGGCATGGGAGCCGAGAGCTTCTTCGTCGAAGAGGCGATCGTCGACGCGTTGGGCAAGGTGACCGTGCCGGTGCGGTACCCGGGGCCCTACACGATCGAGGCCAGCCTTTCGTTCGGCCAGCGCGGGGGAACCTACATCCGCGACTTCGAACCGCGCACGATCACCCTGCCCGCGACCGGCGAAGTCGCCGTGAAGGTCGGCCAGAAGGGCCTCGATCGCGCGCTCGAAGCGGCGCGGCGGTGAACGCGCGTCGGACGGTGCATCCCTTGCCGTCGACTCGCCGGCCGGACCGTTCGCAAGGATGGCAGGCAACGCACTCGCACGCGCTTTGCGAGTACGATGCCTCGCGACCGCCACTCGAAGGAACTCGATGCGCGCCCCCATTGCCTGGTCGCTGTTGGCCTGTCTCGCTGCAGCAGCGTGGTTCCTGTGCGAGAACATCCAACCGGTGCCGTTCGCTCCCACCACCGCAGAAACCAGCCCGGGGGTGCCGATGCCCGCGACAGCGGTGACGCAGACGCCCGTTCCGACCGACAAAGCGCAACCGCTCGGCACCGCGGTCGAGAGCGCCGCGAACCAACGCGAGGCCGTGCCACCGCTGTTCGCGGGACCGAACGGTGAGGTGCAGGTCGTGCACTTCGACACCAAGGCGCCGATCGCGGGCGCCACTGTCTACTGTTTGCCGCCCGACTTCGAGTCGCACACGCTCTCCGCGGAATTGCAGGAGCTGCTGCGGAACGACCGCGATGCGCTCCTGCAGCAGACGGGGCTGGCTTTCTCGACCGATGCCGACGGCCGCTGCCGCGTGCCGCTCGGCCCGGATGCGACCCACGTCAGTGCGGTGAAGGACGAGCTCTGGGGGCAGGGCTACCTGCGCAAGGGCGCCACCGAATCGACCGTGATCCTCTTGCGCGCCGATCGCACGCTTCACGTGCTCGTCGTCGACGCGGGCGGCAAGCCGGTGCGCGGGTCGATGGTTGTCGGCACGCGCAAGCATGGCAGTCGAACAACCAATAGCCAGATGGGCGAGACGAACGCTGCCGGTCGGCTCGAGTACCGCCACGTCCACCTGCTCGCCAACGCCGAGACGGCGAAGATCGAATTCGTCGCGAGCATGCCCGGTTGCAAGAGTGCGCCGCTGCTTGTCGACGTCACGGCGCCGCCACCCGAGGTCCTGCTTCAGTTGCCGCCTGGCGGCACCGTGACCGTGCACGTGCGCGATGCCGAGGGCAGGTCCATCGACCCGACCTTTCTCGACGAACCGAATGCAAACCTCGCGGTGGTGATCAAGAAGCCGTCCGAGAACGCCGTGTTCGTATTCCCGGGTCACGGCGACGTGCGGATCGACGAACACGGCGATGCTGTGTTCAACCCCGTGGAGTTCGATCGCTTCGTGATTGCCAGCGTCGCCCACGGGCGCGCCGTCGTTCAAGGCCCCACGCTGGCAAACCGGTACGTGGACGTGGTGGTGAGCGAGGGTGCCGACGACGTCGTGTTGACCGGCACGCTGCTCGATGCCGACGGGATGCCGCTCGCGTCGTCGCAGTTCTCGGCAACGTGCAAGTGCAAGAGCGTCAGGGGAGGGCAGCGCGGCAGGACCGACGCGTCGGGGCGCTTCCGTCTCGCCGTCGCCCAGCTCCCGACGGGACAAGAGATCACCGTGTCGTTCACCAAGGTGGTGAGCGGGGCAGCTCCGCAGGCGTGCGAACTGCCACCGAGGTTGCTCACGAAGGGACGCAACGACCTCGGCGAAGTCCGCCTCGCAAGGCGCTGATCCTCGTCGAGGGGCAAGGTGGTCTGGCCGATGGGGCGGCGAGCCGATCTGCCGCTAACACGCGGCAGCGGGCGGCGTCCATGCGCTCATGAACACGGCCATCAGGATCCTTCTGGCCCTCGCGCCGCTCGCGGTCCCCCACCTGCTCCTCGCGCAGCAGCCGCCGAAGCCGGAGCCGCCGCCGGCGAACTACGTCGCCCACGAATGGGGAACGTTCACGAGCATGACCGGCACCGACGGCATCGTGCTCGACGGTCTTCACCACGAGGAGGAGGCGCTGCCGAAGTTCGTGCACGACCTGCTGAAGATCGACGCCTACGCGGCCACGGACTGCAAGATGCCGGCGAGTCGCGTCACGCAGAAGATGGAGACGCCGGTGATCTACTTCTACAGCGACGAGCCGCTGCGGGTTCAGGTGAACGTCTGGTTCGCGAAGGGGCTCATGACGCAGTTCTATCCGCTGCCGTCGACCGTCTATCCCGAGCTCGCGAACGCGCGCAAGCAGCGCGTCGACATGAGCAAGGTGGACGGCTCGATGCTCGAGTGGGACGTCGATCTCGTGCCGCGCGCCGCGGGTGCACCTGCCGAAGTGCCCTTGGTCGCCGCCGACGAGCCGTGGGCGTTCGCGCGGCAGACCGGTTCGTGCTTCGTGCGCACACGCCCCGAAGCCGGCTCGCCCGCGCGCGTCGAAGCCGAGCACTACCTGTTCTACCGCGGCCTCGGCCGCTGGCAGGCGAACGTGAAGATCCACGCCGAGCGCGGAGGCGTGGCGACGCTCGCGAACGGCATGGAGCAGGAGATCCCGTTCTGCGCGCTGCTCGAGCTCGGCGAACAAGGCGGCCGCTTCGCGATCGGCAAGCCGATCGCGGCGGGCGCCTCACAGCGCTTCGACCTCGTGGCCTCGCCGTGGATCGCCGACCGCGAGCACCTCTCGCGCCAGATCGGCGCTGCGGTCATGCAGGGTCTCGTGCAGCAGGGACTGTTCCTCGACGAAGCGCGCGCGATGGTCGCGACGTGGTCGCGTTCGTGGTTCCAGAAGGACGGCACGCGCGCGATCTACGTGCTGCCGCGCAAGCAGGTCGATTCCGTGCTGCCGCTGAACTTCGAGCCGCGCCCCAAGGAGCTCGTGCGCGTGCTCGTCGGCCGGCTCGAGTTCATCACGCCCGAGACGCAGGAGCGGGTCGAACGTGCCTTGCGCGATCGCGCCAACGGCGACGCCGCGGGCGCCCGCCGCGCCGCGGAAGTGTTCACGTCACTCGATCGGTTCCTCGAGCCGCACTTGCGCAACATCGAGCGCAACGGCAGCGACCCATCGCTGCGGCGCGCCGCCGCGCAGCTGCTCGCTGCGACGATGCGCTGACCCGGAGCCGCTTCTGGTCCAGAACCGAAGCGGCGCGCCGAAGGCGACCCGCTGCAGAACACGGGCTGCTACCACCGAAGTGTGGCCATCGCGGGCGCGCTCGGGCCCGACGACGAACGGCTTCGGCTTGCTCTTCTCGACTTCAGCCATGCGGCCATCTCGGTGAACCGCGGGCCAGTCTGCCGCGATGGCCGGCGCCTTGGTCGTCGGAGGGAACTGGACTGCAACCGGGCGCCTGAAGGCGCCAGTTGTTCCTGATGCGGAACATTGCCGACCGCGGACTCCGCCCGGATCGCCCGCCACCCCCGCGGCACACGCGTTGCCAACGGCGGCACCCTGAGGTCCCTATGCGCACTCTCCCGATTCACGCTTTCGTGCTGACCCTGATCGCGCTCGCCGCGCGCAACGCGGCCGTCGAAGCCGAACTGCGTGCGGCGGCGCCAACCGCCGAGGCCGCTCGCATCCCAGCGCCGCATGGTGGCGGGCCGACGTCCACTGTGCCGCCGCCACCACCGCGCGCACAGCCCCAGGTCCCCGCGTACACGGGGCCCAAGGACACGAACAATCCGCCCACGACGCGCACGCCCCCCGGTCCGTCTTCACCGAGCACACCCCCAGTGGCGGGCGGCGGCGCCGCCGCGCCGAAAGGCCCCAGCTCGCCGCGCGGGATCGCGCTCGCGGAACTGCAGGACACGTCGTGGACGCAGTGGTGGGACTGGAACCGGGACCACTTCGAAGCGCCGCAACCACGCGCCGTGCCGGAAGGCCCGACGATCGCGACACCGGGACTCCGCATGGCCGAGCAGGCCCTCGTGTCGCTGAGCGCATCGTCGAACAGCCTCGAACGCGCTTCGGCCTTGCAGGCGCTCGGCCGCATGGGCGCTGCCCCCGAACTGCTGCGCAAGAGCCTCGAAGATCCGTCGCGCGAGGTCCGGTTCGCGGCCTTGCTGGGGCTCGGCAGCGCCGGTTCGGCGACGCACACGCACACGCTGCTCAGTCACGCAAGGAACCAGTCCGATGACGAAGCGCTGAGCATCGCGTTGACCGGGCTCGCGATGGCTCCCGCGGGGGCGCTCGCGCCCACGATCGGCGCAACACTCGAACCATCGCTCGGCGACGGCCGCCTCGAGGTGTTCGCGGCCGCGGCGATGGCGAGCGGCCCGCTCGGTGCACCCGAACTGCGCGCCATGACCCTGGCGGCGCTGACGACCGGCAAGAGCCCGCTGCACCGCGCGGTAGCCGCGCACACGCTCGGCCTCGGCGCAGACGGCGAGGCCGTGGCGGCGCTCACGGTCGCGGCCGCCGATCGCAGCGTCGACGTGCGTCGCTCCGCGGCGCTCGCACTGGGCCGCAGCCATCACGCGCTGGCCCTGCCCGCGCTGCAGGCCGCCTACGAGCTCGAACACGACCAGCTCACGCGCGCAATGTTGCTGCTCGCCGTCGGCGACCACGGCGGCCTCGCGGGCAAGGACTTCCTCTGCGCGGAGATGACCCAGGGAAGCAAAGCCGTGCGCGGCTTCGCGGCTCTGGCCCTTGGTCTGTGGGGCCGCGCGCGCGGCGACGCGAGCGTGGCAGCGCCGATCCAGAAAGCCCTCGGTGCCGAACGGAACCGCGATCAACGCGGTGCCTACCTGCTCGCGCTGGGTCTGCTGCGTCACGACGGCAGTCGCGACCTGCTGATCGGCGAGCTGACCACCAGCACCTCTGCGACGCGCGGTGCCGCGGCGGCCGCTCTCGGCATGCTCGGCAACGGCGCTGCGTTGGACGCCCTGGCGGGCAGTCTGCGCGAGGATTCCTGCCCGCTGGTGCGCTCGCACGTGACCAGGGCTTTGACGAGCCTCGGCCAGCCGGCGATCGAAACGTTGAGAACTGCCGTGCGCGAAGACGTGCACAGCGGCGTGCGCAACTCGGCGGCGTTCGCGCTCGGCGGCATCGCCGACCCTTCTGTCGTCGCCGATCTGATCGCGCTGGTCCGCGACGAACGTAACCCTGCCGAGCTGCGCGCGGGCGCGGCGTTCGGTCTTGGCCGCTACTTCCGCCGCCACGATCCGCGACTGCCCGACCTGCGCTTCCAATACAACTTCACGCTGCTTCCGGCTCTGGTGGCGTGGGCATTCGGGCAAGAGCTGTAGCACGGTCTCGAGCTGCGTGGTTCTGGGGGCCGGGGCCAAGCCCGCGCGGCGCGGCGTTGCAGGAAGCGCCGCGAACGATCACGATCCACGGCCATGCTCGAACTCTTCCCCAACGGCACGGCGCACTACCTGATCGGTGGACTGCTGATCGGAACCGGCGTCGCGTTCCTGTTCGCGACGACGGGTCTCATCGGCGGCGCGAGCACGCTGTTCAGCTCGACCTGGTCGTTCGTGAGCCGCCATGCGTTCTTCCAGGTGCAGCGCTTCGTCGAGAGCCGCTCGTGGCGCCTCGTCTACGCGGCCGGCATGCTGCTCGGCGCGCTGCTCGTCACGGTCATCTCGGGACTCGGCCCCACGACCTCCGTGCCGTGGCCGCTGCTGCTGATCGGCGGCGTCGTCGCGGGTTTCGGCGCACGCCTCGCGAACGGCTGCACCTCGGGGCACGGCATCTGCGGGCTCGCCTCGCTGCAACTGCCCTCGCTGCTCGCGGTGCTGACGTTCCTCGCGACCGCGTTCCTGACCGCCAACGCCGTGCACGCAATCGGGGGTCAGCCATGAACGCGCGTTGGCCCTTCGTGCTCGCCGCGGGCACCTTGTTCGGCGCTGGGCTCGCGTGGTCGACGATGACGCGGCCCGAAGTCGTGCTGTCGTTCCTGCACTTCACCGACCTCGGCCTCTTGCTGGTGCTCGGCGGCGCCGTGAGCGTCACGTTGCTCGTCTACCAGCTCGCGCCGCGTTTGCTCGCGCGGCCGATCGCCGGCGAACGTTTCGCGCAGCACCCATCGGTCCTCGACAAGCGCACGCTGGGAGGTGCCGCGCTGTTCGGCGTCGGCTGGGGTCTCTGCGGTGTGTGTCCTGGGCCCGCGATCGCGGGTCTCGGCACCGGCAACTGGCCGCTGCTCGTGGCACTCGCGGGGCTGTTCGCCGGTGGCTGGCTGCAGGGACGGTTCTGCGGCAAGGTGTGAGCGCCGCGCGAGAGTGGTTCCGGCGATGGCTCACTGCACGCCGGAGCCGAACTGCCATCGACTCCGCGTCGTGAAGCAGCCAGCAGGGCGCCGCTTCCCACGGCAGTGACGGCACAGCAAGACGTTGGTCAGGTGGCGTGGATCACGATCTCGCTCGCCCACTCCCGGTCGCGTAGGATACGGCGGTGTTCGAGGCCGTGAGCAAGGTGCTGAACGACGAACCGCGCGTTGCCTACGCGCTGGTGTTCGGTTCCCGCGCGCGCCGCACCGACCACGCGGGCAGCGATCTGGACCTCGCCATCGGCACAGTGGGCCCACTGTCCGTGCTCGAGCTAGGCGACCTGATCGCGCGACTCGAGTCCGCCGCAGGTCGCCCAGTGGACCTCACGCTGCTCGACGAAGCGCCGCCGGGGCTCGCGTATCGTGTGTTCCGCGACGGCAAGGTGATCCTCGAACGTGACGCCGCCGCCCTCGTGAACCGCAAGGCGTGGGCGGTGCTCGAGTACCTGGATTGGAAACCCATCGAGGATCTCTTCACGCGGGCCGGCGGCAGTGGTCAACCGAATGGCAGATAGACTCCTGCTCGCGAAGGCATTGGCCGAGATCCGCGACGCAGTGGCGCGCATCCGCGAGGTGTTGCCAGCCGATACGGCTGCCTTCGCGCGCGATCGGACTACCCGCGAGGTCGTCGTGTTGAACCTGTTCGTCGCGCTGCAGAGCTGTCTCTCGGTGGCCACGCACTGGCTCGCTGACTCGCAACTCGACGTCCCCGCGGCCTACCGCGACGTTTTCGTGGCGCTCGGCGACCGGCGCGTGCTGTCGAGCGATCTTGCCGCTCGTCTTGCGGCGGCTTCGGGCCTTCGCAACCTCATCGCGCGTCGCTACGGCGTGCTCGATTGGCAGCGCATCCACACGATTGCCAGCACGCAACTCACCGATCCGCTGGCATTCTGCGATGAGATGGATCGCGCTGCCAAGTCGCCGTGATCTGCGCTCGGTGTTCGGCACCGCGACGGGCCAGCGCGCAGACCTGCCTGTCGTGCTCGATCCTTGGGCGGTCAATCCTCCGGTTTCGTGATGTCGGACGCAACCACTGCGGTCATCGGCTCGTAGCTCGGCGATCACCTGCGCGCGCAGGCGAAGCAGCAGACGGCCGCATCCCCCACCTACTGCCAGGAGAACCCCGGACGTCTCGGGTGAAAGCTCCGAGGTCGCTCAGGAAGAATCTCGATCTGCGGTTCCCTGAGCTGGAGGTAGAGACCACACCCGACTCGTCAACACATCAGAGAGCACCTCGTGAAGCGTGCACCGAGGTGCTTCTTCAGTTCGCTCACCATCTCGCTGCGATCCAAACCGGATCCACCGCGAAGAGGAGTCGCCATGTTCGCAACGATCCGCACGAACTCGTCCCCGCGTGCCGCGGCGTTCTCGATCCTTGCAGTCGTCCTCGCGCTGCCGACCGCCACGGACGTGGTGCTGGCGCAGGAGGCTCTGATCGGTCGGGGGATGATGGTGATCGACAGCCGCTGGCACGAAGAGGCCTTCGTGGAGGTAGCGGCGGGTGTAGATCACACGGTAGTGCGCCGCAGCAACGGCAGCGTCGTTGCCTGGGGCTACAACACTGATGGTCAGTGCAACGTGCCGGCGCTGCCGCCGGGTCTGTCCTACGTCGAACTGGCGGCCGGTGGCTCCCACGCCGTAGCGCGTCGCAGCGACGGCACCGTGGTGGCGTGGGGATTCAACTCCTCGGGTCAGTGCAACGTGCCGGCGCTGCCGCCGGGGCTGTCCTACGTCGAGGTGGCTGCAGGTTATCACCACACAGCAGCGCGGCGCAGCGACGGCACCGTGGTGGCATGGGGCGACAACTCGGGTGGCCAGTGCAACGTGCCCCTGCTGCCGCCGGGTCTTTCCTACGCCGAGGTAGCGGCCGGCGATCACCATACGGTCGCGCGTCGCAGCGACGGCAGCGTCGTGGCATGGGGCGACAACCAGCACGGCCAGTGCAACGTGCCAGCGCTGTCGCCGGGGCTGTCCTACGTCGAGGTGGCTGCAGGTATGCACCACACAGCAGCGCGGCGCAGCGACGGCACCTTGGTGGCCTGGGGCGACAACTCGACTGGCCAGTGCAATGTGCCAGCACAGCCGCCAGGTCTGCTCTACGTCGAGGTGGCGGCGGGCCTCGGCCACACCGTCGCGCGGCGCAGCGATGGCAGCGTGGTGGCTTGGGGCGACAACAGCGATGGTCAGTGCAACGTGCCAGCACTGCCGCCAGGCCTGTCCTACGTCCAGGTAGGTGTGGCGGCGGGTGGACGTCACACGGCAGCGCGTCGCAGCGACGGCAGCGTGCTGGTCTGGGGCAGCAACAGAGTCGGCCAGTGCAACGTGCCGCCGCTGCCGCCGGGCCTGTTCTACGTCGAGGCGGCCGCGGGCTGGTTCCATGAAGTAGCTCGTCGCAGCGACGGCACTGTGGTGGCATGGGGCAATGAGCAATTGGGCCAATGCAACGTGCCGGCGCTGCCACCCGGTCTGTCCTACGTCGAGCTGGCGGCGGGCTACCGCCACACGGTGGCACGTCGCAGCGACGGCAGCGTCGTGGCCTGGGGCGACAACAGCTCTGGCGAGTGCAACGTGCCGGCACTGACGCCGGGGCTGGTCTACGTCGAAGTGGCGGCAGGTGTCGACTACACGACGGCACGTCGCAGCGACGGCAGCGTGGTGGCGTGGGGTAACAACTCGATGGGCCAGTGCAACGTGCCGGCGCTGCCGCCGGGTCTGTCCTACGTCGAAGTGGCGGCCGGCTCGGGCCACACGGTAGCGCGTCGCAGCGACGGCAGCGTCGTGGCGTGGGGGTACAACTTCTCGGGTCAGTGCAACGTGCCGGCGCTGCCGCCGAGCCTATCCTACGTCGACGTCGCAGCGGGTGACGGCCACACGGTAGCGCGTCGCAGCGACGGCAGCGTCGTGGCCTGGGGCTTCAACCAATATGGCCAGTGCAACGTGCCGGCGCTGCCGCCGGGTCTGTCCTACGTCGAGGTGGCGGCAGGCCAGAGGCAAACGGTAGCGCGGCGCAGTGATGGCAGCGTCGTGACCTGGGGCTCCGGGGGCGGCACTTTTCCGTCGCTGCCGCCAGGTTTGACGTGCGCGCAGATATCGACTGGCGGGATGAGCACCGTCGGCATCCTTCGCGCCGGCGCCTACTCCACGTTCGGAGCCGGTTGCCCCGGCAGCGCCGGCGTCACGCGTCTCGAAGCAACCACGATGCCTCGCCTCGGAGCGACGATGACCGTGCGCGTGGAGCCGCTGCCGCAGTCCCTCGCGGTGATGATCTCGGGCTTCAGCAACGTGAGCTGGGCCAGCGGTCCGCTGCCGCTCCACCTGTCGTCGCTCGGCCTCACGAACTGCTGGCTGCGCGTGAGTCTCGACGCGAACGACGCGCTGATCGGAGCTTTGGGCTCGGCAACCTATTCGCTGGCAATACCCGCGACCGCGGCGCTGGCGGGATTCATCCTGCACCAGCAGGCAGTCGTGCTCGATCCTGCCGCGGGCAATCCTCTGGGTCTCGTGATGTCGGACGCGGCGACGGCGGTCGTCGGCTCGTAGCAGTGCGCGGGGGCAGGGGCGTTGACGCGGCGTCGGGGGCCGAGGATCGTGCCGGGGCTGGTTCCGCGTGGTCCGGGACGCAGATTGGTTCTCCTATCCTCGCCGGCCGGTAGAACGAACGCGCATGAATGCAACGAGAACGCTGCGGGTCGTCGGCGTCACGCGGAGCACGCTGCTCGCGGCGGGACTCGGCGCGTGCACGGTGCAGGGCATCGTCGCGGACAGCGTGCCGATGGACGCAGGCTTTCGCGTCGACGCCACGATGAACGGCGCGCCACTGCGCATGTGCGTCGACACCGGTTCCCCTACCTCCCTCTTGTCGCTCGCAACTGCGCAGCGCCACGGGTTCCCGCTATGCGCGACGCAGGCGACGATCACCGACAGCACCGGCTTGGCGCAGCCGGGCGCGGGCCTGCTCGACCTCGCGCTGCACATCGGTTCGACGACGTTCCGGGGCCAAGGGATCTGCCTTCGCACGGCAGACAGCGTCGGCGACGGGCTCGTCGGCTACCCCGTGCTGAGTGTCGGAGCGTGGCTGTTCGACGCACCGGGCGAACGGCTGCACATGGCGCCCGCCGACGATGCAGAACGCCTCGTCGGCGACAACGGCTTGCGCGTCGTCGCGCGCCTTTCGCTGGGTGCCGACGAGTGGCGCCCGAGGGTGACCGTGCGGCTCGACGACGCGCGCGACGTGGCGCTGCTGCTCGACACCGGCGCCGGGCGCACGTCGCTGCGGGCCGACGTCGTCGACGCGCTGCAGCTGCCGGCGGGCGAAGCCCTCGCGAAGCAGCGCGCCGACGAGAGCGCCGCCGCGCTCGCGGAAGACCTGCGGCGACAGGGTCTGGAGGATGTGAAGGTCACGGTGTCGCCCGGCAACGGCAAGTCCATCGGCCTGCACGGCGTCGAGCAGACGTCGTCGGTGCACCACCTGCGCCGCCTGAGCTTCGGCGGGCGCACGTTCGAGGATCTCGTCGTAACGAGCTGCGCGGACGAAGGCCTGCTCGGCCGCGACGTGCTCGGCAGGTGCGTGTGGCTGCTGCACGGGCCGCGGCGAGAGCTGTGGCTGCTCGAGAAGCAGTAGCGCTCACGCGATCGGAAGGCCGCTGCGACGAACCTTCGCATCCATGCACCTCTCGGGGTGCGAGCATGGCGAGCCGCGGTTCGGACGCCGACGGCAGACGACGCTGCCACCAGGCGCCTTTTCGGATGCGCGATTCTTCAAAACGCGCCGAGCGTGAGCGTCAACGCGTTGGTGCTCGTCAGTTCGATCAGGCCCGACAGATCGAACACGAACGGCAGCACCTGCTGGCGGAACGCCGCACCGACGAGACCCGGGCTGTTCGGCACGACCACCTCGGTGTCGACGGCGAGCCTAGCCACGGCAGCGCCGTCGCGGTCAGCACGTTCGGGCCACCGGAGCCCGTGCACCCCGGCCCCGACACGACGGCACTGGCCGGGCAGGTCGTCGTGATCGCTGCGAAGAACGGCGAGACAGTGCCGCCGACGGTGTGGAAGTCGCCGCCAACCAAGACGTCCCCGCTCGCGCGCACGGCCAGCGTGAAGACCGAGCTGCTGACGCCGCCGCCGAAGCCCGACCAGGAAGCGCCGTTCCGGACCACGCGGGCCCGCCTCGACACGATCCCCCGCGTGGTTCTGCGGCAAGGCCTGAGAACGTGCGCGCGTCCGGAACCGGACCGATCAGCCCGATCAGCTCGGAGGGCTGGACGCGCCGCGGCCGACAGCGGATCATCGCCGCACCTTGCAGGACCGCGTCCCTCCCGCGGATCACTCCATGAAGATCGTCGGCCTCTCGCTCGCCTTGCTGCTCTGCACCGGTTGCGTCGGTCCGACGGTCGGCACCGCGCGCTCGATGTCCTCGATCCATCCCGTCACTGGCACCGGCGAGGACGGCCAGGTGTTCACCGGCCCGCGCCCGGTGCAGCCGACGAGCCTGCCGGTGCCGGCGCGGATCGCGTTGGCCTTCGTGCCCGAAGCAAACGCGAAGGGCTCGCAGGCCGCGATGGCGTCCTGGGCGACCGGCCCGCTGCCAGAGACCTTCAAAGCGAAGGTCCTCGAGAACCTGGCCAATGCCTTCCGCGGCGAGTCCTACGTCGGCAACATCGAATGCGTGCCCGCCTTCTATCTCGGCGGCCACACGGCGCCCGAGTTCGTGGCCAGCGTGCGCGCGACCTTCAACGTGGAGGCGGTCGCGCTCGTGACCTACGACCTGCAGCACTTCAACCGCGTGAACGGCTGGGCGCTGACCTACATCGCGCTCGTTCCGGCGCTGTTCGTGCCGGGTAACGAGCTCAGCAGCCACCTCTATCTGGACACGGCGGTGTACTGGTCGGAGAACGCCGCGCTGCTCTTCCGCGCGGCGGGGTCGGCCTCGGGAGACGAGTCCTTCTGCCCGCTCTACTACGACGACAACGCGCAGATCCAGACCGAGCGCTGCTTCGCCGCGGCCACCACGGACCTGGTGCCGAAACTGCGGAAGGAGTTCGGGGAGTTCGCGAAGCGGATCAAGGCGGAGTCGCACGCGCCGTAGCGACCGGCCAGCAGACCGGCTCATCGCGCGCGCCACCTGCGTGCGCACCGTCCGTGTCGTGGCGCTGCGCGAGCTCGGCTACGAGACCGTGATGGTCAACAGCAAAGCGACAGGACGATTACGTGGTCGGAATCCGGATACGCCCAGTCCTGCGCGAACAGGTCGCCGAAGCGCGCGACGACCACGGTCTCCGACTGGCCGACATGCAGTCGACAACGGCCTTCTGCATCGCTGACGACCTCGGTGCCGACGCGTCGCAGCAGCGCTTCCCTCTACCCCGAAGCGACCGCGGAGCGGTGCACGGTGGTGAGTGTGTGCTCGGCGTGCTCGCGCTCGAGACCGAGCCGGGCGATCCGCGGCTGTAGCGCTGCTGAACCGGTGTTCGGATGAGGCACTCGGTCGCCGTGCGGGAGAATGCTCGTCGCGCTGTCGCGTGACCGCTTTGGCGTTGCGATAGTGTCGGCAAGGAGGAGCCATGCCATTCTCTGGTCTCGAACAAGGGTGTGCCGCGAGAGTCCAGCTGGAGCAGGTCGACGCGAAGGAGTTCCGCCTGCTGCAGGCGTTCCGCTACGTCGACCCCGAGGGGCGGACGTTCGTCGTTACGCCGGACATCCTCGGGCCCACCGATCTCACGTCGGTTCCGTTCGGCTTCCGGTGGTTCGTGAACTCGTATGGCCGACACACGCTGCCGGCGTTGCTGCACGACTGCCTGATCGACGCGCAGCGCGCCAAGCGGGCGCTCCAAAGCGGCGGCACGGTTCCCGACCGGCGGGGAGCGGACGACCTCTTCCTCGCCGCGATGGGGGAGCAGCGTGTGGCCAAGATCCGCCGACACGTGATGTGGTCCGCCGTGACTTTCAACACGAGGTTCTGCCACCTCGGTTGGGTCGCACGCATCGGCATGATCCTGTGGACGCTGGCTGCGCTCGGGGGGACGACGTTGCTGTATAGCGGGGCGGTTGCCGCGCCACCCCACTGGGCTTGGATCGCGATCGGCGCAGCGGGGCCGCTGCTGTTCGCGTGGCTGTGGTGGCGCAGTGCGTGGGCCGGCATCTGCTTCGGCTACGGCATCGCGCTACTGTTGCCCGCGGGAATCGTCGTGCATGTTTCGTTCCTGCTCTACTGGTGCCTCGAGCGCTTGCTGGCAGCGTTCGGACTCAGCAGCCCGCCTCCGACCTTCCGGCACTTCTGAGCTTGGCGAAACGGCGGGGACCGGGAGCGTCTGCGCAGTGCGACGAGGCGCTCGATGGGCCAACTCGAGTTCGGATCACCGACACTGGCGAAGCGCAGTCCGCCGGTCGTGCGCTCGACCGCCAGCGGGCCGTCGCCCAACGGGTCGGACAGGGTCGGCAGCTCCCGCACCCCCAACTCCCCGGCCGCCGTCCAGCTCGAGCACGCCGAGTTCGTGCGCCGCATCGCGATCCAGCTCGCGGGTGCCGACGAAGGTCAGGACGTCGCGCAGGAGGCGTGGGCGAAGGTTCTCGCGCGCCCGGGGCGCGGCGCCAGGTTCGCGGCGCAACGCCGGTGCCGGCGTCAGCCGATGCGGATGCGCACGCCGTTCGACGTGGCGATGCCGAACGCGTTCAGCGTCGGGTCCGTCCACACCGACTGCGAATAGACCGGCACGCCGAGGAGCAGGATGCTCGCTGGCAACGGCAGCAACACCGACATGCCGGGAAGGGGCGCGGGGAGGTTGCTGATCAGTACCGTCACGCCGGCACCCAGATTCGCGTGCACGCGGCACCCGGGCGCCCCGAGGAACCCGAGGTCGACGCCGTTCGGGTACCAGCCCAGGCCGTCGGTCGACAGGATGCACAGACCGAGACCGATGTTGGTCGGGTTCGACGTCGTCAGGACCATGGTGCCGCCCGGCGTCGGCACCCCGGTCGCAACGAGACTCAGGCCGAAGCACGACGTGCCGTACGCGACGTTCTCCCGCAGGCTGATCGGCGTGCCGCCGACGGTGTAGCGCAGCACCCCGGTGAAAACGCGGCTGTTCGTCTGCGTGGCGCCGAGGACGGCGAACGGGAAGACGCTGAGGGCGATGCCACCAGCGACATGCAGGTCGGCGGTCGAGTTGCCGAACGAACCCATCGTTGCGCCGAGGCTGCAGTTGTTGGCGACGAACGTCAGTCCGAACGGGACGCCCGCGGGAAAGGTGACGGCGGCGAACGGTGCAGCCGGCACGACGATAGCCCCCGCGATCGACTGCGGAGGCCAGAGATCATCAGCTGTGCGGCCACGCCGCTCATTTCTTTCGTCGCGGATCGACGCTCTGCACCACGGGGTAGACGAGGTCAGCATCACCGGTGTGGGTGACCGTGATGGGAGCCGAACCAGTCGCGTTCACCGTGACCCGCCCATTACCAGTATTGGTAACGGTAACGGCAGCAGTGCACGAATTGCGGATCGTCATCACACCATTGCCGGTGTTGGTCGAGGTCAGGACCCCACCCTTGTTGACGATGTCCATCAGCCCCTCGCCGGTCAGGGTCGAGGCGACCGCCGCGCCATAGTTGGCGATCCGTATCGTTCCATTTCCAGTCACAGTAGCCGCAACATGGCCGCCATTGTTCTGGACGTTGATGAAGCCGCCGCCAGTGATGGTCGGGGACACATCGCCCGCACGGGTGCCTGTCACAACGAGATGCGGCACGCCCACGACATCCTGGCCACCCGACGGGTAGGTCAAGTCATCATCACCGGTGTGGGTGATGGTGATCGGCTCAGCACCAGTCGCATACACCAAGACATTGCCATTGCCAGTGTTGGTGACCGTCACGGCGCCTGTGGCCGTGCTGCAGATCAGCATCACGCCATTGCCGGTGTTGGTCGCAGTGAGCACCCCACCACCGTTGAGGACGTAAATCGTCCCGCTTCCGGTCTCGGTGACCGCCACATGGGCGCCATTGTTGAGGACGTGGATGAAGCCAGTGCCGGTCAGCGTCGGTGCCACATCGGCAGCTGCACTACCGGACACAGTGATGTGCGGTGCGGTCATGCCAGCCGCTGGGTATGTGATGCTGTCATCACCGGTGTGGGTGATGGTGATCGCCTCAGAACCTGCCGCAGTCACCGTGACATTTCCATTGCCGGTGTTGGTGACCGTCACGGCGCCCGTGGCCGTGCTGTTGATCGTCATCACGCCATTGCCGGTGTTCGTCGCGGTGAGCACCTGACCATTGTTGGTAATGTTGATCGTCCCGCTACCGGTCTCGGTGACCGCAACAAAGGCGCCGTTGTTGACGACGTTGATGAAGCCGGTGCCGGTCAGCGTTGGGGCCACGCCGCCGGCATTTGTGCCAGTCACCGTGATGTGGGACTGGGCCCGCGCCAGCGACGACCCGAACAGGAGGAGGGCGGCAAACCCCACAGTGGCCGTGATAATTCGAGATTGGAAGTACATGTGATTCCTTGACTGCTGAGAAAGGCCGGCGTTCGCCACTGGAGTAGACTGGCAGCAGCCGGACGGGATGAAGCTGAACTCAATGAGTGCTCGTAGTAGAGGACCGGGATTGCCGCGGACCCTCTCGCTCGCCGTGAGTTGAGGCAAAGGTTGCGATCACGGGTGCCTGTCTGCGAGCACAGGACACCATCTCTATGCCTCGCGCTTGAGAACGCCGTGAACTGCGAGTGAAATCGACTTCATGGCCGCGGTGGACGAACTCTCATGACCGACGATTGTGGCGATCGAATTGGGTGGCCAGTGAATCGCCGCCGCAGGAACGCATGCGTGTACGAACTCGAACGACGGCGTGGGCTTTGCTTCCACCTGTCGAGAAGCTCGCGCCCGCAGGGTCGGGTCGACGGCGCGGCCTTCGCGCCGCTACAGCCACTTCGCCTGGTTGTGCAGGATGCCGACGAGTCACGCCAGCAAGCGGCTGTCGCGGGTCAAGGGGAGGTCCGTGGCCCTGATTCCTACGCCACAGCTTGCGCCCGTTCGCTCACTTGCTTGGTACCATGAACACAGTGACTTCCTACCGCGCACGCGTCCACAAGGGGCGCCTGATCCTCGACGTGCCGACCGAACTGCCGGAAGGCAGTGAGATCGACCTCGTCCGTTCCGACGTCGACACCCTCGAAGAGATGAGTGAGGAGGAACGCCGGGAGCTTGCCGCCGAAGTTGCCGCCTCACGGGCCGACGAAGCCGCCGGCCGGTTCGAGGACATCGAGGACCTTCTGAGACAGTTGCGACGCCCGTGAACCGGGTCTCGCGCGTCGTCGTGACGGCGCGAGCAAAACAAGAGATCCTGCGCATCGCTGGCTGGTGGACGACCGAGCGTCCCCCCGCTCCCGACCTGTTCCACCAGGAACTCCGGGCAGCACTCGTACTCTTGCGCTCGCTGCCCAACTGTGGCCGCCGGTGCGAGTTGCCGGGGTTGGAGGGAGTGAGACGGTTCCTGTTGCGAAGGACTGGTTACCACGTCTACTACGAGTGGGATGAGGACACCCGCCGGATCATCCTCCGCGCAGTCCGTCACACGTCACGCAGGCCCACGGAAGACGCGCCGACGTAGGCAAGACTCGATGCTCGCCGATTGAGACACCTTCACCGGGCTCCCGTGCGACTTCGCCGAGATTCCCGCAGCAGCACCCGTCGCCTCCCGGAGCGCGCTCGCGCGGCCCACTTTCCGCTCGCAGAAGACCGCCCCTTCCGCTGTAGTCGCCGCCCGAAATGCCGCGCCGCCAAGACCTGAAATCCATCCTGATCCTGGGTTCGGGGCCCATCGTCATCGGGCAGGCTTGTGAATTCGACTACTCGGGCGTGCAGGCGTGCAAGGCGCTGCGCGGCGACGGCTACAAGATCATCCTGATCAACAGCAACCCGGCGACGATCATGACCGATCCCGAGATGGCGGATCGGACCTACGTCGAACCGATCACGCCCGAGGTCGTCGCGAAGATCATCGAACAGGAACGCCCGGACGCGATCCTGCCGACGCTCGGCGGCCAGACGGCGCTGAACTGCGCGATGCAGCTGCACGACATGGGTGTGCTCGAGAAGTTCAAGGTCGAGATGATCGGCGCCAAGCCGGCTTCGATCCAGAAGGCCGAGGGCCGGCTCGAGTTCCGCGACGCGATGCAGAAGATCGGCCTCGTCTGCGCGCATTCGCAGCTCGCCTACTCGATGGCCGAGGCGCGCGCGGCCGTCGACCAGATCGGCCTGCCGTGCGTGATCCGGCCCGGGTTCACGATGGGCGGCAGCGGCGGCGGCATCGCCTACAACCTGCAGGAGTTCGAGGACATCTGCGCGCGCGGGCTCGCGATCTCGCTGAACAGCGAGATCCTGATCGAGGAGTCGATCGCGGGCTGGAAGGAGTTCGAGCTCGAGGTCATCCGCGACAAGAACGACAACGTCATCATCGTCTGCTCGATCGAGAACTTCGATCCGATGGGTGTGCACACGGGTGACTCGATCACGGTCGCGCCGGCACAGACGTTGAGCGACCGCGAGTATCAGCTGATGCGGGACGCAGCGATCAAATGCATCCGCGAGATCGGCGTCGACACGGGCGGCAGCAACGTGCAGTTCGCGATCAATCCGCGGGACGGCCGCATGGTCGTGATCGAGATGAATCCGCGCGTGAGCCGCAGCTCGGCGCTGGCCAGCAAGGCGACGGGCTTCCCGATCGCGAAGGTCGCCGCGAAGCTCGCCGTCGGTTACACGCTCGACGAGCTCGACAACGACATCACGAAGACCACGAAGGCCTGCTTCGAGCCGACGATCGACTACTGCGTCGTCAAGTTCCCGCGCTGGGCCTTCGAGAAGTTCCCGACCGCGGACTCGGTGCTCACGACGCAGATGAAGTCGGTCGGCGAGGTGATGGCGATCGGACGCACCTTCAAGGAGGCGATGCAGAAGGCGCTGCGCGGTCTCGAGACGGGCCGCAACGGTTTCGGCAACGTGCCGGGCAAGCCGCACTGCAAACCCGAGGACGCGCATCCCGAGGCCATCCGCCCCCACCTCGCGACCCCTAGATCCGACCGCGTCGACTGGGTGCGCACTGCGTTCCTCGCCGGCATGACCGTCGAGGAGATCCACGACTATTCGCGCATCGACCCGTGGTTCCTCGACCAGCTGCAGGTGCTCGTGCAGCACGAGCAGCAGATCGTGGCCGCCGCGCAGATGGGGCTTCAAGCGCTCACGAAGGACTTCCTGCTGCGCACCAAGGCGCTCGGCTTCAGCGACCGGCAGATCGCGGCCGCGTTCGCCGGCAAGGTGACCGAGTGGGACGTGCGCGCGCTTCGCAAGAAGCTCGGCATAACACCGGTCTACAAACGCGTCGACACGTGCGCCGCCGAGTATCCGAGCTTCACGCCGTATCTCTACTCGACCTACGACGGCACCGAGGACGAAGTCGGTGCGGCCCAAACGCCCGGCAAGCGCCGCGTGATCGTGCTCGGCGGCGGACCAAACCGCATCGGCCAGGGCATCGAGTTCGACTACTGCTGCGTGCACGCGGCGATGGCGCTGCGCCAGCTCGGTTACGAGACCGTGATGGTCAACAGCAACCCCGAGACCGTGTCGACCGACTTCGACACCTCGGACATGCTGTTCTTCGAGCCGCTGACGCACGAGGACGTGATGAACGTCGTCGACCGCCTCCAACCGCACGGCGTCATCGTGCAGTTCGGCGGCCAGACGCCGCTCAACCTCGCGCGCGGTCTGCACGACCACGGCGCGCCGCTCGTCGGCACGAGCGTGGACTCGATCGAAGCCGCCGAAGACCGCGAACTGTTCAGCAAGCTGATCGAGAGGCTCGGCATCGATCAGCCACAGAACGGCATGGCCACCTCGGCAGCCCAGGCGCTCGCGGTCGCCGATCGCATCGGCTACCCCGTGCTGGTCCGGCCGAGCTTCGTGCTCGGCGGCCGCGCGATGGAGGTCGTCTACGACCGCGACGGGCTTGGCTCCTACATGGAGCGCCATCGCTCGTTCTCCGAGGAGCGCCCGCTGCTCGTCGACAAGTTCCTCGATGCCGCGATCGAGGTCGACGTCGACGCGATCGCCGACGGCAAGACGGTGCTGATCGGCGGCATCATGGAGCACATCGAAGAGGCCGGCATCCACTCGGGCGACTCGAGCTGCTCGCTGCCGCCCTACACGCTCTCGGACGGGCTCATCGACGAGATCTGCACCAAGACGCGCCTGCTCGCGAAGGAGCTCGGCGTCGTCGGCCTCATGAACGTGCAATGGGCGGTGCGCGGACCGAAGGTCTACATCCTCGAAGCCAACCCACGCGCTTCGCGCACGGTGCCGTTCGTCAGCAAGGCGATCGGCCAGCCGCTCGCGAAGTTCGCCGCGCGCTTGATGCTCGGCGAGACGCTGGCCCAGGTCGGCGTGAAGGAACGGCTCGATCCACCCTACTTCTCGGTCAAGGCGCCGGTCTTCCCGTTCAACAAGTTCCAGGGCGTCGACACGCTGCTCGGGCCCGAGATGAAGTCGACCGGCGAGGTCATGGGCATCGACGCGCGGTTCGGCACCGCGTTCGCCAAGGCGATGATCGGCGCCGGCAACGCGCTGCCACGCGAGGGCAAGGTGTTCGTGTCGGTGCGCGACGAGGACAAGCGTCTGATCACTCCGCTGATCGATCGGCTTCACGGCCTCGGCTTCGAGATCGTGGCGACGAGCGGCACGGCGCGCGCGCTGCAGAACGCCGGCATCCCCGTGCAGCGCGTGTTCAAGCTCCACGAAGGTCGCCCCAACGTGCTCGACATGGTCGTGAACCGCGAGGTCCGGCTCGTGATCAACACGCCGAGCGGCCGGCGCGAACGCAGCGACGATCGCCTGATCCGCAGCTCGTCCGTGAGCCACCGCATCCCGTGCATCACGACGCTCGCCGCCGCGGCGGCGACGATCCAGGGGCTCGAAGCCTGGCTCAAGAAGCCGCTCGCCGTGAGCCCGCTGCAGCAATACCATGCCACCCTCGAAGGCTGATTGGTCGGCACGACGACGCGCGGCCTCAGGATCCACGATGCAAGACACCCCCCGCCACGATTCCCGCCTCGCCCAGGATGTCGCGCAGTTCTGCAAGAAGCAGGTCACGCAGGCCCAGCAGAGCCGCGCGAGCTTTCCGAGCTCTCCGTTGTGGGCCGCCGTCGCGAAGACGGGCACCTCGCTCTGGCTCGACACGGGCGACGTCGACGCCGCGAAGGAGCTCTGGGTGCGCGAGTTCGTGGCACTGACGACGAACAACACGCTGCTGAACAAGGAAGTCCAGAAGGGCATCTACGACCAGCTCGTGCCCAGCGCGGCCGACCTGCTTCGCTCCGCCGCGCCGAAGATGTCGACCGACCAGGTCGTGCAGGAGATCGCGTTTGTGCTCAATGCCGTGCACGGCCTCAAGCTCGTGCGCACCTTCGACGCCGACGTCAGCGTCGAACTGCACACCGCGATCTCCAACGACGCCGCCGCGAGCTACCAGTATGGCAAGCGTTTCGCCGCGATCAGCCCCGACCGCTTCATCGTCAAGGTCCCGCTGACACCG
>Ga0111538_10002038_pt1 | contig 28459 bp, 27 predicted proteins | sample SoiMethybrSBSTD1_FD_79669 | JGI IMG/M metagenome (GOLD analysis project Ga0111538, IMG submission 79669) | Bulk soil microbial communities from a Populus tree surrounding site in Tennessee, USA - Soil MetaG P. TD hybrid SBSTD1 (version 2)... | ecosystem: Environmental > Terrestrial > Soil >... | reverse complement strand
GGATCCTTGACGCCGAACAGCGCCTCCTCACGATCGCTGGGCGACGGGACGGGGCAGCCGCGCACGAGACGGCAGTGGATCTGGCGTTGCTGGAGATGGCGGCCAACGGCAGCGTCCTCGATGCTGGGCAGGCGTCGCTGGTATGGCAAATGTGCACCTCGGGGGCTCGTTTGCAGCTCGCGATTGCCCCCGCCGGCGCCGGGAAGACCACGGCCATGCACGCCCTCACCCTGGCCTGGAGGCAAGACGGCGGCCAGGTGCTCGGCCTCGCGCCCTCGGCCGCAGCGGCTGCCGTCCTCGCCGAGCAGACCGGCATCCCGACTGACACGCTCGCGAAACTCACCTGGTCACTTGATCACGGCGAGCTGCCAGACTGGGCGGCCGCGGTCGGCCCGTCGACCTTGGTGATCATCGACGAAGCGGGGATGGCCGACACCCTGTCCCTCGACACCGCCGTCCAGTTCGCCGTCGGTCGCGGTGCGAGTGTCCGGCTGATCGGTGATGATCAACAACTCGCCGCGATCGGCGCCGGCGGCGTCCTCCGCGACATCCAACAGAGTTACGGCGCCCTCCGCTTGAGCGAGCTGCATCGCTTCACCGACCCGACTGAAGCAGCGGCAACACTTGCCCTCCGGGAAGGCAAGCCAGAGGCACTCGACTTCTACCTTGAACACGGCCGCGTTCACGTCGGTGACATCGCCACCACCGTGAAGGATGCGTTCGCGGCCTGGGTGTCCGACCGGGTCGCCGGACTCGACGCGATCATGCTCGCCCCCACCCGAAAGCTTGTCGCCGAACTCAACCGACAAGCCCGTGATCATCTCCTAATCAGTCACCCGCCGGCCGCGAGGTGCGCTTAGCGGATGGAAACCGGGCCAGTGTCGGCGATGTGATCATCACCCGCAGCAACGACCGCCGACTCCGCCTCACCGCCACCGATTGGGTCAAAAACGGCGACCGCTGGACTGTCACCCATGTCGGCGAACGCGGCCACCTGGCCGTGCGACACAACCGCAGCCACCTCATCACGCGGCTCCCCACTGACTACGTTCAAGCCTCCATTGGGCTCGGCTACGCCACCACCATCCACGCCGCCCAAGGCGTCACCGCGGACACCATGCGCGGCCTGATCACCGGACAAGAATCCCGGCAGCAGCTGTACACGATGCTCACCCGCGGCCGGGCCGCGAATCACCTCTACCTGCAGGTGGGCGGTGACGGCGACCCGCACACGATCATCCGACCCGACACCGTCGCACCCCACACCCCAACCGAGACCTTGCAGCAGATCCTCACTCGTGACGATGCCCCCACCTCAGCCAGCACACTGCTGCGAGAACTCAGCGACCCGGCTGCCCGGCTGTTTCGAGGCCGTTCAGCGCTACACCGACGGGCTCCATGTCGCGACCGAGCAGCTGGTTGGCTCTCAGATTGTTCAGATGCTCGATAGCCGAGCCGACCAGGTCATTCCCGAACTCACCAGCGAGCCGACGTGGCCGACCCTCAGAGCACACCTGCTCGCGTTGGCGGCTGAAACCGGTGAGCACCCACTCCTCCACCTCTACGAAGCCGCGCTCGGGCGGGATCTCAGCACGGCTGAAGACAGGGCCGCCGTACTCGACTGGCGCCTCCCAGAACCCGCATCCAGTGAGCCAGGACCGCTACCCTGGCTTCCCGGCGTGCCGGAGGCCCTTCAAGATCATCACGTGTGGGGTCGATATCTGGCTAAGAGGTCCCAGCTCGTTTCCGGCCTCGCGGATCAGGTCCGAGACTGTGCCAGCCATAGCAGCGAACAGCCGGTATGGGCACCGCCCGGCAGCCACCCGACAGCCGCCCCTCTTGCTGAACTTGCCGTCTGGCGAGCCGCGAACGGTGTCGACCCGCAAGACAGCCGACCAACCGGAGCAGGACACCTGCAAGCGGCGTCCACCCTTTGGCAACAGAACCTCGACCGAGCCGCTGCCCTATGCAGCCGCGGCCCTGGCGCAGACGTAGGGAAACGCCAGGTTGGTGGAACCCCTCAAGATCACCAGCGCGAAGATCGACATCGCAGGCCTCCAACACGCACTGTTCGTCGTGGTTCCCCGCCCGGCCCCCGCTTGTGAGCGCCAGTGTCAGCTCAAGAGACTTGCATGATCAACGCTTGTGTCGGCACCGAGCAGATGGCCCGCATGAAGAGCTGGATGTGGGTACACGACCGCGCGCGGTGCAGCGAGGCCGTAGGGCCAGCTGACAACTGTCACGGAATCGGTCGATCGTTATCCACAGACCGCCGCACCGCAGGCGCCGCGCCCGATCATTGGGGATTGTCGTCACAGGGCGCACAGAAAGCACCAACGGACTACCCCGGTCCGAGAGATCAAACCACTCCTTTCCATGACTCCAACCACGCCACAGCACGGTCGGCATCGGGCCGGCGTCTTTCCTCGACGCTGGGAAGCCGCTCGAGGATCACGCCCGCATCGACGAATCCTGCCTCCAGCAGCGCTGCAACGAAGTTGCGATCCTTCTCCCTGAACGCGCAGAGCTTCGCAACACAGAGATCTTCCTTGTCCAGACACCAACCGGTGAACTGCGGCTGCCCAGCCGGCGCTGCCGTGTTGGCGTTCTGCACTTTCACCAACCGATCGCGCCACCGATCCGGGAGGACACTCGGATGTGGAGAACTCGCCCGCGACGCCCTCGATCAGGTCAGCAAGACGGGCCGTCTCCTCGTTGCTATTGGCGATCGGCAGGATGTCGACCTCGACGGACATGGTCGCGTCCGCGGGAAGCGCGTCCTCGCGGAAGGTTCCGAGGATCGCCTGCGAACCGACGACGATCACCTCCGATCGGTCGATGATCTGGCAGGCCGTGCGGATGGCGTGTTCCAACTGGTCGCGGCGCATCAGCTGGCCATCTGGAGCACGTCCGTGCGCTCGGCCTGCGACAGCAGCCCGCCCATCGGCGAGACCTCCCGCATCTCGATGGAGTCTCGATCCAGTCCGGTCAAGACCCGGTGGAGCCCCGGCACATCGCGGCGATCGATCAGCGACGTCCACCGGTCGAGATTGCGCATATGCGGCTGGCCGCCAACGCTGCCACGCAGTCGTTCCAGGTTGCGCTCGATGGTCGGGAGCCACTGCTCCAGGCTTTTCCGCGTCATATGCATCGAGAGCCGGCGGTGGAGTCGCCACGACCGTTGTTCGGAGCGGTTCAGATCGGGCACGACGCGACGTCGGACAATCTCAAGTCGAAAACCCATGCACGACAGAAGCCGATCGAGCTGCTCGTCGCTCAACTCGACCTTCCCGGATATGAACTGGCTGATGCTGGGCTGGTGCACCCCGCTGACACGGGACAGCTCGGACTGGGTGGTGCCCGTTTCAAGCATCACCTCGCGGAGCAGGCCACCTCGGCTAGACATGACTCAACTATAGCATTCTATGCTATAGAGATCGTTCAGCCAGGAGATCCGATTCGCCAAATTCCGAGGTGGCGCGTTGGCAACAGATTGGCAACACCAGAACCGAAACAGCCCAACTCAGCTAGCAACGACCAACCACTCAAAGTGGATCTGACCTGCAGTTTCGTCGATTTCCATCTACGCCAAATCGTCGTTTTCTGGCTCTCCGGAGGCGGGAGCGCGAGTTCGAATCTCGCCGGGGCGCCAGAGCAACGCACCAACGGCCAATCACGACGTGGTTGAGATCGGACTCAGCCAGGCCACCCCGAGCTCTGGGGGTCGCGGGGAAGGCCCTTGTGACGAGCCTGATTAGGTCACGGCCGGTTAGCGGGCGCGCGACCTAAACGCCATGGTGCTAACCGAGCATGGGTCCTGGGATGATCGGCGCGCTGACGGCGGTCACGGCAGTTCACCGCCCTGGCCGGTCCGCCCGTCTGTCGCCCTAAGCACAGCGCCCGGCTTCCGCACGAATTGGATGCAGATAATGATCATCCAGCTCCAGAAGGCAATGTACGGCAAGTACCAGAACTCCAACGTCCAAAAGAACCGGAAGATTGCAAGCCCAACCCCGCTGATGATCCCCCACCAGCCAAGCCAACGACCGAATAGGTGGGTCGACTGGATGACCCAACCGCAGCACACCGCAAAGCTGCCAATAGCCAGCCAAATGTTGGCGAGCCCAAGGCTGCTGGTGTCGAACGCGTAACTCGCCACCGCCAGATCAAGATCACGAGCGCCGAAAGAGGCGACGTTCCAGCTCGCGTCCAACAGCAAGTACGTAGGCAGCAGGACTCCAGACACCAGCGCGATCCCTGACCGCCACGGTGGACTCCCCTCCGCGCGAGCAAGCAGCAGGCACAACCCGACGACGAACCAGATGAGGCCAATGGCCGACAGGCTCAACACCGCCATCGTGGCCTGTATCCAACCCCTGCTGAGGTTGACGAAGTATCCCCGGGCCTGCTCGGCGGTCGCTGTGAACGGCGGTTCTCCAGGTGAAGACGCAATGAGCGATGCGAACAGCAGCACGATCGTGACTATGCCGATTACACCGGTGCTTCGGATCATCGCCGTCCAGCGGTCCAAACTGGTCTCGATGAGCACGGTCTTCATCATGGCACTCGTACATATGACCGGCGGTGACTGGCGAATGGACCGATTCCGGTGACTCAGTCTCAAGTGACCTGACTATGCGGCGGCCCGCTATTGGCCATAGACCGTCCGCGTACGGGCAGCTAGCGCCCGTACGGACCCTTCCGGCTGAGAGACTCATCTCTAACGCTGCGGTTGCTAGATCAACTGCTAAGTCATCACCCCCGTCTACTCGGCCTTCACGCGCTCGACGGCCAAGCCGACCACATCGTCGCTGAACTTACGAACGAGCCGTCGTGGCCAACCCACCGAGCACACCTGCTGGCGTTGGCGGCCGAAACCGGTGAGCACCCACTCGCCCACCTCCATGAAGCCGCACTGGGGCGAGATCCCAGCACGGCTGAAGATATGGCCGCTGTGCTCGATTGCGCCTGCCGGAGCCCGCATCCGTTGGCCCCAGGGCCGCTTCCCTGGCTTGCCGGCATCCCGTCAACGCTTCATGATCATCACGTTTGGTCGAGTACCTCGCGAAGCGGTCGCAGGTCGTTATCGGCCTCGCAGATCAGATCCGAGACGGCACCAGCCATAGCCGCCAACAGCCCGTATGGCACCGCCCGGCAGCCACGCGACCGCCGCCCTTCGCGACGCATCAACTGGCCATCTGCAGCACGTCCATACGCTCGTGCTGCGGGAGCAGCCCGCCCATCGGGGAAACCTCACGCGCATCTCGATCGAGTCCCGCTCCAACCCTGTCAAGACGCGGTGGAGCCCTGGCACATCGCCGCGATCGATCAGCGCCCTCCACCGGTCATGTCGTCGAATAGCAGCACCATTCGCTGCGCTTGGAGCGCCTAGGGCCGGCGGTGCGCCTGGTAGAGCGGCAGAGGCTTGGCGACGCCTTTAAGCTCAACCGCTCCGAGCAGGTCGAACCGCACCTGGCGGTCGCCGCAGCGCTGCGCCGTCTCTTGGCTCACCACTACCTGTCCAGCGTGTGCATATGACGCGATCCGAGCAGCCAGGTTGACCGTTCTTCCGTAGACGTCTCCGTCTTGGGAGATGACGGGGCCAGTGTGGATGCCCACGTGGGTTGGCGGTAGATCGACCGCGGGACCGCGCTCGGCGAGGTCGAGGCCAGCAACTACGGCTGTACCGGGCTCCCGGAAGTAGAACATCCCGCCGTCGCCTAGCCATCTGACGGGCCGTCCGCCTCGACGTTGGGAGATGTCGTTCACCAGTGCGGCCAGCCGCCCCGCGACCTGTGCAGCGGCCTCGTCGCCGCGCTCCTCGGTTAGCCGGGTGTAGCCGGTCAGGTCAACAAAGCAGATGGCTGGTGGCTGCGGCACTCGTGTTTGGAGGCCGGAGCTTTCAAGTGCCTGCTCTACGTGGTTGATGGCGTGCTCGTTCCACACGTGCTCGCGATGGCGGCGGTAGACCATAAGGAGCACTCGCTCCAGCAACCCGATGACACGGTCGCCGAACTGGGTGCCAACCTCGATTAATTGGCGCTCGTCCAGTCCAGTGGCGCGGAGGCGACGCTCGATGTTGGCCTCGTAAAAGTCCGCCTCTGCCTTGGCGATGCGGCGCAGGCTGTCGGCGTATACGGCTAGCAGCCGCAGCGTTGCATCATCGCCTACTCCCGCGGCCCCAAACAACGCTGCCATCTCAAGCGTGGTCGCGTCGTCCTCGCCAGCCCGATCACTGGGCTCTGGAGGGGCAAAGCCGAGCGATTGGTGTAGCGCCTGCACGAAACTCATCGGTACGTCGCGCTCGGCGGCGAGCTGCTCATAGGAACGGTCCAGGCGTTCGGCCGAATCCATCACCGGTGCATCAAGGAACGCCAGCGACAGGCTGCCTTTGTCGATCAGCGCGAGGACCGTCTCGACCGACAGCCCTGCTGCCGTCCACGACCACAGCAGCCGTGCACGCCGGACCGCTCCTCTGGATCCCACCTCATCCTCTTCGCCGGGCAGCGCGCCGGCCGCAACCAGCTGCCGCACAAAGTCCTCGGGGACGTTCGCCCGCTCGGCGACTTCTTGGATGCGGTCAGACATCTGAGTTCCTGCGTAGTGACATCTTCATTGGCCCTAACCCGACCCCTCTAGCGGTCAATATGGATCCTGATCACAACCACGTCGCGACATGAGCACGGGGTCATCGCAAGTCGTATCCACGAAGGATGCAGAACTCATTGCCTTCAGGATCGGCGAGTACCACCCACGACGTGTCACGCTGCCCGAAATCGACGCGCCGAGCACCGAGGGAAAGGAGACGTTCGACTTCTGCGGCTTGATCGACCTGCCAGCCTTCTCCTCCGGAACCTGCACGAACAACAGGCCCGGCACCCGATCCGGAGTCGGCCTGATCTCGAACTCGTCCTCGGCGTCGCCCACGACAACCCAGCCCAAGGCATCGGCCCACCATCGACCAAGCGCGACTGGATCGTGAGCGTCGACGACGACCTGCTCCCAAATAAGATCCATGTCGCGCACTCTGCCAGGTCGGTCTCGCAAGCGAACCAGTCAACCGGTCATCGGTCGCCATCGAATGTCGATGGCGATCGTTGGTCGGGTGCGGAGGCTCCGCGCCAAGGTGGGGATCATCACCGTGGCGGCGACGATATGTAGCCCGAGGAGAGCGGCCGTCGTGGCGGTGTTTGCCCCGGAAATGAGGGGCGGGATCAACGAGATCGCGGTCAGCGACACTGCCGTCCACACGAATCGCACGGCAGGGCGAGCGCTCCAACGAAGCAGAGCGGCGGCAATGACGATGCCCACGGCCGAGAAGAAGCCGGTCACCACCGCGAATCCGGACAACGGGATCGCCTCGCCACCTTCGGGTACCTCGAAGTCGACGCCGACGGCCCGGGCCAGCCCAGCGGCGAGGGTGGTGGCCACCATCGCTGCGAACGCCGCAATGAAGCCCGTGACGGCGAGCCCGCGGAATGGGTGAGTGTGACTGGTCTTGCCCGATGCCAGGCCTGCGACGACCCCGCTGTCTTGCATGCCGTTCATGTCGTTCCTCCATCACTCGGTAACTGGCGTAGATGTTTTTGACTGACATGTGACGGTCCCGGCCCCGGGCGTGACGATGCGCACCGTCGCCGTGCGACGGCCGGGGTTTGCAGGGCGCGGACCCGGGATTACTCCGTGTGGCCCGCCGGCAGGCGCTCCGGCAGCCCGAGCCTCGGAAACTGGTCGTTGTGGAAGGTGACGATCTCGGTGATCGCGCCGCCGGTGACACGCAGGACGTCGATCGTCAGCGGTAGGTACGCGCCTTCCCCCTTCTGCCAAAGGTAGAAAGCGACGGCGGGCTGCCGGTTCACGGAGGTGCGGACAGCGCGCAGGTGCTCCATGCCCTCGAAGCCGCTCTCGATCCAGTACTTCACCACCGTGTCGCGGCCGACGTACAGGCCTGGCGTGGACGGCATCGAGCAGCGCACGTCGTCCCGCAGCAGTGCGGCTAGCCCGTCGATGTCCGTGGCCACGCTGGCCTCGGTATAGCGCCGCACCAGCTCGCGCGTACGGGCGTCCTCATCGCCGCCGGTCCAGTCCTGCCGCTCGGCCGGCAGGTGCTGCCGCATCCCTGCGCGGGCCCGCTGCAATGCGCTGTTCACGGAGTTGACGGAGTCGCCGAGGAGTTCCGCGACGTCCTTCGCCGGCCAGCCGAGCACGTCCCGCAGAATCAGTACGGCCCGCGGGCGCGGCGCAAGGTGCTGGACTGCGATCAGGTAGGCCAGCTCGATCGTCTCCCGCGCAACGGCGAGGGTCTCCGGCTCGTCCGCGTCGCCCGCGGGCAGCTCGTCGAGGAGCCGGTCCGGGTAGGGCTGCAGCCACAGCACCTCGCCGCCGGTCGCAGGCCCCGGCCGGCGCTCAGCGAGCAGGTCCAGGCAGGCGGTAGTGGCGATCCGGTATAGCCAGGCCCGGAACGTCGACCGACCCTCGAAGGTTTCGCGCCTGCGCCAGGCACGTAGGAAAGTCTCCTGCACGGTGTCCTCGGCGTCCTCGAACGACCCGAGCATCCGGTAGCAGTGCACGTGTAGCTCCCGGCGATGCCGCTCCGCCAGCCCCGCGAATGCCGGCTCGTCGACCTCGCCCAGACCGCTCACGCTCAGCTCCTCCAGCCGCGTGTCCGCACTCATCACGTCATCCTTCCGCATCGTCATGTTCCGTCGTATATGTGACGGGTGCGGGCGCAACAACTCATCACTAGGGTCGATCGGCATGGCTGATCCAGTGATGGATCCTGGGCGTCACCCGGTGCACATCGCTCGAGCGTTCGCGTCCAAACAGCCGAATCATCTTGCGCGGTCGAGCCTCGTATCCATGGCCGGCCCGGAGGCTTGCGTCCTGCGTGCCGCGGAAGGATAGTTGCGCAATGGGTGATGTCGAGGACTTTCATCGCGACTTCCTGCCCCGCTTCATCGACGCACAGGCGCGCATTTCACGACGGAGACCCTGAACCGAATAACACGCTGTGGTCCACAACCGAGCCGGTGTCGCTCTTCGCTGCCCGGGGATTGGATGCCATCGGGTCAGAAGATGTCACGAAGACGTTTCGTTTCGTTGCCTCCTGGTTCTCCGATGTACGCAGTTATGAGTGGGAGCTCCTCGCCTCCGATGTGAGCGGAGACATGGCCTACACGGTGGCCATCGAGCGCTACACAGCGTCGCGCGAGGGACAGCCCCGGCGTCCACCGAACTTCGAGTCAGCCACATATACCGTCGAGAGGACGGACAGTGGCATACCGTGCACCGGCACGCCGACCTCAAACCACCCGACCAAGCGGCGACCTGACCCAGTTCATTGATAAACGACCAGCTCCGAGTGCCAAGATCAAGCTGCCGTTCTACGGTTGCAAACCGTCTGCAGCGAGCCATCGACTTAATGGCCCGCGGGGCGGTACCGTCACGAGGTGCCTCCCGAGCCCGGCCGGTTCATCGGTTGTGCTGTGCTGGTGCACGGCCTTTGGGGACGTCCAGTCGACTGGCGTTGGGTGAGAGCCCTGCTCGAGGACGCAGACGTCCAGGTGATCACACCAGATTTGCCCTCCCATAGCACGCCCACGGCCGGCCTTGCCGAGGATGCCAACGTAGTACGCGAAGCTCTACGAGCCTGCTCGCCGCCTCTGGCGGCAGTCGGCTGGTCCTATGGCGGGAGCGTGATTAGCTTGGCCGCGGCGGGGGAGGGCGCGGTCACCCGCCTGATCTACGTTTCCGACATACCGAAACCCGCCGGCTTTCCTGGCGATGATCTCGGCTGGATCGACGCCGATCCGCATATTCTCGTGTGCCCCGACGGACGATTCGTGCTCAACAACGACTTGTGGTTAAAAGACGAGGGACAGACCTTCACGGAAGAGGTCCTCGGACACTTCCTTGACCATCCCCGTCGCGTGGTAACCCGAGCCACGCATGGAGCTCAACCGGAAGCGGCCTGGGAGACCACTCCGACGACTGTGCTCATCGGCGAGGGGGACAACCTGCTGTCGGAAGCGGATCGCAAATGGGCGGCAGAGCATCTTAACCATGTTCGCGTGATAGACGCGGACCACTTCATCATCTTCCGCCATCCCGAGGTTGTCGCTCAGCTAGTGCTGGAGGCTCTTAGGCCCACGACTTGACGTCGTGGATATGCGGTCGTAGCAAAGAAGAGCAAGATCGCAAGCCGACGCTTCATCGTGCATTCGCTGCCGGCACGGGTGTCCCAAGCGCTCCTTTCATCTCCTCGGTCAGGGCAGTGTGACAATCTCGGCGCGGGTGAGGTGACCGTACTCGATCTCGAGGACGCCGAGGGTCCGATGAGGCTGGCGCCGTTTGTCGGTCGGTGAGCCGGGGTTGAAGATCCGGAAATCACCGTCGACGGCCTGCAGCGGAATATGCGAGTGACCGAAGACCACGAGTTCCATCCCGGGGAACCGGCGGCGAAGGCGGGCCAGCCGAGCCTCCTTCGGCCCAGCGTCGTGGATCATGCCTACCCGCAGGCCGGCCAGGTCAAGTTCGGCGGTTTCGCGGGCGCCCCAGGCACTGACGTCGGGACCGTCGTTATTGCCGAGGACGGCATGCACTGGCGCGTAGGCCGACAGCTCCTCCAGTACGCTCGCCACGCAGACGTCGCCCGCGTGCAGGATCACCTCAGCCGCCAAGAGGTGTTCAGCCACCCCGGGCGGGCAGCGCTTCCAGAATCGTGGGGCATGTGTGTCGGAGAAGACCACGATGCGCATCGACTCATCGTCCCAGCCCGACGAAATCTGCATCGATCCACCGTCACGCGCCGAGCATGACGCATAGATTCCAGTCTTTCTCACCCTGCTGGTGATTAGCGGGTGGTGTTGAATGCGGAACGGACCAGTGGCGGCCGGACCCGCGCGTAGCGGACCGTTCAGCGATTCTCCAACACCATCGCGATTCCGAAGCGCATTAAGACCGTGCCGGTCACGCGATCGAATGCCTTTCGAACGCGCTTACGCGACAGTGTCCTTCCCAGGACCGAGATCAGCAGCGAGAACAACCGCCACCACAGTACGGCCGACGGCAGGAAGATCGCAGCCAGCTCCGCAATCGTGAGTGTTCTGGGCTCATCGGGGCGACGAACCGTCGCAGCAACGTCAGGAAGATCAGCACGATCTTGCGGACTGCTGTCAGCGGTGGAGGCAGTCGGCGCTCGGATTGACCGGATGGACATTCGGAGCGTCACCTGCCGGAGACTGCTGACCGCCGAGATGCCTGATCTGGGCGCCGCGCTTGATCACGCAATCGCGGTCCGTCGAACCGACCTGCACCGCCTATTGCTTGAATCCGTTGGCGGTGTGGCGTCTGTGGAGACACGCTTCGGGTGTGTCGCGGTGAGCGCCGATTCGAGCGGACTGGTCAGGATCAGCTCCACCGGACAGAACGGCCCAGACCTTGACCTCCAAGTGCTGCGCGCCGATGTCATTGTGGGTCCCGACGGGGCCAGTTCGGCCATGCGCCGCACGGGTGGCTTCCAGAGCCGGGTGTCGTCTGGAAGCAGCTATACACGCACCATCGTTCCCGGTCGGGCTAGCCCATGGTTCGAGGAGTACTGGACGCCGCTGGGGTCTTTCGGCCAGTCACCGCTGGATGGCGACCAGGTCTCGACTCGCGCTGAGCCGCCAAATCGTCGTCCGCTAACCCTCCGGAGGCGGGAGCGCAGATCCGAATCCTGCCGCAGCGCCAGTGAAATCAGTCCGTTGCAAGATGCCTGCGTTGACCTCAAGTAACGATCCGGCCACGATGCACGAGCGTTTCCACGCAGCGAACTCTTTTACGCCATCCTGACGGACGCCCTAACTTCCGAAGGACCCGTTCATGTCCCAGTCGGCGCCGCCTGGGCCGCCCGCACAGCCAGGCCCAGAACCGCATCCTCAGCCGTTTCACCCACGAAGTCACACCTCGAGCTCGCGATCAACGTCCTTGAGAATAAGTGCTTCGGCTCTACCGGTTGCAGCCTCACCGACCGGAACAAGCCCAGCTACGCCGGGACACAGGAGCTGAATTGATCTTGATCATCGTCCTCCTTGCTGGAGGCCTTATCTATGCGACCTTGGCGAGCAATCCGATGAGCTTCGACGACTTGATCGAGTTGCGTTTCTTGCCCTCACGGCGTCGGCCCCGAAATCCCGAGCACGTGAAGCAGCCCAAATCCATGAGCTTGCCGCGCGAGGTGAGCCAACGGGTGACTGGCCACGAGTCGGAATCGCAGTAAGAACGTTCAAGATCGTGGGCGGTCAGCTTCAGTCACGTAACCGCTAGTCATCCAGGCTGCCCATTGTCAGGTTGACAGTTGTTCCGGTCATCCCGCTCGCCTTGTCGCATGCCGCCAAGACCGCCATGTTCGCAACATCCTCAAGCCTCGAAAGCCGGCGTGCGTGGGTCCTGCCTGCGAGCGACTCTTGGAACTGTTCCCAAGTCATTCCGGATGCCTTGGCGTAGCTCTCGAAGGATTGCTTGATCCTGCCCGTCTCCGGCATGGCTTGTGGACGCAGACCGACCACCCGAACGCCATGAGCGGCGAGCTCTGCTGACAGACCCCGAGTGAGTGCCTCCACCGCAGCCATCGCCGGACCGCCGCCCCCTACGAATGCAGTGCCCGTCCGCGAAGGCGTTGAGGTGACCGTCATGATCACTCCTGATCGGTTCGGGATCATCCGACGGGCGGCTAGCCGGGCGGTCAGAAAGTACGACCTGGTGTACGTCGCAATTGGTAGCGAGAACTGCTCGACGTCCAGCTCGACGAGTGGCACACGGTTCTTCGGATTCGGTAGACCGATCGCGTTGAAAGAAATGTCGATCCGGTCTGCCTTGTGGATCACCGTCTCCAGGTGCTCGTCGACCAGCTGCTCGTAAAGAGCGTCGACCTCCGCCGCCTCGGCGGAACCGCCCGCGGAGATGATGTCATCGGCGACCGCTTCGACCGACGCAAAGTGACGTCCGGTGAGAAAAAGCCTTGCGCCCTCGTACGCGAAGGCGCGTGCCACAGCACCTCCGACTGCACCCCCGGCTCCGTAGATCACCGCAATCTTGTTCTGCAGCAGCATCGCTGTTCCTTTCTGTGCCGGGTGCTCACACGGTCGCTGAGGTAGACACCGCGCCAACCAGAAACTGGGCGCTGATAAGTCGCCCAGTTCACACCTCGATTGGTGTCAATACAGGATGGAAGTGCGACAAGCTGCGGAAGCAAGGTGGCGCGACGGTGAGCGTGGCGACAGGCGACCTGATCTCAAGGGCGCGAGCCGGGGACGGCGACGCGTTCAGAGAGCTCACCGACCCACACCGCCGAGAACTGCAGCTGCACTGCTACCGAATGCTCGGATCTTTTCAAGATGCGGAGGACGCTCTACAAGACACGCTGCTGACTGCCTGGCAAGGCCTTGAAGGCTTCGAGGGGCGCGCTTCACTCCGCACCTGGCTCTACCGCATCGCCACCAATCGATGCCTCAACGCGCGTCGCTCGGCCAGCCGGCGACCCAAGGAGTGGGACGTGCCCGCTGTTGAACCGCCCGAGCCAACCCGGCTCGGCGAGGTCGTCTGGCTTCAACCTTTTCCCGACGCTCTGCTCGAGGGTGCAATCGACGCACCACTCGGCCCGGAGGCCCGCTACGAGCTGACCGAGTCCATCTCCCTCGCCTTCGTGACCGCCCTTCAGCTGCTGCCGCCTCGCCAGCTCGCCGTCCTCATCTTGCGCGACGTCCTCGGATTTCCTGCGAGTGAGGTAGCCGACATGCTGGACTCGACCGTCGAATCCGTCACCAGCGGCCTCAAAAGGGCGCGTGCCAACCTTCACCGCCGACTGCCGGCCACCGCCGACCGCGAGCCGCCTCCGGCCTCCAACTCACCTACTGAGGAGGCGCTCGTGGCGAAGTTCGTACGCGCCTGGGAGGCCGCCGATCTCGACGCGGTGGTGGCTCTGCTGACCGACGATGTCTTCGTCTCGATGCCGCCGATCCCCTTCGAATACGAGGGCCGAGACGTTGGGGCTCGCTTCTGCGCCAACATCTTCGGCGCCGGCCGAAGGTTCGACCTCGTGCCGACGCAGGCCAACGGTCAGCCGGCGTTAGGGGCCTACCTGCGCACCTCTACAGGCGTCTGTCAGGGGGTCGGGCTCTTCGTACTCACCCTCGCCGGCGACCGGATATGCGCTATGACTCGCTTCGACAACAGCGTGCTGCCCTGGTTCGGGCTGCCTCGCTCACTCCCCTGCCGGAGTCCGTCCTCTTAAATTCGACCGTATTGGCGACTCGGGCGGCTAGGAGGATTGAAGTCGATGAGCGGCGAGAAAGCCAAGGATCAGCTGAGTCGTGCGAAAGCCTAATGGCCTAATGGCCTCCTGCGTGCGCGCGTACTGAGGTGCGACGCCTGGAGCGCTCGTCGGTACTCTGGAACGCATTCTTCGCACAGCAGGTGGTTGTCGAGATAGAAAAACCCCCAAGGTGAATGACTATTCCACTTGTGCCCGCAATAGCAGCAGTGATCTCCGTCGTCGGGATAGGAATTTTCAAGGTCGTCGAGGGTGATCACGATCGAGCTTCTTTCTTGATCTTTTCTTCTCGGTCGACCAGAAGGATCTACTCGCAGCATGCTGGTTCAGCAGGAGACTCCGGCTAGCCCAGGTCTCGAGCCGCCGACTAGCTAAAAGGCCCCTCCGCCTGTATCGACCCTAAGGTCCAGTAGCGCGCAGACTTGGCTGAAAGTCCAGCTCTTTGCAAGGATTTATTCGAAGACAAGAAAATGTGCGGAAATCATCGCTGGATGGGATCCGCGCGCGCCATTGGCCCCGAATCTGAGGTTCCGGTTGAAGGTCCGGGCCGCGAACCAGGCGTGAACCATCGCGCCGACCCCGACTACCTCCAACTTAGGGCGACGACGCTAAGGAAGTTTGATGACTGTTACGCCAACCGTCCGGCACATCAATGAAGCCCAAGAGGTGGTGTGGTCCGACCAGCGTGGCGAGATCTCATTCCGCATATCCCGTCGAACAGTGAGCATGGCATCCGCAACGTCCGCGACGACCTGCTCAAGTTCTTCTACGTGTACCTGATCGACTCCATCCAAAATGTCGAGTGGTCGGGCCGCTAGGTGCGCGGGGCGCATCGCGCGTCTTGGGGTCGGAAGCGCATTGCCGTCTACACCGTGATCGACTGCCCGTGCCCAAGAAGATGTACTTCGGTAATCGGGACCAGGCGAGCCACATGATCGGCGAACGCCGGAGCCGGCAGATCGATCAGCTCTAGGCGCTCAGGGAGACCGATCGGCCACCAGGTCCCCCAGTGCACAGGAACGGCATGGACTGGCTGAGTGCGGCGGACTACGTGTGCCGCCTGCTGGGCGTTCAGATGGCCCCGGCCAAGGCTAGGTCCCCAGCCACCCACGGGCAGCAGCGCAATGTCTGGTTGCGCGACCTCCTCCCACGCAAGCTTCGGACCCGTGTCGCCCGGATACCAGCAGCGGCGGGAACCCTCGACAAGGTAGCCAAGCGCGGGTCCGCGATGGTGACTCCCAGGGAGTCGCCGGCCGTCGTGATCCGCGGCTAGTACGCGTACCTGCAGCCCGCTTACCTCGAAGACATCACCGGGTTCAGCCTCGCGCAGCGTAATGCCGCGGTCGCTGATCGGCTTGAGCAGGCGGCGGGAGCCCGCCGGGGCGATCAGAACTGCGGGGGCCGGCACCAGCCGGAGGGAGGGCAGATGTGTGTGATCAGCATGTAGGTGGGAGATCAGGACGATGTCGGCCCGCGCGGCCTGGCTCGGCGGAACCGTACCCCGGACTCGACGAAGATGGCCCACGCGAGCCGTGAGGACTGGGTCGAACAGTACGGTGGTGCCGCCGTCCCGCCAACTGCTCGTGCTGTGGCCCCACCATGTCAACGTGCCTGTCACCGCGGGGCCTCTCCGCCCAACACTGTGGAGCCGGCCAGACCGCCGCCAGGGAGCCAGGTGAGCCGCCGCCGTTGCACTTTTCCTCGATTCGTCCGGACAATCGCTGTCATAAGACATGCACACGGGTGGATCCGGGCCACAGTTGCCATCCTGCAGGCCACTGCGGCTCAGCCGTACGCCGATGCATGATCAGATCCGAGTGTCGCTTGCTGCGCAATGGTGTGCGTGTGGGTGAATTCGCATCGCCGCCACGGCGGGGACGCTAGATCAGGAGGCATATATGGCGGGGACGTCCGAACGAGCGGGAGCTCAGCCTCGGACCGGCTTCCGCCTGGGTGACATCGCCCGACTGGTCGCCGTGTGGCTTGTCTCGTCACTTGCATTGGCGCTCGCCGATGCGCTCCTGCCGGGCATGACAGCCCAGGCAGCCTGGACGTACTTCGCCGCGACGGCCACTGCAGGTCTTATTGGATTAGTGTTCCGCCCGGTGCTGGTCCGGGTGGTAGCTCGCATCGGATGGCTGGCGGTAGTCCTCGCCGGTCTCATTGGGCAGGCGCTGCTGGTCTACCTCGCAATCTGGATCGTGCCTGACATCAGCGCCACCTTTTGGTCGGCTTTCTGGGCGTCGTGGATTGTCGCTGTCATCGCTACCGCGGCCGCCTGGTTGGGAAGTGCCGGAACCGATGACTCGTTCACCTCCTCACTTCTGCGGCGACGGATCGCTCGCGAACCCCTCACTGACCCGGAGATCGACGGTGTGGTGTTTGTTCAACTCGACGGCGTCGCCTTTCCGGTTCTACGGTGGGCCGTTCAGGCTGGCGCGGTTCCGACATTGCGACGCTGGGTGACCTCCGGGGACTACGTGCTCCGCGAGTGGACAGCGCAGTTGCCGTGCACGACGCCGGCCAGCCAGCTCGGCATCCTGCACGGAACGATCGAGGGGGTGCCAGCCTTCCGCTGGTACGACCGCGAGCTGGGTCGTGTCTTGATCGCGAACCGCCCGGATGATGCCGCCATTATCGAGCAGCGTGCCACCACGGGGAGAGGGCTGCTTGTCGACGACGGGCTGGCCATCGGCAACCTCTTCTCCGGCGACGCGCCTAGGGCAATTCTCACGATGAGCCGCCTCCGCGGTAACCGCAGCTCCGAGGCCGCACGTCGGACGTTGGCCTGGTTTCTCACCAATCCCAACGGATTCACACGAGGTGTGGTGCGAACGCTCGCAGAGCTAGCTAAAGAGCGGTGGCAGGCGGCACGGCAACAACGCCTCGACATTATTCCGCGTGTACACCGCGGATGGACCTTCGCCGGTCTCCGGGCCGCCACCAACGTCTTGCAACGTGATCTCAACACCGCTGTCATCGCCGAGGAGATGCGCAAAGGGACGAAAAGCATCTATGTCGATTACGTCGACTACGACGAAATCGCCCATCATGCCGGAATGTTCCGTCCCGAATCCCTGGCGGCTCTCGACGGCTTGGATCGGGTCCTCGGCATACTCGAACGGCTAGCCGCTCACGCCAGCCGGCGCTACCACATCGTCGTGATCTCCGACCACGGTCAATCACAGGGCCAGATATTCCAAGAGCGCTTCGGCACCGACCTGGGCGAGGTATGCACCAAGCTCATGGACAAAGAAGTAGCCACCCTGGACGCTCCGGTCGAAGACTGGGGACGAGTGGACTCTCTGGCCGAGGACCTCGCTGGTGCCGGGCCGACGGGCAGAGTTGCCAGCCGTGCGGCAGCGGCCAGCAGAAGACATGTCGATCAAGACGCCGAGGCGGCAACCAACGCCCCGGCCTCGGTGCTGGGTTCCGGAAATCTGGGTCTGCTCTACATCCATTCCCCTGTCCGGCTCACCCTGGACGATCTTGAGGAACGCTGGCCGGACCTTATTCCGGGGTTATGTGCACATGACGGTGTCGGTTTCATTGCCGGCCTCGACTCCGACGGGGTGCCCTGGGCGTTGGGTGCCCACGGCCGTGTACGACTCGACACCGGCGAGGTGACCGGCATAGACCCTCTCAGGCCGTACGGCGACCATGCTGCCCGGATGCTTCGCCGTGCCGTCATGATGCCGGAGGCGCCCGATCTTTACATCAACAGTCGTCTTGAAGACGTCACGCTCGACATAGCAGCGTTCGAGCCTCTGGTAGGTGCCCATGGGGGCCTGGGTGGCTGGCAGGACAGTGCAGTCTTGCTTACCCCGCGCTCCCTCGAGCATGTCCTGCCGACCCAACACATAGAAGGCGCGGACCGACTCCATGCCGTGCTGGTAGGCATGCTGCGTGCCGTCGGACACCGCAAGACTGTGCCGGAATAGCCTGCGTACGTAGCGGTCTACACCGAGGCAAGGAGTATGCGGCCTTACGTCTCGTGGCCGCCCCAGTGGTTCGGTGAGTGACGGGGCCGGTTGGACTGACTAGCGTAAGCACTGTGGCGGTGCTCCAGCGGCAGGTGGAGCGCCAGCCTGCGACTACTTAATCTTGGAACCGTACCCGGCCGACATCTGCTGGGAGGTGACTCATGAGCACCCGGACACGTGGTGGCTATGTCCACCACGCGCTGTTCTACGACTCCACCGATGCGCTACTCACCAGCGCGGTACCCTTCCTTCGCGCGGGCCTTGACGGCGGCGAGGACGTAGTACTGGTCTGCCGAGAGCGCAACAACGCGCTGCTCGCCGACGCTCTTGACGCCGACCCTCGCATCATCGTCATCCGTCAGGCCAATGTGTACACCGGTATCCCGAACGCGGTGGCCACGTACCGGCGGATGATGCGCCGCCATGAAGCGACCCCGGGTCGGGTGAGGCTCCTAGGAGAGGTCAACTTCGGTAGTGAGCCGGCGACCTGGGATGAGTGGATGCGCTTTGAGGCCATTGTCAACGTCGCCCTAGCGCCGTACCCACTATCCAGCGTGTGCGCCTACGACACTCGTGGTCTGCCCGATCGTGTCCTCACAGGCGCCCAAGAGACCCACCCACTCGTTCTTACTTCCGCCACCGTCCGTCGCAACGGTCGTTACATCCCGACCACGACATTTCTGGCCAAGCACCGCGCGATCATCGAACCGGACCCGCTGGAGATGGCTCAGCCAACGCACGTGTTCAGTGATCTGACCAATCCCGCTGGCCTCGTGGGCCTGCGCCAGGAATTTCACGACGCTCCAGCCCTGTCCGCCGTGCCTGCTATGACCCGCACCGATCTCGTGACCGCCGTTGCTGAGGTGGCAGCCAACGGCCTCGGGTATGGCCGACCTCCCGTAGTGGTTCGGCTTTGGGTCTCCGCAACAAAGGTGCTGTGCACAGTTACCGACCAAGGCCCGGGCTTCGACAATCCCCTCGCGGGATATACGCCGGTCCAAACTGACGACCCGCATCATGCGGGCGCCGGTCTATGGCTCGCTCGGCAGTGCTGCGATCAACTCGATGCGATCGCCGGCCCCGACGGTTTCACGGTGCGTCTCGGCGTGATGATCCCGGATGCCGCCTCAGCGGCGCGTGAATTCGGCGGCGCATCGGCCCGCGCTGAGGTGGCCGAACGACGCGCCCGCAAAGCTCAGGATCGCGCAGAGCGACTCCAGCGTCGCTTCGATCAGCTGGACAGCCGGCTGCATGAAGACCGACAGCCACGGGATGCCGATCCTCTAGAAATGGGCTGACGCCCCACCTTCTCGTTCGAGGCGGCACATATATATGGGGCGTCTGGCAGCTACACGGGGCGTCAGCGGACATGCACAGTTGGGCGTTTGGCATTCCGAAGCACATAAACAAGACGTACGCGCCCTGGTAGGTTCACATGCGTTCTGTCGTCAACCGAGAGCCTCCATACTCCGATGTACGCTTCCCTGCCGGCTGAGCTGTGGGGTCGTGAATGAGCCGCCTCGTTGCCTGGTACGACGCGCGCCGTGGCCCTCGGATGATCGCGATCGTTTGGGTGATCACCCGGCTGTTGATGTTGGTCATACTGGCCAGCTTCGAGCGCTTTGTAGTGGGCGATGTGTACTACTACCACCGCGAGATCAGCGGCATGTTCCCCGCTGGCCTGGACCAAACGCTCTTCGAGTACCCAACACCCGTAGTGTGGATTCTCTGGTTGCCCTATGGCGCATCCCTAGGCAACCGTGTTGGCTATCTCGTTGCCTTCGTGATCTTCATGCTGGCACTCGATGCGCTGTTCACGTACGCGTTGTGGCGATCAAGCAGGCGGCGGCATGACACGGCGATCGACTTCTGGCTCATCTTCGTTCCACTCATCGGTCCGTTGTCCTACCTCCGCTTCGACATGCTGCCAGCGGTACTTGCCGGCGGCGCACTACTCGCAGCGCGACATAAGCCATGGGTTACTGGAGCCCTGACTGGATTGGGTGCGGCCATCAAGCTTTGGCCGGCGCTGCTCATCGGCGCCTTCATGTCCTACCGAGCCGATCGGCGACCAGCGGGCGTCGCCTTTGTCGCCGTTGGCTTCGGCCTCGCGTTGATCAGCCTGATTTTCGGTGGCTGGACTCGACTGATCTCGCCACTGACCTGGCAGTCCGACCGCGGACTTCAGATCGAGTCCATCTGGGCGACGCCGCTGATGCTGGCGCGCGCTGTGAAGCCCGAGTACTGGACCGTTGACATGTCCCGATACCAGGCGTACGAGATCTTCGGCCCCGGCGTGGATCCCTGGTTGATGATCAGCAGTGTAGCGACCGTGCTGAGTCTCGCCTTGATCATCTTGCTCACCATCCGAGCCTTTCGCCATAACGGATCGACACCTGTCGCGATTGGATTCGTGATCGTGGCAATCGTGGCGATCATGACGATCACCAACAAGACTTTGAGCCCGCAGTATCTGCTCTGGCTGGGCGGTCCTATGGCGGCACTTCTGTTGTTTCGGCCACAAGCCACTCCAGAGGAAAGGCCTGCGATCAACCGGATGGCCGGACAACTTCTCGGTCTCGCGCTGCTGACTCAGCTGGTATATCCCTTGTTCTACGACAGCTACCTCGGTCGTCACGGTCAGGCGATGATCATGCTCTCGACCATCGTCACGGCCGTTCGCAACCTCGCTCTGGTTGCCTTCACCGTCGAGGCATGCTGGCTGGCATGGCGCATGCTCGGCGCTCCGGTAATGAATCGGTCCGCCTTCACCCATCGGGACTGACTCGAAACGCCAAGCTGACTAGGTATGTCGCGCAACCAGTTGCCGGCTGGTCTACAAGCGTGGGTAGCCTAGGTAACGCCTGCTAGGAGCGTGCCTGGAGCAGGCCAAAGGCGGGTTAGCTCGCGAATAGTACGTATGAGGAAGAAGGCGACAGTGGCCATCGTGCCCGACCAATCATCGACCAGCGCGCCCACAGAAGCCGATTTTGGTGCCAATGACTGGCTGTTGGAGGAGATGTACGAGCAGTACACCGCAGATCCCGAATCGGTGGACGAGACGTGGGCGGAGTACTTCAAGGCCCATGGCGCACCAGTCACCGGCGGAAATGGCGCCACTAGCGAAAAACAGCAACCAGAGCCTAAGCGGGCAGCGGAGCCAGACCGCAAGCAGAGCGATCCGGTAGTCACGGCAGCGGCGCCGGCCCCAGCGCCTGCACAGGCACCCCCTGCCGCACAACCGAAGGGGCAGGCTGCTACGTCGAGTCGCAAACCGACGGTCGAGAGGCCAGCGCCGACCAAGGAATTCAGGCCTAGCGCACCGGGGGCCGGCGGCGGCGTTCCCGCAGATCCGCCGAGCCCTGATGGCGGGCGAAGCGTCGCGCTCGAAGAGCCAGTCAAGACCACGCTGCGCGGCGCGCCGGCACGTACCGCGAAAAACATGGACATCTCCTTGGCGGTGCCCACCGCGACCAGCGTTCGCTCCCTTCCGGTCAAGCTGCTCATAGACCAACGAATAGTGATCAACAACCATCTACGGCGAGCTCGCGGTGGCAAAGTCTCCTACACCCACATCATTGGCTACGCGATGGTGCAAGCGTTGAAGAGCACGGCCGCCATGAACAACGCCTACGACGTCATCGACGGCAAGCCGACACTCATCGTGCCGGCCCATGTCAACCTCGGTTTGGCAATTGATCTTCCGAAGGGCGACGGAACCCGTCAGCTATTGGTGCCAAGCATCAAGAATGCCGAAACCCTCGACTTCGCCGAGTTCTGGAATGCCTACGAGCAGCTGGTGAAGAAGACGCGAGCAGGGCAGCTGACGGTCGAGGACTTCGCTGGCACAACCATCACGCTGACTAACCCGGGAACCATCGGCACCAGCCATTCGGTACCGCGCCTGATGCAGGGTCAGGGCGCGATCATCGGCGTTGGTTCTATGGAGTACCCGCCCGAGTTCCAGGGGTCTGACCCCGACCGGCTCAGCGAAATGAGCGTCTCCAAGATCATGACGCTGACCTCCACTTATGATCACCGGGTCATTCAGGGCGCGCAATCCGGCGAGTATCTCGCCCGCCTGCATTCCCTGCTGCTAGGCGAGGACGGCTTCTACGACGACCTCTTCGGAGCGCTCCGCATCCCGTACGAGCCGATCCGCTGGGCGCAGGACATAACCAGTGATCACGAGTACCAGATTCCCAAGCAGGCCCGGATCATGGAGTTGATCAACGCCTACCGGGTGCGTGGACACCTGATGGCCGATACCGATCCCCTGGAGTATCGCCAGCGTCGGCATCATGATCTTGATGTGCAGTCTCACGGCCTGACGCTGTGGGATCTGGACCGTGAATTCGCGACCGGATCATTCGCCGGCGGACAAGGCCGGATGAAAATGCGGAAGATCTTGGGCATCCTGCGCGACTCGTACTGCCGAACCACCGGCATCGAGTACATGCACATTCAAGAACCCGCGCAGCGCAAGTGGATCCAAGATCGCGTGGAGCGGCCGCATGAGTCACTGCCCCGCGACGAGCACTTGCGGATCCTGGACAAGCTCAATGAGGCCGAGATCTTCGAGACGTTCTTGCAAACCAAGTTCGTCGGACAGAAGCGGTTCTCGCTGGAAGGTGGCGAGTCCGCAATCGTGCTGTTGGACGAGGTGTGCGAGCAGGCAGCTGAGGCTGGCCTGGAGGAAGTCTGCATTGGCATGCCACATCGCGGCCGCCTCAACGTGCTGTCCAACATCGTTGGCAAGTCGTACGAGCAGATCTTCCGGGAGTTTGAAGGCAACCTGGATCCACGTACCGTCCAGGGCTCCGGGGACGTGAAGTATCACCTCGGATCCGAGGGCAAGTTCACCGCGCTGAGCGGCGCGACGATCAAGACCTCGGTTGCAGCCAACCCAAGCCATCTCGAAGCCGTCAACCCGGTGCTGGAGGGCATCGCGCGAGCGAAGCAGGACATCCTCGACCGCGGCGCTGAATTCCCGGTACTGCCAGTACTGATGCACGGCGATGCGGCATTCGCCGGCCAGGGTGTGGTTGCCGAAACTCTCAACCTCAGCCAGCTACGGGGTTACCGAACCGGCGGGACCATTCACATCGTGGTGAACAACCAAGTCGGATTCACTACTTCTCCAACCGAGTCACGATCCTCGATGTACTGCACGGACGTTGCTCGGATGATCCAGGCGCCCATCTTCCACGTGAACGGCGACGATCCTGAGGCCTGTATCCGGGTGGCTCGGCTGGCATTCGCCTTCCGGCAGGAGTTCAACAAGGACGTCGTTATCGACCTCATCTGCTACCGCCGCCGCGGTCACAACGAGGGCGATGACCCCAGCTTCACTCAGCCGCGGATGTATGACCTGATTGAGAAGAAGCGGTCGGTCCGAAAGCTCTACACCGAAGCGCTGATCGGTCGTGGCGACATCACCGTCGAGGACGCTGAGAGGGTCCTGACGCGCTTCCAGGAACGCCTGGAGGCCGTCTTCAAGGAGGTCCGGAGTACCGGACAAGCGCCCAGGGACCTCGAGTACAGCCGAGTCCCCGCGTACCCGAAGAAATCAGCCGCCAAGCATGGCACGGCGATCACTATGGAGACTCTCAAGAAGATCGCCGACGCGCACACCACATTCCCATCCGGCTTTACCGTGCATCCAAAGGTGATGCCCCAACTCCAACGCCGTGCAGCGGCAATAACCCAGGGCCCGATCGATTGGGCGACCGCCGAAATCCTGGCGTTTGGCTCATTGCTCTTGGAGGGGCGTACGGTGCGGCTCACCGGGCAGGACACTCGGCGCGGCACGTTCGTGCAACGCTTCGCCTCCATCGTCGATCGCAAGACTGGCGAATCCTGGGTCCCGCTGAAGCATTTGGATGACGATCAAGCGAAGTTCCACGTATTCGACTCGTTGCTCAGCGAGTACGCGGCGATGGGTTTCGAGTACGGATACTCGGTCGCGAGTCCGGAGGCACTCGTGCTCTGGGAAGCACAGTTCGGAGACTTCGCCAACGGTGCGCAGACCATCATCGATGAGTTCATCGTGTCGGGTCAGGCCAAGTGGACTCAGCAATCAGGTGTCGTCCTGCTCTTGCCGCATGGTTATGAAGGCCAGGGTCCAGATCACTCTTCGGCGCGCCTGGAACGCTTCCTGCAACTGGCGGCGGAGGACGCCTTCACGGTTGCCCAACCCTCCACTCCCGCGAACCACTTCCATATGCTGCGACAGCAGGCGCTCGGTGAGTTGCATCGACCGCTGATCGTCATGACGCCGAAGTCGATGCTGCGGAACAAGCTCGCGATCTCGGAGCCGTCCGATTTCACTCAAGGGTCCTGGAAGCCGGTGGTTACCGACCCCAGTATTGAGGACCCCAGCAAGGTCAAATCGGTTCTGCTCTGCTCGGGCAAGATCCGTTGGGATCTGGCGAACGCCCGCGACGCGGCCGGCAAGGATGGCGAAGTTGCGATCATCGCGGTGGAACGGCTCTACCCACTACCGATCAAGGACCTCGTCAAGCAGCTCAAGCGTTTTGAGAGTGTCGAAGAGCTGCGATGGGTACAAGACGAGCCGTTCAATCAGGGTGCCTGGCCTTTCATGGCGCTCAACCTGCCGCGTCGGCTGGCCGAAGCCGAGCCAAGCCGGACCTGGCGACTCGTCAAGGTGACGCGACCCGAGTCGTCGGCGCCTTCAGTCGGGTCAGCGAGTGTTCACCTGCAGCAACAGCGGGCCCTCATGGAGCAAGCCTTCGCGTAAGACGCGTTCATGTATTTCACGGATAGGGGCATCGAGGAGCTCCAGGGTCGGCGAGGCGACGAAGAGGTCACTCTCGCCTGGCTCGCCGATCAGCTGCAGACCTTCGTTGATCTTCACCCCGAGTTCGAGACTCCCATGGAGCGTCTGGCCACCTGGCTTGCCAGACTCGACGATGAGGAGCAGGAGTAGTAGAAGTAGCAGTAGCTCAGTTTTCTGGAAACTGGTCGGAGACGGCATGAAATTCGTGACCACATTCGGGCAAACGCGCTCAGCCTCAGGGTTCGAATATGATCTTGCCGAAATGATCACCAGAAATCATCGCGGCGAAGCCGTCGGCGGCATCCGTCAGCGGGAGAACCTGGTCAAGTTGCGGCCGTACGCCGGTTGCCACCAGCATCTGGACAAGGGATGTCAGCTCGTCTCGTGTTCCCATCACCGAGCCGATCACCCGAACGGGCTTGTAAAAGATCTTGGTCAGCTCCGCCTTGGGCGGATTGTCGCCTGAGGTGGCACCGCAGATCACCACCGTCCCACCCGGCTTGAGCACATTGATCGAATGCGACCAGGTGGCTGCGCCGACGCTCTCCATGACGGCGTCCACCCGATCGGGAAGCCGTGCGCCCGCGGGGAACGCCTGATGCGCACCAAGGCTGACAGCTTGAGCGCCACGGGCTTCATCCCGAGAGGTCACCCAGATACGCATTCCGGCCTGTCGGCCAAGGGTGATGAGTGCGGTCGCTACTCCCCCACCGGCGCCCTGGACCAAAACAGTGTCGCCCGGCCTGGCCCCCGATTGGCTGAAGAGCATCCGGTACGCGGTCAGCCAGGCGGTCGGTAGGCAGGCCGCTTCGGCGAAGCTCAGCTCTGCTGGCTTGTTCACCAGATTCGCCGCTGGCACCCACACGTACGTCGCAAACGTGCCGGGATACCGCTCAGACAGCAGCGACCGCTGCGGGTCGTAGGTGGCATCGGAGCCAATGAAGTCCGGCGAGTTGATCACTGCGTGAACGATCACCTCGCGACCGTCGTCGGTGATACCGGCTGCGTCACAACCAAGGATCATAGGGAGCCGGTCTGCGGGCAGGCCAACGCCGCGCAGCGACCAAACGTCGTGATGATTAAGGGCAGCAGCCTTAACGTGCACCCGCACCCAACGCTCAGGCGAAGGTGGCGGCTCGATCTCACCGACAACCAGGGCATCCAGCGGAGCGTCGGCATCCGCTCGCACTGCGTACGCCGCCAACATGACTTCACCCTATTGGGATCCCAGCCGACAGGTTGATGTGATCAGGGGTCCGTGGTCGATACAGTGAGAAGCATGGGATGGGTCGTCGCGTGAGCAACGACGCCAGCTTTCTGGTCGAGGCCTTCCGGACACGGACTGGACAACAACCAGTCGGGGTCTGGGCCGCCCCAGGTCGGGTCAACCTGATCGGCGAGCACACCGATTACAACGACGGCTATGTGATGCCCTTCGCCCTCGCGCAACGGGTACTGATCGCCGCCGCTCCACGGGATGACGACACCTGGAGCGCCACGTCACTCAACAACGACTCGACGGAAACCTTTCGGCCCGCCGACCTGCAACCGGGGATGCCAGGCTGGCAGGCGTACGTCGCAGGCGTGGTGTGGGCCCTGCAGGAGGCCGGGCATCGGGTTGATGGAGCCGACCTGGTCTTGACATCTAACGTGCCAGAAGGCGCCGGCTTGTCATCATCGGCTGCTCTGGAGTGCTCAGTGCTCACAGCGCTGGCCGATCTCAACGATCTCGACATCGCTGGTCTGGAGCGGGCCAAGCTGGCGAGGCGGGCCGAGAACGTCTTCGTCGGTGCCCCAACTGGCTTGATGGACCAGGCCGCCTCCACTTTGTGCACCACCGGCCATGCGCTGTTCTTCGACTGCCGAACCGACGACGCCGAACAAGTTCGATTCGACACAGCCAGCGCAGACCTTGAGATCTTGGTCCTGGACACCAAGACGCCGCATGCGCTGGTCGACAGTGAATATGCGGCTCGCCGGGCCAGCTGTGAGGAGGCGGCGCGAATACTCGGCGTGGCGGCGTTGCGCGACGTCATCGACCTGGATTCCGCGCTGGAGCGGCTTCCTGATGCGGTGATTCGGCGCCGGGTACGCCACGTGGTTACCGAGAACGCCCGCGTGCTGGAGGCCGTCGAGGTACTGCGAGCGGGCCGCATCGCCGATCTGGCGCCTCTGCTCGACGCCTCGCATGCTTCGATGCGTGACGACTTCGAGATCACGGTGCCGCAGGTAGACCTTGCCGTCGAGACGGCTCGGGCCTCTGGGGCCCTCGGCGCTCGGATGACGGGAGGAGGCTTCGGCGGCTGCATCATCGCGCTGGTTTCTTCAGGCGATGTCGAGCGAGTAGCAGGCGAGATCGGCCGCGGCTTCGCCGGCGCGGGATATGGTCCGCCCGGACACTTCGCGGCCATTCCATCCGCTGGCGCCCAGCGCCTCGAGTGAGCCGCAATTGATCGTTGCGATCGGATTCCAAACCGCCCGGCGGCGATCAAACACAAGCATCGCGTGCAAGGATTCCACTGTTTGGAGGACTTATCCGCCGTTTAGCCGAGCGGTGAATACGCGTAATCAACGCAAGCTAAGACACAGCTTGGGATGGAAGGAGCAGCAGACATGAATGTCCGGATGAAGCTCGGTGTGATCGCCACCTCGGTCGCCGCACTGGCTTTGAGCGCATGCGGCTCGAGTTCACTGAGCGGAGAGACCGGCGCGTCAACGGCCCCGTCGGTCTCGGTCAGCCAGAACGTGGATCTTGCCAGCAAGCTGCCCGAGAGCATCAAGAGCGCTGGCGTCATAAACATCGGCGTCGACTCGAGCTACGCCCCGAGCGAGTTCCTGGCCGCCGACGGCAAGACCGTGCAAGGCTTCGACGTCGACGTGTTCAATGCCGTCGCTGCCAAATTCGGGGTCAAGACCGAATGGCATACGGCCGACTTCGGCAGCATCATCAACGGTGTCAATGGCAAGAAGTACGACATGGGAATTTCGTCGTTCAGTATCACGCCCGAGCGCTTGAAGCAGGTCAACATGGTCAGCTACTTCAACGCCGGCACCCAGTGGGCTACGGCGAAAGGCAACCCCAAGGGAGTCGACCCTGACAATGCCTGCGGTAAGAACATCGCGGTGCAAAGCAACACGACCCAAGAGATGACTTTTATTCCGCCGCTGCAGAAGAAGTGCGGCAGCAACAAGATCAACGTCTTGTCCTTGAAGGACCAGAGCCAGGCCACCGCTGCGGTGGTCAGCGGCAAGGCAGACGCCATGCTGGCCGACTCGCCGGTAGTCGCATATGCGGTCAAGCAATCCGGCGGAAAGCTCGAGGCGCTCGGCGACATCTATGGGGCGGCCCCGTACGGTTACGTGCTG
>Ga0111538_10002036_pt1 | contig 28468 bp, 22 predicted proteins | sample SoiMethybrSBSTD1_FD_79669 | JGI IMG/M metagenome (GOLD analysis project Ga0111538, IMG submission 79669) | Bulk soil microbial communities from a Populus tree surrounding site in Tennessee, USA - Soil MetaG P. TD hybrid SBSTD1 (version 2)... | ecosystem: Environmental > Terrestrial > Soil >... | reverse complement strand
TTCTGCGTACGCGGCGCCGAGAGTATCCAGCGTGGCAGGGTTTTCTGCATCTGTCACTTCGCGGGGGCGATGGGCGAGGCGAACGGCCTCTGGACCATTCCGGGTGGGGGCATCTCCATGCGTCACAAGCAGCGCGGCAAGGTCGTTGAGGAGGTCCGCATTGTCAGGTTGGATCGCCACAGCACGCCGGTATGCGTTGATCGCCGCGGTGTGAGAGCCGAGATGAGCCATGGACCTGCCAAGGTTTCGCCATATCTCCATCGATCGGGGATTGAACCGCAACGCTTCCTCGAATTCGCGTGCAGCAGCAAGATGGTCATTGCGCGCAAGATAGACGGTTCCAAGTGCGTTTCGCATCAGCCAATTCGGACCGGTGACGTCCAAGGCCCGGCGATAAAGCGTCTCGCTGTCGCGCCAGTACGGGATTTGCGCGCGCGTCGCCATCGCGAGAGCAACCACGGCCAACAAAGCCACAAATGCGATAGTCCGGCGCAGCGGTGCTGCAATCACGCATGCCAATTCTCGCCATGGCCACACGATCATCACGAGCAGACCGATGGACGGCACATAGGTGTAGCGGTCGGCAATCGATTGCGCGCCAACGTGCACGATCCCGATCACTGGCACCAGGGCTCCCAGGAACCACAACCATCCCACCACGAGATAGGGTCGCCGCCTCCATTGCCACAGGCATATCAACGTCACGGCCACGACCAACAGCAGCGATGGCAGCCATTGCCACAGCGGCCATGAATGAAGCGGATAGAGCGCGCACAGGCCTCTTGGCCAGAGCGTCAAGTCCACGTAGCGAGCGATGCCGGTTATCGCTACCTGCAAGCGCTGGGGAACATGCAACATTTCAAGCGATGTCATCGCGTCACTGCGCTGCGCGAGAATGGTCAAGACGCTCGATGCCGCAGACAAGAGCAGCAACGGCGCCTTTTCGAGCGCCAGCAGCGCCGTCCGCCGCACCATGGGCCGCAATGGGGTTCCGGTTTCAATGCGCCGGAGGGGCCAGAGATCCAGCAACAAGAGCAGGCACGGCAGGGTTACCAGAGTGGGCTTGGTCATGAGGCTCAGGGCCAGCAGCAGCGCGACCAGCAGGTATCGCCACCAGCGCGGCGAGCGCGCATAGCCGATATACGCCGCGATCGCCAGCAAGCCGAAGAACGTGCTGAGGACATCCTTTCGTTCGGCGATCCATGCGACTGATTCGACGCGCAACGGATGCAGCGCGAACAAGGCCGCGACCAGGATGCTGCCCCATGTTGACGCGGTCGTTCTCCGAAGGAGCAAGAACACCAACAGCGCATTGAGCGCGTGCAGAACCACATTCACCATGTGGTGCGCACCGGCCGCGTCCGGGCCGAAGACACTGCAGTCGAGCATGTGCGAAAGCCAGGTGAGCGGATGCCAGTTGCACGCGAACAAAGTCGTGAACGCCCACGCGATGTTTTCGCCGCTCATGCCTTTTTGCACGAAGGCATTTGCCGTGACGTACAGCGGATCATCGAGGGTAACGAATCCATACTCGCTGACTGGCCAGTACACCGCGAGAACCGCCGCAACAAGGCCCAAAGCCAGAAACGCGATGGTTGCGGTGCCCGTGTGCGCTGATGAATCCAGCGGCGAACGCATCGCACGATTCTATGAGAACCATAGCGCAGCATAGTGCAAGACAAACGCCCTCCCATACTGGAGGGCGTTTGAAGATTGAACCGAGACTGCGGTCGAGACGGTCTCAGGCACGACGACGGCGACGCGCACCTGCGAGGCCAGCGAGGCCGAGCAGGGCCAGCGCGCCTGGCGCGGGCACTGCCGAGAACGTGATCGACCAGCCCCCGTTGATGGCGCCGATATCGCCGCCCACGTCGTCAACAACGAAGAGGTTCCACGTGCCGTTCACAACACCGAGGCCCAGGAGGTTGAGCGAGGTGCCGTACGGGCCAACCGGGGCTGGGGCTGCCATGGGGTCGGTTTGCGCCACATTCGGCGGGCCGTAGGTTCCGCTCAGCAGCGGCGCCGCATCGGTTTGGTTGTTGAGCATCTGTGGCGCGCCGTCGGAGAACGTCAGATTGATGTTGGTGACGTTTCCAGAGCCGCCTGTGTCAGACATGACCATCACGTTGCCCGACGGTCCAACAAGCAGAATGTCAAGATCGCTTGGGAATGTGTGGGTCAATCCGGTGATGGTCACGTCGATGTCCCACGGGCCTGCCGCCATGCCGGTCACAGCGATCGTGCTCGGATAGGGCGTCGCTGGGCCTGAAGTCCCCGTACCACTGGGGATGGTGATGACTGTCGGGTTCGAGAAGGTCTGGGCGTTCGCCGCGGCACTCACGCCAAGCACAGCGACGGCCGCCATGGTTGCCATACGTGTGTTCATGGGTCTTTGATCTTCCTTTCTTTTCTCGCGAGAGAACTGTCTCCCCTTTTCTGGGGCACCTCGCTGGCCGCTCCACGAGACCAGCAAGGCTGTGCAGTCGTTGGTTCTTCAACCCGATGCGCACGCGGCAGCGTCCATGGGCGCGCGCGATCGAATCCAGATGCGCGGCAGTCACGCCGCGATCCGTCTTTCTCCGCGCAAGTGCACAAGGCGCTTGCAGCGTCTCTCTCTCGGACTCTCTCTTCTCGGTTGCCCGCTCTTACGACCAGTCGTCTCTCAGGCGACCGGCCATCCACAAGTCTTTGATGCAAGGTATGCATGGCCTCACCGGCAATGCAAGCATCCAGAGGCACAAAAACATCCTCGATTCAACATGGGCAAGATTTGCGCGCCCGAGGCCGGCGGGCGCTCACCAAGAGCAGTTAGACTCCATTCATGCCAGCAGTGCCCGCCCTAAGAGTGCCCATGCCTACTGCCCAGGAAGGCCGATTCGGGCCCTACGGCGGGCGATATGTCCCCGAGACACTCGTCGCCGCGTTGGATGAACTTTGGGTCGAGTATCGAAAGGCGGCGGTGGATAAGTCATTCCTGGTTGAGATCGATGGGCTCAATCGAACGTTTGCCGGCCGCCCAACCCCCCTGACACTGGCTGACCGGCTTTCCGAGCATGTGCGATCAAAGGCTGCCGGCGGGGCAGGGATCCTCCTGAAGCGCGAGGATCTTGCCCATACCGGGGCCCACAAGATCAACAACACGCTCGGCCAGGCCTTGCTGACTGTTCGCATGGGCAAGAAGCGCGTCATCGCCGAGACCGGCGCGGGTCAGCACGGCGTCGCGACAGCCACGGCCTGCGCGCGATTCGGCCTGCAGTGCGAGGTGTACATGGGGGCTGAGGATGTCCGTCGCCAGGCCCTGAATGTCTTCCGCATGAAACTGCTTGGCGCGAAGGTCAACGTCGTCGAGACCGGCTCGCGCACGCTCAAGGACGCCACCAACGAAGCCATGCGCGACTGGATGGGCTCGGTGCAGTCAACGCACTACATCCTCGGCAGCGTGGTCGGGCCGCATCCGTTTCCGACGATCGTGCGCGATTTCCAGAGCGTCATTGGTCGAGAATGCCGGCAGCAGTGCCTCGAGTCAATCGGCCGCGTGCCCGATGTCGTGGTGGCGTGCGTGGGAGGTGGCTCGAACGCGGCAGGCATCTTTCACCCGTTCATCAACGACTCGACGGTTCGAATGATCGGCGTCGAGGCGGGCGGGCGGTCAAACGCCGCCGGTCAGCACGCCGCGCCGCTGGCGTTCGGCAGCCCGGGTGTTCTGCATGGATCGCTGAGTTATGTGTTGCAGGACGAGTTCGGTCAGACCGCCGATGTGCATTCATGCTCGGCCGGGCTCGACTATCCGGGAGTTGGCCCCGAGCACTCGTACTGGAAGGACTCAGGTCGCGTCGAGTACACCTCTGCGACCGATGCCGAGGCTCTTGACGCCTTCGGCCTGCTCGCGCGAACCGAGGGCATCATTCCCGCGCTCGAAAGCGCGCATGCGGTGGCGGCGGCGGTGAAGGTTGCCGCCGAACTTCCGCGCGACAACGTCGTGGTGATCAATGTCAGCGGCCGGGGCGATAAGGACGTGCAGGAAGTCATGCGCCTGCTCAACGTACAGGCCTAGTGGTTGGTCAGGCCAGCGGCGGGCGCTCGCGCCACACGTCGAGTTCGCGCTCCAGCGCGATGCCGACGCGGCAGAGCGTGCCTTCGTCGTACAGACGGCCCAAGAGCGTGAGACCTGTCGGCGTTCTGACCGCCGGCTGCGAAGCCGCGGGCTGACTCGCAGGTGCGCTCGCTGCGCCTCCCCCATCGCCGCCGCCTCTGCCACCTCGCCGACGCGTCATGAAGCCGTCGCGCAGCGTCAGCGACGGGTGGCCGGTCATGTTGGTGATCAGGCACAGGCTCGAGGCAAACGATGGCCCGATCATCACGTGCACGTCGGCGAAACGCTCGGCCATCATCTGCATCACCTGCGTGCGGAAGCGCGTCGCCTGCACGAACTCAACGCCCGGGAGGAACCACGTCTGTCGAAACTGATTGGGCCAGTCGTTGGGGCTCTGCCAGCGCAGTGTGTCGTCGGCGTTGCTGCGCGTGAGGTCTTCGAAGGCGGCGGCCGCTTCGCACATGAGAATGGTGATCAGTGCGTCGTACGGCCAGTCGGGCAGGGCAATCTCAACCATCTGCACGCCCGTCTTCTTGATAGCCTCAAGGGCGGCCTTGTCCGGATCGGTCGCGCGATCGAACCATGCGGGACTGAAACCGACACGCAGGTCCTTGAGCGGCAGCGTCGCATCGAATGCGAACGGCATCTCGACCGTGCATGGATCGCCATGATCCTGGCCGTTGATCGCGGCCAGGACCAGCGCGCAGTCCTCGACACAGCGGCAGATCGGGCCGATCTTGTCCAGCGACCAGCACAGGGCCATGGCGCCCGCGCGGCTGACGCGTCCGAATGTCGGCCGCAGGCCGGTCGCGCCGCAACGCATCGAAGGCGAGGTGATCGAGCCCAGCGTCTCCGTGCCGATGCCGAAGCCGACGAGCCCGGCAGCCGTCGCGCACGCCGAGCCGGCGCTCGAACCGCTGGAACCCTGCTGCGGATTCCACGGGTTGCGCGTGCGGCCGCCGTACCACGTGTCGTTCATCGCCAGCGCGCCGAGCGTGAGCTTGGCGATGAGCACCGCGCCGGCCTCATCGAGTTTCTTGACTACCGTCGCGTCGGCTTTCGGAACGTTCTCGACCCAAGGCTCGGCTCCCCACGTCGTGCGGATGCCTGCGGTGTCGAGTAAATCCTTGGCGCCCCAGGGGATGCCGTGCAGCGGGCCGCGGTACTTGCCGGCGGCGATTTCGGCATCGGCCTGCTTGGCCTGTTTCAGGGCCCGCTCCTCGCACAGCGTGATGACGCACAGCAGCGTCGGATCATATGTTTTCAATCGTTCGAGGTAGATCCCGGTCAGCCGCGAGGAGGTGAGTTTGCGCGCCTGAATCCAGCGCGATAGTTGCGTGACAGGCGCGAAGGCGATGTCCTCATCGCTCTCGGGCAGCGGGCCGGGATCGGCGTTGCTCCAGTTGCTGGGCGCCGGCTGAAGGTGGTACGCGACGCCCGGAAGGCGCGGGTCGAAACGCATCGCGGGCGCGAGCGAGTTGGGCAGCGGTCCGAGTTTCTGACGCGCCGCCATTGTCGCGACCTGCTCGCCGATCGTGCGCGACATCATCTCGCGCTCGGGCGGCGTGAACGAGATGCCCGCCAGTTCCTCGGCGGCGGCGATGACATTGACATCAACCGGCTGGGGTCGCGATGCATCCTGCTCGCCGGCGTTTGGACGGCTCGCAGGCGCGGTCGTCGCAGCCTGCTGCGCCAGCGATGGCGCGGTCATCAACGCTCCCGCGGCGAACACGCCCGCACTCAGTATGAACTCGCGGCGACTGGCATCGGACGAAAGGTCAGGCAGCGTCATCGGCGACTCTCCTGCAAGAGCGTACCAGCAGGCAGCCGCATGCGGTACCTCATCTTGGACACTACGGCCGCTCGCGAGGAACCATGTCAATCGCCACCGGATAGTGGTCGGAGGCGTATCCCGCCGGCCGCGGGTCCTTCTCGTAGTCGTAGTTGGCCGGCGGCGCGATCGTCCCGTACACGAATCCGCTGCCCGGCACGTACTCGCGGAACCCGGCGCTGTTGAGCAGGATGTAGTCGAGCACCTTGTCCGACTCGTGTGTCTTGTACAGCTTCGATTCGGGGCTGTCCTTGTCGATCAGGCGGTAGGCCATCGTGTCGATCATGCCGGCGGCCAGGTAGACCCGCATCGACTTGTCCCACGGCGCGCAGTTGAAGTCGCCCATGACGACGATGTTGCGGCTTGGATTCTGCGTTTGCAGCTCATCGATCAACTGCACCATGCGCAGCGCCTCCGCTTCGCGATGCCAGCCGAACGATGGCCCCGCCTTGTGGTGCATGGCGAAGACAGTCAACTCGTAACCGTCGTTGATCTTGATGGTGGTCATCAGCGGGCTGCGCTGGAAGGTGAGATGCTCGTTGCCGGCGGGTATCTTCGTCCAACCTTCGCCTTCGCGCTTGACGTTGTCCAGCGATTCGTTGAGCCAGACGCGCGTTTCGGTGATGGGAAACCGGCTCATGATGCTCTGCTCGACGCCGCGGTAGTAGCCTGCATCCTTCGACGCCAGGTACCTGTAGCCGGCATCGGACAGGAACGTGTCGCGGAACCACGTCAGCGCTTCGAGCGATTCAACCTCCTCCAGCGAGATGATGTCGGCATCGACAGCCTTGATGGCGGCCGCCAGCCCGGCACACCGTTCGTCGGGGGTGGGCGTTTTGATGTCATCGAACTCGCCCTGCAGCGTCGGATCATCGACGTGATCGAAGAGATTCAGCGTGTTGTACGCCGCGATGCGCACCGTGCCGGGCCTGCGCGGCAGCGGCTTCTCCAAGCCGAAGCGATGCGAGCCGGGAGTCTGCCTGGGCGCTGCAGGAGCGGCTGGTCCGTCTGAGTTCTGTTTGGGCGAGGGCGGCGCAGCGGCCAGCAATCCGGCGGCGAAGATGCTGACGGCGAAGAGAATCGTGCCTGAACGGTTTGCGGACATCGGGGCTCCAGCGTTGAAAACGCACGAGTGTAGCAGGCCGTTTCAGCCGCATTGGCGAGCCGTCAGGATGTCGCGATTGTGCAGGCTGGGTTGGGATGCGCGGTCGCGAGATGGAGTCGCGCCTTGTGGACTGATGATTCAGTCTCGGGCGTTTGTGACCGGCGTCCGCAAATCAGACTCTTTGGGGTGCCATGAAGCACGCCCGCTTCACAATCGCGTTCTCGCGAGGGGTGGCACTGCTCGCTGCCGCTCTGGTTGTCGCATTGCTGACTGGCTGCGTCGCGGCGGAATCCAGCCGCTATCGCGGAACCGTGTCACGCTCGGTCGCACCCGATGGCTCGGCGAACGCCGAGGTCGCCGGCGCGTTCGGCATGATGCGCGGCGAGAACCAATCCGCCGTCAACATGGCAGCAGCAGGCGATTCATCCAATCCGTGACCAGTGGACTTGTGCGCACCCAGCGGCTCAGCCGCCGCTCTTGACGCCATCGTTGGCGGCTTGCCGCACTTCACCTGCCATCGTGCCCAGTGCACGGGCCTGCAGGATCAGCAGGGCCGTCTCAAGTTGCGGGTCGATGCCCTCGGTCAGCAGCTTCATCACATCCGGCCGCTTGGCGGGATCAGGATCGACGTTGCCGTGATCATCCTGCGGCAGCGCGTCGGCCTTCTGACGCAACTCCAGCGCGTCAGCGGCCTGCTGCGGCGTCATCTTGACGACGACATTGGGATCAACACCCCAAATCTTCTCGCCCGGCCGCTTGTGTACAAGGCGGCCCTTGCGGCCCATGGCTACATCTTCCTCTGAGGCGGGGAGACGGTAGTACTGCGTCGTGAGTTTCAGTCGCGCGTTGGAGGCGATGGGATGCACCGTCTGCACGCTGCCTTTGCCGAAACTCCGTTCACCCACCACCACCGCCGAATCGTGCGCCTGGAGGCAGCCGGAGACGATCTCGCTGGCGCTGGCCGAGCCCTGGTTGACAAGCACGACCACGCCAACGCCATCAACGTCCCACGTGTGGCGCGGATCAGCTCGCTGATCCTCCCACGCTTTGCGGCCGTTCTTGTCCTCGCCTGAGACGATCACGCCGCTCTTGACGAACATGTTGCTCACGTCGACGGCGGAGGTCAGCAGGCCGCCGGGGTTGTAGCGCAGGTCGATGATCAGGCCTCTGGGCTTGCCGTGCTGCACGATCTCGCGCCAGGCACGTTCGAGTTCCTTCGCGGTGTCGTCGGTGAACTGGGCGATCTTGATGTAGGCGACACGGCTGATGGGATCGATGTACCAATCCCACGCCGCCGTGCCGTCATCGCGCAGATCCGTCTTGTACCAGCCTCCGACTGAAGGCAGGTGAATCTCCTGTCGCGTCAGCGGCATGGCGATGATGCCGTCAGCGCCTTCGCGCTTGAGGCCGACGGTGACCTGCGTGTTGGGCTGGCCGGTGATGCGATCGACGGCTTCATTGAGGCTCCAGCCGACGGTGGATTCTCCATCCACCTCGCTGATCACGTCGTTGGGCTTGACACCGGCGTAATAGGCAGGCGTGCCTTCGAGCGGATTGACGACCATGATCTCCTGGGCGTCGTTGAAGCGGATGAGGATGCCCACGCCGACGAACGCGCCTTCAGTCGCCTGCTTGAAGCGAGGCAGCTTGTCGGGCCAGATGATTTCGGAGAACTGGTCCAGGCGGTACATCGCGCCGTCGCCAAACTCGCGGTACATGACTTCCTGAGGCAGGTCGATGGTCGCCTTGTTCACCTTGGCCAGCTGATCGAGCATGCGCGAGAAGTACCAACTGTCCACATCGTTGTCGCCAGCCTTGGCGATGGCCTGCAGTTGCGCATCGATCTCGTCGTTCCAGCGGCGAACGGCGTCGGCGTCGGCAAGCTTGGGGAAGGTCTCATCCAGCGATGCGGTTGAAGCGAGGATCTGGAGTTCCTCGAGTCCGCCTTCCAGCAGTGGACGCCAGCCTTTGGATTCGATGTGATCCTCGGCGGCCTTGCGCATGGAGGCCTTGAGCATGTCCGGTCGAATTCCCGCGACCTTGTCCTGCCACTTCATCGACGGGCTCCAGCGGAACTCGCCGACCGGCGGATCGCCCAGGCGCTTGGCCCGCTCGACGCGCAGCTCGTGCAGCGCCCGAGGGGCGTACTGCGCCAGCAGGCTCACGCGGCGATTCACCGATTCCAGTTCGTCGTTAAACGTGCGGTACGCAGCTCCCTGCGAGGTGTCTTCATGAAGCGTGCGGAGGAAATACAGGAGTTCCTGCGCCTGCAGCCAGTCGAGGCTCTGCTGGGCGGTCTGCAGTTCAGCCTCGGCCTTGGTGATCAGGCTCTTGATCTCGGGCTTCTCGAGCGCGGCATCAAGGTTGTCGCCCAGCGTCTGCACGGCGATCGCCGAGCGCAGCGCCTTGGACAGTTCGTCCTTTGAGATCGCCTCGGCCATTTCCTTCTCGGCCTTGGCAAGGTCCTCAGCCTGCTTGACCCGCCCCTTTTCGAGATTCGTGGTGTGCAGCGCGAAGACCTGCTTGAAGCGATCGAGCCCGGCATTGGCGGCGGGATCGATCGGCGCGGCGCGAAGAGCATCGTCCAGCGAGACCTTGTCGCCGGCCATCGCCGACTCCCAGACCTTCTGTGACCACGCCTGGGCGGATGCGCCCGGAGGCGGTTCCTGCGGAAGTTGTGGCGCAGCCACAGCTGGCGCCAACAGCGCCGTCGCCGAAAGCGTGAGCGACATCATGATGGCGGCCGGCAGGGCGCGAGCGCGACGATGAGTCTTCTTGAGGTTCATGCAAATCCCGTTGCGTTTCAGAGCGGTGTGTGTGGCACGCGGCACGGCCATTCGCCAATCGGCGTTGTCGGACAGCGTCTTCCGTGACTCGGGCATCCGGTTATCGATCTCCATCCTGGCACCATGCTGCATCGGCCATTGGCGGCGGGGCGGTTGACAGAGTTGTGGCTCGAGGCCGCTTTCGCTGCATGAATGGCTGCACCACGTCGTACAAGTGTACCGTCGCACCGGTCGGCGGTTCCCGTTCGCCGGTGCGTCGGCTGCCCTATTCCATACGGATGCTGATGCCGCAGCGTTCTGGTGATTGACCGGCATTGTGCGGAGACCTGTATAGTGCAACGTGTGTCGCCACCGCTCCTTGTTGCCCTGACAAGCCTGGCCCAGACAAGCACGGCTCCCGCGAGCATCGACGCTGCCCGCAAGGCGACGCTGATGTTCACGCTGGTGGCGCTCGCACTTGGTGTTCTGGTGCTGTTGGCGGTACTGCTGCTGCTGGCCCGTCGAACGCGACGACGTCAGGCCAGCACTCCCAAGCCCACGGGCGTGCTCGTTGACCCCTGGTCCGAATCAGCCCGGCGCGTGCAGCCATTCGATAGTCCGGACCGGCCCGAATAGGAACTTCAATTTGACGCGCCATGGAGTCGCTGCCGCAGTTCCTGCACCTCGGTCGCCTCCGGCCGCAACTGCCCGGCGATGTTGATCCATCGTGCGGCTTCTGTCGCATTGCCTGACTTCAGGTAAAGGTCAGCGGCGTGAACGATCGCCGTGAAGGCCGTGGGTGATCGCGGATTGGCCTGCGCGCACAGAACCCAGGCCTGGGCAGCCTTGGTCTGCTCGCCCAGCGTCTCATACGCCGATGCAATCTCGAACGCCACTGCTTCCGTCGCGCGGCTGGCTTCATCCAGTCCAATCAGCAGTTCCAGCGCCTCGCGCGGCCTGTTCTGCCGCCGGAAGATCTTCGCCTGCTGCGCGCGAAAGTCGATGCTCTCGGGCTCGGCGTTTCGTGCGATGGAAATCTCTTTGTGGGCCGTTTCGAAATCGCTTCGCTCGAGCGCCAGCATCGCCAGCGATGCATGCACGAACGGCTCGTCGGGCGCGACGGCCAGCGCTCGCTTCAAGGCTGCCTCGGCCTCATCCAGTTTCTTCTGCTGCATGAACACTTGCGCAGCGAATAGCGGAAACTGCGGATTGCTGTGATCGAGCGTCTCGGCCTTCAGGAACAGGTCGAGAGCCGCTGCCTGCTCTCCGGCTGTCAGCGCCATCAGACCGGCGCTGTGGAGCAGGCCGGCGTTGTCAGAATCGAGTTCCGTCGCCTTGCGGTAATTCTCCCACGCCAGTTTCTTCAGGTCCGCCGAGGCGGCGTCATCGCCGCGCAGTGCCGCAGCGCCCGCCTTCTCGATCAAGACCTGCCCGAGCATCTCGTACGCCCGCACTTCGGTAGGCGCGCGTGCCACGAGCGTGCGTGCGATCGCCTCGGCCTTGCTGATCTCGCCCGACTGGAGGTATTGCTGGATCGCCGAGAGCGAAGCCTCGATCTTCTCGCCGGCCACCTGTTTCGACGATCCCGGGGGCGCGCCGCTGTTCCCGCCGCCGGAGGCGGAACTCCTGCCGTCGCAGCCGCCGATGAACGCCAGCGCACACACGCACACACTGACCAGCAGGGTCCTCAAACGACAAGCCTCCAGGTCTCGGGCGTATGCCCGCATTCGCATATCATCCCGCTCCAATGACCGCGCTCTCGACGCCTTCGGTGAAGTCTGAACTCCCCAGATCGTACGTGCCCGCCGATTGGGAGGACAGGGTCCGCGCGCGGTGGGACGAAGCCCGCGCGTTCCATGCCGATCCGGTCAAGACGCGGGCTGAAGGCCAGACGCCCTTCTGCATCGTCATTCCGCCGCCGAACGTGACCGCTGCTCTGCACCTTGGGCACGCGTTCAACAACACCCTGCAGGACATCCTCACGCGCTATCACCGCATGCTGCACGGCCGCGAAGCCACGCTGTGGATGCCCGGCACCGATCACGCCGGCATCGCCACCCAGGCCGTGGTGGAGAAGCGGCTGCTGCTGCAGGGCATCAAGCGGCGCGAACTTGGCCGTGAGAAGTTCATCGAGAAAGTGCAGGCGTGGAAGGATGAATACGAAGCGACGATTCTCGACCAGTTGAAATCGATGGGCTGCTCGTGCGATTTCGAGCGCACGCGCTTCACCATGGACGAGATCTGCGCCAAGGCCGTGCGCGAGGCGTTCTTCCGCCTGTTCAAGGACGGCCTGATCTATCGTGGCAAGCGCCTTGTGAACTGGGATCCTGTCTCGCAGACCGCGCTGGCGGATGATGAGGTGGAGATGGAGGAGGTGCAGGGGTTCATGTACTACCTGCGCTATCCGATCGACGGGTCACGCAGCGAGTTCGTGACGGTGGCCACCACGCGCCCGGAGACGATGCTCGGCGACGTGGCGGTGGCGATGAATCCGAAGGACCCGCGTGTCGCCCAGTTCGTCGGCAAGAAGGTGCGCCTGCCCATCGTGGATCGCGTGGTGCCGATCATCGCGGATGAATACGTGGTTCGCCCGGTCGAATTCGGCGGCGATGAGAACGACGCCAAGGCGAAGATCGCGACGGGCTTCCTCAAGGTCACACCCGCGCACGATGACAACGACTACCTCATCGGCCAGCGTCACAACCTGCCGATCATCAACGTCTTCGCGCCAGATGCGTCGATCTCCGACAAGCACGGCTGGCCCCCCGACTATGTCTCAGCCGAGGCGAAGGCCTTGCTTGGCCTCTCGCGCGAAGACGCACGCGAGAAAGTCGTCAAGTGGTTCGAGTCGCATGGCCTGCTGGAAGCGAAGAAGCCCTACACCCACAGCGTTGGACATTCGTATCGCTCGCACGTGCCGATTGAGCCGTACTTGAGCGATCAATGGTATGTGAAGGTGACCGATGACCGCATGCGCGGCGAGGCGTTGCGCGCCATGTCGCAGCGCGATGCAACGAGCAACGCCGGCGACGGCACGTTGACGTTCTACCCCGCGCGGTATGCAAAGACGTTCCAGGTGTGGCATGAGAACATCCGCGACTGGTGCATCAGCCGCCAGATCTGGTGGGGACATCGGATACCGGTGTGGAGCGTTCGGAACAAGCATCTTGTTGAATCAGGCCTTCTTGATGAACTGGAGATCAAGCACGCTGGCAAATGGTCCATGCGTGTTTCAGATGGCACTTGGGAAGAGGCGATCTGTCATGTTTGCATCGGACCGGATGCACCCGAAATTGAGTCGCTCTTAAAGGGCGCCGGCGCAGAACAAGATCCCGACGTTCTCGATACGTGGTTTTCGTCCGCGCTCTGGCCCATCTCGACCATGGGCTGGCCGGACCCCGACGCGTTCCCCGCGGAAATCCCCGAAGGCAGCGCCCTGCTGAACGCGTTCAATCCGTCGTCCGTCCTCTGCACGGCGCGCGAGATCATCACCCTCTGGGTCTCCCGCATGGTGATGTTCAATCGCTACTTGCGCGATGGCAAACTGCCGTTCCGCGATGTGTACATCCACGCGATGATTCAGGATGGCCACGGGCAGAAGATGTCGAAGTCGCTGGGCAACGGCGTCGATCCGCGTGACATCATCCACTCGCACGGGGCCGATGCGCTGCGCTTCATCATGGCCTCCATCGCCACGCAGACGCAGGATGTGCGATTGCCGGTGGACATGGTCTGCCCGCACTGCAGCGAGACCTTCCATCCGAAAGAGATCACGACTTCCTCGGGCTATCGCGTGGCGGATGCGACCCAATCCTGCCCGAAGTGTCACAAGAAGATGGTGTCCGGCTACGGCGCTGCGACGGGGCTCGCGATGCCGACCGATGCAGTGCCGCAGGCGCGCAACAGTTCGAGCAAGTTCGATGAAGGGCGGAACCTCGCAACCAAACTCTGGCAGGTCACAGCGGGCTTTGCGTTGCCGAATCTTGCCGCGGGCGCCGGCAAGGCACGGGGGCTGCCGCCCCCTGATCCCGGCGAACTGCCGCTGGTCGATCGCTGGATCCTGGCGCGCCTGCATCGCACGCTGCGTACGATCGAGGGCGCGATCTCCGAGTATCGATTCAAGGAGTACGCCGACGCGATGTACGACCTCGTGCGGCGAGATTTCTGCGACTGGTACGTCGAGGCCATCAAGCCCACGATCAAGACGGACGCACTGCAACGGCACGTGCTGAGCACTGCACTCAATGCGATCATGCGCCTGCTGCATCCGATCATGCCCTTCATCACCGAGGCGCTGTGGCCGCAGGTCAGCGCGTGCGATGCAAGGCTCGAGGCTGTGAAACTCGATGCCGGCGAACTGCTCGCCACCGCCTCGTGGCCTCGGATTTCTAACGCGTTGGATGATGCATCCGCCATCGCGACGTTTGAGCGCGTGCAGAGCCTCATTAACGGCATCCGCAACATCCGCTCCGAGCGCCAGGTGCCGCCAAAGAAGAAGGTTCACCTCACTGCCCTCCCATCGACAATCGACCTGATCAAGCAGGCAGGCGGCGTGGTGGAGAGCCTGGCTCTGCTTGACGGAGTGGAGGAATTGAAGCCCGGCGCTGCCCGCCCGGCCGCGAGCATTCCATTCGCCTTCGAAGGCGGCGAGGTCCTGCTCTCGGGGTTGGTCGATGCGCTCGATCTCGATGCCGAGCGGCAGCGGCTGACGAAACTCATCGCCGAGAAGGAGAAGGCGGTCGCCGGGTTCCGCGGCCGCCTGGCCAACGAGGGGTACATCAGCAAGGCCCCGCCGGAGAAGGTTGAGGAAACCCGGCAGATGCTGGCCCAGGCACAGGCCGATCTCGATGCGGCCCGCCAGGCGTTACAATCACTGAGCGGCTGATCAACTTGATGACCACCCGCCACGCCACGCCTCAACTGGCCGCGCGCCGCGAGGCCGGCATACTGTTTCCGGACATGTTCAGGAATCATCGCGCACGGAGCATCGCGCACGTGAGATCACTGATCCGCATCGCCAGCATCGCCGGGGCCCTGCTCACACTTGCCGGCTGCGCGAATCAGCCGCAGACGCAGCCTGAGCCGGCGCTGGGCATCAGCACACCTGAGGTTACTCCGACGCCGCAGTCGCTGAAGGCCTCGGAGGCTGTGCGCAAGGCGCCTGAACTCACGGTAACCCGGGCTGCGTGGCAGTTCGGCGAGGCCAACGGTGTGCTCATCACCACGCCGAACTATCGGCTGTACACGACCGTCGATTCGGCGACGTTCCTCGAGCGCCTGCCGGTGTTCTACGAGCGTGCCTTGGAGCACTACACCACCGCGCTGGGGACGCTTCCCAAACCGACGCGAAAACTCGAATCGTTCCTGTTTCTGACCCGCCGCCAGTGGCAGGCCAAGACGCAGGAGATGCTGCCGGACCAGGCCGACATGTTCTCCAACCTCGGCCGGGGCGGATTCACGACGCGCGGCACGTCCGTTCTCTACTACATCGATCGCTACGGCTACCCGCGCGACACCTTCGCCATCGCTGCCCACGAGGGTTGGCACCAGTACACGCAGCAGACCTTCAAGCACCAACTTCCAATCTGGCTTGAAGAGGGTGTGGCGACATTCATGGAGGGCTATGGCCGCGACTCCGATCAACTCCCGGAGTTCAACCCCGCGGTGAACTACGAGAGGCGACAAACGCTGCGCGAGGCATTGTGGAACGATGACCTGATCCCGCTTGAGCAGTTGCTCTCGCGCACGCCTCAGAGTTTCCTCAACGAAAGCAAGGAACTGCTGCTGACCTATTACGCGCAAGTGTGGGCGTTGACGCGGTTCCTGGACGAAGGCGAGGATGGTCGCTATCGCGCCTCGCTCAGCCAGATCCTGCTGGATGCAGCGGAAGGCCGGCTAGTCGGGCGCATGGCCAGTTCGCCCTACTTTCCGCGCCGCCGGGGCGCCACGAGCGGGAAGGTCGGCCAGGCCGTGGTGCAGGAGTATTTCAATCCCGACGTCGCCCAGTTCGAGCAGGCGTTTCTCTCGTACATTGACGATCTGTCACAGCAGCGCTCGGACGGTCGCGGCCGGTTCTAGAACGCCGCACGACTGTGCAGCACACTCGAGTTGGCATCCTGTCGGACTCGCATGGCCGCGTCGAAAACACGCGCCTCGCGGTGCGAATGCTGCTCGATCATGAATGTTCGCTGCTGTTGCACTTGGGTGATCTCGGGTCGGATCAGGTCATCGATGAACTCGTGGGCCACAACGCGCGCATCGTGCTGGGCAATTGCGATGACGACGCGATCGGTCGCTACGCCGAGCTCGTCGGCGTGATCAACGATCATCCCGCGGGCCGCATAACGATCGATGATCGAACCATCGCGTACACGCACGGCCATATCGAAAGCGCGATGCGCGAGGCGCTCTCGGCCGGAGTGGACTACCTGCTGCACGGACATACCCACGAAGTGCGGGATGAGCGCATCGGCCACACGCGATTGATCAACCCCGGCGCGCTGCATCGCGCCGCCCGATATACTGCGGCTGTCCTCGAGCCGGCGACCGGCCGCCTTGAACTCCTCGCGCTGCCGAGGCCGGTGCGTGAGCGGCTCGGCGGCCGCGCCGATGCCTGAATCCCTGCCAGACCACGCCGCCTGTCCATCGGATTTCGACATCAGCCGCGTCACCATGCGCCTGGCTGAGGTGTCAGATCAGCCTGTGCTGCGCGAGTTGTTTCGAGAGGGCCTGGTTGAGGGGCTTGTCGGCGACAACGACACCGGCGCCGACATCGACAACCTGCAGGAAGGCTACTTCAACGATGAGGGCCAGAGCGGATTCTGGATCGCCGAGTACGGCGGCCTGGTCATCGGGATGATTGGCGTGCAGAAGGTCGGCGATAGCGCGGCGGAGGTGCGGCGACTGCGCGTGCGTGGCACGTTCCGCCGCCACGGCATCGGCACCCTGCTGATGGAGAAGGCCCTGGCGTTCTGCAGGCACCACGGCTATCTCAAGCTCGTGCTGGATGTGCGCATCGAGCGCGGCCCGGCCATCTCCCTGTTCGAGAAGTTTGGCTTTGCCCATACACGCACGCGCGAGTTCGATGGGCGCAAACTCCTCGACTTCTACCTCGACCTCTATCGCGATCCGAAGAAGAGTTGACACACGGCTTTACGGCCGCGCTGCCAAGCCGGTTGTCGGGTCGCCAACGGCGTGGATCGCGAGGCTGTTGGTCGCGCCCTGCACGCCCAGTTGACCGCTTGCGACGATGATGCAGACATCGCCCTTGCTCGCCCAGCCTGTCTTGAGCAGGTATTCGTCGGCCATTTGCGTGAAATGGGCCGGGCTTTCAGGCGTGTGCATACGCACCGGCGTCACGCCGCGCAGCAGTTGCATGCGCCTTGCCGCGCGATCATCGCTGGTGCAGGCGATGATCGGAATGCAGAAGTTGTTCTGGCTCAGGTAACGCGCCCCACCGCCCTGCTGGCTCCAGACGATGATGAACTTCGCTGCGAGATCCTGCGAAACCGTCCACACCCCGTGGGCCAGCGCCGCGGTGCGATAGCGCGACTCCACGAGTTTCCGCGGCGGCGACTGCTGCTGCGGCTGAGCAGCCACAAACTCCTCGGTTCGCTGCGCAATGCGCCGCATGAACTCGACCGCCAGCGACGGGTGCTTGCCAACGGCGGTTTCGCCCGAGAGCATGACCGCATCGGTTCCCTCGAGAATCGCCGTGGCGACATCGCTGGCCTCAGCCCGCGTCGGCGATGGGGCATTGATCATCGATTCGAGCATCTGTGTCGCCACGATCGCCGGCTTCCCGTAGTCGTTGGCGACATTAAGCAGCCGTTTCTGAATGATCGGCACCGCCGCAAGATCCATCTCCACGCCCAGGTCGCCGCGCGCCACCATGATGCCGTCGGCCGCATCCACGATCGGCTCGATGTTCTCCACGGCCTGCGGCGTTTCGATCTTGGCGATCAGCGAGATTCGTAGATCCGGCTTGCCGCATTCCGACTTCGCGCGATCAACCGCTGATGCGAGCAGCCTCACATCCTCGGCCGTGCGGACGAAACTCAGCGCGAGGAAATCGAGTTCCTGATCCAGGGCCCAGCGCACGCACTGCTCATCGCGCGGCGACATCGACGCGGCGCGCACGTGCGAATCGGGCAGGTTGATGCCCTTGTTCGAGGTAATCGTCCCGCCCTGAACCACGCGGCATTCGATGGAATCCCGCCCCTTCTCCACCACCAGCATCCGGATCGCGCCGTCGTTGATGAGCAATCGCTGGCCGCTCTCGACATCGTCGATCAGGTTCCGATAGGTGCAGCCGAGGCGGACGATGTTGTCCGCGAGCGCGCCGACGATGTCGCCTCGCTCGAATCGGACGATGGCCCCGGGCTGCACCTCAATACCCTCGCCGGCGACCTTTCCCACGCGGATCTTCGGCCCCTGCAGATCGCCGAGGATCGCGATCGGGTTGCCGATGACGCCGGCCGCCTTGCGGATTGTGCGCACCTGCGACAGATGATCGTCGAGCGTGCCGTGGCTGAAGTTGAGTCGGAAGATGCTGACCCCCGCCTCAATGAGTCGAGCGGTGATCTCCTGGCCCGACGATGCTGGCCCGATTGTGGCGAGGATCTTGGTGAGCGGTGGCCGCGCCGCCTTGGATTCGCCCGCGCCGCTGATCATCGGTCCGCACCTGTGATCTGGCGCGAGCTCGCCTCGGCGTATTGCTCATGGAAGAACGCGCCCATTCGCTTGCGAAGCGCGTCCAGCCCCGTCGATTCTGCATCCCACAGGCCATCCTTGGCGAAGCCGTTGCGCACCCAGCCATTCCGCACTGCGCCCAGCGCCTTCTCATCCGCCAGATCCAGCGACTCACGGCCGGCGCCTGCAATCACGGGCAATCGATCGAACGCGGCAAGCATCGCCTTGAGTTCAGCATCATCAACATCGTCCGCCGTCACGATGTTCCCGGCCTCGCGCGGGTACGCGGGATGCTCGACAATCGCGTTCCATGCCTCGCGCAGGGCGTGATGATTGTCCATGACCATGGCCGCGTACATCGGCGCGATCAGATCGCGGTAGTTGGGATCGGGATACTTCACCGGCGTCGCGATGACATAGGGATTCACCTGGTCGATCATGCGATCGCTGTACTTCTCGTACATCGATCGCTTGACGGGGAGGCGGCGCAACTCGTACTTGAGCGGCCCCATGCCCCCCGCCGTCGCGTTCGATTCGCTCGCGGCGAACTGCCACAGCGCCTGGCCTTCATCGCTCAGGCAGAATTCGATGAATCGCTTCGCGAGTTCCGGATGCGGCGCGCCGCGCAGCATCGAGATGGGATCCGGATCAATTGTGCTGCCGCCGGGCGGATCGACGTAACCGACGCGATGCTCATCGCCCGCCTCGCGCAAGGCCTGGGCCTGGAATCGGCCGAGGAAATCGATGCTCACACCCATCGCAGCGTCGCCGACGGAGACATCCATGGGCGGCTTGAGCGACGAGTTGGAGAACGAGCGCCCGTTCGCGGCCATGCGTCGCAGAATCTGCCATCCGCGAATCCAGCCCTCGCGCTTGAGGATCGACTCGAATGCGGTTGTGACCGATCCGGACTGGTTGGGATTCACCAGCGCCACCCAGCCGCGCAGGCGCGGATCGCACATGTCCTTCCACGCGCTGGGCTCGCTGACTCCCAGCGAATCGAGTGCATCGCGATTGAAGACGATGCCGAAGCCTGACAATGCCAGCGCGAACCAGTAGTGGTCGGGGTCATAGAGCTGAACATCGCCGATCATGTTCTCGCCATAGGTGTCGCGCAGCCATTCTTCGGTGAAGTCGACGGGCTGTGAGACCGGCTCGTCCTTGTCGCCGATGCGCACGCCGCGCTTCAGCCGGCCATGTTCGAACGTGCCGCCGCCGAAGACCATGTCCGCGTCGCCGCCGGGCTCGCGGCCGGCCTCCAGCGCAGCGGTGTACTGCGATTCGAGCATCTTGCGGATTTCGCTGGTGCCGCCGGGAACGTTGAACACGACCTTCGCGGGCTGACCGAACTTCCGCTGATGCCAGCGGTCGAATCCGCGCGCGAATTCGTAACGGATCTGCTCGTTGTGTGGCGTGATGATGATCAGCGGGCCCGCGGCCTGTTGACCTGCGCCACCATTGGTTGCGTCACTTGATGTCGCGTCGCCCCCGCCGACCGGCGCCGGTCGAAACAGCAGCGGCACGCCCAGCAGCAGCGCGAAACAGACGGCGATGGCGATACGGCCGAAGGTCACATCGACACGATACCGCAACGCATCATCCTGCGAGTGCCACGCTATTTGGTGGCGCCGGTGCGTCGCCACCCGCATTCCGGGCAGCCTCGCGTGAGATCGCCCTGCAGGTCGTATCCGCATTGATGACAGCATTGCTTCAGCCGGCGCCGCTCCCTCTGAATGCCGCGATAGGCGGCGACCGGCCCGAAGATCACCAGCCACGCCAGCAATCCGTACACCGACGTGTTCACGATGATTCCCAGCGGCAGCGGCCGATACGGAATGACCGACAGCCACGCGACGTTTACGTGTCGCGCTGTGATCGGGATCGCCCATGAATACGCGGGCGTGACCGATCCCCAACTGTGCATGCCCTCGAACGCGCGCAGCGGGAAGCCGGCGCGCGTGATCATCATTCGCGGCGGGGCTGCACCAGGAAGGTCCGGCCGTGGGGCGCCGATGATCAGGAAATCACAGCCCACCGCGCCGCTGACGTGTTCGAACCTTGCCGAGCCATACTTGTCCGAGTCATCGGAGTACCGATCCCAATACGACTGGGCCGACATCGGCAGCCACGGCGGCCCTGGTCCCCATTGCTCGAATAGACAATGATGGGCCAGCCAGAGGTTCACGCCAAATCCGACAATGGCGCAGATCAGGATCTGTGGCCATCGCTTGCGCATGCGCGCATGATGGTAGTGGCCGCAGTTTCGACTTTCGCCGTGGATTACACCGCCACCCCGTCGCGTCGCCAGCCGCATTCGGGGCAGCCACTCGACAGGCCCTTGAACTGCAGGTCGTAATCACAGCGATGACAGTGCCCAGCGATGGCGCGGCGGCGCACCTGTCTGGTGCGATGCCAGCACGCCAGCGTCATCCCAAACGCCGCGGCGAAGCCAAGAAGCATGCTGATGGCCAGCGCCCCGAGCACTCCGATGCCGACCTCGAAGGCAAACATGAGAATGGCGATTCAACCGAGCGCCGCACGCCGTAGCGCGATTCAGGGAGTTCCATTCCCGAACAAGCCCGGTCCAACCGGAACAGGCGTCAGCCGCCTGCCACGTACCTATCGGCGATCCGGCGCGGAATCCTGTCGCCGCCAGCCGCATTCGGGGCAGCCGGAGTGCATTTCGCCACGAAGGTCGTATCGACACGATGGGCACAACCCGGCGATCAAGGCCCATCGCGCCCGTCGCGCCCGAAGGCGATCGCGGATCCAGCCCAGCGACAGCAATGCCATCGATGCCAGCATCAGGCTGATCGCGTTGTGCACGTACCCGCCAAAGATCATGCGGCTGTACGGCCCCGCGCCGGCCCGCATGAGGTCAGCGTAGTTCTCGAGTGATGACCACTCGCCGCGCTTCACGATGTCAGCGAACTGCGGCCGCAGCGCACCCAGCTCAGATGCGGTAAGACTTCGACTCCATGGCGAGACGCGAATCGCCGGGTCCCACCACTCGCGCGTCGCAGCCCAGAATCCGCTGACCCGCCGGCGAGGGTTGCAATCGAGCGTGGCGACGATCGATCGCTCATCCATGTTGGCGGCGGATTCATCCTCCATGTCAATCAATCGCAGGCGGTCACCATCTTGCACCACCATTGCCTGCGGCCACCAGAAGCAGCAACACCTGCAGCGCGGCGCGGGTGCAAGACGGCCGATCGTTGTGCTTGCCGGCAGCGAGCACGAGTCAAGCAGCAGCGCGAGCACGAGGACTATGCTCACCCACGGGCGGCGCAGCGCGACCATCGCGCCGCGGCCGAGGCGCGCAACAACTGTGCGGAGGATCATGATGCACTAGGCTTCGAAATGATTCTTCCCGCCCCACCACAACCTACGGCACGAAGCGCAGGCCGGTTGCAGGATTACGAGTGCGCGCTGGACGAAGGCGCGTGCGGATCCCGGCGTCGCCAGCCGCATTCAGGGCAGCCGCGCGACAGGTCGCTGCGAAGGTCGTATGCGCACGCCGGACACGCGCCCCGGGCCATGCGACGGTGGGCGGAGACGAATCGAATCACGTCCGGCGCGCGGATCGCCAGCGCGGTCATGAGGAGCAATGCGAACAGCGATGTGATGACGTTGTGCACGGAGCCCGAAACCAGCGGGCTTTCCTGCCAACCGACGCCGTCACGCAGACACTGGGCGTACGTCGCGGCGTTCGGATTGGGCAACTGTTCCACCTGCTCAATCACCAATCGCTTGACCTCGGGATTCTTGAACAGGGCGAGCTGCTCGAAGGGCATAACGACGCCTTGCTGCTCGACGGTCGGCGCCCACCAGCCGCGCGTCGGCGCAGGCGCGCTGAGCCGAACGAACCCAAGCATGTCCGCTGGGAGTTTCTGTTGCTGGGCGACGTGCAGGCTGTTCCCCTCGTTCCACACGACGAATTCGACGTCCAGCGCCAAGTCCGGCGCGGCCAGTTGCGGAGCGAGTCTGTGCTCCAGCCGCCACAGCCAGCGCTTGGCCCCGGCATTGGCGGGCAGCAGCGCGAAGTCGCATAGCGAGAAGATCGCGGCGATGGCGATGACAGCCGGATGGCGGATGAAACGAATTGCGAGCGATGTCGGCCGCGGCGGGGCATTCATGCGCGTCACGTGATACTGCGCGTGCCAGTAGATCTATCGCAGAACGCGAGGTTACGGGATAAGGGGGCGCTCAGCCTTTGGGCCCGGCCGCGCGCACCGCATCGCTGATCTTGTACTTCGCATCATTCGTGCGGAAGAGCTTCGCCAGGGCCTTAGCCTTCTCGTCGTACGCTGCTTTGTCCTTCCACGTGTTGCGCGGATTGAGCACCTCGTCCGGCACGTCCGGCGCGCTCGTGGGCATGTGCAGGCCGAAGATCGGATGCTCCGCATACTTCGCGTTGCGCAGCGAGCCGTCGAGAATCGCTGTGATGAATGCGCGCGTGTAGGCGAGCTTGAAGCGGCTTCCGGTGCCGTACGGCCCGCCTGTCCAGCCGGTGTTGAGCAGCCAGACATCGCAGCTGTGCTTGTCGATGCGCTGGGCGAGCATCTCGGCATACACCATGGGCGGCCGCGGCAGGAACACGCCGCCGAAGCACGCACTGAAGTTCGGCTGCGGCTCGGTCACGCCCGCCTCGGTGCCTGCGAGTTTCGACGTGTAGCCATTGATGAAGTAGTACTGCGCCTGCTCGCGCGTGAGTTTGCTCACCGGCGGCAGCACGCCGTAGGCGTCGGCCGCAAGGAACACGACGTTTTTTGGATGGCCTCCCACCGACGGGATCACTGCATCCGGAATGAAACTCACCGGATACGTGACGCGTGTGTTCTCGGTCTTCTTGGCCGAGTCGTAATCAGGCACACGCGTGACCGGATCGAGCACGACGTTCTCCAGCACGCTGCCGAACTTGATCGCGTTCCAGATCTGCGGCTCGCCTTCCCTGGAGAGTTTGATGCATTTGGCGTAGCAGCCGCCCTCAATGTTGAACACGCCCTTGTCGCTCCAGCCGTGCTCGTCATCGCCGATGAGCGGGCGATTGGGATCGGCGCTGAGCGTGGTCTTGCCCGTCCCCGACAGACCGAAGAACAGTGCGACATTGTTCTTGTCGTTCTTGGCGACGTTGGCCGAGCAGTGCATGGGGAACACGCCCATGTCCGGCAGGTCGTAGTTCATCGCGTAGAAGATCGACTTCTTGTTTTCGCCCGCGTAGCGCGTGCCGACGATGATCACCTTGCGCTGTTCCAGCGACTGGATGATGCACAAGTTGCCGGTGACGCCGCAATCCTTGGGGTTGTCCAACTTGAGGTTGCAGGCGTTGAGGATGACCCAGTCGGGCGCGAAACTGGCCAGATCCTTGTCCGCCGCATTGATGAACAGCGTCTTACAGAACAGCGAGTGCCAAGCCTCTTCAGCGATCACGCTGACCTTCAGGCGATACGACGGATCCGCGCCCGCGTAGCCGTCGAAGCGAAACAGTTCGTTCTTCTTGCTCAGGTAGTTGCGCGCCAGTTTCTCGATCTTGGCGAAGTTCTCCGGCGAGATAGGCTGGTTGACCTTGCCCCAATCAATGTTCTTGTGGATGCCGGGGGTGTCTTCCAGGAACTTGTCGTTGGGGCTGCGGCCGGTGCGTTCGCCGGTGTCGCACATGAGCGCGCCGTTGGCCGCCAGCACGCCCTCGCCGCGCTTGATCGCGATCTCGATCAGGTGCGGCACAGCCAGGTTGCGATGAATCTTGGCGCTGCCGAAGTCCAGGCGATTCGAGGAAGCGGTCGGGGCAATGGTGGCAGTGGTCATAGCAAAGGGCTCGATGGATGCTCGAATCGTCTCAATGCGAAGGCGGCGAAACTGGCTGTGGTCGGAAGTCGCAGACAGCCAAACCGTCGGCCGCCGTGTGTTCGCGAAAGCGAGACATCATCGGCCAGGTCTGGCTGCATTCTGGCGGAGTTCTGTTGTTGCAGCCCGCCCGCATCGCATGGGCCATGTGGGAGAGCGGCGAGAAGGGAGACTGACGGGGATCGAACCCGCGACACCCGGGACCACAACCCGGTGCTCTACCAGCTGAGCTACAGTCTCCATCATTCGGGAGGGCAAGAGTATATCCCTGTTGCAAAGGGCCCGACGAGCCGCCACGGCGATGGCCTGCCGCTACTCGCACCAGGCGTGGCCGCACTCCGGGCAATTCGTTCCGGGTGATGGTCCCTTGTCGTGGCCGCAGGCGCTGCAATGTGTCTCGGCCCACAATCGCCTTCGCTTCGATGTCGCGGCGATCACGATGCCCGGGCCGGTCAGCCACAACAGTGCCCACATGGAAATGATCAGGGCGAAGAGCGTGCCGCTGGCGCAGTAACACTCCGTGCGGCGTCGCATCATCACGTCCAATGGGATGACGATGAGCGTTTCGAGAACGGTTCCTCCGAGCAGCCAGTAGATCCATCGCGACCAGCGGCTGCGACCCGGTGTGCGCCGCGCGAAGGTCAGAAGTATTGGCGTCCAGATCGCCCAGCCGATCGCGATGAACACCCACGGCCACAGGGATCCGAACCATGCAGCCAGGAATGGATGCATCTGATCGCGCAGATCACCCTCCACAAGCCATTCGAAAATGCCCTGAAACACGCCGCACACCTCGGCCACCGCAAAGAACAGCCCCGCGCTCAAGGCAGCGGCGATCAGCGCCGCCATCGCAATCGTGCGCATCAGCGGCTTGCCCTGCGGAGCCATGACTGGCCGCGAGCCCAGCAGCGGCAGGACAAACATGATCTGCGTGATGGTGACGACGATGGCTGGCACGACGCAGCAGCCCAGCCAGTATGGATCGTCGAGCCAGTCAGCGCGCAGGGCGGCAGCGATCGCGTCAGGAAGCGACGGAACATCACCGTCCTCAGCGCCGAGCAGCATGACCAGCGTGCCGCCAATCGCCATGAGCAGCGCCGCGTTTACGACGGCGATGATGCCGAGCGCAATCCAGCGATGCCAGAGCCGCATTCGGACACATTAGCCTGTTGAGTCCCTGCGTGATCCTCTACACTTCGTCTGATGCGTTTCGCCTGCGTGCAGTACGAGATCGTGTGGGAGGACAAGGCCGCCAATCACGCGACCATCGAACGGATGCTGGACCAGGCCCAGCCGCGGATCGAGCCGGGCGCATTCGTGCTGATTCCGGAACTTGGCGATACCGGCTTCAGCATGAACCTGGATCGCATTGCTGACGATCGCTCGCTGACTTGGGCGATTGATCTGGCCAGGCGTCGCCGCATCTTTGTGCAGCATGGCTTCGCTCGCCGCACCGCTGCGGCGACGCCGCCGGGGCGCAATTGTGCGGTAATTGTGTCGCCGACGGGCGCGGTCCTTGCTGACTACGAAAAGATTCATCCCTTCAGCTACGGCCACGAGGCGGAGCACTATTCCGGAGGCGATCATCTCTGTCTCGCCCGCTGCGGAGAAGCGAGTGTCTGCCCGCTAATCTGCTACGACCTGCGCTTCCCCGAAATCTGGAGGTTGGCAGCGCTGGCCGAGCCGGGTGCCGAGATCTTCACCATCGGCGCCAGCTGGCCTTCCACGCGGCAACATCACTGGCGGGCCTTGTGCACTGCCCGGGCCATCGAGCAGCAGGCGTATGTCGTCGCGGTCAATCGTTGCGGCCGTGATCCGCATGTGACCTATTCCGGCGGATCGATCATTGTCTCGCCCCGAGGCGAAGTCGTGGCCGAGGCCGGCGATTCTCCCGCTGTTCTGCAGGCTGATGCGGATTTGGCCGCTGTGCGCTCATGGCGCGCGGAGTTTCCCGCCCTGCGCGATGTGCATCGCGAGTTTCTCGGACACACGCGCATTCAGCAGCCGCCTCGCTCAGCACGTCCTTCGCCAGCGACATGACGGCTTGAACCGCAACGACGCCATGATGGCGCGATCAGGTCGCATCTGTCAAGCGGCGGTCAGGAAGTGCTCACTCTCGATTCGCGAGTTATCGACGACTTGAACGTGTTGTGCACAGTGTGGATGCTGTGGAGGCGCTTGCAGACTTTGATCGCGTCGTTACACTCGCGCGCTGATGCAACAGGCCAGTATCACGCATTGATCGTTTGGGAGAAGCGCATGAGGAACCACGATCGCCACCACGCCGCGACGTGCATCATGACCCCGAAGAGGAACCGCGGCCGCCAGTCGCGACAGCCGAAACCGCGCCGCTGCGGGTTGGCGCGCCTGCGCAGCGCCTTCTTCGCGCGGGCCGGCGAAGGTGCGACGCGCTACTCAGTCTCGTTCGAACGCGTTCTCAAGCACCTGTGGGCAGCGAGACGCGGCAACTCCCGATTGTTCGTGCGCATGGTCGCGCATGTCGATGACCTTGTGCTGACGATCGGCTGCGTCGATGGCGACGGGCGCGCGTGGTCGGATCTCGCCGAACTGTACGAGCGCTCACTCGCACGGCGGGGCCGTCATTGCCCGGATGATCTCGAATCCACCGTGCAGGCGCGGCGATTCATCGCATCGCTTCGGCGCGACAGCCTCGCCGGACACAGCGCCTTGGCAGCCTACGCCGGCACGCGCCCGCTGCGCTCGTGGATGGCTGACCTGTTTATGACCACGCGGCAGCGTTCGCGCCGGGCCGCATTCGTGCTCGATCCCGCCGATTCATGCTGCGGCACGCCGTTGCGCTTCAGGCCTTCATCGGGCACGGGCTGATGCTGCACAGGTTTCAGCCGCTTTTGCGGGCTGCAGGAGCGATCGGATGATTGTGTGAATCGCCTCCTATCCGCGCTCGGGCAACTCGTTCTTCCGCATTGCGCTTCATCGCCTGTATGGCGTCCGCTCGGCGCCCGATCCGCTTCAGCCGCGGCCTGCCGATTCGCGCTGCGCGCGGGAGCGAAATCCCAAATCCCATGTCAGACCGAGTGTGAACTGGTCCTATGCCGGCCCGGAGAACGGCAGTGTGGCCCAGCCGTTCAACACGGTTGCTGAGGGATCCGTCAACGCGCTGGTTGGCGGCGAAATCCGGCTCACGCCCGGCAACTATCCCGAGAACCTCACGCTGCAGCACATCGTCACGCTCAAGCGCAACGGCGCCAGCGGCATCGTTCGCATCGGCACCCCGTGAAGATCGCGATGGATTCAGACCTCGCTCCACGAACGAGAAAGCCCCGCGTGAGCGGGGCTTGTATGGCAAGGGGCGGACTTGAACCGCCGACACCCGCATTTTCAGTGCGGTGCTCTACCAACTGAGCTACCTTGCCGCGGGCCGGAATCGTAGCACGGTTTAGGCCGGAGGCCAGTCCGTCGTAACCAGTCACCGTCTGTCGTCACGCGCTCATGCGGCGCTGGGCCAGGACGTGATCCATCGCATCATCATCGATGGACTTCGCGTTCATTCCTGGCATTGGGTAATGCCGGCACAGCGCCTCGCCCAAGGCACGCGGATTCGCCAGGACCAGGTAGACCGGGATTCCGAGAACGTTGTTGGCGAACCGCAGCGCGCGGAGCAACTGGCTGCGGGTGGTAGCGAGCATCAACTCGCGGCCGTCGAAGCGAATCGGGAGCACGCGGAATTGCCACGCCTGCCGGCGGGTGAGCAGGCCGATGGCCGCGTGGTCCATTGGTTCGCTCGCCGGATCGATTGTGCGCGTCAGGTTGGCGTATTGCGTGGCCCACGCGCGCTCGATGGTCTCGGCCGGCACGCGGAACATCTCCTCGCACAACAGGCCAAAGGGCTGGCCCGTCTCGCGCTGTCGATTGAGGATGCGATCGACCTGCCGGTCGGTCAGAACGCCCTGTTCGATGAGCACCTGCCCAAGACGAAGTTCCGTCACAGCGATTGCCTCCTTGCCTCCGGCGGATGTATCGGCGTGGGGCCAACGCATGTGAGCCGAGGCTGAGGCCTGCGATGGTTTTGGCCTCGGAGGCGACAAGTGCGTGGCGCAGGCAAGGTGTTCCGGCCGGCCGCAGGGCTTTCCCGGGTGCGTGGCCTGGCAGCGGACGGC
>Ga0111538_10002035_pt1 | contig 28470 bp, 21 predicted proteins | sample SoiMethybrSBSTD1_FD_79669 | JGI IMG/M metagenome (GOLD analysis project Ga0111538, IMG submission 79669) | Bulk soil microbial communities from a Populus tree surrounding site in Tennessee, USA - Soil MetaG P. TD hybrid SBSTD1 (version 2)... | ecosystem: Environmental > Terrestrial > Soil >... | reverse complement strand
TTCGTATTTCCAGCGTTCATCATGGTCGTGTCCCTTTACTTTTTGGCTTGTTCATCTTCTTGAGATACGCGTCCAAGTTGTCGAAACGACCCTCCCACTGCGCGCGGAACGGCCGAATCCACGCGTCGACGTCTTTGAGCGGTCCGCCGACGACGAGCTGGCGAGGCCTTCGCTGCGCGTCTCGGGCCTGGCGAATGAAGCCAGCCTCTTCGAGAACGCGCAGATGTTTGGAAATCGTGGGCTGACGTAGGCCGAAGGGTTTGGAAAGCTCGGACACCGTGGCCTCACCCTTGGAAAGGCGGGCCAGGATGGCTCGGCGGGTAGGGTCGGCAAGCGCGGCAAAAGCCAGGTCGAGAGGGGTCGATTCGCTCATCGCCGTATAGCTATATAGCCGATCGGCGAAGTACGCAAGGGGCCCCGCCGCGAAAAATCAAGCAATGCGATCGGACTGACGAGCGCGTGGAGGAGCGCGGGGCCCGCTCCGGGTTTCGCACAGATCGGATGAGTTTGTTGAGTCGCACGCCTTCGATCGAATCGTCGACGCGCCGAGAGGTGTCGCATTCTGCAACAACGCTTCACAAAATATTAACAGGCGAGCGTCGCGCATTGACACCTTCCTAGCGTCAATGGTTTCTTGGAACTTAAATACGACGCCGCCTTCGGTGAAGGGAGGGGCGCTTCGATTCGTTCGGGTTTCGATCGGTCGGGCGCTCTGACGAGCGTCTCAATGGAGATCCCATGCGTGCAATTCTGCGATTCGTTCCGCTGGCGGCAGTGCCCGCGATTTTGATGTCTTGTGGACCACGCAGCGCCCCGGAGGGCGAGAAAGGCACGCTTGCGCAACGGCTCGACCAAGATGCCGCCGTGAGTGCCATCTTTTACAAGTGGCTCGGTCTCGTCGCCGCCGGCGTCCCCATCGGCAGTCCGTCGGGCAACATCATCACAGCACCGGGTGACGTCGCAAAAATCCAACTCTTCCAGCAGGGCGTCATCGTCTATTCCGACGACTTCGGCGCGGTATTTCTGACGCACGCCCTCTTCGAACGCTGGCTCTACTATCAAACGATGACCGTGCCCGACGGTTCGACGCTCTATTCGTACCTCGGCGTGCCCGTCAGGGACTGGGTGCAATCGAACGGTCACAAGGACGCGCACTTCGAACGCGGCATGATCGTCGACGGCAACATCAACAACGACATGTACGCGGTGTATGGCGAGTTTTACCTGCGGTACCTCGACCTCATGAACGTCATTGGACAGCCGACCGAACAGCAAGGGGACTCGCCTGGTGGGGGGCGGGCGCAAAAGTTTCAATTTGGCGAGCTCCACCAGGGCCCGGCGGGGACGTTCGTCCTGATCGGCGACGTCGTCGAGAAATGGAAGGCCCTCGGTGCCGGTGCGAGCTGGCTTGGGCATCCGATGTCCGACAACGAGGCGATCCTGAGCAACGGCGGTCTGCTAGGGCGGAGTGCGCACTTCGAGCATGGAGCCGTCTACTTCAACGAGACGGCCGGCACTTGGGCCGTGGAAGAGGGAATGCTCGGCACCTACGAGAAGAACAATGGGGGTGCCGCGGGATGGCTCGGCTTTCCGATCGCCGATCCGGTCGTCACGAGCGCGGGCGACCACTACACCGACTTCCAAAACGGCGTGATCGTCGACCGCCGGCAAGATCCCCTCAAAGGCGTCTATGCCTATCAAAATGCCGACATCTTCTTGAAGAGTGCGGAAGGGACGGGGTGCGACACGACCCTCTGCAACGACCAAGACATTTTTGTGGACGTCCTCATCCACAAGGACTTCCCCCCCAACGATATCCTCTACAACGAGAGGATACGCCCGCCTTCGGACCGGGCCTTCTGGGAGATCAACAAGCCTTACCCGATCTCCGGCGTGTTACGGGGGACCACCCGCGTCACGGTGGATGTCGACGTCTATGACGACGATGACGACGACTTCGACCATCTCGGCAAGCTGCTCCGGGTTTACACCATCGACAACCTCTGGGGGCTAACCCTAAACGACCATCAGGAGCAAGGACAAGCCAAGGCCGATTTTTCGATGCGTAAGTATTTCCCTTACGATCGAAACGACGTCCGCGGCCAGCTTTGGTGGTCGTTTCACAACTTCAATACGGAAGAGCTCAGCTACGACACGTTCGCCGAGACTTTCGAGGACGTCGGTCCGGACGAGGCGCTTTGGCGTCACCCGTTCAACAAGATCTACTACGCGCTTTACAAAGGTCTCGCGTCGAACGGCAATTGTTTCGGTATGAGCGTCGAGTCCATCTATGCGAAACGGCAACGCTCACTTTATCCCGAGCCGATCCATCAGTTCTTTGCCGACACCCAGGACGGCAAGGAACTCGTATCGGACAATGGTGGGCCGCATAGCAGTTTGATGCATGTCCTAAACGTCAAGCACGGCTACCAGATGGGTGAAGACGCGATCAAGTGGATGGTCGACTATTTCCGGTTCACCCGTCTGCCGGGCATCGGCGCCGTGAAGACGCTGCAGATGCTGAGCAGCGGCGACTATCCCGTCATTAGCGTCTCCGAGGATGTGTGGGGGGGCAGCGCCCATACGGTTCTTCCGTACGCCGTCGTTCCGGGGGGAACCGGTATCCCGGGGCAACCATGCTTGCATACCCCGCCGCTCAACGGCGTGACTGCCTGCCAGAAAATCCTGATTGCCGATCCGAACTTTCCAACGGGCCAGGCCGCGCAGCCACAAGGCGCCATCGAGATCGATATGGCCCGGAACCATTGGTATTACGAGAACAAGAAGGATGGCGGCACTACGGGAGGGGGGTACCTGTTCGTCATACCGGCGCACACCTTCAACAAGCCGCCGCACACCCTCGTGTATAGCCCGTCCGAGCTCGTCAAGAGCGGGGTCGTCATCTTCACGGGCGACAATGCTCAGGTTGCGCAGATCTCGGACGACACGGGCCACAGTCTCGTCAAATCGGGCGTTCCGTTTCCGCCGTCGAAATGGAGCGATTTCCGCCCGGACGACGACCCTGCGCATATGGTGAACTTCGCGCCCATTCCGAGCTTTGATGGGAAGAACGGCGAAGTGCACGTGTTCGCGGGCTTTGGGGCGACCGCCGCTTCGCACACGTATCAGTTCACGCCGAAGCCTGGCACGGCAGAGGGCACGCCTTACGAAGTGACGTTCGATTCCGGCAAAATGGCCGCGCACTTCATCATTCCGTCGACGCCTGGCGTGGTCGAAACCTTTCACGCCCGGAGCATCAACACGCCGGACAAGGCGATCGCGATCGATGCCGCGTCGGGTGCACCCCCCAAGCCCATCACCTGGATCGTGGCCGGTGCCGACAAGAAGCGTTGGATCGAGTGCTCGCAGATGACGCTGAACCCGTCGCAGAAATTGACGGCTCGCCTCGAAAACGCCGGCACCAAGTTGATCCTCGAGAACGACGGGCCGCCGACGTCGTGCGACGCGCGTCTCCAAAATGGGGGCGCAACCCCGATCGCGCTCGGGCTCATGGAGATTCCGTCGGGAGTGAGCCAGCTCTCGACACTGGCTCCCGTGACGACGCTTCAAGTGACGGGAGGTACGCTCGGTCAGAACGGCTGGTACGTCGCGCCGCCGACGGTCACGCTCACGGCGCAAGATCTCGGCGGTCAAGGCATCCAGGCGATCGAATACAGTTTCGATCAAACCAACTGGACTCCGTACACCGCGCCGTTCGCCTATCCGCAAGAGGGGGCGACGGTCCTCTACTACCGCACGCGGGACAACGCGGGTACGCAAGAGCCGGCCAAGAGCCGGCCGTTCCAGCTCGACACGCAGCGCCCGAGCGCGACCGGCACCGTCGGAACGACGGGCGGCGTCACGCTGAACTACACCGCAACCGATCCGACCCCGGGCTCCGGTGTCGCCGGCGTTTACACCATCGTGCGCGGCGCCGGGGGCTCGCCGTCGCAAACGTTCAACGCGGGGATTTCGGGCGTGCTCACGCTGCCGACCACGTGCTCGGCCGTCGAATTCTGGAGCCAGGACGTCGCCGGCAACGAGCAGAGCCCGCACGCGGTCGTCGGCGATACGGTTGCTCCGACGTTCACCTCGGTTCCGGCCGCGGTCGTATCGACGAAATGCACGGGTGCCGCCGGATTGTCGATTGGTACGGCGACGGCGACCGACGACTGCGGAACGGTGACCATTACGAACAACGCGCCCGCCACGTTCCCCCTTGGAACGACGACGGTCGTTTGGACGGCCCGTGACGCAGCCGGCAACACGACCACGGCGACGCAGCTCGTTACCACGTCGCTTCTCGACAGCGCGTCGTGCTGCCCTGCAGGTACCAACGTCATCATGGGGACCGCCGGCGCCGATACCATCCTCGGCACGGCGGGGAACGACTGCATCCTCGGTCTGGGCGGCAATGACACGATCGCGGCGCAGGGAGGTAACGACTACATCTCCGGCGGCCCGGGCAATGACACCATCTCCGCTGGCGCTGGCAACGACTGGGTATGGGGTGGGGACGGCAACGACACCATCGACGGCAGCACGGGCGACGACTTCGTGCACGGCGGGGCAGGGACCAACACCTGCGCCGGTGGGGCCGGTGTCAACTCGGTGGTCAGCTGTCAGGTGACGTCGGGTTGCACCGCGGCGTGCTGCAGCACGAACACCTGCGGTCCGTAATCGCGAGAGATCGTCCGCGCCGTCCCGAGGACGGCGCGGACCTTCCCTGGGCGCGCGCAGCGATTCGCTCTAGAATGGTCGCGGACCTTCGAATGGAGCTACCGCGCCGAGACCGATTCGTCAGCGTGGCCATCCTAGGCTACCTGGCCGTCCAGGTGCTCGTCCCACTGTGGCTCGTTTCGCGCGGTCCGCTCGAAGCCCCCAGCGACTTTTCTTGGGACATGTTCAGCCACCGGCTCGCTTGCCAGAAGATCGCGGGCGTCGGCCGACTCCCCAGCGGGCAACGGTTCGAGCTCTCCCTTGCAGAGCACTTCAAGAGCTGGGCCAGCCTGCGGCGTGTTCTTTACCCGGCACGGCTCGAGGGCTTCGCACGCTTCTTGTGCGCTGATCTCGTGGAACAATACGGGGCCAACGTCGAGCTGCGCTTGCGGATCGAATGCACGACCGATTTCGCAGGGGAGACGGTTCGGCTCGCCGACCCCAAACGGAACTATTGCGGAACGCCTTTCTGACGCCCATCGAACATGCTCGACGCTCGCGCGGTCGTGGAAGGGTGGTCCAGGTTTTGGTTTCGGAGCGGCGACTTGCGTCCGCTCGCCACGTTCCGGATGGGATGGGGCCTCGCTGTTCTCATCGTGGTGTTCAGTGACATCGAGCGAGTGGCGCTCTATGACGCCGAGCGTTTCCACTGGCCGCTTTGGGATGGGCTTCCAACGCCGAGCGGCAGCGCGTATTACGCCGTGCTCGGCATGGCCGGCATTGGTGCGTCCCTCACGCTGGTCGGCCTTTTGACGCGCGCCAGCGCCTTTCTGGCGACCATCTGCCAAACGTATGTCTTCGCCAGCGATCTGCTGCAGTTCCGCAACCACGTTTACTTGATTTGTTTGCTTGGGCTGCTCCTCTGCCTATCACCGAGCGACCGCGTGGTGTCGCTCGACGCTTACCTGCGCAAGCGGAGGCATCCCGGCGAGCCTGTCGTCCACGAGGGATCGCTGACCGCGGCCCAAGTGATCAAAGTGCAGATCGTGATCGTCTACGCCTGGGCCGTGTTGAACAAGCTGCGCGGATCGTTTCTCGACGGGTGGGTTCTGGGAAACGAGCTCAACGATGCATTCCCGCGCAGTCTGGCCGGCGCCCTTCTCCCGTCCTACCGGGACGCGTTGGCGTCGATTTTTTCATCGCCGGCCATCATGGGCCCCCTGTCGTATCTGGTCATCTTCGTCGAGATGTTCGTCGTTGTGGGCCTGCTGTACCGTCCCCTTCGGCGCAGCGCTGTCTGGGCGGGCGTGCTGCTCCACCTCGGCATCGCGCTCACCATGAACGTCTTTGCATTCGGTCTGCTGATGGTCGCTAGTTATCCGCTCTTCTTGGCCGCCGAGCCTTACTCGGACGCTGCGGCGGCCGGCATGTCGAAGTCGATGTCGAACAATCGCACGCCCGATCCCACCCCCGAGCCCCCCTGAAAGAGCAGGCTCGTCTCGACGGCTTCGCCCGGGGCAACGACGATCGGTTTCGCCACGCCGAGCGAGAAGCCATGAATCGGCACGGGTCGGTCGCCACCATGGGTCAGGAATGCGCGCCCCTTCAGATCCATGACGCTAAGGGGCTGCTTTCCCTTGTTGCGGATAGAGAGGACGGCCTCCGTGTTGTCGTCGAAGGACGGTTTAACCTTCAGCACGACCACATCGGATGCCTTCAGCCATTCGGGCTTGGAGGACACCGCGCCGCTCGGCCCTTCACCGGGCGGACGAACCTGCTCGCACGCGTTCAAGGTCGCGAGCGCGACCAGGAGCGCGCTCGCGAACCGCACGCGCCATTGGCGTGACCCCTCGCGCCGATTAGCCACGGGGCGCACCGTCCACGCGAAGCCCCTTCAGGTCGTCGACTTGCGAGTTGCCGAAGAAGACGCTTTCCCAAGTGGAGACGTCATCCGCGAGAGGAGGAGCGCCGTCGGTCCACGGCAACCGCACGAGAGTGGGAATGACGCCCGCTGCGCCGCTGGGCCCTTGCGCCTGAAGGACGAAGGCGAACCCGATCTTCTTGGCCGCGACGGCGTCCGAACCGAAGCCATGGCCGATCTTGGCTTCGATATGAAGGAAGCCATCATCGTCGTCGGTCGACTCGCGGATGGCGACGGTGATCGGCCATTTCTCCCACAGAACCGCCGGTCGCCACGAACCGAGGAGGCCGCCGCAAGTGCCGATCTCTTGCACGACGGACACGGTGGCTTGCGTCTGCCCCGCGGCGGCGTTGTACGCAATCTTGAATCGCCGGTCTTCGAGCCCCGGTGAAACGGACTTCCACCCGCAACCAAAGCCCTTCTGGGTCGCGAAGTGGTTGGTGTCGACGTACAGGGTGATCTCCCCCTTCTCGTTGCCCTTTTCGCGCGTATTGCTGTGCGCGCGCAGCGCGAAAAAGAGACTCGAATTGCCATCCGATTCTTCGAGCAAGAGCTCACCGGGCGCCCCCGTGGTGCTGCCGTAGTCTGCTAGAAGCAGCCTGGTGGGGCTCGCATATTCGTTGTTCCGACTCAGCACGCCGTCGGGCACGGGCAGCGGCGCCGGAGTGCCGCCAGCGAGGTAGACACGCGGCAGGCGCGGGTTGGCGCCTACCCAACCGTCGTCGTGAAAGCAGCCATCGCCGGGGGTCCACCCGGCCGGTATGCCGCCCACTTCGACGCCGTCGAACGTGTCGCGCTCGAAGACACCGCCATCGGAATTGCAGATCACGTTGTCGACGCGCGCGTCGTCGAGCCCGACGTCGACGCTGACGTCTTTGACGTATTCGAACTTGATCGTATGCCCACCCGCCGCGCCGACGTCGATGGTCGCCCGCGCCGTCTGGTTGCGACCGGATATCGTGAACTTGACGACGTTGTCGACGTACACCTTGAGAAAGTCGTGTCCCTGCTCGGAATCGACGAAATAGTCGAACGTAAAAGTATTGTGCGCGCTTCCCGCGGGCCAAACGATCGTGCGTTGCAGATTGGATTTGCGTTCGACAGCCTGGTAGCCGAGGAAGGCGAGCGTCACCGGGCGCCGGATGCCTCGCCCGGCCGCGGGTGCGCCAACTTTCCAACCACCTCCCGTGCCGCCTCCGGTCCACCCCGGCGGCGTCGTCCCACCCCCTCCACCGGCGTCCCGCTCGTTGAAACGAAACGTCGCGAAGATTTGGCCGCACGTCTCACAGCGAATGTTGTCGACCCATGCCGTATCGAGGCCGAAGTTACCGGTGTTGTCTTTGAAGTACTCGAATCGGATGGTGTGGGTGCCCGACGGCACGTCGACCGACGCCCGTCCGCTGCGGTTCGAACCCGACGCTTCGAACTTGACCACGCCGTCCACGTACACGCGGAAGTAATCGTGGTTGGCCTCCGAGTCGACGAAGTAGTCGAAGTCCATCTTGCCGTCGGCCGGCCACGTAATGGCGCGCTCGATGAAAGACGACGTCGCTGTCGTCCGCGGCGGGAGAAACGCCTGCGCCGCGGGACGCTCGAGGCGCCGGTCGAGCCTGCCGGCTTTGGCCGCGACGGGCACGAATAGGACCGCGAGCCCGACGATGTTCTTGGCGACGAGCGCTTTCCAACGCCTGGGCGATAGGCGTCGCCCGCGAACACCCAAGGTGACGCGTGATTGATCGATCGTGCTCGTCACGTCCGTTCTACTGCTGCGCATCGCGCCTCCATCGTTGACCGAAAGCCATGGTCGTGCCGTCTCTTTCCTTCCTCGGGGCAGCTTCATCATCGGCATAGCGACCCCACGCAGCGGGTGGGCGCTGAGCAGTCGCCATCGGAGCCGCACCGTTTGCCTGGGCTGTGGTGCGCGAGATTGATGCCATTGTTTTGATAATAATTGTCGTCCCCGAAGCTCCACTGCTGGCCCGCCTTGACCGCCGGTTTGACTTGGGGACCGAGCGGCGTGAACTCGATCGGGCTCGATGTCTCGTCGTTCTCCGGATCGTCTTCGATCAGCTCGAGCTTGATGCTTCGCACGAACTTCAGCCCTTTTTGCTGGCTGATGGGTACGTTCGACGTGTTGGTGCCAAGTTGCGGAAAGACCCGGGTGCTCCACTCCACCGACTCGCCTTCGTCGAACTGGCTGTAGACGAGAACGCCGCTCTGCGCGTCGCCGGGGGGCGCCACCTTCCGCGGGAAGGAAACGCCGTCCACTTCGATGCGCATGTAGATTTCGTCTTCTCCCCACTCTTGAGTGTCGTTGCAGGAAACGTCACAGACGACGCCACCGCGCTCGGGCCCGTACAGCCAGGTGAGGCTGGTTTCCCAGCCGAACCAGAACTTGAAGGACTCGGTGCTCGTCGATTGACCGAGCAGCCGATGGACCCTGATGTAGTACTTCTGGTCGCGACCGCTCGAATTGCCGAACTTGTCGAGCGCACCGCTCTCGTCACGGAATTCCCAGGAGCTGCCGTTCGCGTAGGGCACCGACGTGCCGACCACGGGAGTAGCCGTGCCGTTCGTGACGACCAGCGCCGGCGTGACGCCGTCGTCTTTTACGACGTCAAAACCCTCGATGTGCTGCGTGCCCCCCGGCTCCGTTACGAAGAGCCGCAGCGATTGGGGGAAGTTCGCGTCGGGCGCCTCGACCTGAACCGAGAACCACATCGTCGCGGGCGCGCTCGCCGGATAATCGAAGAGCTGGGCGTCGATCCCCTCCTTGGTTTCGTAGGGGAGGACATCGCACGCGTCGTTCTGACTGGTGCAGACGTTCCGGTGATAATAGATGCGATAGTCGCCCGTGTACGAGGGTGAGTACACGTCGCCTCGATGGAAGACCTTGATGTAGAGCGGCGCTTCGGCGACCTTGAATTTTCGGTCGGTGAACCCCGGCTGGTCGATGCACGGCGGATCGGCGTCCGATTCTCCCACGATCTTCGGAATGATGTGGCACGTGACCGGCGGAACGGTCATCACTTCGCCCTTGTAGGGAACCACCGGGCGGGAAAGATCGGTCGGCTGATAAACGCGGAAGTCGATCTCGTTGTCGGCTCCCGGGATGGTTCGACTGGCAGGGTTTACGTTGAGGGTGTACGTGCCGGGCGCGGTCAGCTTGATCCACTGGACGGCCCCGCGATTCGCAAGGCGAAGCGGCGTCCCCGACGGGGGATCGACGTACGCGCCGGTCGGATTGCAGTAGTCCCCAGCGAGGTTGATTTCGGCGTTGAGCCCCATGTGGTCGCTGTTCGGCTGAGCGCCACCCAGGTCCGTGCTGCTGCTCATCCCCCCTTCGAACTCGGTGCCGACGTTCAGGTTCCAAGCTTGCGTCATGTGCTGCACGCAGAGCTCACGCTTTGACGACGCGTCGAGGGGAGAGCCGACGAGCACGTAGTCGAGGCGTTCTTCGCTGCTGAAGTCCGCCCAGGTGAAGCCGCGGTCGTAGTGGGCGTCGCCAAAGAGCGCGTTGAGGTTACCTTGGTCGTCGGCCGCCTGGCAGGCGGGATCGGTCAGCTGCCGGTACACCGGTTGACACAGGGTGGGCGTCATCTGGTACGCCCAGGCATCCTCGACGGTCGTCCAGAAAAAGTCGTCCACGTCCGATTGCGCGGGCTGCGACTTGTTGAAGAGCTCGTCCCACTCGTACCGATTGTGCTTGCGGTACGCGCCGAGGGTTTGAACCTCGTATTTATCGGTGCGCCCGTAGGGATTCGACATGTCCCCCACGATGTTCAAGTCACCTGCCACGAGAACAACCTCGCTCGGGTCGTTGTGGAGACACCGTGCGAAGTTCGCGATGACGCGCATCTGATCTTGGCGGAGATGAATGTCGTTGAGCCAATCGGTTTGATAGTCGTATCCATCGTGGAAGGCCGCCCATCCCGACGTGAGCGCCGAGTTACGCGTGTAGTAAGAGGCCTGCAGGTGCGTGAAGAAGATCGCGTACCTTCTGCCGCTCGGCGACAACAGGCGCACGAAGCCGACGCCCTTGTTGGCTTGCGAATCGGGCCACTTCGTAAGGTCTCCGAAGCCCTTGAAACCTAGAGCCGGGCCGCCGTCGCGCGGTTGGTACTGCGTCTCACCGACCGGAATGCAGTTCGAGTCGGCGTCCACCATGCGATCGAATGGCCACTTGCTGAACAGCATGAGACCGCTGTCGCCGTCGAAGTCCCCGTCGTCCATCTTTTCGATGTAGTAGGGGTAGGTTCCGGCGAGTCCGGCGACGAGAAGCTCGCGCGCATCTTCGTCGAACGCTTCGTTGAGAACGATCACGTCGTAGTTGCTGGCGATGATCTTGGGGATCATCTTGCCCGTGCGGCACTCGAAGTCTTGGTCGCCCCACATGTCCGTTGGGCAACCGCCTATGCCCTTTCCGAGATCGTCCGTGAGTCCCAGCGTGTTGGGCACGAACGCCGTGTTGAAGGTGCCAAAGCGAATGGAATTGCCGTCCGACGGAGGTGATCCACCTCCGCCGCCTCCACCTGGGCAAACCGCGTAGCTCGCGGGCGCAATCGCCACCAATCCGAATCCCAGCGCAGAACTCACCAACAGCGTGCGCAAGGGCACGCGCGCCCACATTTTCGACACGATGGCCATCCTTTCCCGAGGCAGTCGCTGCCCGGCCTAGGCCCGATTCTTTAGCTAATCCGCAAAGGGCAATAGTGTCAACCGACATCGATTAACAACTCGCTCGCAACTCGCGCACGTTGGCTTGCGCCAATCGTTTTTGCCGATTCGATTTTTTTGCGGCATTTCCAGGGAAAATCGCCTCACGGCGAGGCGATGCGCCGTCTCGGATTGACGATCTTTTCTACGCGCGAACGCTGTTGCGTCGCGCGCAACGCGTATGCGCATCGTCAGAAAACTTCTCCTGCTTTGGCGCGCGCGCGATGAGCGATTCGCTAGGTTGAGGCCGCGCGCCGGCATCGAGGCGAACAGCCGTCGTGGAGGAGCTGTGGCGATTTGTCCCGACGCGAACGAGCCCCATCATCGCTTCTTCGTGAAGCGCCAGAGCGCACGTCTATCTTCGCCTGATTAGGTTTGCTTGCACCTCGTGCCCATCCTGCGCTGGTCGCATGTTTCGCTCGAGGCGTCCGTTTCCACCGTGCGACGAGCCGGCGCCCACATCCGTCGACGAGCTGCTACGTCAGTTCCGCGCCCGCCTAGCGCGGGAGTGCGTCGCGTTCCCGAAGTTGGGTTGACTTCAAACTACCAATGCCGCACGATCTTTCGGGGCATTGCGCGAATGAGAGGGCATCTCGTCTTGGGAACGTTATGCGGGGTGCTCGCATGTTCCAGTGGCTGCCTGTTCCCTCACGACTCCGAGACACCACCACCGCGGACCATCGAGGGCTCGGTGATTCATTGGAAGGTGGTCGACGAAGCGAGCGGCACCGAAATCACCAGCGGATGCGGCGGAGCGCGTGACAAGTGGAAGAAGATACGCTTTGCGGCGGCCCCCGGCGCTCGTGTCGTCGAGACCGTGCTCTATGAACGCATCGAGAAGCGTCCCGACAAGGTTGGTTCTTTTCCGAGCGTCGAAGCGGACGACGCCTTTTGGTGCAGCACGCAGGATGACGTACGGCGCGACCGCCCTCCGTTCATCGAGAATCTCGACTGCGCCCGCCCTTCGCCACTCGGGTCGCCGGGCACCATCGTCGCACGGCAGGTCATCCCCACCGGGCCCGGCATGGGAGGATATCGGCTGACCCTCGAAATCCAAGGCCCGGGCGTGCTCATGTACGAATACGACGCCTCTTGTTCCTTTAGCTGGAACTCGGAGTTGACGGTGATCGCGCCATGAAGTGGCCCGGCGTGCGCACGGCGCTCGTCACCATCGCGATGGCATGGGTCGCTCCGCTCTTGGCAGCGTGCAGCGGAGACACGGCGCCAGGTCCTATCGACAATCCCAGCGACGCCATGGCGGCGCCCGATCGAAACGACGTCGCATCGAACCCTCCGGACACGACGAGCTCCGATTTGTCGGTGACCACCGACGTTGTCGATGCGGTCGCGGATGCGCGTCGCTCCGACGGGGTGAGCGACGCCACCGGGGAAACGGGAAGCTGCCCGTCGGCTCGCAATGCTTGCGAAACCTGCGCTTTCGCTCAATGTTGCCAAGAATACACGGCTTGCTCCAACGACGCTCCTTGCCAACAAGGACTGCGAACCTTCGCGTCGTGCTACGCCGACGCGTCGCCGAACGGCACGGCCTGCCTCGACGCGCTGGCGAGGATCAGTAAGCTCGCAGAGAACTATGCCGGCTGTCTGGTCGACGCCTGCGACATGCCCTGCGGCATCGACCATTGAGGGTCCCACGTGATCGCGCCGGATGCCTCGATTCGGTGAGTTTGCTTCTGAGGTGCCAATGAGCCTACGTGACTATCGCTTTGCAACGTGGTTCATCCTCCCGTGGTTCGCGCTATCGTCGCTGGGCTGCACCATCCTAGGCGCCGGCATCGGTCACTCCATTCCCAAACGCGGGGATATCGAGATCCCGACCGAGATTCAGACGCTACACCGAGGCACGGACGTCGCCGTCGTCTATCGCGGCTCCGCAGAGAAGGGACCAAACGCTCCGTTGTCGACAATCGAAGGGGTGTATGGCGGAATTGACAACGACCGCGCCGTCGTCGAGCGAGGCAACCAGGCGTACCTGATCCCCCTCGGTCAAATCGAGCAGACGCGAGCTCGGCCGTGGAAGGGGGGATACAGCCTCGAGGGGGGCCTCATTGGCCTCGGATTGGACATCGCGGCAGTCGTATTCCTCTATGCCTATCTGCAGAGCACACTGAACTGGGAGAGTCACGACACGCCTCGTCAATGAATCATCGAACGCGATGAGCAGACCGAATGAGGTGGCCGACGCGGGCCACAGCTTGCCGTCGCCCGATCGGAACGCGATCACTACGGGATGGGCGATCCGTCGGGCGTCGTGTCGAACGCATACGCGAACAGCGCGCTGCGACCGACGGACAGGCGCTCGTCACCCAAGTCGAACCTCGGCCAAGGAGCCACGAAGATCTTTCCTTGACGACGGTGTGCTTGCAGCGCGTTGGGGCGCAGCGCGGTGCAGTGCAGCGCGCAGCATTCGCAGAACGCGCATTCCACGACGCCCTCGCAACGGGTGCATTGCCATTCTCGTTCGTTCATCGAGCGCGACACTAGCGCGGCGCGAGGAAAGGAAAAGGCATGTAATGCTTCGCTTTCGAGGTGTTGGACGTTGGTCCGTTATCCACGGGGCAGGCCATCGTTGAGCGAACGTCCGCCGCCGAAGTCAATGAAATGGTAATCGTAGGCCGTGATTCTCCATCCTCGCATTCAAGCGTTTGCCGGTAGCGTCGGCCTCGTTCGGGGGCGACGCACCGCGGCGAAAGGCACGTTCGTCGACCTTGTAACGCTGCTCGTCGTCGCCTTGCTCGCGGCCGCGTGCGGCTCGGGGATCTCTGAAGCCCCGACCGAGCAACCGCCGTCGCAAGAGGGTGGTCGCGACGCAGACAAGTCCGACCTCCCCGACGCCGACGGCGGCCGGGATGTGCCTGCGTCGCCCGATGTCGCTCCTGTCGACGGTCGCGACGATCGGTTGGACTCCGGCGGCAGCGCCTCCGATGGCGCGGATGTTACGAGCGACGGTGATGCGAATCGCAACGACGTATCGAATGCGCCCGATGTGTCGCTGGACGGAGACGCGTCGGGGGGCTCGGACGTGTCGACCGACGCAACGGGGGACGCGACGAACGACAGCGCGTGGGACCAATCGGTCGACGGTGGCACGCCGGGCGACGCGCCGAGCGATTCCGCGACGGAGGCCGCCACCGACGCGGGTTTCGATCGCGACGGCGCGATCCCCCGTCCGGATGTTCGCGACGTTGCCAATGACCCGGGCGCTGATGTCCCCATGGACGCGGACTTGGATACGGCCATCGACAACTGGGACGGCTGTTCGGTGGGCTGCGAAACGGAGTATTACGTCGATGCCAGCGCGCCTCTGGGGGGCAATGGCTCCCAGGCGGCTCCGTTCCGCACGATCAGCGCCGCCATCGCGGCCCATTTGCTGGTGCCCGACAAGCCGCGCACGGCGCACATCGCTGCCGGAACGTACAACCAGGCGCTCGGCGAGACGTTTCCTCTCGTGCTGCGCGGGCTTTCGCTCGAAGGGGCGGGATCCGACAAGACATTCATCGTGGGGGCTGGCGCGCTCGATCACGCCGGCGAGGGGGGACCCAAGAATCAGCAGTATACGGTGACGATCGTCGCCGGAGATCGGGTCTGGCCGACGAACGTTTCGCGCCTCGCGGTCCGGCCGGCGCAACCGGTGCCGGCGACCGGGCTTCATGGGATCTTCTGCGATCGCGGCAACGCGACGGGCGAGGTGGCATCGCCCCTCGGCCAGACGCATCTCGACGAAATGACCGTCGGACCGGGGTTCGACACAGGCGTCATGGTGGTGGGTTCGACCAATCCGGCCGTCACGGGATGCAACATGCTCATGACGCGCACCATCGTGACGGGCGGTTGGACGGGCGTGTTCGCGGAGGGCTGCAATGGCGCCTCGGCTGCGCTTCCGGTCGTGCTCGAGATGGGGAGCAACGACGCCGCGAGCGGCAACACCGTCTCGTGGATGCAGGGCCAAAGCGGAATGGGCAACGGAGTCTTTCTCAACAATTGCGTCGCGCGCGCTTCGTTTCAATACAACTCGTTCGTCGATAGCAGCACCGGTCTCAACATCGGTGGAAGCGTCGCGCCCGGTGCGGTCACGCCGTTTGTGGTGAAGCACAATACCTTCCTGCGGATGTCGAACATCGGTCTTTACGCGTGGGGCTCGGCCATTTTCATCGACGAGATCTCGGATAATCGTTTCATGGGCGCTACGCGGACCGCAGATTCGTTCCTCAGCGCCGTGGGCCTGCGCATCGAGATGCCCGTCGTCGGAAAAGTTCGGCGCAATGAATTCGCCGGCAATGACGTCGGTCTGAGGCTCGATGTGGACGCGGAGCAAACCGACGTAGGGCGACCGGGCGATCCCGGAGGCAATGTCTTCTATTGCAACTCGGGTATCGACGGGTGGCTCGGTGCCGACGTTTCCATCGTGTACCCGATGGTCCGCGCGCCGCGCGGACTGCGCGACGACGACAGCGGCGCCGATGCCGACGATGGCGGATCGAATGGGCTGCGTTTCGCGGGCAACGCATGGGACACCGTTCCGCCGCGCGTGGAGTCGGTGGACCTCGGCACGAACGGCGTCGAAATCAGCCTGGAGTGGGCGCCCCCGCTCGTGTTCGATCTGAGCGACGCGACGCTCGTCACCACCGCGTGCCCAACGGGGCGAATTCGCTGAATCATGCCGTGTCGCCTCGTCCGTTGGGCGCTCCCCACGGTGGCGCTCCTGGTCGGGTGCGGAGGGGGAATTTCGCTCGATCCTAATCAAATGAGGCCATCGCGCAGCGAAGCGGGCGACGATGGCGGCGAGGTGGGGCAAAGGGAAGCAGGCGCCGACGATCGTTTTGACGATGACGCCGAGGGGGCAACCGACGGCGCTTCGTACAACGACGGCGACGCCGGGCCAGCATCGGACAGCGCTGCCGACAGGGAGACCCTCGACGGCGCGAGCGACGCTTCGCTCGACACGGTTGCGGATGTCGCGAGCGACGCGCCTTTCGATGGAACGCCCGACGCGTCGCTCGATGTCGACAATGACGTCACGAGCGATGCATTGCCGGATGTGTCGCTCGATGTCGTCAACGACAGGAAGAGCGATGCCGGCGACGGCGGGCGCGTGCTCGATGCGCGCGACGCTGGTCAAGATGCAACCGACGGCGCCGGTGCGGCCGATGTTTTCGACGACTGCACGGTGAGCTGCTGGCCTGACGCGGACTACTACGTTGATGCCACGGCGCCTTCGGGAGGAAATGGCTCCAAGCAGCAACCTTTCAAGACGATCACTGCTGCCGTTCAGGCATATGCAGCGACCTCGGGCGTCGCCAAGAAGGCCTACGTCGCCCCCGGGACGTACGATCAATCGTTGGGCGAGCAGTTCCCGCTCGTTCTGCGCGGCCTCTCGCTGCAAGGGGCCGGACAGGACCGCACGCTCATCGTAGGAGCGGGGCGCTACGACAACGGCGCGGAAGCGGGGAGCATCTCGGGAATCCTGACAACGACGATCGTGATCGGCGAGCGGGACCTTCCTACGGAGCTGTCCGGCTGTTCCGTCCGCTCGACGAGCCCCGTGCCCGTCGAGAGCACCTACGGCGTTTTCTGCGATCGCGGCAACGCCACCGGAGCGGTCGCGTCTCCCCTTGGACAGACCCATCTCGATCAGGTCACGGTGGGGCCGGGCTACGGATACGACGTCGCGGTCGCCACTTCGACCAGCCCTTCGAGCACCGGATGCAACATGTTGATCACGCGAAGCACGATCACAGCGGCGTGGGAGGGGGTGATCGCGGTAGGCTGCGGTTCGTCCGCCAACGACGATCCGGTCATGCTCGAAATGGGCACCGACGACCCCGGGAGCGGCAACATCATCTCTTGGATGACCGCCGCCAACACTCTCGGCATCGGGATCGCGTTGCAAGATTGTCTCATTCGCGGCTCGTTTCAATACAACTCGTTTCTCGATAGCCGCATCGGAGCATCGGTCTCCGATCTCGGGCGCGTTTCGCCCCCCAATACCCGCGTCAACCTGACCTTCAAGCACAACGTTTTCGAGCGGCTCTCCCAATATGGCCTCTTTGCCAATGGCTACACGCTGTTCGTCCAAGAGATCTCCGCCAACCGCTTCAGCGACGTCACCAAAGTCTTGGGTCAAGCGGGGGGCGAGGCGGCCGCTCTTTTCATGGATATGTTCAACGTCGGCAAGCTCCGCGGCAACGAGTTCGTCGGCAACGACACGGCGATCGAAGCAGGCTTCTCCGTGTCTTCCGGAACACCGGCCGACTTCGGCACCGCCCTCGATCCCGGCAATAATGTCTTTCGTTGCAACTCGGCGCAGCAGGGAAGCGGCGGGGACGTCATGCTGACGGGAAATTCGTTCGATCCGGAGGTCACTTGGGCGGGCACGGTGCATTTGGCGGGCAACGCGTGGGATCACCAGCCTCCCACGCTGCTTACCGCGGATCCGCCGCCCAACGGCGCCGACATCTCGCAGCTCTACGCCCCGCACGTCGACATCGATCGCGTGAATGCGGTCTTGTCCTCGGCAGCTTGCCCGAGCGGGCGAGTCCCGGGACAATGATCGCCGTGCGAGGACGTTGCGAGCGCCGCTGGGTGCCCCGGAGGGTGTGCGCGGGGGCGCTCGCCTTCGGCTGCGTCATGCTCGTCGCGTGCGGGCAAGGAATTTCGCTCGATCCGCTCGGCCCCCGCCGACCGCAAGACGACGCGGGCGACGGTTCGTCCGAGGTGCTCGATGGCGACAACGATGTGTCCCTCGACGGGACGAGCACCCGCGATGCCTCGGAGCAAGTCGATGCTTCCGCGATGCCGGATTCCTCCAAGGACTCGAGCTCGGAAGCGACGGAGGCCCCCCGCGCTGACGCGATCTCCGACGCGGACGCGGGCGAAGAGCGCGTCGTCGACGTCTTCTCGGGTCGGGAGACCGGTATCGAGGATGCCGGTAACGACGCTGTCGACGTGCTCCCTGACGCGGCCGACGAATCGGATGTCGAAGCGGGGGACGGTTGCACGGTCGCGTGCGGATGGCCGGATGCCGATTACTACGTCGATGCGCATGCCGCCGTCGACGGCGATGGATCGAGGGCCAACCCGTTCAAGACCATCACGCGCGCGATTGCCGCCTATCGGGAAGCGCCGGGCCAGGCGAAGTCCGCCTACGTGGCGGCGGGGACCTACGATCGCGCCCTCGGCGAAGAGTTCCCCCTCGTCCTGCGTGGCCTTTCGCTGAAAGGGGCAGGACGCGACGCGACCTTCATCGTAGGAGCGGGCTTGCTCGATCACGCCGCGGAAGGGGGAGCGTTCCACGGCCAATACCTGGTCACGATCGTCGCCGGCGATCGCGAGCTCGAAACGGCGCTGGCCGACGTCAGCGTGCGCCCGGAAAACCCCGTACCTGCGCTGAACCACTATGGCGTCTTCTGCGACCGCGGCAGCGCGACCGGGGAGGTCTTGCCCCCCGCCGGACAAGCCCAGCTCGAGCGCGTCACCGTGGGGCCCGGCTACCACGCGAGCGTGATCGCCACGACGTCGACGGCGCCCGCGGTCACGGGGTGCAGCATCGTCCTGCGTTCGAGCGTTTTGACCGGCGGATGGACGGGCGTGCGCGCGAACGGGTGCGATCCCATGAAAGTCTCCGGGCCGGTCGTGGTGGAGATGGGGGGCCCCGATCCTGCCTCGGGCAACGTCGTTTCCTGGATGCAGGCGCCGAACGACGGAGCGAGCGGCGTGTCGTTCGAGGGGTGCGTGATCCGAGGCTATTTTCAAAACAACGCGTTCGTCGATAGCGCTTACGGCATCATGTTGGACACCGGTCACGTACCGGTCGGGAGTTTCGGCTTCCGTCCCGTTACCATCAAGAACAACGCGTTCGAACGCCTGACGGCTGGCGGAATCGTCGTCGTGGAGGGCTTGATTCAGATCGACGAGCTCTCCGACAATCGCTTCATCGGGATCTCCCGTGTCGTGAGCCAAGATCCCGGACCACCCGCCGTCGCGGTCTCGAGCGAGCTGGCGCGTCTCGGAAAGGTGCGGCGCAACTTGTTCGTCGGCAACGACTTCGGCGTCCTTCTTCGCGTACCGGGTCAGAGCGCCGCCGCCGATCTCGGCACCGTCGAAGATCCCGGCAACAACGTCTTCCGTTGTAACTCGGCGCTCCGAGGAGCCGGCGCTGATCTCGCGTTCTCGGCTGGAGAGAACGTGGACGCGGGGGCCGGTTGGGCGGGCACCGTCTCCGCCGTCGGAAACGCCTGGGACCATGCCACACCCACCGTGCTCAGCGACGAACCTACCCCCAACGGCTGCGACATCAGCTTGATCCGCGTTCCCAGCCTGACATTGGACCTGCGAAACTCGTCGCTCGCCACGGCGGAATGTCCGATGGATCGCGTGCCGGGAAAATGATGGCGCGGGGTAGGCGCTAGTGAAGCTGCGGGGCCCCCTCGAACATCGAGGTCGAGAGCTCAGCCTTGTCGATGTCGGCAAGGAAGGCTCTTGCGCGAGCCTCGCCATCGGCGACGAGCGCCGCGATATGGGCCGGTTGTCGTGAAAGCTTGCTCGGATAGTCGAGACCGCGCTGCAGCTCCTCGGACATGCGGATGAAGCGCACGGTGATGGGCTCTCCCGTGTCGAGGCCGAAGCGGGTGCGGAACGCCTCGGTGAGGGCACCTTCGCGGATGAGGTAGTTGACCATCTCGATGAGCTGCAGCTCGTGCCGGAGGCTCAAATTGCCGGCCAGATGGTTGCGACGATCGAAGATGTCGCTAGGCTGCTCGGGTACGAAATCGTGCTCGGCGCGGTTGACTTGAATGATCCAAATCTCGTCGGGCACGTGGTGGTTCGTCATGTACGCTTCTTGGAGAAACCCGAAGATGGGCGGGTTCGACGAGAAGATGCCGTCCCAATAGGCGTGCCCATCGACCCACACCGCCGGGAACAGGGTGGGGATCGCCGCGGAGGCGAGCAGCGCCTGGGCGCTGACCTCCGCCCGCGCGGAGCTGAAGATCTTGAAGGTGCCTTGCAACACGTCGGCCGCGCCCACCAAGAGCACGGGGGCTTCCGGTTCGAGGACGTCGGGCAGGGCGGCGAAGTTCAGGTGCTTGTCGATGAGCGCTCCGAGATCCGTGAACTCGGGACGACAAAAGAGGGGCGCCACGACCTGCGAACAGAATTTGAACTGCAGCGACGACGGGCTCGACGCAAACGAGGGTAAGAGGCCGCCTTCCACGAATCGCTGGAGCTGAACGAAGAACCCGTCGATGAAGGTTTCGGTCGGTGTTTGCGCCGTCAGGTCCTTCCAGCACCCTAGGACCTTGTCCTCAATCGAAATCGGGTCTCCATACGACTCTCGGAGTAGGCCAGCCCAGGCGAGGGCCGCCGTAAGAGCGCCCCCCGACGTTCCGCTCAGCCCGACGATCTTGAATCGGGAATGAACTCGCTCCGCGAAGAGAGTCTTGAGAGCTCCAGCGACGAAGGCGCACTGGCTGCCGCCCCCCTGACACGCGATGGCAATCCGTTTGCGTCTCATGGTTCCTCTCGATGGTGGAAGGGTTCATGATCGCGGGCCTCGTACGAGTCCGGCCGATCGACGATTTCGAAGCGTGGCGAAGCTAGTTCATGGGCCGCCGGGAAGCGCCGGCCTTAGGTACGGTGCCGCTCGTGACATCGGGGTGAGCGCTCTCTGGAATCGGCGGGCGGGAGATGGCGTGGCACGAATATAAAAAGCGTGTTACGAGGGGCGCCCCGAAAATCCGGAGCGACCTGCGGCCCGTAACTGGAGAACCGACCCGAGACGAGATCGCCGCCCCGACCATGCGACGCCCCTTCCTCTTGTCATTCGCAGGAATCACCCTCCTTACCACCTGCTTCATTCATGACGTGTTCGCGCAGGTCTCGTCGGATCTCCCGGCTGCGACGGACGACAAGGCCGACCTCGTGGCCCCGGTGCTGCGCGAGCACCCCGATCCCGCGTACCCCGCGGAGGCGCTGCGCGACGGCATTGCGGGAACCGTGGAGCTCGAGCTTCGCATCGACGCACAGGGGCGCGTCGTCGAAGCGCGCGTCGTGAAATCGGCGGGCCACGGCTTCGACGAGGCTGCGCTCGCCGCGGTACGCGGTTGGACGTTCGAGCCCGCGAAGCAACGAGGAACGGCCGTCGCTTCGACGGTTCAGCTGGCGATCCCGTTCGAACCCCCGGTCAGACCGAGCGTGACACCTGCCGCGCCGTCGACCGCGCCATCCACCGCGCAAGCGTCGCAACCCGCGCCAACCACTTCTCCAAGCGCGGCCGAGCCCGAGCTGCAGGAGGCCACGCAGACGACCTTGGTCCTCGGCAGGCGCCCGATCAGCGCGGCGAGCTCCTTCGCGGTGCGCGATCGTGACTTCGCGCTGCGCCCCATCGGTTCGGTGCAAGACATCCTGCGCGTCATGCCCGGCCTTCTCGCGGTCCAACATTCGGGGGGAGGAAAGGCGAACCAATATTTTCTGCGCGGGTTCGACGCCGATCACGGCACCGATCTCGCGCTGTCGATCGACGGCATCCCCATCAACATGGTTTCGCATGCCCACGGTCAGGGCTTTGCCGACACGAATTTCATCATCCCCGAGACGGTCGAGCGCGTCGAAGTCACCAAAGGTCCGTATTTCGCCAACCAGGGGGACTTCGCGACGGCGGGCGCCGTCAACCTCGTCACGCGCGAGGGTTTCGAGCACAGCTCCCTCGGCTTCGGCGTGGGGGGATCGCCCGGCCATGGCGATCCCGGCTACCGCGGTCTCTTGATCGCCAGCCCGAAGATGGAAGCGGTAAAGCCCCTCTTTGCGGTCGAGGTGGGGAGGCAGAACGGACCCTTCGACAACCCCGAACGGTGGGACAGGTACAAGCTCTTCAATAAGCTGACATTCGCAATCACGCCGACGTCGACGTTGACCATCGGGGAATCGAGCTACGCCGGCAACTGGAACGGGGCAGGGCAGGTCCCGGGGCGCGCCGTCGAGCAGGGGCTCATCAGTCGCTACGGATCGCTCGACCCGCACGAAGGGGGCAACACGGCCCGCCACCAACTGTTCGTCGCGTACAAGCTCCGACCCAGCGACGAGAGCGAGGTCACCGCGCTCGCCTATCTTGGGACGTACCGTTTCAACCTCTTCTCGAACTTCACCCTTTACTTGAACGATCCCGACAACGGCGATGTGATCGAACAGGTTGACCGCCGCACGTTCTACGGTGGCAACGTCGCCTACCGCGTGATGCGCGAGCTCGGCGGCGTTCGCTTCGACACGACCATCGGCGGCAGCGTGCGCAGCGACGACATCCACCAAGAGCTCTGGCACACGGCCGCGCGCACGCGCCTCGAGGCGACGAAAAGAAACGGCGTGGGCCAGACGTTCATCGGCGGCTACGTCAACGAAGAGATCACGCCGCTCCGCTGGCTTCGGGTCAACGTCGGGGGGCGGGCCGACGTGTTGTCCTTTGCGGTGGACGACAAGTTGCCCGGGGCTGGGACCCCTCCGGCGACCGGAGTCGGTTCCGACGTCCAGTTCAGCCCCAAGGCGAACCTCATCGTGACCCCTCTGGCCGAAAAGGACGTGCAGCTCGACCTCTATGCGAACTGGGGGCACGGGTTTCATTCGAACGACGTGAGGGGGGCGTTCACATCGCCCCCCGTGAGCCCGCTCACGCGTGCCGTCGGCGAGGAGATCGGCGCGCGCACGCGGCTCTGGAATCGGCTGGACTTCGCGACGGCGGGGTGGCTCCTCGATCTGGACAACGAGACCGTCTGGAGCGGCGACGAGGGGACGACGGCCGTGAGCGACGCCACGCGGCGTTATGGCGTGGAGTTCGAGGCGCGATACGAGTTTGCCCCCTGGCTCGCGGTCGACGGCGCGCTGACCTTCACCAAGTCGCGCTACGCCGCCGCCGATCGCGAGAACGGCGGGGGCCTCGCGCTCGCTCCGAAGCAGACGTGGTCCGGAGGGATCGCGGGGCGACGCGAGCTCGGCCCAGGGGTGGCGCGCGCCGGCTTCCGGTTCTACGGCATCGGCGATCGCCCGGCCTCGGACGACGGCGTGATCATTGCCCCCGGGTTTACGCAATTCGACTTGCACCTCGGCTATCGCCATCGCTGGTTCGACCTCGCGGTCGACGTCGAGAACCTCTTCAACGGCATGTTCCGCTCCGCCCAGTTCGATACCGTGAGCCGGCTCGCGAACGAGCCGACCGTAGGCCAGCCGGTGCCGGGCGGGTTCGGCTGCGGCTCGAAAGGGCGCTTGGCGGTCAATCCGAGCACGGGGATGGGCGACGGCGCCTTCTGGGGGTGCGAAGAAGTGAACTACACGCCGGCCTACCCGCTGACGGCGCGCGTGATGGCGACGGTCTTCCTCGATTGAAAGGTTGAGCTAAGCGGCGAGGCGCAACGTCGATCGAAGAGCGATCGACGCGCGGCCGATCGACGCGCTCGGAGCGCGTGACGTCCTGCGAAAGAGCACCGGCGGTTTCCCAGTGAGGCGTGTGAACGCGCGCGTGAACGCGTACACCGATCCGTACCCCACGCGCTCGGCGATGAGCGCCGCCGCTTCTTCCGTCTCGGCGAGCAGCGCTTGCGCGACCTCGATGCGCAGCCGCGTGACGTAGGTGAGGGGAGGGGCACCCGTGGTCGCCGTGAAAAGCCGGATGAACGCGGCGCGCGACATCCCCGCGAGCTTGGCCATCTTGGCAATGGTCCACTTTTCCGATACGCGCCCGCGCATCGCCGCGAGCACCCGCGCAATGCGTACATCCATATGCGGACGCAAACCGCGGAGTCGGGCTGCCCCCCCGTTGCGCCGGCCCATGGCCGTGAGCACCAGATCGAAGAGACTTTGTACGACATCCGGGCTCACCGTGTCGGCGCGTGTCAGCTCTTCGCGCAGGTGCGCTACGGCGGCCGAAAGGCCCTTGTCGCGGTCGTCCATACGGACATTCATACGCCTTTCTCAGGCTTGGTCCAGAAGCTGAGACGATGGGACAAAACGTCGAGCCTATCGGCCATCGCCGGCCGGCGGGCCAAGAGGCACGCTCGTTACGCATAGGCCGCCGACATGGAAAATCCCGAACCTAACGACGAAAAACGCGACAGCCGCGATCCTCTCCTTCCGCCTAGCGCAGTCGCCAAGCTCTACACGTCGCGCACGGTGCTGCTCTTCGGCGAGATCACGAGCGCGCTCGCGGAGCGCGTCGGCGCGCAGCTCCTTGCGCTCGCCGCGGAGAGCTCGGCACCGATCCGCATGCTCGTGCATTCCCAGGGGGGGCACGTCGAATCGGGCGACTCGATTCACGACATCGTTCGTTTCATCGAGCCCGAGGTGCGCATGATCGGCACCGGCTGGGTGGCGAGCGCGGGGGCGCTCGTGTTCGTCGCGGCCAAGCCCGAATGTCGTTTTGCGCTTCCGAACACGCGCTTTTTGCTCCATCAGCCGCTTGGTGGCGTGGGGGGAGCGGCGTCGGACATCGAGATCGAATCGCGTCAGATCCTCGCGATGCGCGAACGTTTGAACCGCATCTTCGCCCGCGAAACGAAGCAACCTTATGAAAAGGTCGTCTCGGACACGCAGCGCAACTTCTGGATGAACGCCGGGGAAGCGCTGGAGTACGGCCTGGTCTCGCGCATCGTGCAGCACCACGCCGAGGTGTGAGCTCCGGCGCGACTTAGGTCGTGCGCGGTCCCCGGGGCGCGGTGCGGATCTGCTGCACCGTCCAAGCACCGATGACGTTGCGAAGCCGCTGCTTGTGCTCGGGAGAAAGCTCCCCCTCGGCGTAGAGCCGCGGCCGTCCCCCCTCGTTGACGGCGCGAAGGTCGGCGTGCTCTACGGCGGGCTTGCGCACGACGTCCGCCAGATCGTCGAAGAGGCGCGGTGGAACACGACCGCGCACGAGCCGCATCCCCCCGTCGCGAACCCGTACCAAGAAGAGCTCGTTCGCGCGCACGAGGGCCAGCACGAGCGGTGCGGACGCGACGAGCGCGGCGAGCGCCAAGGCGAGGGGGATCATGCGCCCGTTTCTTACCGCATTCTCGAGGCCCGAAAGCCGGCTCCGCCCCCTTGGGCCGGAAAAAAACAGTGCTTTCGGACGCGCGCGCAAGCGACTGCGACCACGCGTCAAAACCCAAGGGATTCGAGGGGTCAGAACGGCGTCTTGACGCCATTCGAGGCATGACTATACGGGCGTTCAGTATGAATCTCCTCTTCAACGCCATCGTGATGGACATCCAGGAAATCGCGCGAGCGAAGGGCATTCAGCGCTTCCGCGTGAGCCACAAGCGCAACAACAGTGGGCATCTGGTGGTGGCGCTCATCATCGAGGACAAGGACGGCCCGCTGGCGCGCGTAGACACGAATGACCGCCCGCCCCCCAACCGTTGGAGGTAGAAATGGCCCCTTGCCACCGACCGAGGGGACCAGCGAATCGAGCGTCGAGGTCGCCCCGCCCGCGGACCCGTCGATGGAAGCCGCGCGGGTCTTCGACGCCGAGCGGCGATCGCTCACACTCGGGATCTTACTCACCGTGACCTCGTTCGCCGTCGAGGGGATGGGTGTAGTGCCGGCGCTGCCGACGGCGGTGCGCGATCTCGGCGGCCTGCCACTCTTTGGTTGGGCGTTCAGCTCCTTCATGCTGGCGTGGCTGGTCGGCACGGTCGGGGGCGGGCTCGTCGCCGACGCGCGCGGCCCTTACCGCTCGATGGCGGCAGGTTTGCTCGGCTTCGGAACTGGGCTCGCTCTCGCGGGACTTGCCCGCGGGATGACGCAGTTTCTCGCCGGGCGGGCGCTCCAAGGGGCGGGGGGCGGCGCGATGATCGCCGCCGCCTACGTGGCCATCGCCCGCGCCTATCCCGACAGCTTGCGCCCCCGTATCATGGCGCTGACGTCGAGCGTCTGGATCCTGCCGGCCGTCGTGGGTCCCGCGCTTTCGGGTGCCGTCGCCGAGCGCGTGGGGTGGCGGTTCGTGTTTCTCGGCGTTGTGCCCCTCTTGATCGTGGTGGCGCTCATCGTTCTCCCTGAGCTCGCGCGGTTCAAGGTGAAGCGCCCGCTCGCCGGAGCGCGGCGCATGGCGTCGGCGCTCCGCGCCGCGGCTGGAGCGGGCCTGATCCTTTCCGCGCCGAGCCTTTATCCACGTGAGGCCGCAGTTGCCGCGGCGATCATCGTGGGGGGCGTGCTCGCCGTACCGGGGCTGCGCGACTTGCTTCCGCCTGGCACTTTCCGCGCCGCGCGAGGGCTGCCCGCCGGGCTCGCGGTGCGGGGGCTCCTCGCGTTCAGCTTCTTTGGAACGGAGGCGTTCGTTCCGCTCGGCTCGGGCGAGCTGCGCGGAGTAACGCCGTCGCAAGCCGGTCTGGCGCTCACGGCAGGGGCCGTCGGTTGGGTCTCGGCGGCGTGGCTGCAGGACCGATTGGAATCGCGAAGCGGGGCGAAAGGGCGCCCCATGGTCGTCGGGGTCGGCTTCGCGGTGATGGCCGTCGGCATCGTCGTAGTCGCCGTGACGCTGCTCACGTCGCTCCCCGTGGCGCTCGTTCCGCTCGGCTGGGTCGTGGCCGGATCGGGCATCGGCCTTTCCTACAGCGCTGGCGGTCTCGTGTGCATCGCCGCCGCACGTCAGGGAGAAGAGGGGCAAGTCGCGGCACAGCTTCAGCTCGCCGAGGCGCTCAGCACCGCGGCGGGCACCGGCTTCGGCGGCGCGCTCATGGCCACACTGGCGCGTCTCGGCGGCTCGCCCAAAGAGGCCCACGGCGCCGTCTTCGCCGTGACGCTCGCCACCGCACTTGTCGGCGTGGTCACGTCGCGCCGACTCGCGAGCGCACCTGCCGTCGCAGCGCCGTGACGGAGCGGCACCCGAGCGGTGCTTTTCACGCCTCGGCGTGCGGACCGCGCGCGTGCTGCTCGCGCAGCTTGACGGCGGGATCGACGCGCGGGCGAAGGCGGAGGTTCAGCATCTCGACGAACACCGAGAAGGCCATGGCGAAATACGTGTACCCCTTGGGGATGTGCTGCCCGAGACCTTCGGCGACGAGGTTCGTCCCGATGAGCACGAGAAACGCGAGCGCCAGCATCTTGACGGTCGGGTGCCGATCAACGAAGCGCGATACCGGGCCCGACGCCGCCAGCATGAACGCGAGTGCGAGCACGTTGGCCGCGATCATGATGGCGACTTGATCGGTCATGCCCACCGCGGTGATGACGGAATCGAGCGAAAACACGATATCGATGACCGCGATCTGAGCGACGACGCCGACGAGGGACTGCACTGCCTTGGGCGCGTCGTGCTCGAGCTCACCCTCGAGCTTGCCGTGAATCTCGAACGTCGCTTTGCCGATCAGAAAAAGCCCGCCGAAGATGAGAATGAGCGAGCGCCCCGAGATATCGAGCCCCGCCACCGTGAAGAGCGGTGCCGTCAGCTTGGAGAGCCAGGCAATGCTCAGCAGAAGGAGCACGCGCGTGCAAAATGCGCCCGCCAATCCGATGCTGCGCGCCTTGGCCTGCTTTTGGGGCGGCAGCTTGGACGAAAGAATGGAAATGAAGATGATGTTGTCGACGCCGAGCACGATCTCGAGGACCGTGAGCGTCACGAGGCCCAGCCAGACGTTCGGATCGGTTATCCAATTCATGCGGAGGGAGCGGCGTGCATCGGACGCGCCCCCCGCCGTCCGATCCAGGCGCACGATTCGATACCAGGCGAGGGGGCTTTCGCCAAGCCTCCGCCGTCCGATGGCGCCAGATTGCGCGAACGTTACTTAACGCACGTCGCCGCCCAAGCCGACCGAGCCCACGCCGTTCGGCAATGTGGCCGTTCCCGTGACCAAGAAGGCCCCCTTGGTGCTGTTCGACGCCTTGATGCGCACGCCCCCCGCCACGCCGTATTCGAAACCGGTCACCGCCGATTTGACCAGGCACTGCTGGGTGGCGGGCGACGGCGGGCACACCGCGCCGCAAGTGGAAAGGGCCGCGCCGTCGCAATAGGTCTGAGCGAAGAAAAAGCCCTCTTCGCGCTTGGGGCGCATGGGGGAGCTCTGCGAGAAGGCTGCCGTGATGGGATCGCCGGTCCCGACCTCGACGGTGTACTTGACCGTCGGCGCCAGCACGTTGAAGTTCGAATCGGAGAACCACAGGCCGACGTCGAGGGCCTGATCGGGTGCCAGCGATTGCTTGGG
>Ga0111538_10002034_pt1 | contig 28470 bp, 30 predicted proteins | sample SoiMethybrSBSTD1_FD_79669 | JGI IMG/M metagenome (GOLD analysis project Ga0111538, IMG submission 79669) | Bulk soil microbial communities from a Populus tree surrounding site in Tennessee, USA - Soil MetaG P. TD hybrid SBSTD1 (version 2)... | ecosystem: Environmental > Terrestrial > Soil >... | reverse complement strand
CCGCGGCCACCACGGCCGCCAGCTTGAGCAGCCTGGTCACCACCCGCGTTGTTCTGCGGCTGCGCCGGTTCCTGTGGCGGCTCCGAGGGTTGCGGTGGCGGGTCCTGTTGAACCGCCGCTGCCCAGATCGGATCGTCAGGAGTCACGACCCCCTGCGATTGCCGCTGCGCGAAGACGCCGGATCCGGCGATGAGCGCGAAGAGAGTGATGAATCCGACGGTTGACGACAGCAACCGGCTAGTACGCTTCATAGAAAACTCCCACGTCTTGACTTGGCCTTGGGCCTTCGGCCTTGGGCCTTCGGCCTTAGGCCTCCGCTCAGATGCGCGGATTATAGCCCCGACACCTGACCGGCCTCGACGCCCAGTGCGCCGAGCATCGCCACAAGTTGATCGGGCTCGCCGGTTGTACGGAATTGCACGTGACCGGAACGATTTGCAGGCGCCAACAGCGACGCCTCGGTCAGGCGACGCCGCAGCTCGCGCGCGACGGCGGCGGCGGGGTTGATGATTGTGACGCCCGGGCCGGCAATCGCGGCAATCAAGCGGTTCACGAACGGGTAATGCGTGCAGCCGAGGACGAGCGTGTCCGCTCCCTGCTCGATCAGCGGCCGGACGAAGGTGGCGATCAGCGCTTCGGTTCGCGGGCTGTCCAGCTCGCCGCGCTCGATCTGATCGACCAGGCCGGGGCACGGCTGCGCCAGGATCCGCGCGCCGTTCGCCCACGTCTCTGCCAGACGTGCGAAGCGCGGGCTGGCGATCGTCTGCCGCGTCGCGAGCACGCCGACAACGCCGGATTTGGTTACCGCCGCGCCCGGCTTGACCGCCGGTTCGATGGCGACAAATGGCAGCGACCATCGTTCGCGCAGCGCTTCGACCGCCACACCTGTGGCCGTATTGCAGGCGACGACGATCGCCTTGGCGCGGCGATCGATCAGGAACTCGACGATCCGGAACGCGCGCTCCTGAATCTCCTCGGGCGACTTGTCGCCGTAGGGGGCGTGGGCGGAATCGGCCACATAGATCAGATTCTCGGCCGGGAGCTGGCGCCGGATTTCGAGCAGTACCGACAGCCCGCCAACGCCTGAGTCGAAGACGCCGACCGGGTCGTCCGGGCGCGTGTCCTTATTCAATGTATGCAGGCGACTTCGGCAGCTTCGCCTGCGTCGCCATGTCGTGTTCGATCCACAGCTCCGCGCCAGTCTGTTTCAGCAGCGCCTCAACCCTGGCGCGTGATGCACGCGACTGCTCGACGTTGAACTCGAAGGTCGGAACCACGCCTTTGCTGCGCTCTTCCGGATAGTGGTACAGGTCGCCGGCGAGCAATACCGGACCTCGCTTTGCGAGGCGGACCAGCAGCACCTGGTGACCGGGCGTGTGTCCGGGCGTGGGAATCAGACGCACGGTGCCGTCGCCGAACACATCCAACTCCTCGTTGTCGAGGATCCTGGTTTTTGCTTGGCGCAGGGCGGTGTAGTGCGCCGGTTGGATGATGCCTTCCGGCTTGTCGCTGAACATGAAGTCACGTTCTGCTTTCTGGGTGATCCACGTCGAGCCGGCAAATAGGTTGGCGTTCGCCGTGTGATCCGAGTGGTAGTGCGACAGCGCAAAGTAGGTGATGTCCGCCGGCTTGTAGCCGGCCGCCGCGAGCTGCGGCAGCAGCGGCTTCAATGACGACTGGATGCCCTCAGTGACCGGTGCGCCGTCCGCCTTGAACGCGCTGTCCGGGATCCCACCGGAGTCGAATTGCAGCGTGCCCTTCGGATGGACGATCAGATAGGACGTGTTGACGAAGTCCGCCTCTTTCACCTCCTCCCGCGCCAGGTTGAACAGCTTGGTGTCGAGGCCGCGGATGAAGCCGTTCTCGAAGACGTAGATGCGCGGCGTCGTCACCGGCGTCGGGCGGCTTTGTGCCGCGAGCGACATCGAGACAGCGGCGATGGCTGCGGCGGCGATTCCCAGAGTGCGCGTGGTCATGGTGCTCCTTTCAGTCGACGGCGGGAGGCATCGGAGAGCGCGGAGCTAACGGTCTTACAGGAGAAACGGAGGAACGGAGACGAACGGAGGCCGTTTGTCGCATCGGTGACGCCCGGCCTCCGGCCGGGCTCATCGACCGAGTGAGGCTGCAATCACAAGCCTGTCACAAACTGTCGGCGCAGGCTTGTGATTGCAGCCTCACTCGATCGATGCGGCGCGAAGCGCCTCACCGATGCAACAAACGGCTTCAACGCCGCCCTGCACCTCTGCCCTCCGTTCGTCCTCCGTTCCTCCGTTTCTCTTGTTAAAACCGTTTCCTCCGTCTCCTCCGTCCCCTCAGGCAACGTTATCGCTCACCCCACTTCAACTTTTCCCGCAGCACCTCGAAGTAGCTCCGCGCCGGTGCCTTGACGAGCCGCAGGCAGCGCTCCGATTTGCGGATCGACACCATGTCGCCTTTCTGCAGCGGATAGCCGGCCTGGCCGTCGTACGTCACGTAGATCTCATCGCCGGCCGCCTCGATGTTCGGCCGCACTTCGATCGTCTCACTCCCCGGAATCACGATCGGTCGGTTGGTCAGCGTATGCGGCGCGATCGGGGTAATGGCGATCGCGTCCACCCGCGGATGGACGATCGGTCCGCCGGCGGCAAGGTTGTACGCCGTCGATCCGGTCGCGCTCGCGACGATGAGTCCGTCGGCTTTGACCTTCGTCACCAGACCGGTGCTCACCGAGACCGACAGCTCGATAATGCGCGACAGTGCCGCCTTGGTGAAGACGACGTCGTTGAGCACGATGCGTGAGTCGAAGCGCTCACGCGAGCGGTGCGCATCCGCGGCGAGCATCGCCCGCTGGTCGATGGTGGCCGTTCCGTCGATGACCGACTGCAGCGCCGGATACAGCTCGTCGATGCGGATTTCGGTGAGAAAGCCGAGGCTGCCGAAGTTGACCCCGAGAATCGGCGTGTCACGGCCGGTCTGCGCAATACGCGTTGCCATGCTGAGGAGCGTGCCGTCACCCCCCATGACGACGATCAGATCGACGTGGCGCGGAATCTCGTCGCGCGAGTGCGCACGGGCGCCGGCGCCGCTGCCCGCCAGCGCCGCGGTCTCTGTTTCGAACACCGCGTCGATATTGCGCGCGCGCAGCCAGCTGGCGAGCTGGTCGAGATGCTCGGACGCGGCGCGCAGGCCGCGCTTGGCGACTATGCCCACGCGCGCGACGGTGGGCTCGGCGGACGAACGGGACGCGGTCATGACGCTCGGAGGTAGAGCAGGAATTCGACGTTTCCCTTCTGGCCCGTGATGGGCGAGGGCGTCGAGCCCGCCGGCTTCAATCCTATCGCAGCGGCTGCCGCGGACACTTCCTGCACGACGCGCTCGTGCACGGCGGTGTCGTGGATGATCCCCTTGCGCACCTCCGCACGCCCGGCTTCGAACTGCGGTTTGACGAGGGCGACGAGGTCCGCGGCCGGCCGCAGCAGCGGTGGCAGGACCGGAAAAATCTGACGGAGCGAGATGAACGACACGTCGATGACGACCAGGTCGACGGGTGACGGCAGATCCGCAGGCGTCAGGTGACGCGCATTGAAACCTTCGATGACGACGACACGTGGATCGTTCCGCAGTGTCCAGTCGATCTGCCCATGGCCGACGTCGAGCGCGACGACGCGGGCGGCGCCGCGCTGCAGCAGCACGTCGGTGAAGCCGCCGGTGGAGGCGCCGATGTCGAGGCACTCGCGGCCAGACACCGCGATCGCAAACGTGTCGAGCGCGTGGGCGAGCTTGACACCGCCGCGGCCGACATACGGATGGTCGGGCGCGAGGAGCTCGACGGCTGATTCGGCGTCAACTGCGGTTCCGGCCTTCGTCACCGGCTTCCCGGCCACCAGCACGTGTCCGGCGAGGATCATGGCGCGTGCGCGTTCGCGCGATGGAGCGAGGCCCCGCTCGACGACCAGCTGATCGAGCCGGGCTTTCGTCAATTCGATCGCTCGACGATCCAGCGGCCGATCTGAAGCAACGGCGAGTCGGCGAGCCCGGCGCTGCGCAGGCGGGCTTCGGCGCGCGCCAGGCAATCGGCGGCCATCTGCCGCGACGGCTCGAGTCCATACACATGCGGATACGTCGGCTTGCCGGCGGCCGCATCCTTGCCGGCCGTCTTGCCCAGCGCGGTGGAGGCGCCTTCGACATCGAGGATGTCGTCAACAATCTGAAACGCGAGTCCGAACTCGCCGGCGGCCTCGTCGATCGCGGACACCTGATCCGACGTGCCGCCGCCGAGGATTGCCCCGGCAATGGCCGAGGCGCGGATGAGCGCACCGGTTTTCCTGCCGTGCATGCCGCGCAATCCCTCGGCGTCGAGCGGCGGCGCGAGTGCGCCCTTCGGATCGGGTGTCACGCAGGCAAGGTCGATGGCCTGCCCGCCGACCATGCCCACCGGCCCTGCTGCCGACGCGATGACGTCGATGACGTCCAGTTTGCGCGCCATGAACTTCGGATTCGCGGACCGCGGGTAGCCGGCCAGCAGCTTGAACGCCTGCGTGAGCAGCCCGTCACCCGCCAGGATCGCCTGTCCCTCGCCGGCGACGACGTGCAGCGTCGGCCGGCCGCGCCGCATCGTGTCGTTGTCCATGGCCGGCAGGTCGTCGTGGATGAGCGAATACGTGTGGATCATTTCGATCGCGCACGCTGTCGACATCACGAGTGCGCGGTCGCCGCCGACCGCGTCGCACGCGGCCAGGCAGAGAATCGGGCGCAGGCGCTTGCCACCGGCGAACAGGCTGTACGCCATCGCCTCCGCGAGCACGGTCGGACAATCGGGGGTCGCGGGGAGAAAGCGGGGAAGTGCGGCTTCGATGTCGGCGCGCCGCGCCTCGATATAGCTATTCACTTCTGGCTTGACGTCTGCCCTGTGGCTGTCGCGTCGCTGCCGAGCGACGACGGCGCAGGCTGGAGTTGGCCGCGCTCGTTGAGGATTTCGATGCGCCGCTCGGCCTCCTCCAGGCGCGCGTGGCAGAAACGGGACAACTGCACGCCGCGCTCGAAGAGCTGCAACGACTGTTCGAGAGGAATGTCGCCCTCCTCGAGCTTCTTGACGATGGAGTCGAGCTCGGTCAGCGCGGCTTCGAAGTCCTTGATAGTTGGATCCATATGATCTGCCGGGTTCGTCGCCATAGCTCACATGGGCGACGGGACCCGGCCTACAGAGATTATCGTGGGGCGGGTTCCGCCGGAGGCTGCGTCGCTGCGGAGGCGGACCCGCCGCGAACGTCACATTCCAGCTCTCCCCGCTGCAGTGTTACCCGCACCGTCTCACCGACAGCCACGGTGGACGCATCGCGAATGATCCGGGTCCGTCCTGCATCCCAGCACACAGCATACCCGCGCGCGAGCACCGCAAGCGGACTGAGGCTCTCGAGCCGCGCGACGGCGTCGCGTAGTCGCGCATCGTGTGCGTGATGCGTGTTTGTAAAGGCCGCCGCGAGTTGTCCGTCGGCGGCGACGAGCCTGGTCCGGATGCTTTCGAGGCGCCGCCGCAGGTCGAAGGTTTCGAGCTTGAGCCGCAGCGCGTGGTAGACGCGCTCACGGCGCGCGAGCTGTGCCCGCATCACGCGTCTCAGCTCGTGACTCAACTCCGCCGCGTGACGGCTGCGCATCGCAATCCGCCCGTGTGCGCCCGCATAGCCGGAGCGCGCTTCGAGCGTGCGCAGGCGCGCTTCCAGACGATGTACCCGCGCGTCCATCGTCGCGCCAAGCCGCTGCGAGAGCCGATCGATCCGGGCGCAGAAATCGTCTTTCCGCGAGACGACCATTTCGGCCGCCGCTGACGGCGTCGGCGCGCGCAGGTCGGCGACGAAGTCGGCGATCGTCACGTCGGTCTCGTGGCCGACGGCGGAGATCGTCGGCACCGGGCAGCCGGCGATCGCCCGGGCCACGACTTCTTCGTTGAACGCCCACAGGTCTTCGATCGATCCGCCGCCGCGGCCGATGATGAGCACATCGACCCCGGGCACTCTGCTGATGGCGCGGATGCCACGCATGATGTCCATCGCCGCGCCCTCGCCCTGTACGCGCGTCGGCCGGATGACGACGTGGGCGTTCGCATACCTTCGGCGAAGGACCTTGATAATGTCGCGGATGGCTGCTCCGTCGAGAGACGTGACGACGCCAATCTTGCGCGGCAGTGCCGGCAGCGGGCGCTTGCGCTGCGGATCGAACATGCCGGAAGCGGACAGCCGCTCCTTGAGCTGCTCGAATGCGAGCTGGCGGGCGCCGAGGCCTTCCGGCTCCATGTGCTCGCAGGCGATCTGGTACTCACCCTTCGGGCCGTAGACGCTGACGCGCCCCCTGGCTACCACGCGCAGACCATCCTGCGGCTTGAAGCGAAGCAGCCGCAGCGACGACCCGAACATCACCCCCTTGATCTGGGCGTCGCGATCTTTCAGCGTGAAGTACATGTGGCCCGACGTCCATACCTTGCAGTTCGACAGCTCGCCTTCAACCCAGATCTCGAAGAACTGCTCTTCGAGCAGGTTGCGGATGCGCGCGGTGAGCTGGGAAACCGTCAGAATGCGGCGCGGTTCGGGGACCGGCTCGGCCGGAGGCTGAGGGTCCTCGGGAGGCTCGAAGGGAAGATCGAAGAGCGAACTCACGGTCGTTGAGACGTCTCCAGGTTCGTGGCCGCTCCCGCCTCGAGTTGCAGGAGCTCAGATTCGGAGTAGCTGATGCGCCGGATCGCGATCGCCCGCCCCGTCTTGTCGTCGGCATCGACGATAACGCCGTTCAGGCGGGGGTTGCCGGTCGCAGGCTCGAATCGCGATGGCATGGCGTTCAGGAACCGGGCGAGCGACGGCTCGCGCTCCATGCCGATGATCGAATCGTGCGGCCCGGTCATGCCGGCGTCGGTGATATACGCGGTACCGCCAGGGAGAATCCGCTCGTCTGCGGTCTGCACGTGCGTGTGGGTGCCGACGACGAGCGTCGCTTTGCCGTCGAGGTGCCAGCCCATTGCGACTTTCTCACTCGTCGCCTCGGCATGAAAGTCAACGATGATGATCTTCGTACGGGACCGCATCGCCTCGATTTCACGCAGGACCACCTGAAACGGGTCGTCGATGTTGAGCATGAACACGCGGCCCATCACGTTGATCACGCCGACCGCCCGGCCGTCGCCGCTCTGCGCGAGGTAGCCGCCGCGGCCGGGAACGCCCGCCGGATAATTCGCCGGCCGCAGGAGCCGGGGCTCGAGCGGAATGTAGTCGAGCACTTCCTTCTTGTCCCAGATGTGGTTGCCCGACGTCATCACGTCAACGCCCCACTCGACGATCGCGTCGCCGATGTCCTTCGTAATCCCGAATCCGGCAGCCGCGTTTTCGATGTTGGCGATGACGAACTCGACGCCGTGGTGGTCGACCAGTCGCCGCAGTCCTTTCCGCAGCAGCTCGCGTCCGGGCTTGCCGACGATGTCGCCGATGAACAGGATTCTCATCCGCGGCTGCCGTCGGTGACGGGGATCCGATGTGACTGATTGCGCCGTTCGGTCAGCTTTGGCAACACGATCGTCAGCTCGCCATTGTCGACGGAGGCGCGGGCGAGCGGGACGTTGAAGGCGCCGGTGAGACGAACGGCGCGGGCAAACCGGCCGAACTCGCGCTCGACAAGGTGAAACGTCTGGTCTTCGCTCGCGAGCGGCGGCGCTTTCTCGCCGGCGATGAGCACCGTCCCGGCGCGGAACAGCACGCGCAGCGCCTCGGGCCGCATGCCGTTGACGTCAACGACAATCTCGACCGCTTCATCCGTTTCGAAGACGTCGACCGTGGGATGACATTCGCCCGAATACGCCCGCTTTTCGTGCTCGAGGTGCGAGGCCAGATCCTCGAACAGCTCGCGCACATCGTCTGCGAGCTCGCGTGCTTCACCGGAAGGAATAAAGGAGAACTGCGCCACTCAGCTCGTATGTTAACCGCGAAGCGCGGACCGGGTTATGAAACCTCGTCCATCGCGGCGCACACTTCCGGAATCATCCCGGTGCCCAGGACGCCGAAGTCGGTGATGACGCTCGTCACCAGGTCCAGTGACGTGGGCTCGAAATACGGATTGCGTACGGCAATGCCACCGGGCGGATCCTCCCATACTTCGCGCGCGTTTTCAGAGCGGATGCTCATGCGGGCGGCGACCTGATCGCCAACGAATTTGTCCCGTGTTGCCACGACGTAGACGGGAACGCCCTGCTGAGTCGCAGCTGCGGCGAGCATGCGCGTGCCGCTCTTGTTGCAGAACCATGTCGGCCCGACGGCGTCGGCGCCGACAAGAACAGCGTGGGCGTCGTCGAGGGCACGTGCGATGGCGGCATCGGTGAAGAAATCGACGGACACACCGGCCGCGGCGAGATCCAATGCCAGCCGGCGCCCTTCGAGCGCTGGACGGCTCTCGGTGCAGGAAACGTGAAGCGGGCGAGTCGCACGGATCGCGTTCAAGGCAACCAACACGGAGCTGCTGTACGAAAGAGTGACGATTCGAAGCGCGCTGCCGTCCGCGAAATGGTCCGCTGCGTAGCGCGCGACGGCGGCCGGGGCGCGGCGAACGCGTTCTGCGAAGCGCTCGAACGCTACCGGGTCCGCCGATAATGCCGCGCGTGCTGCATTCCACACGGGCGCCATGCTCGGCTGCGCCAGGCAGATCGCCTCAGCGATCGGCGGCATGTCGGCGCCAGCCGCACGCGCGGCCGACAGGATCGCGATCGCATCACCGAGGAGCGCCGTGGCACCCGACAGGTTGTCGGTGCGCAGGGCGTCGATCCGCCGGGTGAACTCCTCAGGCACGCCCTGCATTAACAGCTAATTGTTCAAGAACGGGCAGGACGCCCATTCACCCGAGCGCGGGTTCGCGAACTGGCAAAACAGCTTTTCGCGGTTGAACACGCGATCGCGATAGCGGATGCGCGCAACGACGATCAACGTGACTTCGCCACGCGCAAAGAGCCACGCACGCTCTGAAAAAGGCACTTCGACGTTGACGCTCGCGGTCCGGCCCTTCTCAACCGGGATGGTTCCGGTCGCCGGCAGCGGCTTCGCTTGCTCGAGGCGCGCGGCGAGGTTCTCTTCGAGATTTGCTGCCGCCAGTTCGCGCGCGTTGCTGAACACGGGGGCGAGATACGTCACCCCGCGGACCACGATGTTCGCCGGCGCCTCCCCGTTATTTCGCGCGACCAATTCAACCAATCCAGGTTGAACGGTGGAAGGGACCTTTCGGAGCTGAACCGATTCGACCTGAATGCGCGGCTGCGGCGCCGCGTAGTTCCACACCACGACCGCGAGCACGGCCAAGGACCCGCTGACGATGACCTGGATCAACCTCTTCCGTAGTTTGGAAGCCATCTGGGTCGAAGGCTACGCCGAAACGGGGCGGGCCAGTCAAGGCGGCGGCAAGATGAGTTCGTAATATTAGCTAAATCGACTCATATAAGATGCTTGACTAACGCGCAGATACTGGTATCATTTGTCTCGGAGCGAAAACGGAATGAGCAAAGTAATTGGAATCGACCTCGGCACTACGAATTCGGTTGTTGCGGTGATGGAGGGGGGCGAGCCGCTCGTCGTCGTCAACCAGGAAGGCGGGCGCACCACGCCCTCAGTCGTCGCGTTTGCGAAGGACGGGGAGCGTCTGGTAGGTCAGGTCGCGAAACGGCAGGGGGTCACCAACCCCGAAAACACGATCTTCTCGATCAAGCGCTTCATGGGGCGGAAGCACGCGGAGGTCGCACAGGAAACAAGCCGTGTGCCCTACCGGGTCGTGACCGAGCGCAATGGTGACGCGTGGGTCGAAGTCCGCGGCAAGCGCTATTCGCCGCCGGAAATCTCCGCCGTCATCCTGCAGAAGCTGAAGGCGGCGGCTGAGGATCACCTCGGACAGAAGGTGACCGACGCGGTGATCACCGTTCCCGCGTACTTCAACGACGCGCAGCGTCAGGCGACGAAGGACGCCGGCAAGATTGCCGGACTGAACGTCCTGCGCATCGTCAATGAGCCGACCGCCGCAGCGTTGGCCTACGGCCTGGACAAGAAGAAGGACGAAACGATTGCCGTCTATGACTTCGGCGGCGGCACGTTCGACATCTCGATCCTCGAGGTGGGCGAGGGCGTCGTCGAGGTGAAGGCGACCAACGGCGACACGCATCTCGGTGGTGACGACCTCGATCAGCGCGTCATCGACTGGATGGTTGCCGAGTTCAGGAAATCGGACGGCATCGATCTGAGCAAGGACCGCATGGCCCTTCAGCGTCTGAAGGAAGCGGCGGAGAAGGCAAAGATCGAACTGTCCACGGTGCTCGAAACCGACATCAACCTGCCGTTCGTCACGGCGGATCAGTCGGGTCCGAAGCACCTGCAGATGAAGCTGACGCGGGCGAAGTTCGAGCAGCTCGTGGACGATCTGCTGCAGCGCTCGATGGGTCCGGTGCAGCAGGCGCTGAACGATGCCGGCTTGAAGCCGTCGGACATCGACGAGATTGTGCTCGTCGGCGGTTCGACACGCGTGCCCAAGATCCAGCAGCTGGTCAAGGGGTTCTTCGGCAAGGAGCCGCACAAGGGTGTGAACCCGGATGAAGTCGTCGCCATTGGTGCGGCGGTTCAGGGCGGCGTGCTGAAGGGCGAAGTGAAGGACGTCGTGCTGCTCGACGTGACCCCGCTGTCGCTCGGGATCGAGACGCTGGGCGGTGTCATGACGACGCTGATTCAGCGGAACACGACGATTCCGACGCGGAAGAGCGAGATTTTCTCGACCGCGACCGACAACCAGCCGAACGTCGAAGTGCACGTGCTGCAGGGCGAACGGCAGATGGCGCGCGACAACCGCACGCTCGGACGCTTCCAGCTGGTGGGTCTGCCGCCGGCGCCGCGTGGCGTGCCGCAAATCGAGGTCGCGTTCGACATCGACGCCAACGGCATCGTCAACGTGACGGCGAAGGACGTCGCCACGGGCAAGGAGCAGAAGATCACGATCAGCGGCTCGTCCGGCCTCACCAAGGACGACGTCGATCGGATGGTGAAGGACGCCGAGGCGCACGCGGCCGATGACAAGACGCGGCGTGAGCTGATCGATGCGCGAAACCAGGCCGACACGCTGGCGTACTCGGTGGAGAAGACGATTGCCGAGAACCGCGACCGTCTGCCGGCCGCGGACGTCAGCCGCGTCGAGAGCGCCATCGTGGCGGTTCGCGAAGCGGTCAAGAGTGAAGACGTGACGGCGATCCGCTCGGCGAGCGATGCGCTGCAGCGAGCGTCGCACACGATTGCCGAGCAGCTTTACAAGCAGTCGCAGGCGGATTCGGCGCACGCCTCTGCCGCGTCGCCGAACAACACGAACAACGACGTGAAGGAAGGAGAGGTCGTCGACGCGTAGCGTGCGACCTCGACGCACAACGTAGGGCACCCCTGCGGGGGTGCCGAGGAAAGGGAGAAACGAACAATGGCGATTATGAAGGTCGATCCGCTTCGTGAGTTCGCAGCCCTGCAGGACCGTCTGAACCGGGTGTTCGGCAACGTCTACCTGCGGGATGAGGACACCGGGTTCCAGGGCAGCTGGGTGCCGCCAGTGGACATCTTCGAAACGGAGAAACACGACCTCGTGCTGCGCGCCGAGCTGCCAGGCATGGCTCGCGAGAACATCGAGGTCACCGTCGAGAACGGCACGATCATCCTCAAGGGCGAGAAGAAGTTCGACGCCGAGGTGAAGGAAGAGAACTATCGGCGCATCGAGCGCGCCTACGGCACCTTCCACCGGTCGTTCACGCTGCCGAACACCGTCGACACGAGCAAGGTGAGCGCTGACTTCAAGAACGGCGTCCTGACTGTCACGCTGCCGTTCAAGGAAGAAGCGAAACCGCGAACCATCAACGTGGAAGTGGCCTGACGGCCACTTCCACGTAAGAAGGCCTAAGGCCCAAGGTCTAAGGGCTGGTCCAGGGGATGAGTGACCGACGCGTGGACCAGCCCTTGAGCCTTAGGCCTTGGGCCTTGGGCCTCGCGAGTGCTACTGTTCTTCCTCGATGGAACCCACCGACGACGCAGCCGAGATCCAGACTGAGGCGGAAGTCGATCAGCCGGTCGAGCGCCCGCAGGCGCCGCTGATCGAAAGCCGATTCCTGTTTGTAGACGTGGCGGCCATGCGCGCCAAGCAGTTGCGCCGCGGCGCCCGCCTTCGCTTGAATGAAGAGGACGGCTGGGACGCGAACCGGCCGACTGTTTTCAAGGCGGAACGGCTCGCGATGGAGGAGGTCAAGCGCGGCCTCGTCCTCTACGAAGTTCCGCCGGCCAAACCAGCGACCGCCTAGGAACCTTCGCCAGCATCCGCGCGTAACGTGCGATTAGGATGCTGACGCTTCTCATCTTCAGTGCCCTCGCTGTCGCCGCCGTTGCGATCGGCAGCGCCGTGTTCCTGCCGCTGATGGTCATTGGCGGCGTGCTCTGGCTGATCACGCTGCCGTTGCGGCTCGCGTTCGGCGTCGTCGGCGGCGTGTTCCGGCTGATTGTCGGTCTGCTCGGCGCCATCTTTGGCGCGATCGGCTGGCTGATGGGACTGCTGTTGCTTCCCCTGGCGATTCTTTTCGCGGGCGCGGCGATTGCCGGCGGGGTCGGCGTGGTGCCGGTTGCGCTGGTCGGTCTCATCGTGTGGGCCATCTATCGATTGGTCCGCCCGACTCCGCAGCCGCTCGCCTAGGCACGTCGCTTCCGCCTTCAGGCGGAAGAACCATTCCTGCTAATCTCGTTCCTCATGCAGCGAATCCGCGTCCTCTTGACGCTGCTCGTCGCGGCGGCGCTCCTGGTGCCGATCTCCGCGCAGCAGCTCCGTCAACCGCCTCCGTATCGAATCCTCGTCAGCAACGACGATGGGGTGCGGGCTCCCGGGATTGCGGCGCTTGCGCAGATCCTGCAGGCGATCGGCGACGTGACGATCGTTGCGCCCGCAGAAAACTACAGCGGCGCCGGACACTCAATCGTCACCGAGGCCCCGATCTTTCGCGACGAGGTGACGCTGCCGAACGGATTGAAGGCGATCGGTCTCACGGCGACCCCTGCCAGCGCGGTAAACGTCGCCGTCCGCAACATCATGCAGCCGCTTCCCGATCTGGTCGTCACCGGCATCAACCGCGGCTACAACCTTGGCTATTCGGGCTACGTCTCGGGCACGCTCGGCGCCGCCCGTCAGGCGGCCATCCTCGGCATTCCGGCCATCGCGGCGTCACTTGCCGCGGTCGGTGTACCGCGCGATCTTCCTTACGCCGCCGAAGAAGTGCTCGGCGTGGCCCGTCGCGCCAAGCAATACGGGCTGCCGCCGCGCACGTTCCTCAACGTGAGCATCCCGGCGATGCCGCAGGGAGGCTACAAGGGCTACATGATCACGACCCAGGCGAACCAATACGGTGGCGAGGAAAGTTTTGCCGAGACGAAGAGCCCGCGCGACGGCCGCACCATCTACTGGAACGTGTACAAAGAAGCCGCCGCAGGCGCGCCGGAGGGGACAGACGTCTGGGCTGTTGCGAACGGCTATGTGTCGGTGACGCCGCTGAAGGTCGGAGAAACGGATCAGTCACAGGCCGACACGCTGCGAGGCTGGTTCAAGTAAACTCTCGGTCCACATGCGACGCCTGATCACCGGCTGGGGAATCGCGCTTTGTGCCGCCGTGTTCGTCTCCACGTCCGGAACGGCGGGGCAGAACGCCTCGCCGGCGCGCGAGGTGACTTTCGCGCGCGACGTCGCGCCAATCGTCTTTGCCAACTGTTCCTACTGCCATCGTGCCGGCGAGGTTGCTCCGTTTTCGCTGCTCTCTTACCAGGATGCGCGGCCCTGGGCGGTCGCAATCAAGAAGGCGGTGTCGTCGCGGCAGATGCCGCCGTGGAATGCTGATCCCCACTACGGACAGTTCCGCGACGAGCGCCGCCTGACCGACCGAGAGATTGCGACCATCGTTGCCTGGGTTGACGGCGGTGCGAAGGAGGGAAACTCCGCCGACACACCACCGCTCCCGAAATTCACCGACGGCTGGCAGATCGGCGAACCGGACCTCGTGCTGACGATGACCGAGCCGGTGAAGATTCCGGCCACAGGAACGATTCCCTATCTCACTGTTCCGACCGATTACACGTTTCCCGAAGACACGTGGATTCAGGCGATCGAAGTCCGACCGGGCAACCGGCGCGTCGTCCACCACGCCGTCGCATCAGCGTCGGTTCCCGGTGATAACGGCTTTGGCGGTGGTCAGAACGTCCATCTCTATTCGCCCGGGCTGGAAGCGATGGTCTGGCGCGACGGCTACGGAAAGCTCTTCCCGAAGGGGACACGCATCTCGTTCCAGATGCACTACAACGCCATCGGCACCGAGACGACGGATCAGAGCAAGGTCGGGTTCCGGTTTGCTCGAGTTCCCGTGCACACGCCGGTCAATACGACGATCGTTTTGAACAGCGCCATCGTGATCCCGCCGATGGTGCAGAGACATGAGGTGGTCGGCGCGTTCCAGTTCCCGACCGACGCACGCATCCACGGCCTGCGGCCGCACATGCACCTGCGCGCGCAGCTGGGGACCGCGTCGGTGATTCGTCCCGACGGCGCCCGCTCGGTCCTGCTGCACATTCCGCGCTGGGACGACGCGTGGCAGAACTACTACGTGCTGGCGAAGCCGGAGCGCGTGCCGAAGGGCACGATCCTCGAATACCTGGCGAGCTATGACAACTCACCCGCGAATCCGCTCAACCCGGATCCGACGCGACCCGTGCCGTGGGGCCAGCAGGTGTGGGATGAGATGCACTCCGTCTACATGACGTGGACCGCCGTGAACGATCAGAATCGCAACGACGACGAGCCGATCCAGATTCCGGCGAAACGGTTGTTCGTGAACTAGATCAGTTCTGCATCAACTCCAACATCAGATTGTTCGGGTCCCGCACGATCGCGATCTTCAGTCCGGGCCTGATCTCGACGGGCTCGCCTCCGCTGCTTACCACCGGTACACCCGCGGCTTTCATCTTCTTGACGACTGCGTCGACGTCGCGCACACGTAACTGAAGAATCGCCGTCCCCGGATCCTGCACTCTGCCGGTCAGCGGCGTCCGCGCGATGTTCTTGAACTCGATCAGCGTGAACGCCGTCGACGATCCAGGTATCGTCGCCCGGCTCTGGCGGAAGCTGGCGCCCGGCGCGCCGGCCGTCCGCGCCATCACCTGGTTGTCGTTGAACGACGCGCCGAGAGGCATCTCGATCCCCAGCATCTCCTTGTAGAACTTCACGCTCTGTTCGCTGTCGTGCACCGTCAGCTCGAACGCGGCGCCGAAGACGTTGCTGGTCGCCGGCACTTTGGCATCGGCGGGGGGCGCCGTCTGCGCCAGCTCGACGACGAAGCCGTCGGGATCCTGCAGGAAGACGAACTTTCCGTTGTTGACGGTGGCCGGCTGGCCACCCTCGGTGATGATCTTCGCGCCTGACCCTGGCAGCTTCGCGAGGATCGGCCCGAGGTCGCGCACGCGCAGCGCGATATTCGCTGCGCCGGGGTCGACGAAGCGCGGACTCTGTACTTTGCGCTCGATGTCCTTGTATTCGATCAGCTCGACACCGATGTCGGACCCGGGCACGCGCAGCGCGGACATCCGCGACTGTGCACCGGGCGTGTTGCCAAGCCGCATAATCGCGGGGTTCGGGCTGAACGGCACGCTGTTGGTGACTTCCAGACCGAGCACATCGCGGTAGAACGCGACCGCGCGATCCAGATCGCGCACGATATGCGAGAAGTTGCCGACGCCGACGACATCGGTGGCCGGCGCACTCTGCGCGGTCGCCGGCGGCACAGCGCCGACCAGCAGCGCGGCGTTCAGCGTTGCCAGCAAAACGGTAATTTTCATGGGGAGCGATGATATCGCGCCGGCCGAGTGCGGCCGGCGCGAATGGCGGTGCGGGTCGTGCGCGCAATCAAATCTTTCGTTCCGGAATGCGGCTGAGGCGGCGCAGAGTGCGATCGGGTCGGAAAACTCAACGCTGCGTTAGAATCCGCGGCATGCAAAGGCGAGATTTCCTGACGACGTTGGCTGCGGGTGTGGCCGCGGTTCCGGCAGCCTTGAGCGCACAACAGGACGGCCGACAGGGTGGCGGCCGCGCCGGCGGGGCGGCGGCGCAGCCCGCCGGCACCCCTTACACGCCCAGCACCGGACCGAAGATTCCGCGGAAGGGACGCATCAAGCAGGGCGCCTTCCGCACCACGTTCGGCGACCTGAAGATGACCCTCGAAGACCAGTGCCGCGAGGCGGTCCGCATCGGCCTGATTGGCTTCGAGCTGGCCGGACCTCAGGACTGGCCGACGATGAAGAAGTTCGGGCTGGTGTGCACCTGCGCGCCGTCAACGGGTGTGACGTTCGAGAACGGCGTCATTCATCCTGAGGCGCACGACGCCACCGAAAAGGCGATGAAAGCGGCCATCGACAACTGCGCTGCCAACGGCATCGAACGCATGATCACGATTGGAGGCCAGCGCCGCGGGATGGCCTATGAACAGGCGGCCGAGAACGCGGTGACCTACTTCAACCGGGTGAAGAAGTACGCCGAAGACAAGAACGTGACGATTGCCATGGAGATCATGAACACACGGTATCCGGACAACCGCCTCGGCCGTCCGGACCAGGTGTTCGATCACTGGGGCTGGGGTCTCGACGTCGTCAAGCGCGTGAACTCGCCGCGCATCAAGGCGCTCTTCGACATCTACCACGTGCAGATTGCGGATGGCGACGTGATCGCCCGCATCAAGGAAAGCCTGCCGTACATCAGCCACTTCCATACGGCCGGCGTCCCCGGGCGCAATGAGATCGACGAGACGCAGGAGCTGAACTACCGCCTCGTGGCGCAGGTCATTGCCGATCTCGGCTTCACCGGGCCTGTGTCCCACGAGTACCGGCCTTCTCCGGGGAAGGATCCGATCAAGAGCCTGGAGAAGTGCGTCGAGTTGATGGATGTGTAGGAGAAAGGATTTCCTGAACCGACGCCTACTTTCCGCGGACGACGTTCAACGCCAACGACAACGACGAGCGCTCGCGTGATTCTCGAACGGGCGGAGTAGCGGCCGGCGGCAGCAGCTTGCCGGCGTCGAGATCGGCAGTGACCTGAATCTGCGTGCCGCGCGGCAGCGTGATCGGTTCACGGAACCAGTACCGTCGCGCCCATTCCGCGCGCGGCCGGAACGCGATCAATTCCTCCCGCGATCCCTCGGGCCGCACCAGTACGACCTTCACATGTGCTTCGGACAGATCTGGATCCGCGTAGAGCGCAATCGCGCGGAGATCCTCGTTGACCGTCGTGGCGAACGACGCCTCGGGTCCGCTCGCCGCCGGCGTGAAGGCGCGCAGGACCTGCACTTCGGTCGCGTCCGCGTCTGCGAAATACAGCCCGATCGTGCTTCGGTCCGCGACCTCCTCGCGCTCGTGCTGCCATGTTTTGCGGTAATAGACGCGAACGACCAGTTTTGCCGCCGGCGGAACCTGAAAGGCGAGCCCGGCATCGAGCGGGACCGGATGATCGCCGGGCAGCCACAGCGCGAGCAGTCGCTCAGGCGTTGCGCCGGCGGCGCGGGCATCGGTGACGGCGCGGACGGACACCGTCGCCCGGCGCACGATCGACGGCGTCCCCGGCAGCAGATCGACGGCGCGCAGACTGCGCGACGGCACATCGACCACGAACTCCTCCACCTTCTCCTGCGCGTCGGCCGCGATCGTCACCTCGGGTAGCGGCACGGTCGCGTCTGGCGGCCCCAGCGACCATCGCGGTGTGTAGACGGCGGCCGGCGTTGCGTCGGTTTTGCCGGGTGGCGTTCCTCCGCTCGCCCACGTGAGCAGGACGTTCATCTCGCGCCCCGGGAACTGCTGCAGATTGCGAAAGCGCGCGGCGGCGCTGTCCACGCCCCACGGCGGCATGTGTCCGGCCATCAGTTCGACGCGGATCGACTCCCCCCACGGCACCGCGTCCGCGTGCGTGAGCAGCGACATCGGCGCGACCCCTCCGGGCGAGTGACACTCGGCGCAGCGCTCCTTCACGATCGGCAGCACATCCTCGCTGAACGTGAACGGAGACGTGATCGGCTTGTGCGCCGCGGGCTGCGTTGACCACGCCGCCACGGTCAAGGCAACGATCGCGATCCCGACGACCGGGCGCGGCGGCACTCTCATTGCGCGCCTCCGAACGCGGCAGAGACATCGGCGGCGGCGCCAGCGAAGGCGGCGTACGCCTCCTCGAGCTGCTGTCGGTTCCCGAGATCGCCGAACGAGTCGAGCAGCCAGGCAAAACGGACAACACGCTGCAGTGCCGGTTCCGCGATCTCGCGCGATGCCGGTGTGAGGCGACCGATGTGCGGCTCGAGCGCGACGGCCAGATCCTTGGCCTGGAATGCCGGCACCCACACAGCTGCGAAGTTTCCCTGTCGGATCAGCTCCCGCACTTCCGCGTCGCGTGCCTTGAGCTGCACCAGGATCTCGGGAATGGTTTCCGGAATCGGCGTGGGCGGAAGCCCCGCTGCCGGCACGGTCGACGGGTTTGCCGCGACGTCAGCTTTCGCAGCCGCGGGCCGACTCGGAGCAGCAGGGGTTGACCCGCGACCTGAGGCGGTGCGCCGCGCCGGGATGGCCAGCGCTGGTTCTCTGGTTGCTGCGGTGAATGTGAAATCGAAGCGGTACTCGGGTGCGTCGGGTTTCAGCCTGATCTTTGCGGTCATCTCCGCCGGCAGCGTGACGCCCGTAAGGCGTGCCTCGAGGTAGGCGCGGTCGCGCGACGGCCGCAACGGGAACGCCGTGATGTCGGTCGTCGTTCGCGTCCGTGCATCGAAGCGCTCGCTGGTCACGACACGCGCAGTGACCTTGTTGAGATCGGCAGCAGACAGCGGACGCGCATAGTCGTCGTAGACGTAGAGGCGGAATACGCCAGGCCGCGGGTAGGCGCCCTCGACGTGGTGCCAGTTGTCGCCGGCCATGAAGAACTGGCCGCCGTGCTGTGGATTGTGGTTGCCGTGCGGCCGCAGTGTGCGCCGCTGCACCGTGCGTGTTCCGTCGGGACAGGTGCCCGGTTCGAGACGGTCGATTCCTGGCTGTGCCGCGCACGTGTAGGTGACGGCCACGCGCGCCTGCACGAGTGCGCGCCCGCAGAGCGGGCAGGTGCCCGGCTTGTCCGACATGACGGTCGTGTGGATCGGACACATCCATGCCGTGTCGAGTCGCACCGGCACGAGGTTCATCTTGCAGATCGGGCAGGAGCCGGGCCGCGGCTCGACGACGTCCGGGTGCATCGGGCAGGTCATCGACAGCGCGGGCACATCGGTCCGTGTCGCCGGACCGCGCTGCGCCGAGGCGAGCGCCGTGATCAGCATCAGCAGGGCACAGACCAGAGGGCCGACGAGCTGTGAGGTTCGCACCGCGAAGCGATAACACCGCTTTTTGCGGCGACGGTCAAGTTTGGCAGGGGATGAGCAAAAGCGGCGCGTTTCTGACCCAGGCGGAAAGCTGTCGTTCATTCCTTCTTCAAGACTCGATCGTAGACCCACGTCCAGTCAGCGGAGCCCTGTGCCGCTTCGCCGTGCAGCTGTCGCACCAGCGTCTTGCCGTCGGCCGATAGCGTCGATTCGACCCTCACAGAGATGCCATCGTCGCCAACACGCTGTGTCACGATCGCAGCATTTTCCCAGGTCGCCCTGGCCCGATTGCGAACGCCGGCAGGTGTCGTGTAGGTGATTGTCGGCCCACCTATGGTGTAGGTCAGCCTTAAGCCGCACATTGCGTCCTTCGCGCCCGTCTCCTCGATGACAAACTCCGGCTCGCGATGCGTGATCGTGAGGCCGACACACTGCGGCGGCTGAATCGGGCCGAATTCAGATTTCTCCGCGTTCAACACCCAATCTCCGGAAAAGTCCGGCTTTTGCTGAGCGGTCCCGGCTGCGTGCATCAAGGCGATGCAGAGAGTCAGAAGAAGTAAGCGGCTAGTCATGCAACAGGCTCCCTGTGCGCCATTAGACGGTCCGATGCGCCCGCCTGTTCTGTCGGTCTTCGGATCCAGGCGGTCAAAGCGACGGCGGGCCGATTAGCGTGGACCAGAAACTCACTCGGGCCGGTCGCGTGCGAGCGGTTCAACGCGCGTGCGCGTGTTTGCTCATCCCGCCAAGTTTGGCGATAACATTCGCGCCGTGCGAAGCGCCCTTGGACGGTGGTTATCGGTAGCTGGAGGTCTTTTGTGTGCCGTCTCGGCGCTGAGGGCGCAGGCTCCGGCGCCGCCGGCTGCGCCGTCCGCTCCCGCCGCTCGCTTCGTCGGCACGTGGGTGGGAACGCAGGCGTGGGCGATCAGCAATCCGCCGCCGGGCGCGAGCAACGATCAGCCAGTGACTCTGGAACTCCAGCTGGTTGACGGACAGATCACCGGCACCATGCGCCCGTTCCTTGGCGGCGACGATGGCGCGACGATCGTCGAGACGTCGATTGTCGGTGAGGAGCTGCGCGCCACCGCCGTTGTCGGGCGCCCGCGACCGGGGCGGCGCGGCGGCGGCCGGGGTGGCGGCCGGGGTGGCGGGAATAGCGCAGTGATGATCGTGTTCCTCTTCCGCAACGACGGGTTGAAGATGACCGGCACTGCCGACGTGCAGATGGGTGAGGTGCCCTGGACGAAGTTCAGCTACAAGCTGGAGAAGAAAAGATCGAGATACTAGTCAGGCGAGCGCTGGCGCTGCCTTGTTCCACTCCGTGACGCGCTCGAACGCGTCGGCGACGCGGAGGATCGTTGCTTCGTCGAACATCCGGCCAATCAGCTGAAATCCGATCGGCAGCTCGCCCGCGAATCCGCACGGCACGCTGACGCCTGGCAAGCCGGCGAGGTTCACACTGACGGTAAAGATGTCGGCGAGATACATCTGCAGTGGGTCGGCAGTCTTCTCGCCGAGACGGAACGGCGGGATTGGACTGGTCGGCATGGCGACGACGTCGACCGATTCGAACGCGCGCTCATAGTCGCGCCGGAGCAGCGTGCGCACCTGCTGCGCTTTCAGGTAGAACGCATCGTAATACCCGGCGCTCAGCACGTAGGTGCCGAGCATGATCCGCCGCTTGACCTCGGCGCCAAACCCCTCATCCCTGGTCCGGCTGTACATCGTCTTCAGCGAGGCGTCTTTCGCCAGTGCGGCGCGAAAGCCGTATTTGACGCCGTCATAACGGGCCAGATTCGAGCTCGCTTCGGCCGTCGCCACCAGGTAGTAGACGGGGATGGCGAATTTCGCGTGCGGCAGATCGATATCCACGAGCGTGGCGCCGTGCGTGCGCAGCGTGCCGAGCGCGCTGTCGAACGCCTGGCGGACGCTGTCGTCCACGCCGGCAGAGACGAACGCGCGCGGCACACCGACACGGATGCTTTTCAGCTCGCCGGTCAGTGCCGCCGAGTAATCGGGCACCCCGGCCGACGATGAGGTGGAGTCGCACGGGTCGTGGCCGGCCAGCACCGACAGCGCCAGCGCCGCGTCACGGACCGTCCGCGCGAAGGGACCGATCTGATCGAGTGACGAGGCAAAGGCGAGCAGCCCGTAGCGGGACACGCGTCCGTAGGTCGGCTTCAGTCCGACCACGCCGCAGAACGACGCCGGCTGGCGGATCGAACCGCCGGTGTCAGAGCCGAGCGCGAGCGGCACACAGCGGGCGGCGACCGCTGCGGCAGAACCGCCGCTGGATCCCCCGGGAGTCGTGTCGCTGTTCCAGGGATTGCGGACCGGCCCGTAGGCCGAGTTCTCGTTCGACGAGCCCATTGCGAACTCATCGCAGTTGGTCTTGCCGACGATCACCGCCCCGGCTGCCTCGAGCCGCTGCACCACCGTTGCGTCGTACGGGGGGATGAACGAGTCGAGAATCTTCGAGGACGCCGTCGTCCGCATCCCGCGGACGCACATGTTGTCCTTGACGGCAATGGGAACACCGCCGAGCGGCCCGAGCGGCAGACCCGCGGCGCGCTGCCGATCGATCCCCGCTGCGCGCTCGAGTGCGCGGTCCGCCGCCACATGGTTGAAGGCATTGAGCCGCGGATTCGCCGATGCCATTCGTTCCAGCGTCACGCGGCACACTTCGGATGCGGAAATCGTCCCGGCGGCGATGCCGTCGCGAATCTCGAGGGCGGTGCGGTCCACGAGCGTCATCCAATCACCCGCGGCACCCGGAAGAGGCCGGCCTCGCCGGCACCATCAGGAGCGTTCCCGAGCGCCTCGTCTGTCGACAGCGATGGCCGCGGCTCGTCGGCGCGCTCGACCCCGAGCGCCGCGTTGACATGCGCCGTTGCCGGAACGCCGGTCGTATCGATCGCCTGTAACTGTTCGGCGTAATTCAGGATGTCGGCCAGCTGTTTCGTGAACAGCTGCTTTTCTTCGTCTGTGAGCTCGAGATGGGCCAGCGCCGCAATCCGCTCGACGTCCGCGATGGTCAGGGAAGACATTCCCCTGATTATCTCAGCAGTCATGCGGCGCGTTATCGATACAATCATCCCGAAATCCGAAACCCCAATCCCGATGGTCAGGTCGAAATGTTGCGGCGAGCTGCTGTTGCCGGCACGTGGTACTCGGACAGCCCGAAAGATCTGTCGCGCGATGTCGACCGTTACCTCGCGGCCGTGACCGGTGACGCACCCGCGGGCCGGCCCCGCGCGATCATCTCACCGCACGCGGGGCTGATGTATTCCGGTCCCGTCGCCGCATGTGCGTACAAACAGGTAGCGAACGTCGCATACAGCGCCGTCGTGCTTGTCGGGCCCTCGCACTTCGTACCGTTTCGCGGCGTGTCTGTGTGGCCAGCGGGACGTTGGGAGACGCCATTCGGCGACGTTACCGTGGACACCGATCTGGCGGACGCGATTCGCACGGAATGTCGCGAGGTGATCGAACTGCCGTCCGCACACGCGCGCGAGCACTCACTCGAGATGCAGCTGCCGTTCGTCGCGCACCTGCTGCCCCGCGTCCCCATCGTGCCGCTGGTCATGGGCCACCAGACGCGCGAGACTGCGTTTGCCCTCGGCGACGCGCTCGCACGCGTCCTTCGTCGCAATGCGAACGCTTCGAACGCTTCGAACGACTCGAACGACTCGAACGACTCGAACGCTTCGAACGTTCTGCTTATCGCCACCTCCGACCTGTCGCATTATGAAAACGCTACGGTTGCCGGCGGAATGGATGCGGTCATGCTGGAGCACGTGGAAGCGTTTGACGCCGAGGGTTTGATGGCGGCGCTCGAAGCGGAGCCGCGGCACGCGTGTGGCGGTGGACCGATGGTCTCTGTGTTGCGCGCTGCGCGGCAGAGCGGTGCGTCGCGTGCGCATGTCGTCCGCTACGCGGATTCCGGTGATATCTCCGGCGACAAATCAGCCGTTGTCGGTTACATGGCGGCAGTGATCTGGTGACGATGTTCGAGACGATCGATCGCGAGCGGCTGCTGCTGATTGCGCGGGCGGCGTTGGAAGCGCGCGTTCGACGCCAGAGCGACCCCTCGCCTGCCGGCGGCGGTGCGCTCGACACGATGTGTGGGGCCTTCGTGTCGATTCATCGAGGTGAGGAGTTGCGGGGCTGTCTCGGGCGCCTCGAATGTGAATGGCCGGTGTCGCGGGTCGTGGCGCATCTCGGCCGCGCAGTGGCCGATTCGGATCCACGCTTCCAGCCGGTGTCGGTAGATGAGCTGGCACTTGTGTCGATAGAAATCTCAGTGATCACTCCGGAGCGGGAGGTGCAATCGATCTCTGAAATCGAAATCGGGCGTCACGGGCTCATCGTCGAGCGTGGATATCGCCGCGGGTTGCTGCTCCCACAGGTCGCGACACAGTACGGCTGGGACGTATCCACCTTTCTCGGTCACACATGTGCGAAGGCAGGACTGCCAGCAGACGCGTGGCAGCGGGGTGCGACGCTGTATGTGTTCGAAGCGGAAGTATTTGGCGAGACGAATGGGGCCGGAATCATGCGCGTATTCCCTAATCCATCTCATCAATAGGTCGTTTGCCCGGCGTGAACCCCGGTCACACGGTATAGTTACGTTCCCCTCAGGGCGCCGACGCACCACAGGGCAAACGGTTAATGAAGCAGATTCTTGTCGTCGACGATTCGCCGACGATTCGACGGATGGTGCGCGCGTCCCTCGCACGAAGCCTGCCGGCGGTTCAATTTCTCGAAGCCGGATCAGGGCTCGAGGCAATCGAACGGCTGGCCGTAGGCGCGATCTCCCTCATCGTGCTCGATCTCAACATGCCGGATATGCACGGCCTGGAAGTTCTCAACTTCGTCCGTTCGCACCAGAAGTATCGTCACGTCCCGATCATCGTGCTGACGACACGCGGTGATGAGGGAAGCCGGACCGCGGCGCTCGGCGCAGGGGCCTCCGCCTATCTGACCAAGCCGTTTACGCCTGAGGCGCTCGGCAACGAGGCGCGCAGATTGTTCAGTGGCGGCGACCTGTCGGCGAGCGCGTGATGGCGGAAGAGTTCCTCGATCGATTCCTGAGCGAGTACTACGCGGAAGGCGAAGAGCATCTCGCTGTCATCCGGCGCGCACTCCTGACGCTGGACGACGCGGTCGGCCAGCCGCGGCCGGACGCCGCCGTCACCGAAGAACTTTTCCGCAGCTTCCATTCGATCAAGGGCATCGCCGCGATGGTCGAACATCGCGAAGCAGAACTTCTCGCCCACGAAATGGAGAGTTATCTCCGTGCCCTGCGTGACGGCCAGGTGCGCCTGTCCACGCCCGGCGTCGAAGGACTGATCGCAGGCACACAGCTGCTCGAGCAGTCAGTGGCCGCACACCGTACGTCCGCGCCGCAGCCGGACATCGCCTCTGCCGTATCCACGCTGCATGCACTGGTAGCGGACGATGCCGGTGCGACAGCCGCCGGCGACGCCGGTCCGGTGCCGGAGAATCCGGCCGCGGCCGTGGCATCGTGGCGCTGCGTGTTCACGCCCTCGCCCGAGCTGCTGGGGCGCGGCGTCAACGTCGACGTCGTCCGATCGCGACTGCGCGACTGTGGTCAGATTCTGCGCGCGCGGCCGCTCATCGGTGAGGGAGGCGCGATCACGTTCGAGTTCCTGGTCAGTGGAGAACCCGACGTTGCAACACGTGAGGCGTGGTTGGCGGACGGGATGGCATGCACGGCGGCGGATGCGGCCGAACCATCTCCGGCGCCTGCCGTCACCGAGCGCGCCACGGCGATCCTCTCGGCCGGGCATTACGTGCGTGTTGACCTCACGAAGCTCGACGACCTGATGCGCATGATCGGCGATCTCGTGATCCTGCGTGCCCGCCTCGTCGACGCGCTGGCGCCGGTCGAAGCACACGTTCCCGCCCACGTCTGGCGGCCGCTGCAGGAAACGAACGCCGGCATCGAACGCCAGCTGCGCGATTTACGCGAAGGCGTCATGCGCGTGCGGCTGGTGCCGGTGGGGGAGATCTTCCGACGCATGCCCTTCGTCGTGCGTGACCTCGCCCGCGACAGCGGCCGGCGCGTTCGCGTCGAGATGACAGGTCAGGAAACGCACATCGACAAGTTCCTGGTCGAGCAGATGATGGACCCGGTGCTGCATCTGGTGCGCAACTCAATCGCGCATGGCCTGGAGACTGCGGACGAGCGCATCGCTGCCGGCAAGCGGCCCGAAGGCACGCTATTGCTGGCCGCCTCGGCGGCGGGTGAGATCGCGACGATCGAAATCGGCGACGACGGTCGCGGCATCGACGCTGAGCGCGTCGTCGCCCGCGCCGGCGCCGCGGGCGTTCCGGTACCTGCGGTCGTTGACGACGCAGCGCTGCTCGAGCTGATTTGCTCGCCGGGCTTTTCGACGCGGGAGGAATCCGATCGCGCGAGCGGTCGCGGTTTCGGCATGGCCGTCGTGCGGCGCACGGTGCAGGAGCTCGGCGGTTCGCTGCGCCTGTGGACCGAAGCGGGACGCGGCACGAGATTCACCATCGATCTCCCGCTGACTTTGGCCATCACCGACGCGCTGCTCGCACGCGTTGGTCACCAGATGTTCGCGGTGCCGCAGGCGTCGGTTCGGGAAGTCATCGAGCTCGAGGAATCGGCCGTCCAGCGTCTGGAAGACGGCGAGGTGGCCCCTTACCGAGGCCTGGCGCTGCCGCTGGTGCGTCTCTCGCAACGACTCGGCATCGCGTCGGTGCCCGAACGGCGGCTGCACGCATTCGTTCTCGGGCAGGGGGCCGCCGCGGTCGGCCTCGTCGTCGATCGCATCGTCGGCCAGCGTGAGATCGTCGTCCGGTCTGCGGTCGACCCGTTGATCCGCGTCGAAGGTATCGCCGGCGCAACCGATCTGGGCGACGGACGCGTGGTGTTGATCCTCGACGCGGCCGCCATCGCCCGTGGCGTCCGCCGGCAGGGCGGCGCGGCGGCGCGCGCGGCAACCGCATAGGAGCCCGGGATGGCCGAGAGCAGCGATCACTACATTCTGTTCACCGTCGCAGGCACTGCCTACGCCCTGCCCAGTCAGCAGGTCGCCCACGTCGAGATGGTCGAGCAGATTACGCGTGTCCCGAATGCCGCCCCGTTCGTCGACGGCGTCGTCTTCTCGCGCGGACAGGTCGTGCCGGCGGTGAATATGCGCATCCGTTTCGGTTTCGAGCGGGCCGATCGCGATCTGCGGACCCGCCTGCTCGTGGTGCAGGTCGACAAGCGCAGCGTCGGCCTGCTGGTCGATTCCTGCCGGGAATTTCTGACGATTCCGGCAGCCGACGTGCAGCCGCCAGGCGACTCGCTGACGGGCGCGAGCACGCAGTACATCAAGGGGATCGCGACGCGGCAGGACCGCCTGATTGTGATCCTCGACATCAGGGCGCTGCTCGCCTCCGCTGAACCGATTCTGGCCGCGTGAGCGATCTGGAGAACACCAATGGCGACGCACAAACGATCGACGAACGGACACAAGAACGGCAACGGACGGCATCGGCGATTCGATCCGGGTCTGGTGCTGGCGCAGGCGCAGCAGGTCACCACATCGGCCAATGAGATAGCGGTCGTGGCCGGCGAAGTGTCCGCAGGCGCAGAACAGCAGCTGCGTTCGCTCAACGACGCGACGATGAATCTGGGCAGCATGACGGCGTCGCTGAAGGAATCCGCGGCCAACGCCGAATCGATTGCCGCCGCGACCGAGGAGCTGGTATCGGGCATTACTGAGATGGCGGCGTCGATCGAGCAGGTCTCGGCCGGCGCCAGCCACGTGGCGACGGCAATCGCGCAGAACGGTGCTGCGATTGAGCAAACGTCTGCGTCGATTGTGTCGGTGTCGGCGACGGCCCGTGACATGGCGGCGTCTGTCGACAATGTGACGACGGCGATGACCGAGATGTCCGCGTCGATCCGCGCGGTGAGCCGGGACGCCGAGAGCGTCACGGTGTCGGTCGAGCAGACATCCGCGTCGCTGACGCAGATGGCGGCGTCAGTGAAGTCCGTCGGCGGCAACGCGGACGATCTGGCGGCGGCGGCTGAAGAGACCGCTTCGTCGATCAACGAGATGGCGGCGTCGATCGAAGAAGTCGGCGCCATGAGCGAGAACCTGACAGCGATGGTCGAGCAGAATTCGTCGTCCATCGACCAGTCGTCGCGAGCGATCGACAGCGTTGCCCATAACGCACGTCAGATTACCGAAGCCGCCACCAACGCGGCGGCGAGTGCCTCGCAGATGGAACGGTCGACAGAATCGGTGGCAGCCCTCGCCCGGCGCGCCGACGAGGTGAGCCGCCGCGTCGCCGCGGATGCCGAGGAAGGCGGCGCCTCGGTGCAACGCTCCATTCAAGGTATCGCGCGACTGCGCGAGACGATGGCGCAGTCGGCGTCGGTGATGAAGGAGATGGGGAAGCGGACGAGCGAGATCAGCTCCATCGTCGACACGATCAACGTTATCGCCGAGCGCACGAATCTGTTGTCGCTCAACGCGTCGATCGAAGCCGCGCGCGCCGGCGACGCCGGCCGCGGGTTTGCCGTCGTCGCCGAAGAGATCCGCAATCTGGCGGATCGGTCGGCCAAGGCGACCGCAGATATTGCGGCAATCATCAAGGGCCTGCAGGACGTCGCCCAGGAGGCGGTCAGCGCCTCTGCCGAGAGCCTGCGCATTGCCGACGACAGCAACACCGTTGCCGAGAGCGGAGCAGCGGGTCTGCGAAAAATCCTCAAGGGTGTCGGCGAGACGGTCGAATTCGTCGGGCAGATCGCGCGCGCCACCGACGAGCAGCGATCCGCCGGACGCGCGGTCGCCATCGCCGTGACCGCCACGGCGGAGCAGGCGGCGCAGGTGGCGGCGGCCGTGGCGCAGCAGGTGTCCGCCAGCGCGACGCTGGTTCAGGGTACCGGCCAGATGCGGAAGATCGCGCAGGAAGTCACGAAGGCCGTGGCAGAACAAAGCCGTGCGTCGCGCGACATCATGAAGGCGGCGCAGAGCACCGCACGGTTGGCGGTGGAGGTCCGTCGCGCCACGTCT
>Ga0111538_10002032_pt1 | contig 28485 bp, 25 predicted proteins | sample SoiMethybrSBSTD1_FD_79669 | JGI IMG/M metagenome (GOLD analysis project Ga0111538, IMG submission 79669) | Bulk soil microbial communities from a Populus tree surrounding site in Tennessee, USA - Soil MetaG P. TD hybrid SBSTD1 (version 2)... | ecosystem: Environmental > Terrestrial > Soil >... | reverse complement strand
TCGGCGTTCCGTCACTTGGCCGTAGAACAGTCAATCGCCGCTACAAGCGAATTAAATCGCCTAGGCTTTGTCTCCTTTCAACGCGGTGTTCGAACCGCGGATCAACACCTGACGCAAGTCTTGCGTAATGGCAGCCGTCTCTTCCGTATTAGTTAGCAAGGAGGACGATCCCCGGCACTTTTTTAGTCTGCCCGGGAACTTTCTTCGGAGAAGTCTCGTCTCTAGGGCAAGCGCTTGTTAACCGCGAGGCGTCACGACCGTAATGACAAGCGAGGAATCAGAATGAATCTTGCATTGTGGACAGTCACCTTCTTGTTGCAGTTGCCGGCGGTTCCCGCATCGCCCCGAACGGGGACCGCATCGGTTGAAGGAATGATTGTCCGCCTTGGAACCAATGAGCCGATCAGCGGCGTGGATCTCGAATTGACGGAAGTGTCAGCGGCAACGTTCGCCCAGGCTGTTCCGTCTGGCTCTGCTGGATCCACGCCTCCTGCCGCTCCTTTCAGTGCGAAATCGAGTAACGACGGAAGGTTTGCTATTCGAAATCTGCCTTCGGGAACATACAAGCTTGTGGCTGCGCGAATCGGCGGGCAGTTTGTTCCTTTCGAGTATGGCCAGCGCGGAATTCTTGGACGCGGTCTGAACTTTCCGCTCGGCGAAGGGCAACAAATGCGCGATGTGCGACTCGAGATGGCGCCGGTTGGAACCATTACGGGGCGCGTCGTCGATGAGAATGGACGCGCTGTCGGTCATGCCGCGGTTCTTGCGCTGTCTCCGATGTACCGCGAGGACCAACTGGTTATGAATATTCTCGAGTTGGTCCACACGGATGATCGTGGCGAGTACAGGCTCTTCTCGCTGGTTCCGGGCAAGTACTACATCGCGGCGCGACCCGAAGATCCAAACCGCCGCTCGGCCGTGCTCAGCATGGCGCCTCCGGGCAGACGCGGTCCTTCGGAGCAGGCGACTTCGCCAGTTGTTACAAAACGCATTCTTCCAACCGGCGAAACCCTCGAAGAAACCTACAGCTTCGTTTATTACGGTGGAACGACGGACTTGAAACGGGCAACGCCGTTGAATGTCATGCCAGGAAACACGTTGGGCGCAATCGACATCCCAATTCATGTCGGTAGAACGACGGCATTGCATATCCGCGGGAAGGTCCTCGATGGAACGACAGGAAAGCCTGCAGCCGGAGCCAACGTTCGATTGATACCGCGCGTCTTTAATACGCACATGATTGTTCCGAGCACTGTAACGGATGCGAATGGGTTGTTTGATGTGACGGGCGTTGTTCCAGGGGCCTACAACCTGTACTTCCTTGGAGCGCAAGTACCACAACGTCCTTCGGCACCGGGCGTACCTCCTCCCCCTCCGCCGGTGCCGTTGATGACGATGACTCCAGTGGACGTTGGAAACGAGAACGTCGAGAACATTACGGTGACGATCGCACCGGGCTCCACGTTGACAGGGCAAATCTTCGTCGAAGGTCAGGGCAGTGCGTCCGGAGCGTTGAGAGTGTCTCTTACGTTCGAGCCCGTTCCCACGGGCGTGGCAATGGTCAGCACGCAGAGCACAACGAGTGCGCAAGATGGGAAATTCCGGATGGAGAATCTCTGGCCTGCAAGTTATCGAATTCGCCTGGCCGGGATTCCGCCGAACACCTATGTGAAATCGGTGCGATTGGGGAGGCTGGATCTTCTCAATCAACCATTCTCGGTTCCTGTTCAACAGGAGGGTCCGATAGAGATCGTTCTCGGTTCCGATCACGGCGTGGTCGAAGGCCGTGTTGTCAACGAAAGACAGGATCCCGCGGTAAATGTAAGAGTGGCGTTGGTCCCGGATGCGCCACTGCGTTCGCGAGGAGATCTTTACAAGTCCACAACGACCGACATCACGGGTGCGTATCGAATCCCGTTGGTGCCGCCAGGAGATTACAAAATTTTCGCGTGGGAAGAAACAGAGGACGGAGCATGGAGAGACTCCGAATTCCTCCGATCCGATGAAGCTCGCGGCAAGTCGCTGCGACTGGGCGCCCTGCGGACCGAGTCCGCAACGCTAACCGTGATCCCCGCGAGACGATAGTTTCAAGATCCCCTCGAAGTCAGGAGGGGTGCCCGAGAGGCAGCGCCGAGCAGGCGAAGGTGGTTCCGAAACTCAACCTCCCGAAGTTGCTAGTGAGGGGCCGCATCGCTCTCAATTTCTCGGGTACTCCCCCTGACTGGAGGGTTCACTCTCAATCTCACCAGCAGCGAGTGAAGGAGTCATGAAAACAATTCGTGTTCTGCTGTTCGTGCTTCTCGTCCAGACCGCGATGGCACAGCAGCCGTCCGCTTCAATTCAGGGGACCGTAACGCAGGTTGGTGCAACCGATACGAAGATACCCGGCGCCACCGTAGAACTTCGGCGCGAGGGCGGCGTCGCTTCGTTGTCGAGCGCGCCTTTATTGACAACCGTTACAGACGGCGAAGGCCGCTACTACTTTCCCAATCTCGCTCCCGGTCAATATCGAGTTCTTGCCAGGGCCGGCGGATATGTGCGCACCGAATATGGACAGAAGCGGATGAATGGTGCGGGCCTGCCGATCAGTCTTGCACCGAATCAACGCATTCTGGACGCCACGATTGCACTGACGCCGACTGGATCGATCTCCGGCCGTGTTACCGATGCGAGCGGTCAGCCGGTTGTTTTGGCGGATGTGTTCGCATTGAAGACGACATATCAGGAAGGCCAGCGCACCTTCGTACAATCGCTTTCAGCGAAGACAGACGACCGCGGCGAGTATCGGATTTTCTGGATGACGCCGGGTCTGTATTACGTCAACGTGATCGTCCCGGACGGCACGCAGGTTTCGAATCTCCTGATGAACGCCGACGGGCTCGACACACAGCTCAGCATGAGCGCGAATCGGCTGTCGGTTCGCGATGTCTTCAGTCGTCCGATCGGAACTGGCGCCGGCCCCAACGAAGCGCACGTGCCGGTGTACTTTCCGACAACAACAGACTCTCGCCAGGCACAACCGATCGAGGTGAAACCCGGTTCGGACATTCGTGGAGTCGACATCGCCGCGATTCGGGTTAACACGCGCAATGTCCGCGGTACGATTTTCAATAGCGTTTCGGGCAAAGTGCCCGGCACAGAATTTCAGGCCCAGGTCAGACTGCTTCCCACGGACCCCGCAGTACAGCAATTCCAGGGCACGATCAATCTCCAGACTGGCAAATTCGAAGTCCCCCGCGTTGTCCCTGGCGCGTACGTCCTGTACGGGCAAATGCGGCCGTCGGGTGGCGGCGGACCTTCGGAGACATTTTGGGCCAGCATGCCGGTGGAAATCCGCGAGCGGGACATCGAGGACATTGCGCTCGCCACCGCGCCCGGCGTGCCGTTGCCCGGCCGCATAGTCGTCGATGACAAGAGCGGAGCGCCGCCGCCGAACTTGCAGGGATTGTTTATCGGGATGCGTCCAGAGCCGCTCGTCGGTCAGAATGCACCGTCGCCCGGAACACAGGCTGCGGCAGACGGCTCGTTCGATCTTCCTCCCATCATCCCGGGACGATTTCGCGTCTATGTCTTCCCGTGGTTGTTGCCTAACAATCCTGGTCTGCTTGCAAACATGCCGCCGACTCCACCGGGAATCAGGGATCTCAACTTGTATGTAAAGTCCATCAAAGCAGGCGACACCGATGTCATCAATACCGGATTGGTGCTCTTCTCCGGTGTTGAAGGCCAGACTCTTGAAGTCGTGCTCGGAAAGAATGCCGGAGCCCTTGAGGGTCGAGTTCTCACGAACCAAAAGCAGCCAGTGGACGGTGCTATTGTCGGCCTGATTCCGGCGGCGTCTACCGCGCGTGGATTCCGAATGGACATGTACAAATCGACATCGACCGACGCAACGGGCAAGTTTCAAGTCCAGGGCCTGCCACCGGGCGACTACAAAGCGTTCGCATGGGAAGACGTCGACAAGGCCGCAATCATCGATCTGGACTTCATGCGGGGATTCGAAAACCTCGGTACGGCCGTACACGTGGGAGAGGGTGAAAAACCTTCGCTTGACCTGATTGTGATTCCCGCAAACTGATTCCCCCTCAGGCTGCCAGCAATGGCAGCCATTTTTTTCAAACGACATTAGAGAGAAGTCGCCCTCGCATTCGCGGTTGATCGTTGACTGCTGAATGTTGACTGTTTCCCTTGTTACGTTGTCGAATTCTTCAAACGATCAATGCAACAAGGGAAACAGTCAACATTCAGCAATCAACGGTTAATGGTCAGCCGTATTCCGTAATGCCTTCCGTTACCCAATCGTTTTCGCCCTCTCCCCTTGTTTGTGTTAAAAGATCGCTCATCTCTACCCTCATTGAATGTTTGCGATACCGGGAGGATGACAGGCATGAAGTTTCTTAGTCTCGGCTTGGGAGTCTTTCTCATTTCTACGGTCACTTTGCAGACGATTTCTGCGCAAACTCCGTCAACAGTGCGGCTGATAGGCTGCCTCCAGGGTGACGGCTCCGAACAGAAACCGTGGGTCCTCGCCGGTGCTGCTCTTCCACCTCCTCCTGCGCCCGCCCCTGCAGCTGGCGGCGGCGGAGGCGGCGGGCGTGGAGCTGGTGCGGGTGGAGCAGGCGCAGCAACCGGACAAGCCGGAGCACCGGCAGGACAAGGCGCGGCGGGCGGTGGCGGACGCGGCGGTGGTGGTCGGGGTGGCGGCGGTCGTGGCGCTGGTGGAGCCGCAACTCCTGCACCTCCTCCGGCCCCTGTGCAGCTCGCCGATTTTCGGCTTACCGGCGGATTGAATATGTCTATTTGGAGGGGAATGAAAGTGGAAGTCGAAGGCGTGTTGGGCGCACGTCCTGCCAGTGGACTTCAGGAGCTTCGCGCAATGTCCGCGCGATCCGTGCAAGGACTCTGCACGCCCAAGTAACAATGGCCGGGTACCTATAGGAGATTTGGAATGCGCAATCGGGTTCGACTTCTCATTGTTGTTGCCGCGATCGCGGCAACGCTACTGGCTTCGGTCTCGCTCCTCGGACAGGCTGGCGCGGCGGGCATTCCACGAATGCCGGACGGGAAGCCTAACTTTACGGGGCTTTGGCAGGCGCTGACGGGAGCGAACTGGGACATCCAGGACCATTCCGCCGAACCGGGCCCCTTCTATCAACTCGGCGCGGCGTTTGCGATCCCAGCCGGTCAGGGTATCGTCGAAGGCAACGAGATTCCCTACCGTCCCGAAGCTCTTGAACAGAAGAGATTGAATCGCCTCAATCGTTGGACGGCAGATCCCGAAACCAAGTGTTATATGCCGGGGATCCCTCGCGCGACTTACATGCCGTATCCGTTCCAGATTGTTCAGGGAACGGGGAAGATAGCATTTGCCTACGAGTTCGCCACATCCAATCGGGTCGTAAATATGGGCCCGCCCACAAAGGCCCCGGTGGCCAGTTGGATGGGCTGGTCGAATGGACGCTGGGAGGGCGATACGCTGGTTATCGACGTGACCGGAAATAATGAACAAACCTGGTTCGATCGGGCAGGAAACTTTCATAGCGATACCATGAAAGTCACCGAGCGCTTCACTTTCAGGAATCCCGATGTCATCAACTATGAAGCGACGATCGAGGATCCCAAGACATTTACCAGACCGTGGAAAATGAGCTTCCCGATCTATCGCCGGCTTGAAAATAACGCGAAGCTTTTGGAATTTAAGTGCGTGGAATTTACAGAGGAATTAATCTACGGACACTTAAGAAAGCCGACAAATTAGGAGGAGATTTCAGGTGAAACATCGATTTCTCTTATCGGCCATGTTGGTGGGGATCGCAGCGCTGTCCATGCTTGCCGCTCCCATCGCGGCCCAGCAGCGGCCTGCAAATAGCAATGCGTCAACATGGACCCCGCCCAAAACGCCATGGGGCGACCCGGATTTGCAGGGCATTTACACCAGTGACGATTACATCAGCAACGTACCGTTTGCTCGTGCTGCCCAATACGGTACGCGGCTCTATCTCACTGACGAGGAAGTCGCCGCACAACAAGCGCGAGTTCAGACCGCGGCACAGAACGCCCTCCAGGAGTTTGCGAACCCGAATGCAAATGTCGGTACTGGCCCTCCGGGCCACTGGGGCGAGCGCGCGCGCAATGCTCCAAGGCAAACATCTCTTCTGATGGAGCCGGAGGACGGCCAGTTGCCCGCAATGACTGCAGAAGGTCAGGCCCGGGATGCGGCTGCCAGAAGGGGCAGGCAGGGCGCCGGCACAGCTCTTCCAGCGGACTCGTGGGAAGGCTACACCTACTACATTCGGTGCATCACGCGAGGAATCGCCGGCTCTGTCCTCCCAGTCATCTATGGCAACGGCACCGAAATCGTTCAGGGGCCGGGGTACGTCATGATCCTGCAGGAAATGGTGCATGAAGCCCGGGTGATTCCGATTGATTCACGCCCCCACGTAGGATCGAACATCAAAACCTACATGGGCGACTCCCGCGGCCGATGGGAAGGCAACACGCTCGTGATCGAGACGACGAACCTCCTCGGGGAAAGAACGGGCATTGGCGGAAATGGCGGCGGAGTCACCTTCAGTGATGCTGCGAAGATCACAGAACGCCTCACCCGCACGTCCGGCGACACGATCAGCTATTCGATGCGGGTCGAAGATCCGAAGAATTTCACGGCTCCATTCACGTTCGGTTTTCCTATCAAGCAGGAGCCGGGCTATCAGAACTTTGAATACGCCTGTCACGAAGGCAACAATGGAATGATGAATCAGCTGAGCGCAGCCCGCGCGCAGGAAAAAGCCGACGCGGAAGCCGCGAAGCAGAAATAAGAGAGGATGAAACCCATGCGAACAAGAGTACTTCTAGTCGCGGTTGCCGCGTTGATGCTGGTGCCGGTGTCTGTCTGGGCGCACCATGCGTTCGCGGCGGAGTTCGACGCAACGAAGCCGGTAAAACTTCGTGGAACCGTCGCGAAGATGGAGTGGATCAATCCTCACGCCTGGATTCACATGGATGTGAAGTCCGACGATGGCAAGGTCACACGATGGATGGTGGAAGCCGCCGCTCCGAACGCTATGCTTCGCAGAGGCTTCAATCAGGATTCTCTTCCCGTCGGAACCGAGATTCTCGTCGATGGTTTTAGGGCGAAGGACGGCGCGAATCGCGCCAACGGCAGCAGTATCACCTATCCGGACGGCAAGAAGCTCTTCATCGGCTCTTCCGGAACGGGCGCTCCTGTCGAACAATAGATCGAAACCCCGAAACGCTTTTTAACCGCGGATTACGCGGATGTCAGGGATTACACGGATCGATCCGGGTAATCCCTGACATCCGTGTAATCCGCGGTTGATTTTTTAGGCCGCGTGCGAAGATGTTTCACAACGATGGTAACGTCACGGAAATTTACAACTAGTTGCTCGGGAAAATGGGTTAGGATGATCGCCCATTTGTAATATGGAAGCTGCAATTCTTCTTAAGGGTGTCACTAAGAGTTTCGGCCGCACAAAGGCAGTTGATAACCTCGATCTAGCCATTCCTCGCGGCGCTCTGTACGGATTTATCGGACCAAACGGAGCCGGCAAGACCACATCGATTCGAATGATCATGTCCATCCTGTTTCCCGACGCCGGGGAAGTGTCCGTGCTGGGAAATCGCTCGGCGACGGAAGCCAAGGACCGGATTGGATACTTGCCGGAAGAACGCGGTCTCTATCGCAAGATGCGCGTCGGTGCGTTCCTCGCGTACATGGGAAGGCTGAAGGGCCTTCATGAAACGGGGTTACACAAGCGTGTCGAGAAATCTCTGGAATCCGTCGGGTTAGGTGGCGCAGGTCGCAAGCGGTGCGAAGAACTCTCGAAAGGAATGATGCAGAAAGTGCAGTTCCTCGCGGCCACAATCCACAAGCCGGACCTGCTCATACTCGATGAACCGTTCAGCGGATTGGATCCGGTCAGCTCGCGCCTTCTCCGCGAGTTGGTCCTCGCCGAGCACTCACGCGGCGCAACCATCTTATTCTCGACTCATGTCATGCCGCATGCAGAAGAGCTGTGCGACAGCGTGATCATGATGCATCGCGGTCGTAAGGTTCTCGAAGAACGCATGGAGACGATTCGGCGACAATATGATCCCCGACGGATTCACTTTGAACCACTCGATCCGATAGCCGATGTGTCTTCGCTGAACGCATTGCCGGAGGTCGAGTGTGTGGCCCGCATGGATGAGAGTTACGAGATCCTCCTGAAAGAAGGAATGGAACCGGCACAGGTGATGCGTCATATCGTGCAGACCGTCGTTCCTGCTCGTATGGAACTGGCTCGCCCTCAACTGGAGGACGTTTTCATCAGTCTCGTTTCCGCGGGAGATAAGATTGACGATACGCCGGAGAAGCTCCGGGCTCGACTTACCGAGAGTCCTGCAGAGGCTCCGGCAGTATGAGAAAGGTTCTTCACATCGCCCTCCGCGAGTTCATCGTTACCGTTTCAAATCGGTCTTTCATCATTGGCCTGCTCGTAATGCTCGCCCTGATTGGATTGTTCGCGGTGATTAGCCCCCACGTGTTCAACCTGCGCGACTTCAAAGTGGTTGGGGACGTTAGGATCATTGACCCGACCGGTGTTGTTGTCCCACAGTTGAACGCCTCGCTGGATGCACGTCGCATCGCGGTGAGACGAGCGGAACAGGCGCGCGTTGCTTTGGATAGTGTTCCAGCCGAGGTTCGACAACTTGCGGGAGCACGCGGCGAGACAGCGCTGCAAGCTGCGCTTGGTCCGGTACCGGATCTCCGCCTGGAGGAACGTCCTCTTCAGGCCGATATCCAGGAAGAAAAAACCTGGCTCACTGAAAAGAATGCGGATCGGCCGCATCTGGCACTGATCGTCGTGCACCAGAACGCTGTCACTCTGGATCCGGGCGAATTGCGTTACGGGACTTTCGATCTTTTCGTCGCGCCGAACCTTGATGATCGCGCCGAAAACGAGATCCAGCAAAGCGTTCGCGATGCGCTGATCAACGCTCGTGGCGATGCCCAGTCTCTGAATCGCGAGCGGATCAATGCGATTATCCAGGTCCCGCGAGTGCACTCAGTCACAGTCACCGTGGGAGACGAGCGCGCAACTGTTCGAGGCCTGAACATTGCCTTGCCGCTTTCGGTGGCCGCGCTCCTCTTCGTCGGTGTCATGACCGGCGGGCAAGCGCTGCTCACGACGACGGTCGAGGAAAAGTCGAATCGCGTGATCGAAGTTTTGTTGTCCGCGGTTTCGCCTATGGAGTTGATGGCTGGGAAACTCATTGGGCAGATGGCCGTGAGTCTTCTGGTTTTGGGCCTCTATATTGGGTTGGGACTGACTGTACTCACATCTCTCTCGTTATTTGGATTATTCAATCCCTGGCTGATCGTCTACATGCTGATTTTCTTCGTCATCATGTACCTGGTTTTCGGGTCTCTCATGATGGCCGTGGGTTCTGCAGTCAACGAGATGCGCGAAGCACAGGGATTGATGATGCCGCTGATGATCATGCAGATCATCCCATGGATCCTGTGGTTGCCGATCTCCCGCAACCCCAACTCGATGCTGAGCGTTTTCATGAGCTTCCTGCCTCCCGTGAATACGTTTGGGATGCTGCTTCGCATGGCCTCAAGCGCGCCTCCTCCATGGTGGCAGGTATGGCTTTCGATTGGGATCGGTGTCGCTTCTGTTTTCGTGGCGATATGGTTTGCGGCTAAAGTATTCCGGATCGGATTGTTGATGTATGGGAAACCTCCGAATCTTGCTACGTTGATTCGCTGGGCCCGTTCCGCCTGAGTCTGAATTCTCACAAAAGAAGAAAGGATGACTCCGATGACGACAAACATGACGCGCCGGACATTCTTCAAGGGAAGCGCTGCGCTGGCTGCCCTGGCCGCTGCTGGGGATCGCGCTCTTTTTGCGCAGGACTATGGTGGGAAGAGAATTCCCATCGCTCTGCAGCTCTACACCATCGGTGGCGACTTGCGGCGCGACATGGCCGGATCTCTCGCTGCCGTCGCGAAGCTCGGATACAAGGGTGTCGAGTTCGCCGGCTTCAATAACGTTGCCGCGGCAGATATTCGAAAGATGCTTGATGACAATGGCCTGAAATGCGTCGGTTGTCATACGGGCCTGAACACCCTGCAGGGTGACGAATTCAACAGGACTGTAGAGTTCAACAAGGTGATCGGGAATCCGTACCTGGTCGTGCCCAGCCTGGCCGGTAATCTCACGGCGAGCCGTAAGACCATCGAAGAAACCGCGGATGTCTTCAACGGCCTTGCCGCCACACTGAAGCCTCTCGGAATGCGCACCGGTTTTCACTGCCACCCGGGCGAGTTTCGCGACGTCGAAGGCGCCAACGTTTGGGACATCTTCTTCACACGCGCAAACAGGGACGTGATCATGCAATGTGATCTCGGCCATATGGGAACAGCGCGGGCCGATCAGGTCGCGTATCTGAGCAAGTACCCTGGCCGCGCGGCCACCGTTCATGTGAAGCCTGCCAATGCCGCGCCTTTGCTCGGCGATGCAGCGGACACAAACAAATGGCCGGAAATATTCAAAGCCTGCGAAAGCGTCGGCGGGACAGAGTGGTACATCATCGAGTACGACGGTGGCTCCATGGACAAGGTCGTTCGGACGATGGATGTGCTGCGCGGATGGGGAAAAGTCTAGGTCAAAAGGCCGGAGAAACGTTCAATGTTCACTGTTCAATAGTCACTTGTCATTTTGCGGTACATGACCATTGAACAGTGAACATTGAACAATTTCCCCTGTCCTCCCAACGTATAATTCCAAGGTGAGTTCCCCGGCATATACAGCCATCCAGGGTGAGGACGGTTCCAACTCGGCCGCTGCTGCCCGTTCGCTGCTTGGCGCCGATGTCCCTCTCGTCTTTTGCGATTCTTTCCCGGAAGCTTTCGCGGCGCTCGATAAAGGAAAAGCCAGTCGCGCCGTTCTTCCAATCGAGAACACCACAGCCGGCGTCATTCAGCCCGTATGGGATCGACTCCTGGGAATCAGTCCGGGCGCGGCGCTGACCGCCCGTGCCGAAGCTCGTGTACGCATCGGATTCGTCGCCGCGGCTTTGACGGGATCTGCAAACCAGGTGCGAAAAATTCTTGCTCACCCTGTGGCGGAGGCGCAGTGTCGCCAGTTTCTTTCGGATTCCGGGTGGGCCGTGGTCGCTTGTCACGATACCGCCGGCGCTGCGCGTATGGTTCGCGAAGCCAATGATCCATCGCAGGCTGCATTGTGCCCTCTTCCCGCAGCGCGATTGTATGGGCTCCAAGTCCTCCAGAAAGAGTGTGGCGACTCCTTGCGAACGTGGACGCGGTTCCTTCTCCTCGAATTCGGCAAGCCGAAACCCCAACCCACCGATGATCGCTCGATTTTCATTTTCTCGTTGCGTGATGTTCCCGGCGCTCTCGTTCAGACGCTCGCGAGCTTCTCGCAGCAAGGGCTGAACCTGGCGGGTATTCACTCGCGTGCTGTGCCCGGGTCTCCCGGCGAATACCGGTTCTTTGTGGAGCTCAATGCAGGCGCAGCCGATCCTCGATGTATAGCGGCCATTGCCGAAATCGAAAACTTCGGTGCGGACATGCATCTGCTGGGCAGTTATCCGACACCTCCGTGGCCGGCCACCGTGCCGGAACGATAAGCGTGAGCGAAACGCTTCCTCGTCTGCGACAGGGACTGGACTTTCTTCCTTCGCCAATTGCCGACTCCCCTGGCCTGATACTTCGCGATTCCTTTCGGTACAGCCAGGCCGTCCTGCTGATTCCACCTGCATGGGTTCCTGCTCTCGCTTTTTTGGACGGTTCGCGCACCGAACTCGATATTCAGACTTACCTGACGCGCGCCGCCGGCGGACGCCTGGTGCTTCTCGAAGACATCCGACAATTTGTCGACGCGCTGCGCGGGCATGGATTTCTGGATTCGAAAGAGTTCTATCAGCTTCGGGATGAGCGACATGAGCAATTCCGGCAGGCTCTCGAGCGCGAAGTGATCCATGCCGGCACTGCCTACGCAGCAAATGCCGAGGAACTCAGCCTGCAACTCCGCAGAGATTTCCGAATTGTGCCGCCGGAAGTCAGCCCATTGTCTCGTCGCCTGCTTGGCGTTGCCGCGCCACATGTCAGTCCCTTTGGAGGTTTGGCCTCGTACGCTGCTGCATATCGTCAGCTTGGCCCCGATCTATCGGACAAGACCTTCGTGATTCTTGGCACCTCGCACTATGGGTCGCCAGAGAAATTTGGTCTCACTCGAAAAGCGTATCGAACGCCCCTCGGAAGAGCGGAAGTCGATGTGCCGCTTGTCGACCGGCTGGCTCGCAAGGCGCCCAATGCCGTGGTGCTCGAGGATTACTGTCATGCCGTGGAGCACTCGATCGAGTTTCAGGTGGTGTTTCTGCAGCATGCTGTAGCGCCAGGTATTCGGATTCTGCCTGTCCTCTGTGGGCCGCTCTTCGAAAGCTTTCAGACCGGAACCCAGCCGGACACCAATCCCGACGTCGCTGCGTTTATTGAGGCCCTCGCTGAACTCGCAGAATCCGAAGGAGACAGATTGTTCTGGGTTCTGGGCGTGGATATGGCGCACATGGGTCAACGCTACGGCGACCGGCTTGCCGTGCAGGCCGGCGATAACCGAATGACCGAAGTCTCGACTCTCGATCACGCTCGAATCGATCGTGTGTGCGCCGGCGACACCGAAGGGTTTGTTCGATTGGTGCAGACCAATCAGGACGAACTCAAATGGTGCGGCTACGCTCCTTTTTATACGTTCCTGCGAACGATGGGGCATGTAGGTCCACAGGTCCAGGGGCGGATGCTCCAATATGAGCAATGGAACATCGACGCTCAATCGGTCGTCAGTTTCGCCGCGATGGAATTCTTCGAAAGCGGTCGCGGTCAATGAGAGCGCGGTTGTTAAGCGTTGTCCTGGGCGCGATGATCCTGGTTGGTCTCACGTACGCTCAGTCCAGAGATCAATCGGTTTCTGCCGCGATAGAACGTGATCTCGATGAAGTAACAATTACCGCACTGCAAGCGCTCTATGCCTCCGGCAAGTACACGGTCACACAGGTCACACAGACGTACCTCAACAGAATCGCGCGGTACGACGCCGTATACCGATCTTTCATCTATGTAGACACCGCGGGCGCGCTCTCTGCCGCGGCCGCCCAGGACATGGCGAAGAAAAGTGCGGGAACCCGTTTCCGACCGGGGCCGCTTTGGGGCATTCCTGTTGTCGTAAAAGGGAATACGAGTATCAAAGGCCTCGTCACGACGAATGGGTGGGAAGGCTATCGCATTCGCGGACAGGAATTGGTGGCTCCCGCAGATGCGACCATCGTCACGAAACTCAAAGCTGCTGGAGCCGTCATTCTCGGACATACGAACCTTCCGGATTTCGCGGCAGCGGATACAACGATGAGCTCCGTTGGTGGTCGCACGGGCAATGCCTACAATTGGCGGTTCAGTCCCGGCGGATCGTCTGGCGGTACCGCAACAGCAGTTTCCGCAAACTTCGCAGTGTTCGGTACGGGAACCGACACATCCAATTCCATTCGACTGCCTTCCGGCGCAAGCGGCCTGGTTGGCGTATTGCCCACGCGCGGTCTTGTGAGCATCCATGGCATCCATCCGCTGGACTGGCTCCTCGATAATGCCGGACCCATATCGCGTAACGTCACCGACGCTGCGATCGCACTGGGTGTTATGGCTGGCGAGGACCCCGCGGATTTTCGAACCCGCGATTCCGCAGCCAGGGCGCAGAAGGGTCCCTACACGACGTATCTGAAGAAGGATGCTCTCAAAGGTAAACGGTTCGGCGTGCCGGCGTTTATTCTCGATGACCCCGCGCTTCGGCCGGAAACGCGTGCCATGTTCACCAGGGCTATCGAGGGTGTGAGAGCGGCCGGAGCCACAGTCGTCGTTGATGACTCGATCCTTCCCGCTGGTTTTGAGGAATTCACGAAAGCGATTGAGACCGAGACCTATATGCGCGAGGGGATCGAAAAATTTCTCCAGGAATTCGGTCCGGCTCAATACCACTCCATGTCGGAGTACATGAAGGCGACAGGAATGTCCTTCCCTTTCTTTTTTTCGAATACCGCGTTGCGGCTTCTGGAAACGGATCCTTCGGCTGAGAGAATTTTCTATGCGCCGCAACGCCGCGCACTTGCGGCTTATCAGCAAACGCTGGACCTTCTGAAGTTGGATGGTTTTGTTTATCCCGCCATCCAGATGCCACCCAATGATGAGACTGTGCCAGGCCGGCGCAGCGATGGCCCGCATACTCGGACGGGATGGGCGAACACCATCGGCGTTCCCGCGGTTGTCGTTCCCGGTGGGTATTATGCGGATGGACTGCCCTTCGGTATCGAGTTTTCCGGACGCCCCTGGAAGGATGGGGATCTGCTGGGTTTCGCCTATGCGTACGAGCAAGCGACGCGATATCGCAAACCTCCCGTGCTTCAAAGCGCGCCACGATAAAGATTTCACGCCGCCAACAAAAACCTGAGTTCAGCCGTTTAACGGATATATGAGAGAAGAGCCACTCGTGCACACCTTTCCCGGACCTGAGGTCCTAAACCCGGATGCGCGGCTGGCTGCTCTGTTTGATAGTCATTACCCACGACTTTATCGCCTTGCGCGACGCCTTGTTCCAACCGTCGATGACGCCCTGGACCTTGTGCAGGAGACCTTCGTAAAAGCCGCTCGGGCGTCGAGGCCGGTTCCGGCAGGGGAGAAAGCGGAGGAGGCCTGGCTGGTGCGGATCTTGATCAACATACGACGCGACGAGTGGCGCAAAGCGAAGGTTCGCAGCCGAACGCACTTTCAGACGGTCCCAAGTCGGAATCCGGAGGCGGCATGGGTTGCGCGGACTGCGGTGTGGCAGGCGCTCGATCGATTGCCGCCCCGCCGCCGCGCAATCGTTGTCATGCACGAGCTCGAAGACAGGGATGTTTCAGAAATTGCATCGCAGTTGGGCATCAGCAGCATCACGGTCCGTTGGCACCTGGCGGCGGGACGTCGCGAACTGAGCCACGTTCTCAAGCCTTATCTTGGAGGAAATCCATGAACCCTACCCGGAAATTGTTGAGAGATGCGGATCCGCTTCGAATCGAACCGATGCCGTCTGACGAACAGCGCAATTCTCGTCGTCGCGCGATTCTGGCCAGTGCGCCGGAACCGCGCCGGGGCCGCGTCAACTTTGCACGCCTGGCCTTTCTGACCAGCCTGACGCTCGGTCTTCTTGTCGTGGTGTCCCAATTCTCGTCCATCATGACTACCAGGACTTATGCGGCGGTCCGATTCGAAATCCGTCTGGCCGAAGAGACTCCTGCCCCCGGGTTGCGTGAGGCGAAGATCGTCGGGAGTAATCGGTCCATATACCTCTACGACGAAGTCGTGATCAGCAACAGTGACATTGATCGCGCGGAATTGATCGAAACGGATAACCCTGCTCGATTCAGTGTCGGTGTTTATTTCACGGAGAGCGGAACTCAAAAGATCGGTCTTGCCACGGCGAACCATATCGGCCGACCGGCGGCAATCCTCATCGATGGAGATGTGGTGATGGCTCCCATTGTGAGATCGGCGATCGGGAATTCCGCTGTTATTAACGGAGACTATTCGAGAGAGCAGGCTGTGGCGATCGTGAACGGGATCGGACTGTAAAGCTGACATCCGCGTAATCCGCGGTAGTTCTTTCCTGTATCCTGCCCGGATGTCTTTTGCCGCTACGCGAGATGCTCGACGTCTGATTCTTGCCCGGGCTTTGCGAGGCCTTGGAGACGGTTTTACCAGCGTCTATCTGGCGGCGTACCTGAAGCTTTTAGGTTTCTCAGCATTTCAAATCGGCGCAATTGTAACGGCCATGTTGGTCGGCTCCGCTGTGCTGACTCTGGCCGTGGGCCTGATCTCACACAGGATCGGCCTGCATCGTGTCTTGTTGATCGCCGCATTGCTGATGGCCGCAACGGGCGCCGGCTTTGCCTCCGTGACGAACTTTTGGCTTCTGTTCTTCATCGCCTTTGTTGGCACGATGAATCCCAGCGCCGGTGATGTGAGTCTGTTCCTGCCGACCGAACAGGCAATTCTGGCCGGCGAAGTGAGAGCCGCTGATCGGACGTCGCTATTCGCGCGTTATAGCCTGGCAGGCTCGCTGTTCGGAGCCTTCGGCGCTCTAATGAGCGGAATACCGGCGGCGCTTGTGAATACGGGCTGGGATCTTCAGTTGGCCCTTCGCGCAGGATTCGTTTTCTACGGCGTTCTGGGTCTCATCATTCTCTGGCTCTATCGCGGTATGCCAAAGGCGAAAGCTCAGTCAGCACCGCGAAAAGGACCTCCACTGCAGAAGTCGCGAGGCATTGTGATGCGCCTGACGGCACTGTTTGCGCTGGACTCCTTTGGAGGGGGTTTTGTGATCGACTCCCTCCTCGTGCTGTGGCTCTTTCTGCGATTCGAATTTTCTCTGCAGACTATCGGTGTCGTCTTTTTTGTCGCCCGTTTGCTGAGCAGCCTGTCGCAGCTTGTGTCGCCGCGGCTGGCCGCTCGTTTCGGACTTATCAACACCATGGTGTTCACTCATATCCCGGCGAACGTCTTTCTCGTTCTCGCTGCATTCATGCCTTCCGCGCCGTGGGCGGTGGCGTTTCTGCTTTTGCGGATGGCCTTCTCGTCGATGGACGTGCCGGCCCGGCAGGCCTATGTGATGACCGTTGTCCCACCAGAAGAACGTGCTGCGGCTGCCAGCGTGACGAATGTCCCCCGGAGTCTTGCGAGCGCTGCGTCTCCGTTGATCGCGGGCTTACTTCTGCAGGCGTCCGCCTTTGGTTGGCCCTTGGTCCTTGGCGGACTGCTGAAAATCACATACGATCTTTTGCTATTGATCCAGTTTCGCAATGTCCGGCCAGCGGATGGACAGTGAGGAAAAGCTGATCAGTTTTAACCGCGGATTACGCGGATGGAAACGGATTGCGCGGATAGATCCGTGTAATCCGTTTCCATCCGCGTAATCCGCGGTTCCCGATTCTCTATGTATCTGATCTCTAATCCCTTTGCCGGTTTCAATTGACCGCCGGTACGGCGGGTCTATACTCGGAGTCATTGCGCTGTCGGTGGCATGGTGCCGCTAACAGTTTTCGCAATACAGGCGAGGCCTAATTCGAACTCGATCCTGAGTCGAAACGGGGGAACCAACACAGCATGCGAATAGCGTGCTGCGGGGCGAATCCAGCGGAGATTTCTCCGGTGGTAGGGCAGCTTCCCAGCCCGAGTCCGTCAGCTAACCTCGTCGGCCAAGAGCGGAAGCGTCCATGAATCTCTACAGTCTCGATCCCATTACAAAATTCTGGCCTTCTGTGTACCTGTTGCTGACGGGTTACTGAGTCGGGGTCCTCCGACTCCATGCACGAAGCAGCTGGAGGGCTGCACTTATGCTTTTGACATGGCTCCCTTGGGCGTTGGTCGCTCTTGTTGCGCTTCTTGTGACTCCCTGGTTGTTGGGCATTCGCTACATCCCCCACAACAGGGTTGGCATTGTGGAGAAGCTATGGTCCAGAAAAGGTTCTCTAACCAACGGACGAATCATAGCGCTTCAAGGCGAAGCAGGATTTCAGGCGGAAATCCTGCGTGGCGGCATGCACGCGGGATTCTTCCCGTGGCAATACCGTATTCACAAAGAGCCGCTGGTCATGATTGCGGAAAGCAGGATCGGGTACATCTATGCCCGCGATGGCGGGCCTTTGCCTCCCACACAAACTCTTGCCACGATCGTGGACTGCAACCACTTTCAGGATGCGCAGGCGTTCCTGACGCGGGGCGGTGAGCGCGGACGGCAGCGAGCAATGCTGCGAGAAGGCGTGTTCGCCATCAACGTGGCGCTCTTTGTCGTCATTACCGAAGATCGTGTATTCGCAGGACCGATCCAGGAAAGGGAAGGGAAGTACAGCGATTGGCAGGAACAACTAAAGACGATCCGTGGATTCTCGCCAGTGATCGTCGGTTACGGCGGTGCTACGGCCCCAAAAGTCGAAGAGCCCGCGGTGGGTGGAGCCGATCTCACGATCGCTCCGACAGACACGATTGGGATCGTCACGGTTCATGACGGCGCTCCTCTCGAGTCGGGGGAGATTATTGCGCCCGAGGTCCGCGCCGAAAACCGGGATCACAATTACTTTCAGAACCCTGAAACGTTTCTCGCTCTTGGAGGAAGGCGTGGAAAGCAGCTCCAGGTATTGACCGATGGAACGTTCTTTATCAATCGCTGGTTTGCCACTGTGGAAATGCGCCCCAAGACGCTGATACCCATCGGCTACGTTGGTGTCGTCGTTTCGTATTACGGAGGAAAGGGCGAAGACACCACGGGTGAAGGTTTCCGATACGGGGAGCAGGTCGCTTCGGGTCAGCGCGGAGTATGGAGACAGGCGCTGCCTCCCGGCAAGTATCCGATCAACCCATACGCGGTGAAGGTCGAACTCGTACCCACAGTGAACTTTGTTTTGCGTTGGATTACCGGCCAGGCTGAGGCTCATCAATACGACAAGGATCTGGTCAGCATTGCATTGATCACTGCGGACGGATACGAGCCGGTGCTGCCACTGTCGCTTGTGCTCCATATCGACTATGAAAAGGCTCCAAGCGTCGTGCAACGATTTGGCGATGTTCGACGGCTGATCACGCAAACGCTGGACCCGATCCTGACGTCCTATTTTCGCGACGTGGCGCAATCGTCCCACATGCTGGACCTGTTGACGCATCGCGAAGATATTCAGCGTCGGGCGACCGAAGAGCTTGGAAAACGATTCAAGGAATTCGACATCAATTGCATCGCTGTCCTGATCGGGCGCCCGGAATCCACCGTTGGCCCGGAGCAGGAGGATCCGATCGAGCGTCTCTTCGATCAGTTACGTATGAGGCGTCTTGCGGAAGAGCAGATTTCCACTTTCGCGAAGCAGGAGGAAGCTGCGCAACATCTTAAGGATTTAAATAATGCCAAGGCTGCCGCTGAGAAGCAGGCGGAGCTGACGCAGACGAAAATCGAGATCGAAGTCTCGGGCAACCGTGGTGAGGCGCAGCTCGCCGAAGCTCAGCGACTGTCGCGTCGCGATATCGCTCGCGCAGAGGGCGAATCGCGATCGCGTGAGTTGTTGGGACGCGGAGAGGCTTCGAAGATTGCTCAGATTGGTCTGGCCGAAGCTGCTGTGTCTCTGCAAAAGATTCGGGCGTACGGCGACTCGCGTCTCTTTGCGTTGAATCTTGTAGCGGACCGTTTTGCGGGCAGCGCTCAACCCATCGTTCCGGAGCGTTTGCTGGTGATGGGCGGTGGCGGTACAGAGAAGATCGATTTGGGTTCTTCGAATGTCTTCAGCCAGTTTTTGACCCTGCTGCTGGCTGAGAAATCCGGATTGGGGATGACTGAAGGCGGCGCCGGTGTGGCTGATCTCGAGAAACTGACGGCGAGTCTCGCAAAGAAGTTCGAGCAGGCGCTCACTGTAGAGACAACTGCCGGAACGGTCATCGTCCCCGAATCGTAACTCGCCCGTCGGTGGCGGCGGAGATCGTGGGACGGGTCTTCATGTAAGAGGCTATGGCATCCCGTATCAGGATGCCCGTATCTTCAACGGAAGTGCCTTTGGAAAGTTCCTCGAGTCCGTCGCCGCCGGCAGCCATGTAGTCGTTTACAGCCACGGAATAGCGCGCGGAGTCCTGCAACGGTTGACCGTTGGCAAGCGAGACGGAAACCACCTGGTTCGGCCAGGCCCGGGAGAGATCCCACGTGACGCGAAGCCCGCTAATCGCAAGAACGCGCCGCCCGAGTGTCTGGCGTATTTGCTGCCCGGTGAGATTCATTGTAACGACCGTGTCGTAAAACGGCATTACCTCGAAGACGTCGCCTCGAGTGATTGGCCCACGCCGCAACGTCGAGCGAATACCTCCAATATTGTGCAGACCGATCTGTGTCTTACCGGTTTCACGAAGGGAGTCCGCGACGAGGTTATTCAAAGGCGACTCCTCTGAATCCGACTTGCGAAACTCCACTCTCGCTTCGCCGAGCTTTTCTGAGGCCCGGGCGAGGATGGTTTTCTCATAGGGCGCAATGAGAGACTGGATCTCCTGGTCTGGCGGGATGCCGCTGAGGGGAATGATTTGCGAACTCATGAACTCCGGCGTTTTCCCCGACAGCCGAATTTCAACTTTGCCGACGTTTTCCAGCCTGCTCCCTGTTTCGACGATCAAAGTTTGTCCGACTTGAGTGGCTCTTGCGACGTGCGGATGGCCTGCCACGATAAGTCGGATTTCCGGGAACGCCTGTGCAACTCGAACCTGCTCTTCGAAGGACAGGTGCGCGACGAGTACAACAAAGTCCGACAGCGGGCGCACTTTCGGAAGCGTGTCTCGAAGGGCATCGACCGCTGGAGTTACCGTAATGGTCTTCAGATTCTTCTTGTGAGTCAGATTCGCGAGGTTCTCTACCGTTAAGCCGATCACCCCAATACGAATGCCCTTCACGTTGAGGATCGTATACGGGCGAACCTCTTCAACTCCGGTCACATTTGCCGACAGCATGGGGAAGCGGGCTTCCTTGAGCCTGCTTCGAAGTTCCGGCAGACCGTAATCGAATTCGTGGTTACCGAGCGCAACGGCGGAGTACCGCAGACGATTCATGATTTCGATCATGGGTTTGCCGAAGAATTCGTCGCTGGCCATCGTTCCTGTGAAAAGGTCGCCGCCATCGAGAATAAAGTCAGGATTCTCCCGCCGAATCACGGTGCCGAGTTGCGCCAATCCTCCAACGCCGTCTCGAGGCAGTACCTGTCCATGCATGTCGTTGGTGTGGATCAGAACGAGTGTGGATGAGCCCTGGGGCTGAGCGAGCCCCAACGCGAGCAGGAGGAAAAGCATCGACACCGGCACAACCCTTCGGATCATTGGTGAAAGAGTACGACGAGAGAAGGCGCAAACGCTACGGGAGTATTTAACCGGATCGAGCCGTGCAATCCGTTGCATCCGCGTAATCCGCGGTCAAATACCTATAGGCTGCGCGCCCATTCCGCGATCTTGTCCGCGGCTGCTTCCAGCGGGGCAGTCCCGGATTTGCCTACCTTCAAGGAATGATCGCCTCCTTCGGTCCATACAAGGGTCGCGCGATCGCCGATTCGACGTACGACTTTGAGGAGGAGATCCCGCTCTGCGAAAGTGTCACGTGTTCCACTGAGGAACAGCATGGGCTGAGGCGTTTCGTAGAGGTGGCTGTCTCGCAGTTGATCCTGTTTGCCGGGCGGATGCAGCGGGTATCCCAGAAAGACCAACCCGCGAACACCCTCGGTGTTGGCCGCGATGTACGACGCCACGCGACCGCCCATCGACTTTCCCCCGATCACGATCGTTTGGGGCCGATGTGTTGCAGCGACCTCGTCCACGACCTGGCGGTACAGCGCCTGCATCTTCGGTTGCGGGTCCGGAATCTTTCTGCCTTCATCCATGTATGCAAAATTGAACTGCACGGAAAGAAGGCCGCGTGCAGCCAGTGCATCGTGGAAGAACCGCATGAAAGGCGAATTCATGCCCTGGCCGGCGCCATGCGCGAGAATGACGGCAACGTTGCCGTCCCAGTGATCCGGTTTTGCTGCTTTCCAGCTCATCGCTTTGTCGCCTTTTCGAATTGTTTTCTCAGAAGTGATTTCTGCGGCATGAATTGATCCAGCGTCTGGCGGGCGGCGTCTCCGGAGAGTTGGGAGCTGTCCCTCCACAGATCTTCGAACAACAGTTCCGTCGCGCCCACGGCGAGCGACGGAAACGCCCCGTCGTCCACTTCTCCGAAGCCTACTATAAGAAGTCTCTCAAAAAGTTCTTTCATCCCCCGACTGTAGATGCTTTCGTTGGATTTTCCGCGAAGGTCGGTAAGTTCCTTCAACTGCTTTGTGGATAGCGGTGAATTGTTTTCGAGGACCTCGAACAGGATCCGCGCTGGCTCGGAGAGTTTGTGCTTTTCGGCCCGATACGCATGTCGTGCGCTGAGCATCGCCGTGAAGAGATCGTGAGAAAAGAAAGTCGCGCGACCCTGATACCACTTCGAATACACGACTTCACGGCAGTCGGAAAGCTGCTTCATCATTTGCCACATATCCCCGACTCGATGGTCGCTGTCCTGGTCCCATGCCCAAACCATCGGTATCCCGGGAAAAAACTCCGCCCACAGAGAATGGGGCTGTTCCCGATTCGCGATCGGAAAGACAAGCAGTGCGCCATGTCGTTGGATGGCTTCCACGGCCGAAGAGTGTTGGAGTTTCCTCCGAGAGCGGCTACCCATTGTTCCGGTGAATCAGTATAGTCGCTGACTGATGACCGAAGCGCGGTTGATTCGCTGGCGGCAGGCCCAGGTGGCAGAGCTGAAATGGTGGAACCGGTGGCGACAACTCCCGTTCTATGCAAACCATTCGTTCCCCGAATACTGGGCGGCCGTTCTGACCGATGTGTTGGGGGATTTTCAATCTCTCGCTCCCGATGTCGTTGTCGAGGTCGGATGCGGACCCCATGGCGTGGTGCGTTACCTGTTCGAGAAGTCGCGCTTGAAGGTGGGAGTGGATCCGCTGATTCGCGAGTTTCAGGAGAAGCCGACGCCGGATGCCCGCACTGTCTACGTCGCAGGTGTCGGGGAAAACATTCCGATAAGCGACAATTCCGCGGACCTGGTGTTCTGCATCAATGTCCTCGATCACGTCATCGATGCCGATCAGATTCTGCGCGAAGTGCGGCGCATTCTAAAACCTGGCGGAACGCTCGTGCTGGAAGTCCACACGTTTCCAGGTTTGTTGAAGCCGTTCCTGGTTTTCGATCATCCGCATACATTCCACTGGACAGAGCGCGACGTCCATCGCATGACCGAACGAGCGGGATTTCCCATTCAAAAGATCACCCAGCGCGCATTTCCTATCGAATTGCCGTGGACGTCCCTGCTGATTCCCACACATTGGAAGTATGTGTTTGGAAAACGGTTTATGCGATTGAGCTTTGTGCGCTGCAGAAAATAGGGAGCGCGTTACGAAGACTTAATCGTGAGCCAGCGACGGTGCTGGTCGCACGTGGCGAACACGGTTTACCAGGGCTCCGATTTTCAAGGATGCTTCGCAAATAGCTCCGGCAGTAATGCCAATTGGCAGCTTGTAGCTTCCAACAGCTTCCATCCCGGCAGTCGCGATGCAGCCGCACTGGGAACAATCAGGATCGCCACCGAACTGGCATGGCGTCACACGATGCTGAAGGTCCGCTGTGATGGTGGTCGTCGTTCGCGCGAAAATGCAACGGGAAGGGTCGCCCGGTGGATTCATGTAGGCTTTCAGGACCTTCTCCGGCATTCCAAGCTTGGGGAATTCCTGCCTTAGGACGAGAAGTTCATCGATTACACGCTGACGGACGTCCCAGGGCAGAATCTCATAGCTGGTTTCGCCCTTCTGAGGCGTGAAGATACTGATCCAGATTTTCTTCGTTTCTTTCTGCGCGCTCCAGAACTCGAGGAATTCTCGAAGGTAGCCGGGTCTCTCCGTCATCTGCCGGGTTACGGTGCAGTGAGGAGTAATCCGGTGACCCTTGATGTTTTGCAGGATGCGCTCATAGGTGGCCGGCTTGCGGCGTACGTCATGTTCTGCAGGAAGTCCATCGATGGAGACCACGAGATCCAGTTCTTTGATCCGGTCCCATTCGATGGGAATCGGACGAACTGCACTCGTGACGAGTTGAATGAATGGCCCACGCTTTTCGATCTCCGGCAGAATCTCGCCGAGTTCTTTGAAGCGGACCAGTGGTTCGCCACCAACCAGCGACACGTGAACCGGGCGATACTGATCCATCAGACCGATGACGCGATCAACCAGTTCTTTTCCCCGAAAGTCACTGACCTGTCGCAGGACGGTCCCTCCGCCCAGATGGTCGTCGCCGTATGCATAGCAGCCCGGGCAGGCCAGAGGACACTCTTTTGTGATTTCGATGGAAAGGAACGGCGTGCGGCCCAGTAGGATATTCTTCCAGCCCCGAACGACTTCGAGCTTATTCATTTACGGACAATTAGAGCATGAGTGGAGACATTAAGACATGAACAAACTTGTGTGGATCGCGTGCGGCGGCCTTATCGGAACGCTCTGTCGTTATCTTCTATCGGCCTGGATTGATGAGCGGTCCCACTCGTCCTTTCCTTATGGAACGCTCGCGGTGAATCTGACGGGGTGTTTCGTTGCGGGCTTGCTGTTCCCGGTTCTCGAACGTGCTTCGGTTTTACCGGAGTTGCGCCTTGCGGTGTTCACAGGCTTTCTCGGGGGGTTCACGACGTTTTCGGCATATGGTCTTCAGACAGTCGTGCTTGCGAACAACGCCATGCTTTCGATCGCTGCGTTGAATGTCGCCCTGTCGAACATTGGGGGATTATTGATGGTGGGGCTGGGGTACGGTATTGGGCGCACCGCGGGAAGCTGAGCCAGTCTGTTCTTTAACCGCGGATTACGCGGATGTAACGGATGCCGCGGATCGATCCGTGTAATCCGCTACATCCGCGTAATCCGCGGTTAAAAACGTGTGGCCTCTCAGATCCGCCTTTTCATGCAGGCGCACTTTCCCCGGTCTTCCATTACAATCTTTGTATGCGATTCCACCGTGGTCTTCTCTGTGCGATTGCATTGCTGATTTTGAGCGTGCGCGTCCGGGCTGCAGATCCGGTTTGGATCGAGATGACGTCGCGAAACTTCAGACTTTTCACCGACACAACCGAGGTCAAAGGCCGGCGGCTTCTGGAAGATCTCGAAGGCCGCTTGGGAACGATGACTGCTGTGCTGGGAGGAATTCCGGCACGACAGTTCCCTGTCGAAGTGTTCCTCTTCAGCAAGAAGGAAGAATTCCTGGAAGCGGCGCCCAAACCGCCATCGGAACCCGGCGCTCTTCCCGCAGAGTTTCAAAAAGCTGCTTATCTCTGGCGCGGGCCCGACCGAGTCTTCGTGGCTGCGAGGGATCGATCTCCTGCCGATATCGCGGACGACGTCGGGCATTCACTGGGTCACGTCTTTTTTGAGCGCACTGTGCGATGGCGACCGTTCTGGTTGGCTGAAGGCGCGGCTGAACTATTTCGGAAGGTAGGACGCAGCCCAGACACACGGAAAGTGTCCAACGGGTATCCGGTTACGGATATTCTCGAAATTATCCCGGCACGTCAATACGACGACGATGCTCCAGCTTCTCCTTTTCGAATCCAGGCACACCGCCTGTTCCGGATCGTTGCGAGTGCGTATGGTCCGCAGCTGAAGTCGTTTCAGCAGAACCTGACAACAGAGGCCGGCTCGGAAGCCAAACTCGGCGTCGATGTGAGCGCGTTGCAGACGCAATTGGATGCGTATGTTGAAACACCGATCGCGGCTTCGGCGGGGTCTCCGGAAATCAAGATTGTGCCGTCGTCACCCGAGAAGATTGGAATTCATCGGGGAGATCTTCTACTAGCTGCAAAGAAGACATCTGAAGCGGCATCGTGGTATCGAGGCGATCTTCCCGAGTCTCGAATGGCTCGAGCGATCCTCGCGCGTTATTCTCGCACCGGGGGGGAGCCGATCGGTGTTCTGGGACGCGCCGCCTCGGATTTTCCGGATTCAGGACTTGTGTTATTCCACCTGGGTAGCCTGGAAACGAAAGCGCAGGATGGACTGGAGCTTCAGTCCCGCTCTCTGCAACGGGCAGCACAACTCCTGCCCCGATTCGGCCGGGTTCATGGACAGCTCGCACGCGTGAGCACCCTGCTCGGAAAACCCGAAGAGGCGCTGGCGGAGGTCAATCGAGCGATCGAACTTGAGCCGGAGTTTGCCGACGAGTTCCTTCTTATTCGGGCTGAAGCGCAGCTTGCGCTGTTTCAGTATGGAGAAGCGAATGCTTCGGCGCGCATGGCTGCTGCCTTGCCACATTCGGACAAGTCCACGGATTTCGACTTCAAGAGTTCCGAAATGACACGACGGGTGGAAGAAGTGCGACGGGACGTGGAAGGGAAGCGCGTGCAGCAACTGCGGGCCGAGATCGGCGCGATTGTTTCCACTCGAGAGCCGCCTCGTCAGCCATCCCCGCCGCCTCCTCCGGACCGTGCAGGCAAAATCGAGTACACCCTGCAATCGTCGAGGCAGATCAAGATTCTGACTTCTCCTCTGCCGGTGTATTCCAATGCCCTCGTGCAAAAGGAGAGAGTGGGCAAGATCACCGTACGGGTATTGATCGGAGCGGACGGAAAGGTGACGCAAGCGTCAATCCTTGATTCTCAGGTTGCGGAGATGAACACAGTTACTGTTGACGCCGTGAAGAAGTGGACCTTTGGCGCAGTCCCCGCCCCAGTAGATGCACGAATTGTGTTCACGTTCAGCGTCCAGTGAACACGCGCTGCCCTGTCTGCGGGAACGCCGACACCGTGCCGCGGATTGTCGAGGCGGCTGACCGATTCTTTCAGACTACTCGCCTTACCTTTTCTTTGCGCGCCTGCGCGGGTTGCCGTTGTCTCTTTCTGGATCCTCTTCCGGAACGGCAGGATCTGGAGCGTTTTTATCCCGCGGCATACTGGGCGGTGGACGGTCGACCGAATCCGTTGAGATATTTCGAAAGTCTCTATCGACGCGTCGTTCTGCGGGATCATGTCGGTTGCGTCACGCGGGCAGCGGCAGGCCTGTCACCGGCAGGCGGGAGTCCTCGGTTACTGGATGTCGGATGTGGCAGCGGATTGCTTCTCAGCGTTCTAAAGAGCCGCGGATTTGATGTTCGCGGCTTTGATTCGTCACGAGAAGCGCGCGCGGTTGCAAAACACTTGCATGGCGTGGACGTGGTGGTCGGTGAAAGCGTCGCGAAGGCCGGCTTCGCCGCCGATGAGTTCGACGTCGTGACTCTCTTTCATGTTCTGGAGCATGTAAGCGATCCTCGCCAGGTGTTGTCCGAGGTGCGACGAATCCTTCAACCGCAGGGGCGAGTGCTCGTACAGGTTCCGAATATCGAGAGTTGGCAGTCCCGTTTGTTCGGTGGACGATGGTACGGTTTGGACGTTCCACGACACGTCGTGAATTATTCGCATTACGCGATCCGAAAATTACTTGGGTCGGCCGGATTTCGGATTCGTCGCACACGCCATTTCAATCTTCGCGACAATGCGGCAGCGGTCGCTTCCAGCTTGTGTCCATCGCTGGACCCGGTCAGCCGTCGTGTGCGAAACGCCCGTCATAGCGGCGAATCGACTGCAATGGCCTGGATCAAGCACGCGGCATATGCCGGTGTTCTTGTCGCGGCATACCCTCTGATTCTGGCGGAGTCGCTCTTCAACAGCGGCGGCACCGTAACGTTGGAGGCTGAGAAGGCATGACGCCGGCCGTGTCGGTAATCATTGTGAACTTCAATCGCTGCGATTTGCTGCAGGCATGCTTGCGTGCGCTGGACTGTCAAACATTCACGGACTCGGAAATCATCGTCGTCGATAACGGCTCAACGGACGGATCTCTCGCGTTCCTTCGCAACCTGGAATCCATGAGAGTTGGAGTTGTAAGCCTGCGGGAAAACAAGGGCTTCGCCGCAGGATGCAACGCCGGTATCGACGTTGCGAAAGGACGTTATATCGCGACGTTAAATAATGATGCCGAGCCGGAACCCCGATGGCTCGAGGACCTTGTGTTGACGATGGAGAGCGCGGATGAAATCGGGATGTGTGCGAGCAAGATCCTTCTTCATTCGGACCGCGGCCGCATCGATAAGGTCGGCCACCTGATTTATCTCGATGGTCTGAATCACGGCAGAGGATCCGGCGAGCGCGATCGTGGTCAATACGACGTGCCTGTTGAAGTGTTGTTCCCCGATGGGGCGGCGGCGCTCTATCGTCGAGCGATGCTGGACGAAATTGGACTTTTCGATGAATCTTTCTTCGCTTACGGAGATGATGCGGATCTTGGTCTGCGCGGGCGGCTTGCCGGATGGGCGTGCCAGTATGTTCCTACCGCTGTGGTGTATCACCATCATTCGGCAACAGCAGGTGAGTTCTCGGCCTTGAAGGCATTTCTGATCGAGCGGAATCGTTTGTTCGTGGCGGTGAAGCTGTTTCCGCTGCGTTTGCTGATCTTCACACCGTTCTTCACGCTGCTGCGATTCATCTATCACGCCTACGGCGCGCTCTTCCTCGTGGGATCCTCAGGCAGATTCGCCGCCGGCAGTTCACGGCTTCTCTTGGCAGGAGCGATCGTGAGGTCCTACTGGTCCGGCTTCAAACACTTGCCGCTCATGTGGCGGTCCCGCCGGGAAATCGGTCGTATTTCCAAAGTTTCGGGAAGCGATTTTATCGCGCTGTTGTGGAAGCACCGCATCGCGGTTCGCGAAGTGACTCTGGCGGGATAGATAACAAATAACAATTATCCGTTAACTATTAACAAAGCTCTTAACTGTCCCCAGAAAGGCTTTGTTAACGGTTACCGGATAATTGTTATTTGTTATCG
>Ga0111538_10002030_pt1 | contig 28489 bp, 34 predicted proteins | sample SoiMethybrSBSTD1_FD_79669 | JGI IMG/M metagenome (GOLD analysis project Ga0111538, IMG submission 79669) | Bulk soil microbial communities from a Populus tree surrounding site in Tennessee, USA - Soil MetaG P. TD hybrid SBSTD1 (version 2)... | ecosystem: Environmental > Terrestrial > Soil >... | reverse complement strand
GGCTGCTAAAACTGCGTATAGGGCTGTCCAAAAGTTTCTACCAAAACTAGAAGTCCATGGGAAAGAGCGAGAACTGATAGCCGTGAAATTGGGGAAACTGATCTCCTTGATTGAAAAGCTGTCCGCGATTAAATAACTGCTGAGAGTCGCCTTTCTTGCGGAGTGAGACGCCCTCAAAGATCTCCTTAGAGTCGATAAAAATTCACGCCATTCGAACCTAACACGCACTCAATAGACCTTGAAGTAGGAGTTTTCAAGATGGAATCCAAAGATCCAACAGTCCGCGAGGGCTTTCAAGTCCTTCAAGATCGTTATTCTACTCCGGCTGATTCGGCCCAGCTGGCGGCTGACATCCATGAGATCGCTAGGACTCTCGACGAAACCTATAAGCGTGCTGTGAACATTCTCATTTAAGCAAGGAATCATTCAGGAACGGAGACGTGTGTGCAGAGAAGAACACCAGCAAAAGCTGTCGCTATTCAGCTCTCGATTGAAGAACTCGGTGGGCAGTGATTAGGCCGTTTCGCGGGAGAGAATGCCCGCAACTGCTCGCTCGGGGGCTTTACACTGTGTTGCAGAACACCAAGCGGCTATTCTATCAGGCTCTTTAGAGCTTGGATTGGACGCTTAGCCCTTGCCGACTCTGCACGCGATCCGCGCGGACTAGCGCCTGGCTGTGGCTGCCCGAGGGGAAGTGGGAAGCCGCTTTTGTTCCTCCTCAAGTTCCTGCTCCGCCTGCAGCCAGTCTTCGACGTCGTGGCCATTCTGGCGGCCTCGAGCCTCATAGAGCTCAAACGCCCGCTGGGCGATGTCTTCGTCTGGGATCGAATTGGCGAGTGGTGTGTCAAAGCTTTCTGTCATATCAACCTCTTAGTTTTGAAACTGCAGTGTAGAACTTCTGCCGTTGTAGTTTGTTCAAAAGTAGACAAGAAATTCAAAAGCCTAGCCGAATCTTCAGAACACCCCCCGAATTGAAGCGGCCCGAGCATTTTCCGAACTCACTGAGGACTGTACGACCGTTCTCGTGTCCCATCGCTTCTCGACGGTGCGATTTGCACAGCGCATTCTGGTGTTAGACGATGGTCAGATTCGAGAACAAGGAACGAGCAACTCCTTGAACTGGGAGGCCGATATGCCGAGTTCTTTGCCTTCAGGCTGAAGGCTATCGTGGACCTGGGCGACCCCTTTTGGGAAATGCGTGGTCAAGCAGGATCTACCCCAAGAGTCTCAATGCCTTGCGTAGCACACGATACCTCCCGGAGTCCAAGTTGAGCCTCAAGTTGGCGATTGTCGCGCCATCAAACTGCGAATGTACTATTTATACGTAAAGGAAAATCATCATAGATCCACCGCCGTGATTCATAGAGGATGTCGCACCACTGGTGGTCTCCCCCAAGGTCCCCCAGGAGCTGAAAGGAAGGGCTTTTGAGAAAAGATCTCAGTAATGGCGCTTTGGGCATAGGGGTGCCTTCATTCCGGTGAAGGTCCATTAATTTGCACCCGAGGCGTCCATGGTTTCCAAAGCTCATTCAATTCCCCGATGGGGATTCATTTCATCAATCGCGATAGCATTCTTATCCACGTTCGTTACTACCCAAACGGAATCTGCAGCTCCCCCGACGGTTGGCTCATCCAATGCAGTGGTCACCGCTGGCAGTCTGATTTCCCAACTCGTGCAGCATGACTACATGCGAGCTGTGTCTTTGCTCGAATATTCTGCCAATCGCAGGTATCAGGTCACGAATGACAAAGGGGCACTGCGGTCCGAAACTCAGGTGTCGCTAGAGTATCAATCGCCTGATCGCAAAGAGTTCAAGATCGTTTCTGAAAACGGCCCAGCTATGCTCCGCAACATCGTCAAGTCGCTATTGACGTTTGAGACAGAGGCAGCGCTGGGAAGGGCTGGCTACGATAGCTCGATAACGCCGGCGAACTATACGTTCCAACTAGCAGGAAACGATCGGGTGGATGGCTACGAGTGTTTTGTCGTTCAGGCAAGTCCCAAGCGGAAGGACAAATACCTGTTTGAAGGAAGAATCTGGATCGAGGCCAATGAATTCGCGGTCGTCAAAATTGTAGGTCATCCGGCAAAAAGGCCGTCTTTCTGGATCAAAAGCGCAGATTTTACCAGACTTTACCAGAAGATTGGTGGGACTTGGCTTCCTCTGAGGGATGAGACCGTTTCCCAGGTCAGACTGTTTGGCGAGAATGTTTTGACGATCGATCATGCCAACTACAAAGTTTCGGTGCGACCACAACCCCAGCCCGACCACGCTTCATTGCTCGGACGGATGGAAGTGTGGGGGCTCAAAAATCTGAGAAACCTGTGATGGGTAGGCTACACGGGGGAGAACACAATGAAGATAAACGGGCCAGACAGGGAGTCTCAAGAAGAGTTTCAAATGCGTGTGAACGAGCAACGACACTTGATGGCTGAAACGATGGGTGAAATCAAGCATGAGCTGTCGGAAGCCGTGGAGTGGAAAACCTATGTGCAGCGCCATCCGGGGACTTGCCTGTTGGCCGGTGGGGCACTCGGTTGGATGCTAGGCAGAGGGCTCCGCTCCTTTCGAAAATCTCCTCTCTCTTCCAGCCAGCCCCAACCGCCAACTCAGCCTTCCGCCTCGGCGGGCAAGGTGGTTTCGGCTGTTTTGGCGGAGGCGCTTCCCTTAATTGCCGCGAAGATGAGGCGATTCTCGGACATGCCCGACAAAGAATAGCCGGAGAGATATCCCTCACCGAAAGGAAGACTCGTGGCATCTGTTGCAACCAAGGTATTGCTGGTGGATGACGATCCTGACCTTCAGGAGATTCTGCAGATCTGTCTTAGGCAATGGGGATTCGAGGTTGCCAGTGCAACCAATGGAGACGAAGGGGCGCGCCTGGCCGAGTCCTATCATCCCGACATTGTGCTTTCAGATGTCATGATGCCAGGCTCATCGGGTATCGCGTTGCTGAAGTCCCTCCAGGCCGAGGACTCCAGCCGTCCCGTAATTCTCATGACCGGCTACTCAACCCCGGTTATGGCGATTGAGGCAATCAAAGACGGCGCGAGGGATCTCCTTCCGAAACCTCTGGACTATTCAAGACTGAAGTCCATCCTTGAAGCAACGCAGACGGATCTGAAGACACTCAAGAGATAGAATGACTCTCATGGCAACTAGTGTGCAAGGCAGACCGCGATTGGGGCATCAAACTCTGATGCCCTGTTTTCGTCCGTAGACAGCTGTAGGGCAGCGGCGCTTCATCCTTGGGGGAGAAAGTGGCAAGGAGCTCGTCCTTCGACCAGGCCCCCTATTACCCGGCAGCCCAAATTGAGTGATTTCAATGCTTGGATGATTCACTCCAAATTCGCTCTTCCTGAACCCAGATCTAGACCTACTGCTTCAAGCAGGAACAAACCTACTCTTCAGCGAAGTATTGCCCCCTTCCCCACCTAGGCTCGCAGCGTAAAGCCAGGGCACTCACAGAATCTTTTTGGTGCTTCGAATGGGCCGGCACAGGAACGATTCGCGTCGACGCGTACCGTTTTGACCATTCTTTCTGCTTCATCTGCTTCATTCTCCAAGCAGGTTCCTCGAAAGAGGGTTGGGATTCGTACGAGAAGGCGAGCCTGTGAGTCTGTTTCCATCGGCGCCATTGTCTTACTTGTGCTGTATCGCATGGTGGCGGCCCCCCGCGCGTGAGTTTGTTCCGACCGCAGGTCAGGACTACCTCGACCACATCCAAGTGGATGAGGAGTGGCGTCTCTTCGACGTCCAGGGTTTTCTGGTCGGTTTTATTCACCACCAGGAAAATTTCGGCCATGTCGCTTCCGGCTCGTGAGGGATCTCACTCGAGTCGGTTCCGATCCAGTAAGTATCTGAAAAAGAAAAGGAGAGGGAGATGTTGACTCGAATAGTGTTCATTGCTTTGGGGCTCGTTCTTACTTGCTTAACCCAAACGACAGTGGCCTTTGGGCAGGCGAGTACGACTGCCGCCTCGATGACCGGCTGCTTGAGCCGGGGCGGCAGCCCGGGATTCTACTTGTTGCAGGAGGAAAAGACTGGCCTGTCGACTACAGTGGCAGGGTCGGACGATCTGGAGAAGTACTCGGCCGGTAGCAAGGTCAGATTGACCGGAAGGTTGATTCGTGAGGAAGGCAGGGACGTGTTTCGCGTAACCAATGTGGAGCAATTGTCACCCACTTGCGAGGTTACAAGCGCGCATGTCTCCGTTGAGAGCATCAAAGACGCGGTGGGCCGAGCCACGGTTGGAATTCGCGGCGGTCTCGGCCTCGATCCGGAGCTGCCCTTTTTAGGGCTGCACGCGCAGCTCGGACCCATCGTCAAAGGCCTGTGGTTCCGTCCAAGCTATGAGTTTGGTTTTGGAGAAGTCACCAAGATCAACTCTTTTAACTTTGACTTTGCGTACTATCCGGACCTCACCTTGCGGGGCCGGGGCATGGATCGAACAGATTTCTGGAATGTCTATTTTGGTGCGGGGGGCGCTTATCACTTGTCGCACCGCAATTTCGAGGAAGAGGACGTGAACATCGACTTTGGCGACTGGGAATCCGATACCGGCCTCAACATCTTTATGGGAATGTCAAAGCGCAGCGGGCTCTTCGTGGAGCTGCGGGCGGGCGCCTATTCAGAAACAAGTCCTACGATCAAGTTTGTCGTGGGTTACACCTTTCGCTAGAGCGTTCGGCGGATACATAGATTAGATGCCTCCGCCTGAGAATCTCAACACACCGTGCAGCTATTGGGACGCTGTCTCTTTTGCTCATGGGAATTGCAAACACAAGGAAGCCCGCGCAGACTTCGGTAACTTGTCGAAACGCAAGTCACTCGGGCCTTGTGGATGAACATCGGCCCGGCAGGACCTCTAGTGACAGCTCGGATGGCCTGTGACCCAACCGTCCGCACGGCTGACGAATTCCTTCGCCCAAGCATTCTCAGCGGACGATGAGCTCCAACCAAGGCGCACGCCCCACGCCAGTCATTGTTAGAGATGTAAGGTAACAGCTCCGACATTTCGTGAAATTGTGTGAGGAACATTGCAGAGTCCTCTGATCCCACCGAACTGGGAACCTGCGCCGACTCGTGAGCACAACGGGCCCGCAACCTGGCTGCTGACAGCGTGGCGTGCCCGATTGTCGGCATCGGAGCCTCGACTGGGGGTTTGGAAGGATTCACGGCGCACTCACCATCTTCCGCTCAACACAGCGATCCTTTGCCTTGCGCTTCAGCCCGCTGACAGCCAACCGAATTTTCACTTTCCTCCCGCCTTCACCCCAAACAGATCTTCGTGGTTTGACACTGAGAGATGTAAGATAACCCGTTCTGGCACTCCTAATCCTTTGTGAGGAAACACCGCAGTGTCCTCTGGCCCCTCGAAAACCGAACCTCCCGTTTCAGCGAGAATTCTCCCGAGCGCGCAAGATGCTACCGAAGCCTTGCAGTTGCAAGGCGAGGAGCCGGAAAGCCAGAGCCGTTACCAGGCGCTGATCGAGGCCTCAGCGCAAATCGTTTGGACGACAGACCCCGGTGGCGCTGTAGTGGAAGACTCGCCGTCCTGGAGGAGCTTTACGGGGCAAACGTACGAGCAGTGGAAGGGATTTGGCGGGCTCGAAGCGCTTCATCCCGACGACCGCGAGCGTGCTAGTGAGCTATGGCGCCGCGCTGTGGCCACAGGCGCCGCCTTGGAAACAGAGTATCGCATCCGTCATATCAGCGGGGATTGGCGCTGGATGGCCGTGCGAGCCGTACCGGTAGTGAAGGCGGATGGCTTGATACGCGAATGGGTCGGAATGAACATCGACATCACCGTGCGCAAACAAGGCGAAGAGGCGCGAGCCAGGCTTGCTGCGATCGTGGAATCGTCTGACGATGCCATCATCAGCAAGGACCTCAGCGGCATCATTACCAGTTGGAACAAGAGCGCAGAACGATTGTTTGGCTATACGGCGCAAGAAGCTGTGGGGAAACCCGTGACCCTTCTCATTCCGCCAGAGCGATTCGACGAGGAACCCACCATTCTCGACCGCGTCCGCCGGGGAGAACGCATCGATCATTACGAAACAGTACGCCGCCGCAAAGACGGTACTTTGCTTGACGTTTCTCTGACCGTTTCCCCTGTTACCGATAGCCAGGGCCAGATTGTGGGCGCGTCGAAAATTGCTCGCGACATTACCGAGCGAAAGCGGGCCGAGAATCGCTTGCGGGAGAGCGAGGAGCGATTCGCGCAGTTCATGCGACATTTGCCAGGGCTGGCATGGATCAAGAATGCCGAGGGACGCTATCTCTATGCCAATAGCGCAGCCGAAGTTGCCTTTGGCTCCCGGCTCGTCGAACTCAAAGGCAAGACCGACCGGGATCTATTTCCAGCCGAAACCGCGGCTCAATTCACGATGCATGATCAGCGGGCGCTGGCCAGTGGGTCGGGTATTCAAGCCATCGAAACTTTGAAGCACCCCGATGGAACTGTGCGTCACTCTATCGTCAGCAAGTTTCCGGTACCCGGCCGGGATGGCAAGGAAATCACAATTGGCGGCATAGCCTTCGACATTACGGAACAGAAAGAAGCCGAGGAGGCACTGCGAGAGAGCGAACAGCGGTTCCGACTGTTGGCAGACAGCGTTCCGGTGTTGATTTGGATCAACGGCCTGGAGGGCTGCGAGTTTGTCAACCGCGAGTACCTGCAGTTTCTGGAACGTACCATGGAAGAAGTTCAGCAGATGAAGTGGGCCACGGCGCTGCACATTGAGGATGCCGAGGAGTATCTGAATGCTTATCGCGAGGCGTTCGAGGACAGGAAGCCCTTCGAGGCACAAGTCCGCATGCGCCGTGGAGATGGGGAGTATCGCTGGTTGAAATCAGCGGCCCTGCCTCGAGTCGCGACCGATGGAAAATTTCTGGGATACGTTGGCTGTTCCTTCGACATCACCGACGTCAAGCAGTCTCAAGAGGCTCTTTCCGAGGCCGATCGCCGTAAGAACGAATTCCTGGCGATGCTCGCCCATGAACTCCGAAATCCCCTTGCCCCGATACGCAATGCCCTGGAAATCCTACGGCGGACAAAGGACAACGCACAAGCCGTTCAGTCGGCTTCGGAGATGATGGAACGTCAGATCAGCCAGATGGTTCGGCTCGTGGATGACTTGCTCGATGTGAGCCGTATCAGCCGAGGGAAGATTGAACTTCGCAGAGGGCCTATCGAATTGGCGTCTGCTGTGACGCATGTCGTGGAGGCATCCCGCCCGCTGGCGGAGAGCAAAGGCATTGAGTTGAGCGTCGCGTTGCCACCGCAGCCGGTATACGTGAACGCGGACCCAATCCGGCTGGCGCAGGTGGTTGGAAACCTCTTAAACAATGCATGCAAGTTCACGGCTGAAGGCGGCCGCATTTGGTTGACAATTGAGCTCGCGAAGGATGGAGACCATTTTCCCACAGTCTTGATCCGAGTACGGGACACTGGCATCGGCATTCCCGCTGAACAGCTCGATCGAATTTTTGACATGTTCATGCAGGGAGATACCTCGTTGGAGCGCTCTGCAAGCGGACTAGGCATCGGGCTGACGCTGGCGAAAAACCTGGTCGAACTGCACGAAGGCACATTGGAAGCCTATAGTGCCGGAACTGGCCACGGATGCGAGTTCGTGGTGCGTCTGCCTGTGTGGACCGGAGCCCCAAAACCGGCGCAGCCCGATCCGGTGCTTACAGAATTGAAGACTGCGCCGGCCCTTCGCATTCTTGTCGTCGATGACAACAAGGATTCGGCAGAATCCCTGACGATTCTCTTGAGCCTTGCCGGGCATAAGACGCACACTGCTTACGATGGCCTTGAAGCCATCGAAGCGGCCGCGACGTTTCGGCCTGACGTAATCCTGCTCGACATCGGCCTGCCTCAGTTGAATGGCTACGAAGTGGCCCGCAAGATCCGAGAGCAACCATGGGGTCAAGCCATGATACTCGTGGCCCTGACTGGCTGGGGTCAGGAAGAAGACCGTTGCCGCTCCCGGGACGCGGGTTTTGATCATCACATAACAAAACCAGTCCATCCGCTCGCCCTTACGCGGTTGCTCGCGAAAGCTACGAGTCCTGAAAAGCAAGTCGAGTCGATCGAGCATTCCGTTACTCCGCAAGGTTCTTCGAATCCCATTCTCGGGGTTACTCCAACCCGCCCCAGACGGTAGTGCCCTTCCTTTGCGCAACGCACCTCTTCCGCTAGACCCATCGTCCTCCAGTTGTTTAATTTTGGACACGGGTCAACTAACCGCCCACGAACTCAGCAAAAGTGCCGGATCGTGTAGGGAATACTCTTGTTCCCTTTTCTTTGTCCTGACCGGCTCAATCAGTCTAAGAAAGCTATTGACGGCACTTAGCAACTACATCCTGGTCTCTGGCATCTGATGTGCATTGACTGTGGGTGAAAGGGGACTTTTCAGATGAGACTAATAGATTTCGCAAAACGTCGCCCTGATGGACTGATTGATCAAGATTGGGTAGAAGGATTTGAAGCTTACAAAATGCAAAAGCCACCGGAGTCGTGTCCCTACGACGATGCCAGCGAGCAGTTCAATGCCTGGATCCAAGGATGGATGGAAGCCGCCTATTCCGCCAATTCTAAGCAACACACACAAGAAGAGTTTCAGTTTGCAGGGCAGGAACCCGGCCTTGCGCCGGGATAGTAACGGACAGTTCTCGCTGGCGTACAGTTGCTCGCAACTGTGATGGCCCGGGAGAGGAAACATACGGCGATCTGCTGCACCCCTTTTCCTCCGCAACCGTTCCGATCAATTCAAACACCTCAACAACCGAATCATCCACTCATTGCTTCACGCAGCGTCGCCTCAGCCTGTGGCCCGGGGCGTGCGAAACGCGGGCTTCCGTTTTCGTTGATGCCGCTCCGATGTTGAGTTCCCAGCTTGCGATTGTGCCGCTGCCAGAGTAAACACACACACCCTCCATTCCCGATTGGCCGTAATTACTACCTGAGTGAGTAATTTGTTTTGCTTAATTGAAGGCTCTACCGGCATTTCTGCTCGATTCTTTACGCCCACAATTCTTTGGTCCGCAAACTGCTCTACCAATGACGAACGGAGACAGATTCAACTGCTTCATCTTCAAGGAGGACTCATCCATGCGAACTACCTGCCCAAAATGCCACAGAGCTCTAACCATCAGAGAGGCTATTCAGAGTTCCTGTAACAAATGCGCCTCGATGGAACAGTCTCGCGAAGCTGTGGGGCGGAATTCTTCGAGCATCGAAACCATTAAAACCAACTTCGATGCCTTGATCTCGGAAGAGCTCAAGAAGCGGAGTTTCAAATCAGCCGCTTGACCAGACCAGCCTGGGAGTGCGGTCTCTGAACCGAATTATCAATCAAACCCAAGGAGGGTGACGCTATGAGTAGACTCGTTGCATTTCCAGTTGTATTGCTCGCCATCTGGCTGTCTGTGGGTTGCGCCTCGGCACGTAGAACTGGCAGCGCGACTAAAGATGCCACCGTTGCTACGGGGCGGGAAGTGGGAGATAAGACCGAAGACGTAGCGGAGAAGGTCGCAGAAACAACTACCGACGCGACCATTACCGCAGCGGTAAAAATGAAGTTTGCTGCTGACAAGACCGTCGACGCTTCCAAGATCGATGTCGACACCAAGAACAACCTCGTGACTTTGACCGGTACCGTCAAGTCCAAAGCGGCAGCGGATAAGGCAGTCACCTTAGCCAAGTCTGTCGAGGGTGTGAAAGGCGTGACCCCGCAGCTCACAGTCAAGAGTCAGTAGAATTGACCGATGCTCACAAGTCCAGGCAATGGACGGCCGGTAGGGCAAAGTGGTTCTCAACGGCAGCCTGTTTTGGCTTTGTCCCAACCAACACGGTCGCCGCCTGGACCTGTTTGCCCTTCCTCCGGCAGGAGTAGAAATAGCTTCGCGCCACGGGAATGGGTTTCGGCACTACTGCGAAGCGGCCGCAAATCCAATCAAGTGGTGCCCAGAAAGAGCCAATACCGAAGCCTACTCTGGGGTGATTGTACCCAGCAGGCCATGCTGCTCGTCATCGATGCCTGCCGCGAAGAAAAGGACATTCGCGGGTCCAGCAGTCCCACCGTTTCCAAAACTTAGTCCCCAGAGGCCCTCTATTGCGATTGGAAGGCCGTGAGATCCTCTGAGAAAACCATGGAAATTTCCGTGCTTTGAATCAAAGGCCGCGATCCGTCCACTGCCAAAGTTTCCTATCAGAATATCGTTACTGAACTTTCCGAAATCTGCCGGAGCCAGCACCACGGCCCAGGGCGCATCCATCCAATGACCTGATTTCAGTCGCATCAACAGATGTCCGGCAGGGTCAAAGGCATCTACAAAACCAAGCCCAGGACCGGCGACTTCCTCTTCCCTATCTTCATCCTGTTTTGCGAATGCTACAAAGACGCTTCCGTTGATCGTCTGTACATTGAAAGGAGCAAAGTCGGGAGGAAGATCAGAGTCCGTAAAGGCACCGGCCGGCAAAGTGACGGGGTTGAAATGCGTGTCGAATACCTCCAGTTTGCCGCTGTGGAAATTCGCCACATACAGGCGGCTCGCGCCACCCATTGAGGCAATTGCAGCTCCTGTGTAGATCGCAAGGCTGGACGAGTTGTCGACCTTTTTGATGGCGTTGGTCGGATCGGCAGAGGGATTCCAGCCGGAAATGGTACCGTCCAACGTGACGAAAATGAATCGAGCTGGCTGCCCGGTGGCGACCTCGAAATCTGACGATCCATTGAAAACGATTCCGGTGGGAGTGCCTGCCTCGCTTCCGCCCAAGTGAGGTGGGACGGTGACTACCAGAGGACTGTTAGTGGGAAACCGTTGGCCGCTTCCATTGTAAAGCGTGGAAACCCCGGTGGCGTTGTCGGCGACCCACCACGGACTGGTAGCGCTTCGCGCGATTCCCCATGGGTTGCCGAGATTCGGATCGGTCACCGCTGCAAGTTGCGGTATGTCAGAAACGAGATTGGTCTGGCGATACTGTTGCGCAAGGGCTGCAGGAGCGAAGACGAAGATTGAAACAAGACCAATTGAGAGGGACACGCGCTTACGGTTGAAAAGATTTTTGAGGGACATAAGACACTCTCCTTTGTTAGTGCGTTTTGCCTGCCAAGTCCTTCTCCGTAGCAAAATCAGGTCACGCAACCCGGGGTCTGTCAGAGGTACAACGAGCTTGAAGTTATCGAGGGTTTTGGTTCCCGAATGTCTAAAATGAGACTAAAACAAGATCGCCGTGTCGGCCGGCGGTTTATCGGGTCTGACTCGTTGTAATTGAAGCGTCTGCGGGACCGAGGAGAGGCGAATGGCTTCAGAGCTATTGGGTCAATATGCGACAGCGCCTGGATCAAAAACATCTAGTCTTGAATCGGTGACGGTTGTAATTCCTTTTGGTACACAGTCCTCGAGAAACCGTTGCCTGAGAACCAGAAACAACGAATATGCCTTGAGGGGAGGAGAAATGAAGACTAAATGGTTGCTGGGTACTCTGGGGATATGCATTTTCACGATGGGTCTGTTTTTGTTCCCACGAAGTGTCAAAGGGCAGAACAAGGATCGATCAGGGCACTTTTCCACCAAGGAAGTTTATACCGGCACGGTTGCGGCGATTGGCGGACAGTTCGCCGGAGCATCGCGGCCATTCACACTGGAAATCACCGGCTTTACGCCCAGCGAAGAAGCTCAGCACGACTTTGACATTCTTCGAGCGCAGGGGCAGGATGATTTCATTAAGGCAATTTCGCACAAAAAATTCGGGTACTTTTCGCTCGACGGACAGCCTGGACGAGACTTGAGATTTGTCCAGGAAAGTCAAACGGAGAAGGGTCGAAAAATCACGATCTTGTTTGAACGATGGCTCAGGATGTTCGAAGTCAAATACGGGACACGTTCCCAAGATTATCCATTTACCTACATCGAGCTGTTTGTGAATGACAATGGTAAAGGTGAGGGTTCGGTCGTAGGACTAGCAAAGGTTTCTTTTGACAAGAAGAATCCGAACACGCTGGATGTCGAAAACTACGGTACCTATGCGGCTAAACTGATGGGGGTAGAACTTCGTACCCGATAGAAAATCCGACCGAGAAGCTGTCAGGCCGAAGGGAGTACGTTGAAACATCTGGAGTGCGACGCGTACTGCGCGATGACTTAGAACAGGAGGTCATGTCATGAATAGAAACAAGTATGAACTGGTCTCTGGCTGCATCTTTGGCATCATTGCCCTGCTCCAAGCAACAAGGGCCGTCCTCCAAGTACCAGCGCAGGTGGGTGCTCATCATGTGCCCTTGTGGATCTCATGGGTTGCAGTGGCAGTCGCCGGCAGTCTCAGCATGTGGGCATTCCAAACGGCGCGCCAGAGTCATTGAGAGGTAACTTGGGCGACACTGATAGAGATTGCCGCAATCAATAGGTGCCGCCAAATTGCTTGCGGGGAGGCAGGGCAAGGACTCTTTTTGTGAAAAGTGCACGACAGGTCACTCTAGGCACCGCAGCGTTCATCCTGCTCTGTTTCTTCCTCCCCTGGATGCAAATGAGCTGTGCTGGCATCAAGGATTCGGCTAGCGGATTGGATTTGGCGCGTGAGACATCTCCCTCGCTTTGGATTCTTCCTCTGATGATGCTCGCGATCCTAGGACTTGGACTCATTCCGTTTATTTGGGAGCGTCTTCCAGCGCTCTTCGCTCTTACCAGCATAGTGGGAGGAGGGCTCAGTGCTTACCTCATGTATCGCGAACGTCTTCGAAGAGGCGAATCGTCGGGCTTGGTCACTGCATTCTGGACGATCTGGTTCTGGCTTGGCTTTGTGGCATCCTTTCTCCTATCGGCTATGGCGTTGTCGTTTTATTCGAATACTAACAAGGATAGTCGGTAGGGGACGTCTTACCTTGGCAACTCACAGAGAGTGATGCTCGACCGGATAGGGCGAGCAACAGGGGTCTTCGACCAGGGTCAACGAGACCTCCAGGGTGATATGAGGGAGCAGTTTTGACCATTCTCCGTTCCTCTGGCCTGACACAATTAATGTGGTTGGTCTGTTGTAGCGAACCGACCTAAGGAGGATCGATTATGTGTCCAAGACTATCTCGAATGGTCTTAACGACTCTGACTGCGGCATTATTGGCTGGATACAGTACCCTCGCTCTGGCCAAGGACGACAAATATCAAGCCCGGCAACATGGCTACGAGCATGGATACCGGGACGGCTACCACCAAGGTCGTGAAAGTCGAGAAAATCATGCCAAGTATAATCTTGAAAGCAAGGACTACAAGGAGGGGGATCGCGGCTACGACAAGCATATGGGCGATCGAGATGAATATAAGCAAGGATATCGAACTGGATATCAAGGCGGCTATGATGACGCCTATTATAATCGTCCGGGAAGGTTCGCTGAGATCTATGGCCGTGAAGACGCTCGCGAAAATAGGCGAGACCGTGATGTAACGATTATTGAAGTGCCATCCGCAGGTTACTCGGACCTCGCATTCGATAACGGATATCGAGATGGCATCCGTGCCGGACAGAGAGATCTAAGCAACCACGCGAAGTTTGATCCGGCAGATCAGCCGAGCTATCGGGATGGGGACCATGGTTACCGAAGCAGCTTCGGCGACATCGAAGTATACAAACGACAATACCGGGAAGGTTTCGTGCGAGGCTATCAGGATGGTTATGGCCGCTGGAAATAGACGTAACGGCGGCCGCGCTGACTGATGCGGGGCCCGCTAACTCTGCGGGCCTACTTTTGGCGAGCTACAAGAATTGCGGCGGCGTCAGGGACGCTCCCTTAATGGGAAGGTGCCGCCATCGTCATGTTCTACGACCAAGCCAGGTGAACCGAAAGTTGCCGACGCCTGGATGCCGATCGCCAGATACTGTCATCGATTTCTGCCAGTTGCAGTTGCTTCCTGCGTGAGTTTGATGACTGCGAACGCCGCTCCCTGCGGGTCGGAGAGCATTGCCATTCGCCCTATGCTTGCGATGTCCATCGGAGCATTGCATAGTTTGCCTCCGAGCTCCTCGGTGTGCGCCGCAGATGTGTCTGCGTCCGCGACTTGAAAGTAAGGAAGCCAGTGCGATGACCCAGGCATTTCGTCGGGCATTGCCAGCATGCCACCAGCCGGCCGGTCTTCATCAGCCAGATTGAACGTTGTGTAGGGCATTGCACCCCCCTTCCAGGGCTCTGCCCGCCAGCCAAACAATCCTGAGTAAAATTCCGCTACCTTGATCGGATCACGCGTATAGAGTTCGGTCCAGCAGAGGGCACCAACTTCGTTGAGGCGCGTTGCCTGCGGTTCCTGATTGATCTCCCAGATGCAGAACTTTGCGCCGGTGGGGTCCTGAAGATTGGCTATGCGGTTTGCGTTTGCGCCGAAGGGTTCCCTGAGCACTTTTCCACCGAGCGCGATTGTATTCCTTACTGTTTCTTCGGCGTTAGTGACCGCCACATAAGAGTTCCAGTGGGGAAGGGCACCGGCAAACTTGCGGTCCGAGGTCATCTGGTACATGGCCCCGACCCGCTGGCTGCCGACTTTGAATAGTGTGTAGTCACCCGCGGGAATGTGCATGTCGCTTGATTCCCACCCAAACAATGAACCGTAAAACTTCTTCGAGGCCGCGGCATCTGCCGAGCACAATTCTGGCCAGCAGAAGGTTCCGGGAATGTGCGTGGTCATCGCGGGCATGGGTCTCCGTCGCAGATCGTGGAAGGCTGCTCAGGCGGCTTTTCCCTTAACCCGGCGTTGGCCGGTCTTGACTTGCTTCAGACTGGCTTTCAATTTGGCCATGATATCGACAACACTCGTGGCCTTTTGCGGTTTGGTACGCACGCTGATGGGTTTTCCCGCCAGTTTCTGTTTGATCAGGCCGAGCAGGGCTTCTTGATAGGTATCCTGATACTTTCTGGGATCGAATCGGGTGCTCATTTGGGCGATGAGTTGTTCGGCAATCTTCAGTTCACCTGCCTTGGTCTCCCGAGCTGACGGAACCTTCAGAACGGGAGGTTGTCGCACCTCGTCGGCGAAGCGAAGGAGCTCGAGCACCAACAACGAACCGCGGGTTCTGATAGCGCCCAGTTGCTCATGAGTGTGCAGTACCAGCTTTCCGATTCCCACTCGATGGGTGTTCTTAAGGACCTCGCGCAGCAATGCATAAGACTTCTCTCCATTGCGTCCTGGAGCTAAATAGTAGGGCTTGTCGTAGAACATTGGATCGATTTCGCGCTCGCCAACGAAAGCTGTGATCGCAATGTGTCTGTTAGACTCCAAGGCAACCCTGTCGAGATCTTTGCTGGTCAGGACGGCATAGCGCCCCTTTTGGTATTCGTACCCTCGGACGAGGTCCTTATACTCGACCTCCGTATTGCATTCCTCACAGATGCGCTGATTGCGTATTCGACCTTGATCCTTCTGATGTAAGAAGTGAAATTGGAAAGGGCGTTCTTTGACGGCTGTAAACAATCCGATTGGGATATTCACCAATCCGAAACTAATCATTCCGTTCCAAATCGCTCGCATCTGGGTTGTCTCATAGTTGAGCTGGGGCTCGTCGCGACTTTTTCACAGGCAGTGCCAGACTAAACCTGTTCACTCGATATTTCTGTCTGAAACTGCACAAGCCTGCAGGCCGGTGGGACCAAACGACTCAGCAGCCAGGAGCCGAGCCGGCAAATCCCGGAGAGTTTCCGAAGTCACATGCGAACTTTAATGTCGGCTCTGTTGGCCAAATGAACCGTATCGATAAAGCGAACCTTTCGCTCGGAAAGATTCATGATCAACGAGTGAGTTCGCACACCATCTCCAAAAAAACGCACACCCTTAAGCAAAGATCCATCGGTTACGCCGGTAGCGGCAAAAACAATGTTCTTGGCCGAGGCAAGTTCTTCAGTGTGGTACACCCGATTCGGGTCCGAGATTCCCATGCGACGCATGCGTTCTTCCTGGTTTTGGTCTTTGACAATGAGGCGAGCCTGAATCTCGCCATTGAGACAACGCAGGGCAGCAGCCGTGATGACTCCTTCGGGTGCCCCGCCAATGCCCATTACCGCATGTACTCCGGTTCCCCGCAAAGCGACGCTAATCCCTGCCGAGAGATCTCCGTCTCCAATGAGGCGTATCCGTGCTCCTGCTTCCCGGATCTCTTGGATTAGGCGTGCGTGCCGGGGCCGGTCTAGCACGATGATCACAAGGTTTTCCACGTCCCGGTCCAGTCTTTTTGCGATCGCTTTCAAATTGTCCTTAACAGGAGCATTCAGATCGATCGCTCCCTTGGATGAAGGTCCTACAATAAGTTTCTCCATGTAACAATCTGGAGCATGCAGGAGTCCACCCTTCTCGGAGCTGGCCAAGACGGTAATGGCCCCGGCAGCTCCGGTAGCGCAAAGATTGGTCCCTTCCAATGGATCCACAGCGATGTCTACGTGTGGGCAACGAATGCCATCGAGGTTCTGGCATCCAACTTTCTCACCTATGTACAGCATGGGTGCTTCATCGCGCTCGCCCTCCCCAATCACAATCGTTCCGTCCATAGGAACCGTATCCATAATCCGTCTCATCACTTCTACGGCTGCATGATCAGAGTATCTTCGGTCGCCAATGCCCATGGTCCGCGCAGCTGCGATGGCCGATTCCTCCACCACCTTCAAAAACTCTCGCGACAGGTCGTGTTCCATAGTTTTTTTTTGCCTGATGTGGTTTCAACTAGTTGGGCCAGCATGCGATCGCTGGATGCAGGATTGGTACATTTTCAAATCTCAATCCGTTTTGCGGCAAAGTCTGTTCAAGATTGCTCGGGCCAATTGGGTCACAATTGAACGGCATTCCCGCTGACAACTCGGTATTTTTGAAGCACAAGCCTTGATAAAGGAGACGAGCATGACTACAAGCACGCTTCTCATCGTTGTGTTGGTGATTCTCCTAGTTGGAGCAGCTCCGACTTGGCCCTATAGCCGGAGCTGGGGGTACTATCCAAGTGGTCTTCTTGGGTTGGTCGTGCTCATAGTCCTATTGCTGCTCCTTACGGGGCGTCTGTAGCGAAACAGCGCTTCGTTTGGTGAGTCACGCCAGATCTAGAGGCAAGCTATCCGATGCGGAAACCTTGCGAGAGGAGACGATGTCATGGATCAAACTGAATGTGCCCATCCGAATTGCAGCTGCATGGTAATCCCTGGAATTGCTGTTTCAGAAGGCGGGGAAGATTACTGCAGCGACCATTGCGCCAAAGCTGGAAGTGACGATACCGAGAAGTGTGAGTGTGGGCATCCTGGATGTGAGTAAGGGATGATGCTCACCGAAGTGAAGCAGGTTTCTCAGGGGAGGCACTCTCCAGAACCGGCCCCGGATACAGTCAAAGCGTTCGTCCATGTAGTAAGCCAATAGATATGCGCGTCTTCATGACGACTTCAAGCGCGACGTCGGCCGCGAATCACGCCTGATCACCACGCAGCGAGCAGCACCTCGGAGTTTCATCTGAATGGAAAAGAATCCGGCGTTGCCTCCTCGATCCAGCACGGTTTTGCCCGGTGAGGCCGGACGGGAGATGAGGTGCGATGAAATCCCAGCGCGCCTTGGCACGGGCGCCCTTGTTGCTATATGAGGTCAGGGATGCCATGGCGCTCACTTCATCGCGTGGTCCAGCTTCTTGGAGTAGGACTTGATCTCACCGATGTACTTTCGACAGATCCCACCATTCGTGAGGAGATAGTGTTCGTCTTTTAAGATGTGATTGTGAAATTCAATCACAGCTCCATTGAGCCGAGCGTTGTAGAACGGAACTTTGCGACGCTCCTCGAGCTTCCACCAACGGGAATCGCTCTGGCGCTCTTCGAAGTCGCGTCTGAGGGTTTGGACTCTGAGCAATTCCAAGCGGAGATAGTTCGGCATTTGGGCGTTGAGAACAACTGTAGAACGAAAGGCTAGAAGCAGCAGCAGAGCGAAACTGCATCCCAGAATCCGGCATTGGATTGTCGATGACATGACGACTTCCTTCAGATGATATGAACTTCTCCAGGCGCCGCGAGCCATAAGCGAATGCGCTGGTCCAGTCCGTCTGTGTATTTAAGGTAACCGGTCTTCAGCAATCGCTCCGTTCACTTTTATCCCAGGTGATGATTTCGAGCGTTACGGAGCTGATGGCCCGCCTCGTTCTTGCATGGCTCAACGTTCGGCGAGCGGTGAAGCTGCTGCCTTCAAGGGAGCAGAGAAATCAGATGACGCGAGAACTTTGGGAGAGCCCGTCAGTGAATCTATTGAGGTGGATCTCAGGTTATGCCCACTGGACGATGCGGGATTCTGAATGTCAATTTGCATACATAGAAAGATCTAGGGAGGCTGAGGATGCTTAGCATTGAGCTGCTCAAGAATAGAGGCGTCTGTTTATGGGCCTACGCGAGATCTCAGACGGCTCTGGAAAGCATGATCCATGAGGCAGAACGGCTCATTGACAGGCTGGAGCTCATCAAAAGGAAGGGAGGCGACGAGTTGAAACTAGGGCGTGAGAAGGTGGTTCAATGGGACTGGGAGGTCAGGTCGCAGCTGAGCCTCCTGTTTCGGCCTGCTCAGCCGGTGTTGGAGGCTTTCCAGGGGTTTCCTTTTGCGAACAAGCGGGATCAGAGTGTGCGTCAGCATATACAAACCCTTTCTGATGGTGTCGCGCTACGACTGGAATATCTGAGGTTGCTTCGAGAGCACATGGATGAATTCTCAGTAGCCAGGCTCAGTATCGCAAGGCGTCGACGGGGTCGGGCTGCTCAACCTCCCGGCAGGTTGAGTAACGAGCACCTGTCTTGAAAGAAGCAGCCGCCGCTGTTCCTATCCCGAGCGCAGTTGCCACAAGGTCCCTACGGTCGTCTGGGAGTTGCGTTGTCACTCGCCTGCGCTTCATTGAGACGTGTATCGATTGCATTCCCACTTTTCGGCTCCTTATCCGTCGGAGCGCCATGACCCGGGATGAGCTTTGAAGATTCGGCAGGCAGTGTGTAGAACTGTTCTATAGCAGACCTGATACGCGCGCGACTTTCGCGGGCAGGAAGGCCTATGAGTTGTTCAACCTGAGCTGCCTCGGTTGCCAGACTCTGATCTTTGATGACCTTCTCAAACCATTGAGAGTAGTCGCCCCGATGCAGATGATGCAGCCAGGTCGCGTCATCGACCCCGTCGGCAATTCGGAGAAACTGGATCAGGTTGTGGGCGCGAAGATTAAGTGTGTTTTCCGGGCCACGGAAGTAGAAGCTTCTTTCCGGCGGCAATTCACCTTCGGCATACTTGCGTTCATGGCGCTGACGTTCAGTTCGGCGCAGCGGAACATTCAGTAGCAATGGAGCTGACTTGTCGTATAAGGACCAATACAAAGCTTGACCGGTCTCAAGGGTCTGATGCTTCAGATCCGGCGACTTGTGCCCGGCCGCTTCAGTGAACGCCCGAATGGTCTCGGCGGGCGCGTCCCCTACCGCCAGCACGAGATCCACCGACGCCAATGCGGAGGGCATGACTTCTTTGGGATGCACGGTAACAAAAATGATTCCACCCGACTTCTCGGGATGCGTCAGCGCTGCAGGCTTCCACATGGCGGGCAGGACGTGGTGAGTCTCGTCAACAACCAGCCAATGAGGCCGTCCATACCTCGCGCGCATTTCCTGCAACCGTGGAAACAAGTTTTGGAAGAAAGGCGGCCGTTCGTCCCAGGGAAGCCCCAGCAAGTTAATGACTGTGTGCGTTTCGGGATTGTTCAAAATCTGGAGGATTTCATCGATCTGCGGTACCGCTTGTCGGCTGCCCAATACGACCGCGCCTTCAAGATCGCCGTAATCGCCTTCCGGATCGAGAATACAGACTTGGTAGTTCTGCTCCACAAGGCGCTCAAGTAAGCCCGTTGCCAGCGTGGTCTTTCCGCCACCGGACTTGCCTGCCAATAGTGCATTTATCCCATAAGGCAGATATTTCACCTCATTGCTATCGGTGCGTCCGATGACGATGCGATGGTGTGTCAGGTGAGAATCGAACCTGCGAAGGTCATCTGCGAGTAGCTGGTTGACGAGTTCGGTCACTCCGTGTCCGCGTTCCCCTGGAGTGACGATGTCTGCTCGCTCTTTGATCGACGGCAATGCATTACCCACTGCCACCGAGCATTCGCAGACGCTCATGAAGGCATGGTCGTTCTCGGCATCGCCGACACCCACTACATTGTGAAGGGATAGGCCCAGTTCCTTGACAGCAGCTTTCAGCCCGGTCGCCTTGTTGACGCCAGCAGGCAGCACCATGACGGCTTCTTTGTTGAAAATGACCTGGAGTTCGAGTCCTAGATCGCGGATCGTGTCAAAAACAGCCACCTCGTGCGGTTTCCACGTCGCAACAATCACCTGACCAACAAAGAGAGGGACCACGCTTGCTTTGCGCAGGGCGGTGACGAACTGCACGGACGGAGGCTCACCCAGGACCTTTTCCAACTTGTCGGCCGGCCTGTAGAGCAATGCTCCGTTTTCAGCGACTACCCACTCAAAGAGATCCAGACGCGAGAATACAGATCGAAGATCCCCGAGCTCTCTACCCGTGACGAGAATCAGTTTTCGCCCCGAGGCCACGAGTCGCTCAAGAACCGATACCGTCGCGCTCGCCACGTGACCGTCTGCTGCCAATGTTCCATCGTAGTCACACGCGAGTGCGAGATATCTCATTGCTTCATGGGCTCTGCGCTGCCTTGAAATCGATTGCGGCCAAGTGGTTTTTCCTACAAACACACGACAGTGATTTTGAGGCTAGATGCCATGGTCTGCTGGTCATTTTTGAACGTGCCTTCTGCAGGTCCGAAGCGGGACAGGAGGGCCTGACGTTGGTATCTTGGTTTGATCGACAGCGGCTTGAGGCGAATTGACGGAGCCTATGACTGAGGTTCAATTGTTGCGGGATGCAACAGTGAAAAAATGAAAATGCTCGGTAGAAAGTCCATTCTGCAGAGCTGCAAGGCCAATGTGCAATTTGCTACCAAAAACGATCTACAAGGTCCTTGGACAACGGCAGCAGCACCACACAATCTCCGCTAACCATTCACGCAACAAAGAGATTGAGATGATGACTCTCGGAGGTCATGCTCGCCCGCCTTCGCAGCATGTTCCTGGAGAGCAGATTGCCTGAGTAGCAGCAACGAGTCTCGGGAGGTAGCCATGCTGGTAACAAAAGTGAAAGCGATCAACCAGTGGATGCAATGCGAGAGTTGCAAACTCCAACAGGTGAAGAGCATTACTCCGCGAAAGCCGGAGGATCGAATTTGCGTTCATTGCCGTGGAACTTACCTCAAAGAAATTCGCATCTATTCCAACTGAGATCCTCATCTTGTACCACGGGGTATTGCGTCGCCGGCCTCAGATTTCCCGACGGGGAGCCGCTCACCGCCCGGAAGGGGAGGTTGTTTGTTGGACATTTTTCTGTTGCCTTAAAATGGCATTGTGGGGGATGTTTGTGAAATCGCGCCCAGGTTAGCCGCATGTTGCCGCCCATGCCCTACGGGATCGCACTAAGCGGTTTGATCCCGCTTGGCTATACTCATTGCTGGGGTACGAGACTTGGTCTCTTCGATCTCAATTCGGATCATGGGTGGCGGACCCGCTGGCTCGGCAGCAGCGATTGCGGCCCTGTCGGAAACCAACTCCGTCCACATAGTCGAAAAGTCTTCCTTTCCCCGCCACAAAGTCTGTGGTGAGTTCCTCTCGCCTGAAATTGCCGAAGTTCTGGAATCGCTGGGCATCTGGCAGGACTTTCTTCGGCTCCGGCCGGCACAGATCAAAAGAACGATTCTGCACTTTGGATCCCGTACCAGTGAAAGCCAGCTGCCTGAGAGCGGCTTCGGGCTTAGTCGCTATGAGTTTGACCGTCTGCTTTTTGAGAAGGCGATTGCGGCGGGGGCAACAACCTCGCGAGAACGCTTAGAGCCCGTAAGCTTTGCGACGCAGTCCGGTTCAGGCAAGTCTGACCACGAGGTACTTGCTGTTGGACGCAAATCGATTGCCACGAGAGGACGGCGGTTGTTCGGATTCAAGGCTCACTTCGAAGGGCCGGTGAACGACGCCGTCGAACTGTTTTTCTTTCGCGGGTGCTATATTGGTGTGAGCGCCGTAGAGAATGGCATTACCAACATCTGTGGGATCGCACCGGAGGAAACCCTGCGCGCCTGTGAATTCCACATTGATGATTTCCTTGCCAGTTGGCCGCCGTTGACAAATCGGGTGCATCCGCTCTCTCGGATATCACGCTGGCTGACCGTGGGGCCATTAGTGTTTGGCAAGCAGTGGCAGCACCCAACGGGACGGGACATTTATCCTGCGGGTGACGCGCTGGGGTTCATAGATCCATTCACGGGCCTGGGGTTGGTGACCGCAGTCGGCACTGGTCGGTTGGCTGGATTAGCTGCATCCAGACAGAGCTCGGTGGAGCAACATTTGTCCAACTGCCGTCGTGCAGTGCGCGGGCCTTTCTGTCTGGCCGTGGTGTTCCGGGCAATTCTTCGAGCGGGACTAGCGCAGAGTCTGGGCCCCCTCATTCCTGCGGGTTGGCTGTTTCAGATAACCCGGCCCAGCGCTCTTGTCTCTTGAAAGTCGACACGTCCGTATCGAGGAGCCCGGTGAATGAACCGCTCTCTAGATCCCGAGATCATTGACAATCCTGATCTACCCGAAGAGACTTTGACTCTCGTTTACAAGGACCTCATTCGGACCCACAGGTTTCTTGGAAACATTCGGGCTTTGATCTTGGAATTGGCGCGACATACTCAGCCCTTGCGCCGAGTTCTCGATATCGGATGTGGTCACGGTGAGTTGCTGCTTGAAATTCAGCGGAAGCTGAGAGTTGACATAGTCGGTGTAGAGTTGAGGGTCCCTCGTGCTTTCAGCCTAGACATTCGGATCGTTCAGGCAGACGCTGTGCGCGATCCGCTGCCGGCTTGCGACGTAGCCTTGGCGGTATGCGTGGTCCACCACCTGACGGATGACAGCGTCGTGGAACTCATTCGCAATGTAGGCCGCTCGTGCAACCGCTTTGTGATTCTGGACCTTGTACGGCATCCCCTGCCTCTCTTACTGTTCCGCTGCTTTGTTGCCCCATTCGTGCACTGGATCAACGCGACGGATGGAGTCTCATCAATCCGGCGTTCTTTCACGCCGAGGGAACTCGAGTCCCTCGTCAATCGTGCTTTGCAAGGTTCAGCCGGAACCTTTCGGCAGTCCGTTGGCTGGTTCTACACGCGGCAGATTGTCGATATTTCTTATCGGTGAAAGCCAGGCGACGGTGGTCGCTCTGGCAAGGTCGCCTGGGAACCGCCTCATTCAGGTCTATTCATACGGAAGAGTGGAGGCGCTTGGGCAGAGCGGCCATGGTGCTTCACCTGGTCCATGGTGCATTCCCGCGCGGCTTTATCGGGCCGCCAGCGCAGGAAACGCGTTCCATGTCGAAATCGGCCACCGGTGAAATGGTCATATTGGACTTCCACCACAAGTTTTGGAGACAGTGGTTGCCACTCGGCAGAACGATCCGTTGACCAGCGGCTTGGTCCGCCTGGTGACTGGCCCGTGAAACCGGGAGATTTCACGAAAGCTTCCATCCTCGGTGTCAATTGCTTCCGCTGGGATTGATTGAAACTCGAAGTGAATCCGACATGGTGTAAGAGCCCCTTGTGGTCGTACAAACCTAACAATAACGACCCAATCACCTTGCCCGCACTGGCATATCGAAACCCACCCACAACGCAATCGGCGGAACGCAGTTTCTTGATCTTCTGCATGCCGGTTCGTTCGCCAGACTGGTAGGGCAAATCGACTCGCTTGGCGATGATCCCGTCGAGTGCTCCTCCCACCTTTTGGAACCACTGGCGTGCCAGTTTGACGTCTCGCGTCGCGGGAGAAATTGATACAGAGTCGTTCTTACTCAAGAATTTCTTTGCGAATGCCTCAAGACTTTGCCGGCGATGCTGCAGCGATTGGCTTACCAGGGACTTGCCAGTTTCATTAACAAGAAGATCAAACGCAATAAACACCCCAGGATGCTCCTTAGCCAGCTTGTTCACCCTACTGGCAGCGGGGTGAATTCTCAAAAGCAGCTCGTCAAACGATAGCTCCCCCTTGACCGGGATCACGATTTCTCCGTCCAAAACAAATTTCGTCGGGCGCAGCGCTTGCAGAGCTACAACTATCTCAGGGAAGTAACGAGCCAGGGGTTGGCCGGACTTCGATTGGAGTTCGACTGCCTTCCCTTCGCGAAAAGCCAGGCAACGGAATCCATCCCACTTCGGTTCATACTGCCATTCAGGTCCAGACGGGATATTGTCGACCGCCCGTGCCTCCATGGGCGGATACGGCGGCGACAAAGGTAGCTTCATAAGAATCGCTCCAATCGAACCCGGCCACGATTCGAAAGCAAGGGCTTCCAAAGGTCACCGAGTCGGCGAATGCGTGTCGGCGCGTTGTCAATTCGAAAATCCTCCAATCTGAAGCCTTTCCTTATCTCCTCCCACCGCACAGGCATGGAGACCGGAGCCTGAGGCCTTGGTCTGACCGAGTAAATGGAAGCCAGGGTGCGCCCCCAAGCGTTTTGGTTGTAGTCTACGAGAACGTGCCCAGCCGGGCGCTTCTCGACGCGGTACTCTATCGTGATCAACCGTGGATATCGGGAGGCAAGCGACTGAGCGAAAGCCTTGCTGAACGTCCAGACCTCCTTTTGAGTAGGGCCGCGAACGATCGGGACATACACGTGAAGACCCCGGGAGCCAGTGGTCTTTACAAGACTCGCGATCTTCAGACTCTCCAGCGCCTCATGAAGGCGAAGGGCAGTCTCCAGAACCTTCTTGAGAGAAGCTCCTTTCACGGGATCGAGATCGAAATGCAGATAGTCGGGTCGATGCACATCGTCACAACGTGCATACCACGGATTGAGATCAATGCAACCCAGATTGACCACCCAGAGTAGTGAAGCCAGATCTTGGATCACAGGGAAATCGATCACATTCCCAGACGCGTGCTTGATCTTGCAAACCTGAAGCCAGTCCGGTCGCGTTTTTGGCGCTCGCTTCATGAAAAAGAAATCGCTATCGGCTCCATTGGGATAGCGCTTCATCACCATCGCCCGGTTCAGCAGATGCGGGAGGAGAACTCCAGAGACTTCCAGGTAGTAACGAAGGAGATCGCCTTTGGTGAGACCTGAAGCAGGCCAGAACACCTTTCGAAGATTTGTCAGGTGCACCAAGCGACCGTCCAAACGAAGATCAACCCGATCTTGAGTCTTTGGAATCACCGCTGTGCTTGCTTGACTATCGAGACGCCGTGATTGGGCTGCCGTGATTTTGTTGAACGCTGGATGCCTCATGACCGCAATCGTGGAAGCTTTGGGGGGCGGTTTCCATGCCGTGCCCCGCCGGAGAGGGAGACGTAAGTCAATTCGCGCTGTTCAGTGACGCAGCGCAAGAGCAAGCCGCCGCGGCTCATATCGCCACGTCCCGCGAATTCGGCGGGGAATCGCAACCTATGACCGAAGATGGAATCCAGTGTGGCGAGATACTTGTCTGTCGCAATACTGCCCAATAAGACGACCTCGCAGCTCTCCCCAAGCTGAAGCGCTAACTGCTGGGAGCTTCGAACGAGAGGTTCTTGAAAGCGTTTCTCTGTGAACCCGATCTCCACTTGAGCAAACTCTTGCAGACGTTCCAAATGGAGCGGTTCTGAGGGCGCCATGAGGCCGCGGCTGGGAGTAATGACAACCGTTCCTGCAACTCCAGCCGGAGGACGTGCAAAAGAGCTGCTGTAATTCAGCTTGCCGCGGAAGTAGAGGCCACTGAGAAAGCTGAAAAGTTCTCCGAGTGCTACGCCAGATGGACTGCGCAGGCGTCGTGCCAGCTCAAACTGAGCGTGGGGGCAAAGCAAGAGCTGAGAGCGTTTCCCGCCACAATACGCCGGGGAAAGCATGAAAATCCGATGCATGTGAGGGATCTATTTTCGTCGTAGAATTCTTTTGGGACGAGACAAAGATCGAGGATCACCGCTGGCAGCCTTCTCCACATTACCTCCCTCTTGGGACGCAATTTCTGCCAGAGTGCGCTGCGTCAACACGGATGTTGCAGAGGTTTCCGTCAGTTCATCTTCCGACGCATACCGGTCGCGGTGTTTAATCAGCAGCCAAGTGCGGTCCCGGGTCCGTACCAAAACCCACGAACCTTTCAACTTCTTGCCTTTCAGTTTGAGTTTGAGCTCTCCTTGCTTGATGAGCGCGCCGATCTGTTCTCCATTCTCAGGTTCGTATGTCCCTCGATCCCAAACCATCACAGTTCCACCGCCATACTGGCCCTCCGGAATCACACCTTCAAAATTGGCATAGTCGAGTGGATGGTCTTCAACAGCCATTGCGAGCCGCTTCACCTTGGGATTTGGCGAAAGGCCTTTCGGAACGGCCCAAGACTTCAGCACCCCATCGGCTTCCAGGCGAAAGTCGTAATGAAGGTTTCTGGCACTATGCTTTTGAACCACAAAGCGGCGCTTGGACTCCCCATGTGTCTTTTCGGCTTTGGGTTTGGGCTCCGGCGTTTGGTCGAAGCGGCGTTTCTGCTTGTAAGTGCGCAAAGAATTCATAAAGTTGGCAACTGTCTTCCACTGAGAACGCTACAAGGGCGATACAAGCACAGCGGGTTCATTTCTTCGAGGACCTTTTCGGCGGTACCTTGCCGCCCTCCTTCCGAGCCCGTGAAAGGCCAATAGCAATCGCTTGTTTCCGGCTCTTGACCTTCTTTCCGGAGCGTCCACTTTTCAGTGTGCCCTTCTTGCGCTCGTGCATCGCCTTTTCGACCTTCTCCGAAGCTTTATTGCCGTATTTAGCCATTAGGGCCTCCACCAGTGAGGTTGAAGTGTGCGTTAGAGCGCAAACAGGGGCCAATTACCCGATATGGATATGACGAACGGCAGCCACGGCGGCGCAAATCATTGCTCTTAGTAGCCGACCCAGGATCCTTCTTTGCAGACCGAAATGCCTTCAGACCAAGGGGCCGAGCTTGGAATGACAATCTCTGCCCGACTACTGGAGTTTTCTATTACACCCTGCGCTGTTTCTATCGGTCTAGGTTGTTGGTCGCTGGCCAGAGTGGCCTGGTCGCAGTTCAATGGCTGGTTCATGAGTGTATGGCTCTCCTGGGATGTGCTTGGGGATTGATTATTTAGTCGCGCCTGTTGTCCGGTGCGTGATCGCGGAAAAGAAATCGACAGGGGAGGAGGTTATGGGCTGGCGCCTCTGTGAGCCGTTCAAAATTGAACCGTTTTCGATGAATTTCCACAGATTCCAGCACGAGTGGAACCAAGCTCCGCCGTGCCCCGACGCCGCCTTCACCGGTAAAATTGTCTCGTTGCGATAATCTTTTCCGTTGGGATCAGGACCGCTGTTTCTCTTGGTCAGCTTGAACAATTTTCCAATTTGGCTGGATTTCCACGCAAGAGACTCTCCTGACGCGCCACTTAAACCGATGCCAGATGCTTGCGCGATGCATGAACGGTACCTCTCGTGTGGTTGGTCATTTGCTTGCTCTCACGATAACGGAATTGACGCCCAAGCTCAGACACAGGAGGGAACTATGAATTTAAGCGACTGCCGATTCTATTGCTGTGGGAATGAATTGAACTTCTCGATGTTTTCGAATGTCGTTTGTCGGGCACGCTATCTGGAGAGTATTGAGATGACTCTCGTAGGTGAAGGACGGGTGGATGTTTACGCGATTGAGCCTGCACCCGCTAGCCGCTGGATTGTAATCCGCCATACCGAGGGTGACGGAATGGTGTGCAAGTGGTTCGTGCGGGAAGGGGAGAGGTTCCTTGAAAGAAATCAGGCAGAGTTACCTCAGCAAACCAGGGCGGAAGTGTTTCGTTTATTTCCCCACCTGGCACAACCCACGACCTTGGCCGCGTGACGACCGGAGGTTGATAGGAACGGACAAGACAGCTTCGTTGTGGCGCCGGCGCCCGCGACGAAACACTCTGTTATCGATCCTTGTTTCCCTATGCTCCGTGACCTTGCTGATCATGGCGCAGGCGAGTCGGCCGAACTTATCGGGTCGCTGGGAACTCGACAAATCGCGAAGCGATTTCGGATCTTTGCCGCCCGACGACAGCGCAATGGAGTTGATTCAGCACCAGGAGCCGAAGCTCACGATCACACAGATTTGGAAAGACGCGCAGGGCGAGCATAGCCTCGTATGGCAATTGACCACGGACGGTACTGAAAACCTGGCTCGTATGAATGAGACGGAAATCGCCTCCAGAACGGTTTGGGAGGATAGCAAACTCGTTACGGAGTGGAGAATGAACAGAGGAGCTCAGTTGAGCGAGGGTAAATTCGTCCGGTCGTTGTCCGAAGATCGCAAAACGTTGGCTGTCGGAGTGCGCCGAAGGTCCGCGAGCACTGAAATTGACCAACATCTAGTGTTCGTGGAGAGCCCGCAATAAGCAAAACGTCCTTTCCCCAGCGCC
>Ga0111538_10002029_pt1 | contig 28498 bp, 32 predicted proteins | sample SoiMethybrSBSTD1_FD_79669 | JGI IMG/M metagenome (GOLD analysis project Ga0111538, IMG submission 79669) | Bulk soil microbial communities from a Populus tree surrounding site in Tennessee, USA - Soil MetaG P. TD hybrid SBSTD1 (version 2)... | ecosystem: Environmental > Terrestrial > Soil >... | reverse complement strand
GTACCGGCCTCTTACAGACATGATTGACGTCCGCCGCGCCAAGGAGCGGGGTCACGCCAACCACGGCTGGCTCGACACCTGGCACACGTTTTCGTTCTCCGGCTACTACGACGAGCGCTTCATAGGCTTTCGCACCCTGCGCGTGATCAACGAGGACACGGTGGCGCCGGGCCAGGGATTTCCGCCGCACGGCCATCGCGACATGGAGATCCTCTCCTACGTGCTGGAGGGCGGGCTCGAGCACAAGGACAGCCTCGGCACCGGCTCGGTGATTCGCCCCGGCGATGTGCAGCGCATGAGCGCCGGCACCGGCGTACGCCACAGCGAGTTCAACGCCTCCCGCGCCGAGCCGGTGCACTTCCTCCAGATCTGGATCGAGCCCGCAAAGACGGGCATCGCACCGGGCTACGAGCAGAAGGCGTTCAGTGAGGCCGACAAGCGCGGCCGGCTACGCCTGGTCGCCTCGCCCGACGGTGCGGAGGGCTCGTTGACGATCCATCAGGACGCGCGCGTCTACGCCACGGTGCTGGCGCCCGGTGAGGCGGTCACCCATCGTCTGGCCCCCCGTCGCCACGCGTGGGTCCAGGTGACGCGCGGCGCGCTGACGGTGGGCGGAGAGCCGCTCGCGCAGGGCGACGGGGCTGCGATCAGTGCGGAGGCCGACGTGCTGATCGTCGGCGAGACGGACGCCGAGGCGCTGCTCTTCGACCTGCCCTGACGCGACGGCTTCAGGCCTTGAGAAAGTCGAAGTCGCAGCCGGCGTCGGCCTGCAGGACGTGCTCGAGGTAGAGCCGGCGATAGCCTCGGACCGGCACGACCGGCGGCGCCGCGGCCGCCCGCCGCGCGAGCTGCGCGGGCTCGACCAGCAGATCCAGCGTGCGCTCCTTGACCGACATCCGGATCCGATCGCCGCTCTGCACGCGAGCGAGCGGTCCCCCGGTGGCCGCCTCCGGCGTCACGTGGAGCACGATCGTGCCGAAGGCCGTGCCGCTCATGCGCGCGTCGGAGATCCGCACCATGTCCTTGACGCCGGTTCGTGACAGCTTCATGGGAATCGGCAGGTAGCCCGCCTCCGGCATCCCCGGCGCGCCGCGCGGCCCGGCATTCTTCAGCACGAGAAAATCATCGGCCTTGACGTCGAGCGTCGGGTCGTCGATCCGGTTGGCGAGGTCTTCCAGCGAGTCGAACACGACCGCCCGGCCCTCGCTCTCGAACAGCCGGGCGTCGGCGGCCGAGCGCTTGAGGATGGCGCCCCCCGGCGCCAGCGAGCCGAACAGCGCCACGAGGCCCCCGACCGACTGGAACGGCTCGCGCGCGCTGCGGATCACGGCGCGATCCACCCAGGCGTCGTCGGACGCCAGCCGCTCGCCGAGCGTCTGGCCGGTGACCGTCAGGCAGTCAAGATGGAGATGCTCGCGCAGCTCGCGCAGCACGGCGCCCACCCCGCCGGCGGCGAAGAAGTCTTCCATGTAGTGCTGACCCGAGGGCTTGAGATCCACCAGCACCGGGGTCTCGTCGCTCAGCCGGTTCAGGGCGTGCAGATCGATCGGCACGCCGACGCGGCCGGCCACGGCGGTGAGGTGGATGATCGCGTTGGTCGAGCCGCCGATCGCCAGCAGCACGCGCAGTGCGTTCTCGATGGCCGCCGGGGTGAGGAGCTGCGCCGGGGTGACGCGGGAGCGCGCCAGCGCGACGGCGGCCTCGCCGGTGGCCTCGGCGGCGCGCAGCCGGTCGGCGTGCACGGCCGGGATGGCGGCGGTGCCGGGCAGCGTCATGCCGAGCGTCTCGGCGATGCAGGCCATCGTGCTCGCGGTGCCCATCACGGCGCAGGTGCCGGCGGTCGTGGCGAGGTTGCCCTCGATGTCCTGGATCTGCTCGCTCGTGACCTCCCCCGCCCGGTACTTCGCCCAGAAGCGCCGGCAGTCGGTGCAGGCGCCCAGGCGCTCGCCATGGTGGCGTCCGGCCATCATCGGGCCGGCGATCAGCTGGATCGCGGGCACCCCGGCGGAGGCGGCGCCCATGAGCTGTGCCGGCACCGTCTTGTCGCAGCCGCCCACCAGCACGACGGCATCCATCGGCTGGGCGCGCACCATCTCCTCGACGTCGATGGACATGAGGTTGCGGTAGAGCATGCTGGTCGGATCGAGGAACACCTCGCCCAGCGAGACCGTGGGGAAATCAACCGGGAGCCCGCCGGCGGAATGCACCCCGCGCCGGAGCGCTTCGAGCAGCTCGGGGAAGTGGCGGTGACAGTTGTTGAACCCACTCGCCGAGTTCGCGATGCCGATGACCGGCCGCGCCAGCGCCTTGGTCGAATAGCCCATAGAGCGCGCGAAGGAGCGGCGCAGGTAGAGCGCGAAGTCCCGGTCGCCGTAGTTGGTGAGGCCGCGGGCCAGGCCTTCGGCCACCGCTCAGACCTCGAGCAGGTCGTCGCCGACGACGACCGGACCGCGGAAGTATTTCTCGGCCGCGCCCTTGAGCTCGCCGGGCTCCGAGCCCGGCATCAGGTGCGTCATCACCAGGCGCTTGGGCCGGGCGCCCTCGGCGACGCGCCCGATCTCGTCGGGCTGCGTGTGATACGAGGCCAGGTCGCGGATCTTCTCCTCGACCGTCGGCCAGCCGCAGCCCGGCGTCCACGAGGTGCGCGCCATCTCGCAGCACTCGTGGATGAGGACGTCCACCCCGTGGCTCCACTTCATGAGGTTCTCGCAGGGCCGCGTGTCCCCGGAGATCACCAGGCTCCGCCCCTCGCCGTCGAAGCGGTAGCCGAAGGCCGGCTTGACGGGATCGTGCTCGACCAGGAACGCGGAGATCTGCATGCCGTCGCGATCGAGGATCTTGCCCTCCTCGATCTCGGTCACGCGCACGGCCGGCGGCTCGCGATCGATCATGTGGCCGCGGCGCACCTCGATGTCCCAGTGCAGGTAGTCGAGCAGCTTGTCCATCTGCCGTCGGGTGCCGGCCGGGCCGTAGACTTCGAACGGCGTGTTCTGGCCGACGATCCAGCGGGTAATCAGCAGATGGCCGAGGTCGATCGTGTGATCGGAATGGTGATGCGTGATGAAGACGGGCGGCCAGTCGTACGGCCGCAGGCCGGCCTGGACCATCTGCACGCCAACGCCCGAGCCGGCGTCGACCAGGAAATGCGTCGAGCCGCCGAGCGTGACGAGCGTCGAAGGGCCGCGCCGCTTGGGATTGGGCGGTGGAGCACCGGTACCGAGCAAGATCGCGCGCATGTGCGAGGGATGCTATCAGCGGATCCGGTAGAGGTAAAGTATCGGCCATGGTCGGCACGAGTCGCGGCTGGCTGGTGGCGCTGCTGCTGGGCGGCCTCGCGCTCGTGCGGGTGGCCGGCGCCCTGGCCCAGACGGTCGACCCCGACGTGGAAGCGGCCGGCCGGGTCGTGCTGCAGCAGCTCGACGCGTTCCGTCACGACGACTTCACCACCGCCTACACCTTCGCGTCCGCCTACATCCGACAGATGTTCGACCGGGCGAGCTTCGAGAAGATGGTGCGCGGCGGCTATCCGGAAATCGCGCGCAGCTCGTCGGCGACGGTCGACGGTCACCGCCGCGGCGACGCCGGCGAGATCTACCTCTTCGTCCGCGTCCGGGGCAGCAACGGCCGCACCATTGAGGCGGTGTACGACCTGGTCCCCGAGGGCGGTGGCTGGCGGATCAACGGGGTCGTAGCCCGACCCGACTCAGGCGACACGGCCTAGCGGAGCCCGCGGGTGTTGCCGCAGGCTCGCGGTCAACCCGTGGGCGAGGGCCGACGCGGGGACCGGAAGATCAGCTCGGCGGCGGGCTCTGCCGTCGCGGCGCGCGCGGTCTCGATCAGGGTGTGCTGTGGCGACAGCGAGCACGCGGGGTCGGTGGCTGCCGCGTCGCCCGTGAGGTGGAACGCCTGGCATCGGCAGCCGCCGAAGTCGAGGCCACGGCGCTCGCAGCTGCGACACGGCTCGGCCATCCACGACTCGCCGCGGAACGCGGTGAAGCCGGCCGAGTCACGCCAGATCTCCCCGAGTGAGCGCTGTCTGACGTTGTCGAAGACCAGGCCCGGCAGCGTGTGTGCCGCGTGGCACGGCAGGGCGAGGCCGTCGGGCGAGATCACGATGAAGCGCCGGCCCCAGCCGTCCATGCACGCCTTCGGAAACTCGGCGTAGTAGTCGGGCGTGACGAACAGGACCTCCATCCGTCCGGTCAAGCGGCGGCGGGCGGCGCGGGCGAGATCACGCGCCCGCTCCAGCTGCCCGCGGGTGGGCAGCAGGGCCTGGCGGTTCACCAGGGCCCAGCCGAGGTACTGCGTGTTGGCCAGCTCCAGCCGATCGGCCGCCAGCGATTCGGCCAGCGTGACGATCTCGCCCACGTGATCCAGGTTGTCGCGGTGGAGCACCGTGTTGACCGTCAGCGGCAGGCCGAGCTCCTTCACCCAGCGGGCGACCTGCAGCTTGCGCTCGAACGAGCGCAGCCCGGCGATGCGGTCGGACGCGGGCGCGGTGACGTCCTGGATCGACACCTGCACGTTGTCCAGGCCGAGGCGCTTGAGCCGCTCCAGCCGCTCGCGGGCGAGTGGGATGCCGCTGGTGATCAGGTTGGTGTAGAGCTCCAGGCGCTGGGCTTCCTCGACCAGGGCCTCGAGATCGTCGCGCAGCAGCGGCTCGCCCCCGGTGAGGTTGACCTGCACGACACCGAGCTCCTCGGCCTCGCGCAGCACCCGCAGCCAATCCTCCGTGCTCAGCGCATCCGTGTGGCCGGCCCAGTCGAGCGGATTCGAGCAGTACACACAGCGCAGCGGGCACCGGTACGTCAGCTCGGCGACTAGCGTGTAGGGCCGTGGCTCCTCACTCATCGCCGCACCTGATCAGCCCGCGCTCCGCCAGCCGGGCGAGGAACGTCTGAACCTGCTGCGCCACGTCCGCCGGCTCGCGCGCATACTTGCCGGCCAGCTGGTCGACGATCCCGCCGACTGTGTGCTCGCCCGTGCACAACTGCACGATGTCCGCGCCGGTGGCGTTGAGGACGAGGCCGCGCTCGGGATAGAGCAGCATGTAGCGCGACGCGCGCCGGTCCCAGCGCAGCCGGACTTTCGCGGCCAGCGTGGGTCGGGCGTCGTCCGCGATCACGCGCGGGCGCCGCGGGGTCCCCAGCCCGGCTCGATATACGCGGCGTAGAGGCTGTCGAGCAGGTGCCAGAGGATCTCGGTCTTGCGGATCAGCGCGTCGACACACCGGCCTTGTAGCTCGTAGGTCGTGGCGTGCTGAATGACGAAGTCGATCGCCTCCAGCGAATCCTTCCGGGCGCGCGGGGGCCGGGTGCGGAAGTACTCCAGCGTGTCCTTGCTGATCCACGGATAGTGCTTCTCCCAGGCCAGCACGCGCTTGGTCATGAGATCCGGCGAGAAGAACTCGGTGAGGGACGACGCCACCGCCTCCAGCAGCGTCCGCTCGCGGACTAGCGCGACGTACCCGTCGCAGGCGAACCGCACCCCCGGCAGCACCGAGCGGCACGACGCGACCTCGGCCCGGCCCAGTCCCACTCCCTCGGCCAGCCGCAGCCACAGCTCGAGCCCGCCCTCACCGGCGGCGTCGCCGTCGTGGTCGCGGATCCGGCGGATCCACATGCGGCGGAACTCCGGATCCTCCGACTTGGACAGGATGAGCGCGTCCTTGATCGGCACGCGCGTCTGGTAGTAGTAGCGGTTGAGCACCCACTGCTGCAGCTGCTCGCGGGTGAGCTTGCCGTCGTGCATGAGCCGGTGATAGCGGTGGTGATCGTGGTAGCGGTCCTCACCTTCGCGCCGCACCCACTCGATGAATTCGTCCCGTCCCAGCGGCGGGCGCTCGGCCGACGCGCTCATAGCCGCACCTCCATGCCGTCCTCGGCAATCTCCCAGCCGGCGGCAACCACCGCCGCCCGCTCCGCCGAGTCCTCGCGCAGCATCGGGTTGGTGTTGTTGATGTGGATGTAGACCCGCCGGCCGACGGTCACGTTGGCGAGCTGCGCCAGGCTGCCGCCCGGCCCGCCCACCGGCAGATGCGCCATCTCCTCGGCGCGCTTGGTACCGAGCCCCAGCGCCGGCAGCTCGTCGCTCGACCAGAACGTACCGTCGAAGAAGACGGCATGGGCCCCGGTCATCGCGCGTCGCACCGACTCCGTCACGCCGCCAACGCCGCTCAGGTACACGAGCGTCTGTCCGGTGGCCCGCTCGCGGATCCGGAGTCCCACGTTGTCCTCCGGATCCGGCGGGGCGCCCTTCTCCAGATGCACCGGGGGCTTGCCGGGGATCGCCACCGCCTCGACCGTGAGGCCGATCTCCTTGCCGTCGGCGTCGACGATCGCCTCTTCACGCCCCGCCTTCAGCGGCCGCCACGTCGCCTGGCCGGGGAAGCGCTCGAGCGTCTTGTAGAGGACGTTGCCCTCGATGAAGCCGCGCCGCACGGGCTCGGTGGCGTAGACGATCAGCGGGTGGGACTCGCGCAGCGACAGCAGGCCCAGCGTGTGGTCGAGGTCGCCGTTGGTGAACAGGATGGCGGCGATGGGCGAGTGGCGCGGCCCGCGCGGGTGCAGGCCGGGGAACGCCTCGATCTGCTGGCGGATTTCCGGCGAGCAGTTGAGCAGCGCCCAGGAGGTGCCGTCGGTGCTCACCGCCACGCACTCCTGACTCCGGGCCCGCACCCGCAGCGTCCGCTCGCGCGCGCCCCGGCAGTTCCGGCAGCCGCAGTTCCACTGCGGAAACCCGCCGCCGGCCGCCGACCCCAGGACTCGAATCAGCACGCTCGCCTCCTAAAACGCGACTGCCCTTCTAAAACACGACAGCCCTTCCGCCAGCCATGGAGCCAGCGAGAAGGGCTGCGTCCGACTCGCGACGAGTCAGGCGTTAGAAGCGGTCGTCCTGCTCCCCGCCGAAATCGTCCTGATACGAGTTGATCTCTGCGTCCATCTTCACTTCCACGAAGTCCGGGGCTTCCCAGGCCATCGTCGTCACCTCCGCCGTCTAGGCACCGCCAGATGGAGACCGCACGTGGGCATAATCTATGCGACGGCCCGTCCGCCGTCAAGTCGCGGGGGGTCGCACCGAGCCGGCCCGCCGGACCCGCTCCCCCACCATGCCGAGCGAGGCCGCCAGCTCCAACGCCGCCTCGCGGCCGATATCGTCGTGCCGGGGGATCGCCCCGGTCGTCCGCATGATGATCCGCTCGAGGGTCGAGAAGAAGCCGATCGCCGTCAGGGGAGCGTTCAACCAGCCGGTGGTGATGCAGTAGTACCTGGCGAACGGCGACTCGTGATGGATGTCGTGCACGCGCGGCGGCAGGACCACGTGCATCCGCTGAAGGGCCCGAAACGGCAGCGGTGGCGTGTCCTGGTGGGCCCGCTTGTGGATCTCGTTGGTGGCCGCCAGAAAGAAGCACAGGATCCCCAGGAACGCGGCGCCGAACAGGCCCCACGGCGCACCCGATGAGATCGGCAAGGCGAACGCCAGCGCCACGACCGGGAGCAGCACCAAGCAGCTGTTACCGTTGGCTTCGATGAAGTCGTGATGGGTGATCGACTTGGCGTCCACGTGATGCTCGCGGAAGCTGCGGATGAGGCTCGTCCCCAGCAAAGGCGTCTCGACGGTCCCCCACGTGTCGGCGCCCCAGTGGACCATGCCCGACAGAAAGTCCGCGGCGATCATCGCGGCCACCAGCGCCAGCGGCAGCGTCCACGGCGCCTGCGACAGCGGTCCCGCGAGGCGGACCGCCAGCACGGCGAGCAGCGCGCCGAACACCATGATGGCCGCGACCTCGAGCAGCCGGTGCGCGCGGGTGTAGCCCGCCGCAAGCTCCTCCGGGCTCCGTTGTCGGATCGCGCTCTGCATCCCCGGTCTCAGATCCCTACCTTGACCGTCAGAACACCCGCCCGTCAAGAACTAGCGCTGCCCGCCCGGATCGATCAGAACAGGCCGACGACGTTGCCGTCGGCATCGATGTCCATGGTCTCGGCCCCCGGCGCCTTCGGCAGCCCGGGCATGGTCAGGATGTCGCCCGCGTAGGCGACGACGAAGCCCGCCCCCGCGGCCAGCTTGGCGTCACGCACGGTCACCGTGAAGTCACGCGGCCGGCCCAGCTTCTTGGCGTCGTCGGACAGCGAGTTCTGGGTCTTGGCCATGCACACCGGCAGGCGCCCGTACCCGAGCCCCTCCCACCGTTGAAGCTTGGTCGCGGCCGCCGGCATCAGCCGCACGCCCTCGGCGCCGTAGAGCTTGGAGGCGACGGCCTCGATCTTACGCACCAGCGGCCACTCATCGGGATAGACGAAGCTCGGCGCCGTCGGGGCACCGCTGCCCATCGCGCGCAGCACGGCCTCGGCCAGCTCCGTCGTCCCTGCCCCGCCCAGCTCCCAGCCGCGCGAGACGGCGGCCGGCACGCCCCAGCCGCGGCAGACGTCGAGCACCGCCGCCACCTCGGCGGCGGTGTCGCCGGAGAAGTGATTGAGCGCCACCACCGGGGAGAGTCCCATCGTGCGGACGTTCTCCACGTGCTTGGCGAGGTTCTCACTGCCGCGTCGGAGCGCCGCCACGTCCTCTTTCCCCAGATCGGCCAGCGCCACGCCGCCGTGCAGCTTGAGCGCGCGGACGGTGGCGACCACCACGGCCGCGGCCGGCTTGAGCCCGCCGGTGCGGCACTTGATGTCCACGAATTTCTCGGCGCCGAGATCGCTGGCGAATCCCGCCTCGGTGACGACGATCTCGCCGAGCTTCAACGCCAGTCGGGTCGCGATCAGGCTGTTGCAGCCGTGGGCGATGTTGCCGAACGGCCCGCCGTGCACGAACGCGGGCGTGCCCTCCAGCGTCTGGACCAGGTTCGGCTTGATCGCGTCCTTCATGAGGACGGCCATGGCGCCGGCGGCCTTCAGCCCGCGCGCCTCGACCAGCGTGCCGTCCGACGTCTCGCCCACGACGATGCGCTCGGCGCGCGTCTTGAAGTCGGCGAGATCGCGCGCCAGGCAAAGGATGGCCATGACCTCGGAGGCCACGGTGATCTCGAAGCCACCCTCGCGCGGCACACCGTGGGCCGTGCCGCCCAGGCCGAGCACGATGTTGCGCAGGGCGCGATCGTTCATGTCCACCACGCGCTTCCAGAGGATGCGACGCGTGTCCAGGCCGAGCGCGTTGCCCTGCGATAGGTGGTTGTCGAGCATGGCGGCCAGCAGGTTGTGCGCCGCGCCGATCGCGTGCATGTCGCCGGTGAAGTGGAGGTTGATGTCCTCCATCGGCGCGACCTGGGCGCGGCCGCCGCCGGCGGCGCCGCCCTTCATGCCGAACACCGGGCCCAGCGAGGGCTCGCGCAGCGCGACGATCGAGCGCCGCCCGATCTTCCGGAAGCCGTCGGCGAGCCCGACCGTGGTGGTGGACTTCCCCTCGCCGGCCGGCGTGGGCGTCATGGCCGTGACGAGCACCAGCGCGCCGTCGGGGCGGTTCGCCAGCCGGGCCACCGCGTCCCAGCGCACCTTGGCCTTGAGTCGTCCGTAGGGCTCCAGGTCGTCGGCGGTCAGGCCCAGGGCCTCCCCGATCTCCTGGATGGGCTTCAGTTTCACCGAGCGCGCGATTTCTAGATCTCGGGCGCCCATGCTACTTCACTCCCGGCTGTCGGCTGGTCATGTCGTCTCCTTCGAGGGTGGCCACGGCGGCGTCGACCACGGCGGCCTCCACCCGCGTCAGCGCGTGATCGCCGAAGCGCACGCGCTCGTAGGCGGCCGTCACGCATCCTACCGCCTCTTCGGCGGCGGGAAGGCGCTCGTTTGCGCGGCCCGCGAACTCCCGCGCCGTCTCGCCGGGAGCGGGCGCCAGACCCCGCCGGGCGAGCGCCCGTAGCGCACGCGCATAGAAGCGCGGTACGCCCGTGCCGGGAGCGCTCGCCGTCGTCCGGTGGCGGCGCCAGCCGACCACGACCACCAGCGCCACGACCACCGCGACGACTGCCAGCGCCACCCGCGGCAGCCGGCCGACTGCAGGCAGCGTCAGCGCGGTGGCAACCCCCGACCAGGTCACGCGCCGCACCGCGTCGGCCGCGGCCAGCTGATCGTGCAGGCTCCAGTTGATCACGTAGCGGTACCACGAGAGTCGGAGCGCGTCGAGCCACAGCGCGGCGGCGACCGCACCGCCCGGTGTTTCCCCGGCGCCGCGCGGGGACGGATCGAGCGTCACCCAGCCGGCGCCCTCCACGAAGACCTCCACCCACGAGTGGGCGTCTCGCAGCCGCACGATGAAGTACTCGCCGTACGGATTCCACTCCCCGCGCTGGAAGCCGTTGACCACGCGGGCCGGGATGTCGAGCGAGCGCAGCATGACTGCCAGCGCGGCGGCGAAGTATTCGCAGTTGCCGCTGCGACGAACGAAGAGAAACTCCTCCAGCGGATCGAGCGTGGTGACGCGCTCCAGCACGCGAGTGTAGGTCAGCTCGCGGCTGAGCCAGGCCGTGAGCCGCTGCGCCGCCTCGTAGCGGCCGGCGCTGCCGGTGGTCACCTCGCGGGCCAGGGTCGCGATCCGCCGCGGGATCGGCGGAAGCTGCGTGAAGCGCGCGTGCCACCGCGGATCCGCGGGCTGTCGGGCGTCGGCCAGGTTGGCCCGGCGCGGATCGCCGACCTCGGGCTCGGACTCGACCGTGTAGTGCAGCCGCGCGGCCGGCAGCGGGACCAGCAGGTTGCCCAGGTCGTCGACGGTGACGAAGTCCGAGCGGCCGTGCAGTCGCAGCACCCGCGGCGCGGCGAAGACCATCTCGCTGCCGATGGGCTCGAGGTAGATCTCCTGCGTGAGGACCGGACCGCCGTAGTAGCGGTGGATGGGGAACGGCACCGGTAGCTGGCGCCGCAGCGTCAACCGCGCGGTGGACTTGCTCACCGTCCAGGTCTGGCCGTCGAAGTGGTCGAAGGCGATCCCGCGCCAGCGCAGCGACGGCAGGGCTTCGGCCGGTCCAGTGCCGCCGACCCACTCCTTCAGGTGCACGCGCATGACCACGGAGGTGTCGGCCTCGATCTCGCCGAACGCGCCCAGCTCTACCTTCTCGGTAAAGCCGGCCACGATGCGCCCGGCCTGGGTGCGCAGCGGCAGCGCGGCCTGCCCGATCCGCGGAATGAACAGGAAGAGCAGCGTCGTCACCACGAGCGTGGCGGCCGAGGCGAGCAGCGACAGCGTCAGCAGGTCGCGCCCCAGGATGGCGGAGGAAGGCCGCGGCGCCGACGCCGCCACGCTCTCGGCCTCGCCCAGCAAGTGGCGCGACATCAGGAGCCACGTCCCGGCCACCACGAACACGACGAAGAGCGCGAGGAACACCGCGCTGGTGGTGACCGGCGAGACGGCGACCAGCGCGAAGAAGGCCAGGAACGCGATGTCGCGGGCGTCGCGCAGCGTGCGGCGCGTGTACAGCTTCACCAGGAGGAGAAACAGCAGCAGGTGGCTGAACGCGTCGAGCACCGTCGGCGCCACCGTCACGACCTCCACCACGAGCCAGGCCGCCGCCAGGGCCACGATCGCCACGCCGAGATGCCGGATCCGGTCCATCCGATGGCGCAGCGGCTCGATCCACCAGGAGCCCGCCGCCACCACGCTCACCACGATCAAGCCCGGCAAGCCCAGCAGGCCGCCCACGAACAGCGCCACGAGCGCGACCGCCACCAGCAGGTAGACCGAGATCACCAGCGCGCGCGCCGGCGTGGGGCTCATCCGAGATCCACCTGGATCTCCGCGACACCGCTCCCGGCGGCCGGCGGCGATACGACCGCGGCCGCGCCGGTGTCGTGCAGAGCCAGCGCCGTCAGCAGGCGACGCCGCTGCGCGCGCCCGCGGCCCGAAGACACGTGGACGCCCGGTCCCGCCAGCTCGACGGTGGCTCCGGCGCCGAGCAGGTAGCTGGCCAGGGACGCGGCCTCGGAGAGCCCGGCCTCCAGCCGCTCTCCCAGTCCAGCGCCGCCGGTCAGCACGATGCGCACGTCCAGCGCCGTCTCCGCCTGCGTCTCGCGCACCGTCAGCGTGCCGGTCCGCGCGCTGCTACGCCAGTGGATCAGGCGGCGGTCGTCACCGGAGCGATAGTCGCGAAGATTGTAGAGGTCGTGACCACGGCCGCGGCGGCGGACCGGGCGCGCGCCCCCGCCTGCCAGCTCCCGCCGGCGGGCGGCGTCGAGCGGGCCCACCGCGGGGAAGACCAGGATCTCGTCGTCGAGAATCACGCGACCGGTCTTGACGAAGAGACCGAACGGAAAGCGCGTGACCACCCGCAAACCGGGCAGTCGCTGGCGACCGCGCGCGGGGAACGTCGTCTCCCACGTCAGGAGTCGCTCCTGGCCGGCGCGCAGGCGATCGAGGTAGAGGCGACGCTCGCCCACTTCCAGCGTGACCGAGTACGACGGCAGCCAGCGCTTGCGATTGGCCACCCGCACCCCGAGCGCAGTCGGACATCCGGCGTAGATCTCGTCCGGCACGACCGCGGCGAGTCGAAGGCGGCGCATGCTCTGCTCGGACAGCAGCCCGGAGACGATGATCAGCGCGAGCAGCAGCGAGGACAGCAGGTACAGCAGGTTGTTGCCGGTGTTCATGGCGGCGAAGCCCAGCGCCAGCGCCGCTCCCAGACACCACCAGCCATCGCGGGTCGCCCGGATCGTCCGGCGCGGCCGGAAGAAGTCCCGGACCGTCCGCCGCGTCAACGCGGGACCGGGACGCTATCGGCGAGCGCGCTGACGACGGCCTCCGCGCCGCTCTCCCCGCCCCCCGAGGCCGCCCGCAGGAGCACGCGATGGGCGAGCGCCGGCACCGCCAGCGCCTTGAGGTCGTCGGGGACGAGGAACTCGCGGCCGTCGGCCAGCGCGCGGGCCCGCGCCGCCCGCAGCAGGGCGAGCGAGCCACGCGGACTCACGCCCAGGCGGAGCAGCGGCGAGTGGCGGGTGGCCTCCACCAGCGCCATCAGGTAGTCGAGCACGCTCTCGTCGGCGCGCACGTGGTCCACCTGCTCTTGAAGACTCACGACCTCGGCCGCAGTGACCACCGGCGCGAGCGACTCCGGGGCGAGCGCACCGCCCCCGCGCAGGATCGCCTTCTCGTCGGAGGCGACGGGATAGCCGATGCGGATCCGCAGCAGGAAACGATCGAGCTGCGACTCGGGCAGCGGGTGGGTGCCCTCGTACTCGAGCGGGTTCTGGGTGGCCAGGACCATGAAGGGGCGCGGCAGCGGATGGGTGGAGTGATCGAGCGACACCTGCGCTTCGTTCATCGCCTCCAGCAGGCTCGATTGCGTCTTGGGCGTGGTGCGATTGATCTCGTCGGCCAGCACGACGTTGGTGAAGAGCGGGCCGGGCTTGAAGACGAACTCGCCGCGCGTCGGCTCCCACACCGTGACCCCCAGGATGTCGGAGGGCAGCATGTCGGAGGTGAACTGGATGCGCTGGAAGCCCACGCCGATCGAGCGAGCCAGCGCCGCCGCCAGCGTGGTCTTGCCGACGCCCGGAACGTCCTCGATCAGCAGATGCCCACGGGCCAGGAGCCCCACCACGGCCAGCCGGATCGCCTCCGGTTTGCCCACCAGCACCCGCCCCACGTTGTCTTCCAGCCGCCGGATCAGCTCGACCGCGCGAACCGTCATGCCCCGATCTTACTGCCACAGGCCTCCGGCGCTGATCTGTGGGCTGATGGGCAGCGTCACGATGCGGACCCCCAGCGGGCGCACCGCGTCGGCCACCGCATTGGCGAGGGCCGCCGGCGCGCCGATCGTGCCCCCCTCGCCCATCCCCTTGACGCCGCCCGGCATGCCCGGCGCTGCGGTCTGCAGGTGCCCGATCTCGAAGGCCGGGACGTCGTCGGCCCGGGGCAGCGCGTAGTCCATCAGCGTCCCGGTGAGCACCTGGCCCTCGGCGTCGTAGACGATCGACTCCAGCAGCGCCTCACCCAGGCCCTGCGCCACGGCCCCGTGGACCTGCCCCTCGACAATCAGCGGATTCACGAGAGGCCCGCAGTCCTCCACCACCACGTAACGCTGGACGGAGACCCGGCCCGTCTCGCGGTCGATCTCCACCATCGCCACGTGCACCGCCCCCGAGAAGGTCGGGCCGGGAGGATTGAAGCACACCGTCGCCGTGAGGCCGGGCTCCTGCCCGGCCGGCAGCCCCCCGCGGGGTGGAAAGGCGGCCAGGCGTGCCAGCTCGGCCACCGCGACGCCGCGCTCGGGGAAGCCGTGCACGTGCGCGCGTCCGTCCGCGAGGATGATGTCCGCCGGCGCCGCCTCGAGCTGCTGTGCTGCCAGCGCTTGCAGTCGCTCGCGGATCCGATCGGCGGCGACCGCCACCGTTCCGTGGATCGACACCGCGCCGCGGCTGGCGAAGGTTCCGCTGCCGGCTGGCGCGATCGCGGTGTCGGCCGGCACGAGGCGCACGTGCTCCATCGGGATGCCGAGCCGATCGGCGACCACCTGAGCGATCGTCGTCGCGTGCCCCTGCCCTTGCGCGGGGAAGCTCGTGGCGCAGCGAACGCTGCCGTCGGCGTCCATGGTGAGTGTGGCCGCCTCCACGCCGGGGAGATCCGTCAAACCGCGGCGGCGAAATCCCTCGGCGCCCATGCCCGTGTACTCCGTGTAGCACGCCAGGCCGACGCCCACGAGCCGGCCCGCCGCGCGGGCGGCGGCCTGCTCACGCCGCAGCGCCGGGTAGTCCGCCAGATCGAGCGCCTGCTCGAGCGCCTTCGGGAAATGGCCGCTGTCGTAGACGAAGCCGCTCGGCGACGTCCATGGATAGGCCTCGGGCGGGATCAGGTTGCGACGGCGCACCTCGGCCGGATCGAGCTTCAGGTGCTCGGCCACCATGTCGAGGACGCGCTCCATCACGAACGCGCCCATCGTCATCCCCACTCCGCGATACGCGCCGAGCGCGGGCTTGTGGGTCCGCACCGCCAGGGCTTCCCACGAATAGGCTTCGACCCGGTAGGGGCCCGGCAGGATCGACGAGGCGCCGAGCGGCTCGAGCGCCGCAGTGAGCGGATAGATGTGGAACGCGCCGCCGTCGGAGATCACGCGCGCGCGTAGCCCGCGCACCCGTCCCGAGTCATCGGCGGCGACGTCGACGGTGACGCGCCCCTCGCGCGCGTGGATCGCCGCGGTGAGGTTCTCCTGACGCTCCTCGACCCACTTCACCGGGCGCCCGAGGCAACGCGCCGCTGCGGCCACCGCGACGTCTTCGGGCAGCACGTGGACCTTCAGGCCGAAGCCGCCCCCCACGTCGGGGACGATGACCCGCACGCGTGACTGCGCGAGGCCCAGCGTGGTGGCCAGCCCGGTGCGGAGAATCGACGGCGTCTGGCTCGAAGCCCACACGGTGAGAGCGTCGCCGTCCCAGTCGGCGATCATGCCGCGCGGCTCCATCGGCACCGCCGCGCACCGGCCGTGCGTGAACGTCTCGCTGAAGGTCAGCGAGGCGGCGGCGAAGACCGCGGCGACGTCGCCGTGGCTGCCGGTACGACGGACGAGCAGCTGCCCGGCGGCCAGCGCGTCGTCGATGCACGCCAGCGGCGGCCGCGGTGAGTACACCACCCGGACCAGGTCGCGACCGTCGGCGGCGAGCGCCGCGCTCTCGGCGATCACCATCGCCACCGCTTGCCCGCAGTACTGTACGTCCGTGCCGGCCAGCGCTGGCCAGGCGGTCGGCACGAACCCCTGGCCCGTCAGCCCGGGCGCCAGGGGCTGCGCGTCGAGATCGTCGGAGGTCAGGACCGCGGTGACGCCGGGCAGCGCGCGGGCCGCCGCCGCGTCGATCGACTCGACGACGGCAGCGGCGTGAGGGCTGCGGACGAAGGCCAGCGCCAGCATGCGCGGCAGGACGATGTCGTCGAGGTAGCGACCGCGACCGCGGAGCAGCCGCGGATCTTCGAGCCGCCGGATCCGCTCGCCCGTGTAACGGATCGGCGCGGGGATCGTCAGCCCTTCACGCGCGGCAGCACCTCGCCGGCGATCAGCTCGAGCTGCTCGAGTCCCCAGTCGAGCGGGTTGAGCACGATCTGGTCGACGCCGCCATCGAGGGCGGCGATCCGCGCGCTGATCCGTGCGGCCACTTCCTCCGCGGTGCCGAGCAGGTAGTAGGTCTTCCAGTAGTCGAGGTCCATGCCGGAGTAGACCTTGAAGTGCGGCGCCGCCGACTCCGGACGCTCGCCCGGCTTGAGTACCCACACGAAGTTGGAATAGACACGACCGATGCGCGCGGGATCGCGCCCGGCTTCGCGTGCGAAGGCCTGCACCTTGACCCAGTCGCCCTTGACCATCTCCGGCGTGGCCGAGGAGTGCGGCACCCAGGTGTCGGCGTACTTCGCGATCCGGCGCAGCACCGGCGTGATGTCGGGCACCGTCTGGCCGTAGACCTTCTCGGAGGGCTGGGTGCCGCCGCCGATCCAGATCGGCGGGTGGGGCTGCTGCACGGGCTTGGGATCGATGGTCAGGTCGCGGAAGCGGTAGTACTTGCCCTCGTAGGTGACGCCGTCACCCGCCCACAGCGCCTTCAGCACCTCGATCGCCTCGCTGGTGCGCGGCCCGCGCTCGCGGTACGGCACGCCCATGAGCGCGAACTCGTCCTCGTGCCAGCCGACCCCGAGGCCGAGAATGGTCCGGCCGCCGGAGAGCAGGTCGAGCGTGGCCCACTCCTTGGCGAAGTAGACCGGGTTGCGCAGCGGCAGGACCAGCACCATCGTGCCGAGCCGGATCGTGCGCGTCACGCCGGCCAGGGCGGCCAGCATCGTCATCGGCTCCAGCCATGTGCACGCGTACGCCGGCGGGGTGAGCAGCAGATGATCGATGGTCACCGCCGACTCGAAGCCGAGATCCTCGGCGCGACGCAGGTAGCGTCCCATATCGGCCAGCGAGGCGGTGCGAGGCCCCAGCGCGAACGACGGCAATCGGAGGCCGTAGCGCATCAGCGCTGCCCGTCCTCTTTCTTCGCCTCGTCCTTGGTGAGGCCGCCGATGCGCGCGTGCGGCCGGCCGCCGTCGGTCACGACGATGGCCAGCACGATCTCGTTGGCGCGCGGGGCGTCCGGCACGCGGATCTCCATCGCGTCGTAGTGCGTGCGCACGAACGCGGCGTCCTTGAAGTGCAGCGGCACGTCGATGGCGGTGCCGGGCCCGCCGAGCTTCTTCGCCGACGGAATGATCGCCTTGCCCCCGCCGACCGCCGCGCGCAGCGGTGCGCCCAGCTTCGGATGCAGCAGCGCGGCCGCGTGCTCGTACTCGCCGTGCTCCCCGACCACCGCCGCCTTGCCGTACGACTCGGCCGGGGCGCCCAGCGCCTCGGTCGCCTTCTTGGCCAGCAGCGCGCCCAGCTCCTCGCCCGCGTCGATCAGCGGCGTGAGGTCGTCCACGAACCGTCCCGCGAATGGGTTCTCGATCACCGCCACCGCCGCGGCCTTGCGCAGCGGTCGCCGGGCCTCCCGCCCGCCGTCGCTGTTGATCTCCTCGACCACCGTCACCAGCTTGCGGATCTTCACCATGACGCCATCCTCCTCACGAGACCGGCACCGCCAGGCGCTCGCCCCAGGCGCGGAGCGCAGCGCCGGCGGCATCATCGACCGGAGTGACGATATACCCGCTCGCCACGTCGCCGACCACCAGGGAGCGTCGCCCGTGCCAGCGCCGATGATAGATCGCGACGTAGGCGCACACATAGGCGTCCAGTTCGTCCTCCACGGCGGCGAGCCGCCCGGCCGATACCAGCGCCTGCAGCGCCTCCCAGCGCGGCGACGTCGTCACGTCCAGCGGAGGATCGAGCCCGGCCAGCGCGCGCAGGCGGGCCAGCAGATCCTCGAACGCCCCGCGGCGGGCAGCGGGCGGGCGGCCGGGCCGGCTCTTGTACTTGATGGTCCGCGCCAGCTTGAACAGCGAGACCAGCGCCGAGTGCGGGTAGACCTCGATAGCGGCGCGGACCGGCGCCGTCACGCATGCCGCGGGATCGACCGTGAGGCCCAGGCGCCGGGCCAGGGCGGCCCCCCGCACGCCGTCGCGGAACGCGGGCAGATTCAGGTGCGCGGGATAGACGCCGGCCTGTCGGCCGGCCATGGCGCTGCAGAACACGCGCTCGCAGGGGCGCCGGCCGGCGTCGTTCTCGACGATCAGAGGTGCGTCGATCGCGACGACGACGTCACGCGCCACCCCGGTCCAGCGACTGATCCACGCGTCGATCTCGTCGTCGGTCCGGACGGTGGCGGAGTCGAGAACGCGCCCGGTCTCGGCCGCGCATAGCCCGGTGCGGCCGTTCGCCCCCCACGCCAGGTCGACGCCGATCGCCCGCATCTCAGCGCAGCAGATGGAACACGAGACCGTCGAGCAGCTTGGGATAGAAGTGCGTGGACTTCTGCGGCAGCACCTCGCCGCCGCGCACCACCGCCTGCAGCTCCTCCGGTGTCGTCGGCGCGATGAGAAACGCCGCCTGGTAGCGCCCCTCGCGCGCCCACCGGACGGCCTCGGCCTGGTCGGCTGTGTAGTCCACGTTGGTCCGAGCGTCGAGCTTGGCGTCGTCGATGCCGAGCAGTGGCTTCAGTAGCCCCTCGTGCAGGATCGACACCGCCAGGCGCCGCCATGCGGCCGACGTATCGGCCGGCCACGAAATGTCGGCGACGGCGTCTGGCCGCAGCGCGAGCGTCACCGCCTCGGAAGCGGCCACGACACCAAGGCGCTCGGCGGTGGGCGTAAACGCCAGTGGATCGGCCAGGGGGCTCACGTCGAACCAGCGGCGAGCGTGCTCCAGGAATGTCGGCAGCGTGAAGCCGATCACGTCGTGGACGAGCCGGTGGTTCGGGAAGATCGTGAGCCCCGGCGCCTCCAGCGTGAAGAACGCCATCATCTTGTGCCGCGCCTCGGGGTGACGCGCGGCGTACGCGACCGCCGTCTCGTAGCGGTGGTGGCCGTCAGCGATGATCACGGTGGCCTCCGCCATGAGCGCGGTGACCTGACCGACCATGTCGGGATCGGTGAGGCGCCAGAGCCGATGCCGTTCGCCGCGAAGGTCGGTCGCCTCGGCGATCGGTTCGCCCGGCCCGGTCGTGGCAGCGCGCAGCCGACCGGCGGGATCGGCGACGAGCATGAATAGCAGGCCGATGTCCGCACCGGTCTGCTCGAGCAGGCTCATGCGATCGCGCTTGGGGCCGGCGTGGGTGCGCTCGTGCGGCAGGACGATGCCCCGCGCGTAGTCGCTCACCTCGCCGAGCGCGATGAACCCGCTCCGCGTCACCTCGCGGCCACCGACCTGATAGGTCTGCGTGTAGGGATAGATCGCGTTCCGGTCATCCTGCGCCCAGCATCGCTCGCGGAGCCACTGATGAAGCGTCTCGGCGGCGCGCCGGTACTTGTCGGCGGTCTCACCGGGCCCGGCCTGATCCCGGGGATACGAGACGCGGACGATGTTGTTCGGGTGCATGGCGTAGAGGCGGTCCTGGATCTCGGGACTGATCTGATCGTAGGGCGGGGCCACGACCTCGCTCACGTTCCGCCCCCGGTCGATGCCGAAGCGATAGCCCCTGAACGCCTCGATCCGCATGGCTCAGTGACCGCTGCCGCCGGGCCCGTGTCCCTTGACGACCTCCGCCGCGCGCGCGGCAGGTGCCGTGTTCCGGCTGCGGCCGACCAGGGGTGTGCCGTCGACCAGGACCATCGAGATGCCCGGAAGGTCGCCGGCGGTCAGCGCGGCCAGCGCGTCGCCGGCCACCGAGCCGATGGGGGCATCGCACACGACGAGATCGGCTTCACGCCCCTCGGCGATGAGCCCGCGGTTCAGCCGGTACACGCGCGCGGTGTTGCCGGTGGCGCACGCGATGGCCTCCTCCGGCGGCAACTCCCCGACCGACGTCAACAGGCTGAGCGTCCGCAGCACGCCGAGCGGAATGACGCCGGTGCCCGACGGAGCATCGTTGCCGATGATCACCCGGTCGATGGCGTCGGCGGCGCGCGCCGTCCGCAGCGTGTGCAGCGCGGTGCGCACGTTACCGCACTGCACGATCTCCAGCGCCATGTCGGTGGCCACCAGCCGCTCGATCTCCTCCATCGACATCGACGTCGTCCCGCCGTTGATGTGGCCCACCACGTGGGGCCGCGCCTCCAGCACCACGTCGGCGTTGATCGGACTGGAGCCGGCGATGGACGGCCCACCGGTGTGAATGGTGACGGTCATGCCGTGCTGCTTGGCCCACCGCACCATCGGCGCGGCGTCGGACCCCGTCCGCACCGATCCGAGGCCGATCTCGCCCACCAGCTTCACGCCGGCCGCCGCCATCTCGGCGAAGTCCTTTTCGGTCAGTCCCAGCTCGAGGATCGGCGCGCCGCCCTCGACCTTGACGCCGCCGGGCCGGAAGTTGGCCCACGCCTTGGCCGCCACGATCGCCAGCGCCTTGAGGCCGACGATGTCCTTGGGGCGGCCCGGCAGGTGGACCTCGCCGGCCGAGATCGCGGTCGTCACGCCGCCGTTCAGCGCCGAGTCGAGAAAATCGGTGGTGCGCTGGCGCGGGGTGAAGTCACCGAAGACGGGATGCACGTGGGAATCGATGAGGCCCGGCAGCACGGTGGTGCCGTGCGCGTCGATGACGATGTCGGCGTCCTCGTCGAGGTCCTGCCCGATCCCCGCGATGACACCGTCGCGCAGCACGAGGGAATTCGCGTCGAGGAGGGGGCGGCGGATGTCGCCGCTGACCAGCCGCCCGATGTTACGAACGAGCGTCTTGATGAGCGCCCTCGACTAGAGGGTGAGCGCGACGCGATCCACCCGGGCTTGCACGTCCTCGATGTGCGCCGCCATCGCGTCCCGCGCCTCCACCGCGCGCCGGGCCGCCACCGCCTCGAAGATCCGCCGGTGGGCCGCGTCCAGCTGCAGGCTGTCGTCCTCGGACAGCGGAATGGGCGGCACCGCCACTTCAGCCTCGAGCTCCATCAGCACATGGGTCAGGACGGCGTAGACCGGATTGCGCGCTGCCTCGCCGAGGAGCCGGTGGAACTCGAAGTCGAGCCGGCGCGCCAGGCCGGTGGCTTCCTGCTCCGAGCGCTGCTCGATCGCCGCGCCCAGCGCCTTGAGGTCGACGTCGGTGGCGCGACGCGCGGCCAGGAAGGCGACCTCGGGCTCGATGAACCGGCGCGCCTCGAGGAGCTGCGCGCGCGAGATGCGGCTGAGCCGGAACAGCGTCTCGAAGTCGCGGACCAGCGGGCGGTCGTCGGCTTCGCGCACGAAGTAGCCGCCGGTCGAGCCCTGACGCACCTCGACGAGGCCGCGCAGCTCGAGCGTGCGCAGTCCTTCGCGGACCGCGACGCGGCTGGCCTTGAGGTCGCGCGCGAGCTGGCGCTCGGGCGGAAGCTTCTGGCCCAGACGCAGTCGGCCTTCATAGATCTCGCGCTCGACGTGAGCGACGATCTGCTCGTACACACGCGGGGCTCTGATGGTCACCGTCATGGTGCGGGCAATGTCGTGCCAAACGGGCTCGAAGTCAAGCGGGCCCGTGTGGGAGAATGAACGGCGATGCAGCGGCGATGGCTCGCGGCTCTCTTCGGTCTCTCGATGGCGCTGTCCGGCTGCGCCGAGCTCGCGTGCGCGCCGGTCACCATCGACGTGGCCGCGAAGGATTCGCGCACGCGCATGGTGAGCGAGTTCCGTGGCGTCACCAACGACGAGACCGGTCGCGGCACCGTCGATCTGCGCCGCGAGAAGCTCGTCACCGAGTACTGGGTGACCGACGCCCAGGGCAAATCGCATCGCGTCACCGAAGCGCAATGGCGCGACGCTCGGGCCGGGCAGCCGCTGAGCGCCTGCCGCTGATCCGCCTCCGTACCGCCCCGGCCGTACCTAAGGGTGTCGCCGCGCCGGGGGGGGGAGCCCCGTCACGCGGCTGACTCCAAGTGTCCATTCCCTGTCACCGGCTCACCGTCACTCTCCGCTGATTGCTCGTAAACACGCGGATTTAGGGCTCTGGCTCGGCCGTTGCAGCCGGGCGCCCGACACAGAATGTCCAGACGGTGGGATCTTTCCGACGGGAGGGGAACGAACATGCGCGGAGTGATGCGGGTGGCGGTGGTGGTGCCGGCGATGGCCCTGCTGATGAGCGGGTGCGCGACCAAGGATTGGGTGAAGGATCTGGTCGGCAAGCGCGAGGCCGAGATCGACCAGCGGGTGGGCACCCGGGTCGGATCGGTGGAGACCCGGCTGGGCGAGGAGTCGCAGCGGGTGACGCGGGTCGAGGGTCAGATCGGTGAGACGACGCAGCGGCTGAACGGCGTCGAGGCCCAGGCGGGTCAGGCCAGCGAGACCGCCAAGGCGGCCCGCGTCCGCGCCGACGAAGTCGACACCCGGCTGACGCGCCTGTGGAGCAGCCGCAACAAGCGCAGCCTGGTCGAGACCGTTCACGTGCAGTTCGCCTTCGACAAGGCCGAGCTCAGTGACGCCGCCCAGACCGCTCTGGCGACGATCGTGAAGGAGCTGAAGGAGAACCCGAACCTGACCGTGGATCTCGAGGGCTTCACCGATCAGACCGGCGCGCGCGACTACAACGTCACGCTGAGCCAGCGCCGGGTGGAGTCGGTGCGCCGCTTCCTCGTCGAGCATGGCGCCGAGCTCCCGCGCATCAACTCCGTGGGTCTCGGTCCGGTCACTGGCGCCAAGGAAGAGCAGGCCAAGCAGCGGCGGGTGAGCGTCAAGCTGATGCTGGGCGCCGACTAGCTCCTCGTACCGCCGTCGCCGTTCACGCGAAAGCCGGCCGGGGATCCCCCCGGCCGGCTTTTCATTTCGTCAGGAGAGCTTTTCGCTGAGTCCGTCGATCAGGCCAGGCGGGGCGCGATGGCGGTCACCGCCATCGCCCACGTCTGTGAGATCAGGGCCACGTAGAGGTAGCGGGTCACCACGAGCCGCGCGTCGAGTCGGATCGCCACCACCGCGGGGTCGCGCGAGCCGAGGATGGAGCGCCAGGCGCCGAGCCAGGCGCGAAGGTCAGCCAGCGAGACGAAGGCCGGCAGCCAGAGGCCGAGGCCGAGATGCGCGTGGCGCCGCGCGATGTGACGGGCCAGGCGCCCGAGCACCAGGCCGCCGTGCACCGCGTTGAGCGCGGTCAGCCCCATCACCACCACCGTCGTCGCCGCCACGATGATCTCAACCATGTCCCTAGCCCAGAGCAAGCCCGGTACCATACTCGTAAATAGCTGTTTTATTGGGTATCTTTTGGCATTTGGCGGGCGTGAACGGGTGCTTTCTAACCGGCCCACGAAACCCGCGCTGAGCCGAAATCGGCCAGCCTGAGGAGCGATCACCGTTGGAGTACACTGAGCTTCACCGTGAGCGGGAGGCGCCATGGACGATGAGATCGCAGTCGCGACGAACACGGGCGTCGCACAGGTGTTCGACCTCCACGCGCTGAAGGGCTTCGCCGCCGACAAGCGCGTGCGCAAGATGCTCTTCAAGACGGATCAGCTCTGGTCGGAGATTGCCTGCTACGAGCCGGGACAGTCGACGGTGATGCACAGCCACCCGCGCGAGGAAGAGGCGATCTTCGTGCTGGAGGGCACCGCGAACATGAGCATCGCCGGCGAGGAGGTCGTGGTGCCGGCCGGGGCCGTCGTGAAGTTCCCGGCCAACGTCCCCCACGACGTGCGCAACCTGGGCGCCGACCGCTGCGTGATCATGTTCCTGAAGGTCAACCCCAAGGTCCTCAAATCCTGATGGGCAACGTCGAGCGCTGCGACAAGACGCTGCCCACCAACGTGATGATGTACGCCGTCCGCAAGGACCCGGCGCTCCGGGCCCGCTGGCTCAGTGATCTGAAGGGCCTGGCCCGTGAGTTCAAGCTGTCCCGCGAGGAATACGACGCCATCCGCGCGCAAGACCCCAAGCGGATGATGGATCTGGGCGTGCATCAATACTATGTGCCGCAGATCCTGCGCCTGTTCTTCGGCGCCGCGCACAACTCCAACGCCAGCGCCGCGCTGGAGTGCTACCGGCGGGCGTTCCCGGCGGAGACGGCGCAGGCCATGGATCTTCAGGCCCGACTGGAGGGGCGCCGTGGCTGAGATCGTGGCGGCCATGGCCATGACCCACTCCCCCGGCCTCACGGGCTGGTTCACGCGGGCCTCCGAGGACTACCAGCATCAGGCCCTCACCGCGCTGGCCGAGATGCGCCGGCGCCTGGAAGAGGCCCGGCCCGACGTGCTCGTGATGTTCAGCAACGATCACCTGCTGAACTGGCCGATCAACAACGTCCCCGAGTACACGGTCGGCATCGCCGAGGCGCACGTCGGCCCTGCTGACTGGTTCGACGACTGGCTCGGCATGGAGAAGTACCGCGTGCCCGGGCATCCCGATCTCGCGCGCTTCATCGTCAACGAGGGCGCGCGCCGGCGGCTGGCGCTGGCGTGGCTGGGAGACGAGATGCAGTTCGACGACGGCATCTCGGTGCCCACCCACTACCTGAACCCCGACGCCCGGTTCCGGCTCATCCCGGTCACGATGAACTGCACCATGCCGCCTATTCCCACCCCCGCCCGCGCCTACGAGGTCGGCCGCACGATGCGCGACATCCTCACGGCCTGGCCTGGGCGCGAGCGCATCGCGGTGGTCGCCACCGGCGGTCTCTCGCACGAACCCGGCGGCCCGCGCTACTTCTGGGTGGACGAAGAGTTCGACCGCTGGTTTCTCGATCTGCTCAAGCGCGGCGACCACGACACGCTGCTGCGCGAATGCACGCTCGAGCGGATGGAGGCCGCGGGCTCCGGCGGCACCGCCGAGCTCCTGGCCTGGGTCCTGGTCCTCGCGTGCACGCGGGGGCCCGCCGATGTGCTCGCCTACATGCCGGCCATCGCCTGGCGCTCCGGCACCGGGATGGTGGTCTGGAACGAGATGGCCTGACATGCCGACCACCCACAAGCTCGACGCTCAGCAGGTGCACCACGAGTGGAACAACGCCCTGGCCCCGCGGTTGACGATCGACCCCGGCGACACGGTGGTCTTCGACACGCGCGACGCGTCCGATCATTACTACTCCCGCAAATCCACGCACCCCGATGTCCTGGCGCGCGGGCCGTTCCGCGGCCATCCGCTCACCGGACCGGTCTCGGTGCGCGGCGCGGCGCCGGGCGACACCCTGGTGATCGAGATCGTCGACGTGCGACCCGCACTCGACTTCGGCTGGACGGCCATTCGCCCCGGCCGGGGCCTGCTGCCCGAGAGTGATTTCGCGAGCCCGTTCCTGAACATCTGGGATCTCGACGCCGGCGTTGCCCGCATGGGCAAGCGGGTGGCCGTGCCGATCGAGGCGTTCCCCGGCGTCATGGGCGTGGCCCTGGAGGAACCGGGCGGGCACAGCACGATGCCGCCGCGGCGGAGCGGCGGCAACATGGACATCCGCCAGCTCACCAGCGGCGCCACGCTGTTCCTGCCGGTCCTGGTCCCCGGCGCCCTGTTCAGCGTGGGCGATGCCCACGGCGCCCAGGGCGACGGCGAGGTGTGCATCACCGCGGTCGAGATGAGTGCGCAGTGCACGCTGCGCTTCGACCTCCGCCGCGGCCAGATGGTGCCGGAGCCGCAGCTGCGCTCGCCCCGTCCGCCCGCCGGCGAGGGCCGACGCGGGCCGTGGTACGCCACCACGGCCAACGGCCCCGATCTCTACGCGTCCTCGCAGCAGACGATCCGCTACATGATCGACCACATCGTCCGTGAGCACGGCCTCAGTCGCGAGGAGGCCTACGTCGTCTGCTCGGTGGCGGTCGATCTCAAGATCAGCGAGATCGTGGACGCGCCCAACTGGATCGTGTCGGCGTTCCTGCCCGAGTCGATCTTCCTGTGAGCGCCGCCGCGGATACGATCGAGCCCCTGCGGGCCTGGCTCCGCGACTGGCAGGCGCGCGTGCGCGCCGTGGACTTCGAGGGCGGCCGTAAGATGTGCGCCCCCGAGATCGTCGCCTTCGGCACGGTCACGCCGATGGCCGAGGGCATCGAGCGCGTGATGGACGCCCAGTGGCACAAGGTGTGGGGCAACATCCGCGAGTTCACCGTGCACGACACGCAGGCCCGCGGCGCGATCATCGGCGATCAGGCGTGGGTGGCGACCACGTGGGACTCGCTGGGCGTCAAACCGGACGGCTCCACGTTCCGGCGCCCCGGCCGCTGCACGGTCGCGCTCGTGCGGCGCGACGGTCGCTGGCTGGCCACCCACACCCACTTCTCGCTCTTTCCTCAACCCTAATTCGGGAGACCTTCATGCATATCGGCGTTTGCATCTTCGCCACCGAATACGCGATCCGCATCGACGAGCTGGCGCGCGAGGCCGAGAACCGTGGCTTCGAGTCGCTGTGGGTGCCCGAGCACACGCACATCCCGACCAGCCGGCGTAGCCCGTTCGCGGGCGGCGCGACGCTGCCCGAGGAGTACAAGCACACGCTCGATCCGTTCGTCTCGCTGATGGCCGCTGCGGCGGTGACCAAGAAGCTGCGCGTGGGCACCGGCATCTGCCTCATCATCGAGCGCGACACGATCACCACCGCCAAGTCCGTGGCCAGCGTCGATCTGCTGTCGAACGGCCGCTTCGATCTCGGCATCGGCGCCGGCTGGAACGCCGAAGAGATGGAGCATCACGGAACAATCTTCAAGTCCCGCTACCAGCGCATGCGCGAGCAGGTGCTGGCCATGAAAGAGCTGTGGACGAAAGACGTGGCCGAGTACAGCGGGGAGTTCGTGCGCTTCGAGCCGTCATGGGCCTGGCCCAAGCCCTCGCAGAAGCCGCACCCGCCGGTTCACCTCGGCGGTGAGAGCAAGTACACGCTGCAACGCGTGGTGGACTTCTGCGACGGCTGGTTCCCGCGCGGCCGCAACGCCGAGCGCGTGCTCACCGGCCTGGCCGAGCTCAAGGAGATCGCGGCCAAGGCCGGGCGCGACATGAAGACCATCACGACGTCGGTCTTCGGCGCCGCGCCCGACGCGGCACAGCTGGACAAGTGGGCGGCGGCCGGTATCTACCGGACGATCCTCCGCCTGCCCTCCGAGGGCCGTGACAAGATCCTGCCGATGCTCGATCAGTGGGCGAAGCTGATCAAGAAGTAGTCCGCGCGGCGCCGGCGTGGGCCAGCGCGTTCCTGCGCGAGGCCCGCGTCGGCCGCCTGGCGACCGCCGACGCCGCCGGTCGCCCCCTGGTCGTGCCCGTCTGCTACGCCTTCGACGGCGTGCGTTGCTACTCAGCCGTCGACGCCAAGCCCAAGCGCACGCGGAACCTCCGCCGCCTGAGCAACATCGCCGAGAACCCAGCCGTCTCCCTGGTGGTCGATCGCTGGGACGAGGACTGGAGCCAGCTCTGCTGGGTGATCGTGGAGGGCCGCGCCGACGTGCTGACGAGCGGCGCGGAGTTCTCGCGCGCCATCGACCTGCTGGTCGCCAAGTATCCGCAGTACCAAGCGCTGCCGCTGGATCGCGCCGGGGGCGCGGTGGTGGCGATCACGCTCGAGCGCCTCCTCGCCTGGCGCTCGGCCTGAAGCCCGCCGCCCCGAGTTGCCGTGACGCCGGCACGCCCGTCGTTGCTCCGGTCCCTCGGTCGTGCCCTCCGCGGGCGGTGTCCGAACTGTGGCGGCGGCGCGATCCTCGCGTCATGGTTCAGAGTCAACGCGCGGTGCGCGGTGTGTGGTCTGCGCTTCGAGCGCGGTGACGAGGAAGAGCAGGACTACTGGCTCGGCGCCTACACGCTGAACTTCCTGGTGACCGAGACGATCTTCGGCGTGGCGCTGCTCCTGGCGCTGCTGTTCACCTGGCCCGATCCCCCGTGGCGGCTGCTGCTCTTCGGCGGCGGAAGCCTCATGGTCCTGGCGCCCATCGCCTTCTACCCGGTCTCGAAGGCCCTCTGGCTGACGATCGATCTGGTCGTGCGCCCGCCGGCGCCGGACGACTTCCGGCCGTGACGCCGGTCGTCCGGCCTGCGACGCCGGCCGACGCCGGCGGCATCGCAACGGTCCAGGTGCGCGCATGGCGGGCGGCCTACCAGCGCATCCTGTCCGACGCGTTCCTTCGCTCGCTCTCGATCCCCGCCCGCACGACCCGCTGGGACACGGTGCTGCGCGAGGCCGTCTCGCAGACCTACGTCGCCGAGCTTTCGTCCGAGGTGATCGGCTGGATCACGGTGGGCGGCAGCCGCGAGACCGACGCGCCGGCCACCGTCGGCGAGCTGTGGGCCATCTACGTCGCTCCCGAGCACTGGAATCGGGGGGCGGGCCGGGCACTCTGGACTCGCGGACGCGCGCACCTCGAGGCGGCGGGCTTCCTGGACGTCATTGTGTGGGTGCTCGCGGACAATCGACGCGCGCTGCGCTTCTATCGGGTGGCGGGCTTTGCGCACGACCCGGGCGGAGAACGGATGCTCGAGATCGGAAGTGAGCGCGTCCGGGAGATCCGGCTCCGGCTCTCCCTACGTTAGCGGCTCTCCTCCTGCAGCAGCGCGAGCGCGCGCAGGACCGGCTCGTCGTTGAACTGGAACAGACACGCCGGGCCGTCGCCTTGATTGGCG
>Ga0111538_10002028_pt1 | contig 28504 bp, 25 predicted proteins | sample SoiMethybrSBSTD1_FD_79669 | JGI IMG/M metagenome (GOLD analysis project Ga0111538, IMG submission 79669) | Bulk soil microbial communities from a Populus tree surrounding site in Tennessee, USA - Soil MetaG P. TD hybrid SBSTD1 (version 2)... | ecosystem: Environmental > Terrestrial > Soil >... | reverse complement strand
GGCGAGCGGATCGGCGTCGGCCCCTTCGACTTCACGCCGCCGAACCGCGACCTGGAGCCGTCGTGACGAGCCCCGCCGCCGGCTCCGCGCGCGACTGGGACGAGGACGGGCTCGACACCGACGAGATGGTGATCAACATGGGCCCGCAGCACCCCGCCACGCACGGCGTGCTCCGGCTCGAGCTGCGCACCGACGGCGAGGTCGTGCGCGGGGCCCGGCCGCACATCGGCTACCTCCACCGCTGCTTCGAGAAGCACGCCGAGAACGTCGACTACCCCGGCGTGATGCCGTACGCCGACCGCATGGACTACGTGGCGTCGATGGGCAATACACTCGGCTTCGCGCTCACGGTCGAGCAGCTGATGGGGATCGACCCGAGCCCGTACGTGCAGACGATCCGGGTGCTGATGGCCGAGCTGCAGCGGATCGCGTCGCACGCGGTCGCCGTCGGGACCTACACGATGGACATCGGCGCCTTCACGCCGTTCCTGCACCTGCTGCGCGACCGCGAGAAGATCCTCGACCTGTTCGAGTGGACCTGCGGCGCGCGCCTGCTCTACAACTACAACTGGGTGGGCGGCGTGAGCCACGACCTGCCCGACGGCTTCATCCGCGCCGCGCGCGACTTCCTGCGCGAGTTCGACTCGGTCACCTTCCCCGAGCTGCTCGACCTCATCATCCACAACAAGATCTTCGTGAAGCGGCTCGCGAACGTCGGCGTCTGCGCGCCCGAGCTCGCGATCTCGTACGACCTCACCGGCCCCAACCTGCGCGGCAGCGGCGTCCCGCGCGACCTGCGCAAGGACGCGCCGTACAGCAGCTACCAGCAGTACGACTTCGACGTCGCCGTGGGCGTCGGCCAGTACGGCCCGGTGGGCTCCTGCTTCGACCGCAACTGGGTGCGCGTCGTCGAGATGCGCGAGAGCTCGAAGATCGTGCACCAGGCGCTCGACCGGCTCGAGGCGATGGAGAAGGCCGACGTCCACGAGACGGTGCCGAAGCGGGTCAAGCCCCCGAAGGGCGAGGTCTACGGCCGCAGCGAGGCGCCGCGGGGCCAGCTCGGCTTCTACCTGGTCTCGGACGGCGGCATCATGCCCTATCGCCTGAAGGTGAAGAGCCCGTGCTTCACGGCGATGAGCGCCTTCCACCACCTCGCCAAGGGCATGATGATCGCGGACGTGATCGCGCTCATCGGCAGCCTCGACATCGTGCTCGGCGAGATCGACCGCTGAGGCGCTGATGGAAGCGACATACGCCCTCCTCGTCCGCTGGTTCCCGCAGATCGCGGGCTGGCCCGCGTGGGCGGTGGTGCTCGTCTCGGCGGGGCTGCCGGCGCTCGTGCTGTTCCACTTCATGGCGCTCATGCCGCTCGTATACGTCTATGCCGAGCGCAAGGTCTCCGCGTTCATGCAGGACCGCCTCGGGCCGATGCGCGTGGGCCCTTACGGCGTGCTGCAGACGGTTGCCGACGCGATCAAGCTGCTGTTCAAGGAGGCCGTGTTCCCGCGCGGCGTCGACCGCAAGCTGTTCGTGGTCGCACCGCTGCTCGTGAACGTGGGGGCCTTCCTGCCTTTCGTGGTGATCCCGTGGGGCGCCCGGCTCCAGCCGGCCGACCTCAACGTCGGCATCTTCTACGTGGCCGCGATCTCGGCGATCTCCACGGTCGGGCTGATCATGGCCGGCTGGGCCTCGAACAACAAGTACGCGCTCTTCGGCGCGATGCGCTCGGCGGCGCAGATCGTCTCGTACGAGATCCCGACGCTGCTCATCATCCTGGTGCCCGTGATGATCGTCGGCAGCCTGTCGCTGCAGGACCTCGTGCTCGCCCAGCAGGGCGGCCTGTCGCGCTGGTTCCTGTTCCGCTACTTCCCGCTGATGCCGGTGGCGTTCGTCGTCTTCTTCGTCGCGGCGCTCGCCGAGACGAACCGCGCGCCCTTCGACATCCCGGAGGCCGAGAGCGAGCTCGTCGCCGGCTTCCACACCGAGTACAGCGGCTTCTTCTTCTCGCTTTTCTTCCTGGCGGAGTACACCGAGATGTTCGTGGTGTCCGCCGTCGCGAGCGTGCTGTTCCTGGGCGGTTACCTGGCGCCGCACCCGTGGCTGCAGCAGGTCGGACCGCTGCCGCTCGGCTGGTTCTGGCTCTGGTTCAAGGCCTGGGGGCTCGTGTTCGTGATGATGTGGCTGCGCTGGACGCTGCCGCGCGCGCGCGTCGACCAGCTGATGTACATCGCCTGGAAGGTGCTGCTGCCGATCGCGCTCGGCCTGGTGGTGATCGTGGGCGGGCTCGTGCTCAAGCCGCGGACGGCGCACGGCTTCCCGTGGGACCGCTTCGTGGGCTGGCCGATCACGCTGCTGGTCGTCGGCTTCCTGTTCACCGCTATGGTGCGGGCGCTCGTCTGGAACCGCTCGCGCGGCCGCGAGCTCGGCGACTCCGGCTCGCCGTCTCCCGTCCAGGTGTGGCGATGAGGGAGTGGCTGCAGAACGTCTGGGAGGCCGTCTACACGGTGCTCGTGGGGATGACGATCACCTGGCGCCACCTGTTCACGAAGTCGGTGACGCTGCAGTATCCGAGCGAGAAGTGGCCGCTGCCGCCGCGCACCCGCATGCGGCTCTTCATGAAGTACGAGGACTGCATCGGCTGCGGGCAGTGCGTCCGCGCGTGCCCGGTCGCCTGCATCTCGATGAAGACCGAGAAGCGGCCGGCCGACGCCAAGCCGATCTGGGCCGCGACCGGGCATCCCATCAAGCTCGACGTGACCGCCTTCGACATCGACATGTCGCTGTGCTGCTACTGCAACCTCTGCACGTATCCGTGCCCGACCTTCTGCATCTACATGACCCCCGACTACGAGTTCGCGACCCGCAACCTGACCGAGCACCTCTACCGCTTCGCGAAGAAGGACGCCGTCTTCCTGACCGAGGACCCGAAGAAGAAGGCCGGCGAGGAGCCCAAGCCGGGCGCGAGCCCGGCCGGAGCGGCAGGCGCGTGAGCGGCGAGGCGCTCGTGTTCTGGATCTTCGCGGGGCTGACGCTCGGCTCCGCGTTCGTCGTGGTGCTGTCGCGCACGCTGATCTACAGCGCCTTCGCGCTGCTCGTCACCTTCTTCGGCGTCGCCGGCCTCTACGTCCTGCTGGGGGCCGACTTCCTGGCCGCGACGCAGATCCTCGTCTACGTCGGCGGCATCCTCGTGCTGCTGCTGTTCGGCGTGATGCTCACCCACCGCATCTACGACCTCGACCTGCGCTCCGAGACGACCCAGCTCGGCTCCGGGCTGATCGTCGCGGCCGGGCTGTTCGTGGTCTTGAGCGCGGTCGCGCTCAAGACCGAGTGGCCGAACCTGGCGCGGCTGCCGGCGCCGACCACGGCCCCGATCGGTCGCCTGTTCCTGCGCGAGTACCTGCTGCCCTTCGAGGCCGCCTCGGTGCTGCTGCTGGTCGCGCTGATGGGCGCGGCCATGATCGTCCGCCGGCGGAGGGCCGCGTGATCGGCCTGCAGCACTACCTCGTGCTGTCGGCAGGCCTCTTCGCGCTCGGCGTGCTCGGCCTGCTCACGCGCCGCAACGCCGTGAACGTGCTGATGAGCATCGAGCTCATCCTCAACTCGGCCAACATCAACCTGGTCGCCTTCTCGCGTTACGCCTCCGGCAACCTGGGCGGGCAGGTGTTCGCCGTGTTCGTGATCGTCGTCGCGGCGGCGGAGGTCGCCGTCGCGCTCGCGATCGTGCTCACGCTCTACCGCCTGCGCCGCACGCCCAACCTCGACGACGCGTCGATCCTGAAGGGCTGACGGGCATGTCCGAGCTCACGCGCAGCCTGAACGCCTTCCGGCCCGAGCTGGCGCTGCTCGTCGGGCTGCTGCTGGTGGTACTCGCGGACACGTTCGCCGGCCGCGGCCGGCAGCTGGCGACGCGGCTGATCACCGTGCTGTCGCTCACAGCCGCGTTCGGCTTCGCGATCGAGCTACAGGCGGCAGGCACGCGCGCGCCGCTCTTCAGCGGCATGCTCGTGATCGACCCGCTCGGGGCGGCGCTCAAGCTGATCCTGGTGGCGGCCGGCCTCGTGACCGTGCTCGCCTTCAGCTTCCGCAACTCGCGCGAGCTCGCGGGCCTCGGCCACGGCGAGCTCCACACGCTCGTGCTGGCGCTCGTCTTCTCCTGTCTGCTGCTCGCCGCCGCGAGCGACGTCGTGATGCTCTACCTCGCGCTCGAGATGGTGTCGATCACCTCCTACGTGATGGTGGGCTACCTGAAGGGCGACCGGCTCTCGAACGAGGCGTCGCTCAAGTACATCCTGTTCGGCGCGGCCTCGACCGGGTCGATGCTCTACGGCCTCTCGCTGCTCTACGGCCTCGCGGGCACCACGTCGCTGCGCGGGATCCAGGAGTACCTGGCGGGCGGCATCCCGGACGCCAACCGCTTCGCCGTCTACGCGGTGACGCTGCTGGTGCTCGCCGGCTTCGGCTTCAAGATCGCGGCGGTGCCGTTCCACTTCTGGTGCCCGGACGTCTACCAGGGCGCGCCGACGCCGGTGACGGCGCTCTTGTCGGTGCTGCCGAAGGCGGCCGGGCTCGCGATCGCGCTCCGCTTCTTCTACGGAGCGTTCTCGATCCCGGAGCGCGGCCCGTGGGACCTGGTGGGCTCGATCGACTGGAGCGCGCTCGTGATGCTCGTCTCCGTGCTCACGATGACGCTCGGCAACGTGGCGGCGCTCACGCAGACGAACATGAAGCGCCTGCTCGCCTACTCGTCGATCGCGCACGCCGGCTTCCTGCTGATGGGCATCGTGGCGCTGTCCGAGAACGGCGCGCGCGGGCTGATCGTGTACCTGGCCGCCTACCTGGTGATGAACCTCGGCGCCTTCCTGGTCGTGACGCTCGTGCACCTGCACGACGGCAGCTTCGACCTGCGCGACTACCCCGGCCTCTACCGGCGCGCGCCGCTCCTGACGCTCGCGATGGCGTTCTTCCTGCTCTCGCTCGTCGGCGTCCCGCCGTTCGTCGGCTTCCTGGCGAAGCTCTACGTCTTCTCCGCGGTGATCGAGCAGGGCCAGGGCGTCTACGCCACGATCGCGGCCGTCAACGCCGCCGTGGCGGCCTACTACTACTTCAAGATCCTGAGGGTCATGATCATCGACCCGGGCAACGAGGCGAAGCCGGCGCTCGAGCTGGAGCTCGTCGATCAGCTCCGCCTCGCCGCGCTCGCGCTCGCCAACCTCGCGCCGCTTTTCTTCTGGGACTGGATCGAGGGCTGGGCGCGCGGCGCGCTCGTGCTCTACGCGGGACGCTAGAGCCGTCCTTCTCGCCGCCGCGCGCCCGCCGATTCACTCGATGCCGCAGAGGGCCTGCCGCGCGAAGTAGTCGGAATGCCCCGCGCCGAAGCGCCAGGCGAGGGACTGCGGCGGATCGGAGAGCAGCAGCTGCTCGGCGATCTCGGTCGTCTGGTCGCGCTGGTCGGTCAGCGTTCCGCGCTGGGCCTGGAGGATGACGGCGTCGACGGGGCTGCCTGTCGGGACGAAGGTCGGCGGCGACGTCGGCGGCAGGACCGGCCGCATCGGCGTCACGCGGAGCGTGCCGCCGAAGGCGTACGTCCTGTCGTAGCGGCCCGAGGGATTGGTGTGGACGCTCAAGGTGAAGTCGAGCGGGCCCGCGAGCTGCACGAAGTCGAAGGGACCGGTCGCGCAAAAGGGCTTCGGGACGACGATCGAGTAGGTCACCCGCGTCGTCGTCGTCGACTGCGTCTGTCGCGGTTGGAAGGCGATCGAGCTCTGCAGCACCCTCGCCTGACCGCTGGTCGGGATCGGGACGTCGCCGGTCGGCGGGGCCTGGAGTCCCAGGACGGCCAGCAGCTGACCGGCTCCTCCTTGCAGGAGCCCGTCGTAGAGGAGGCGGGGCAGCGTCCCGAAAGTCCCGGCGGGAATCAGGCCGAGACCGCTCGGCGGCGCCGTGAGCGCGCCGGTTCGGCCCATGTCGAAGACCACGAGCTCGCGCGCTAGGTCCCAGCTCAGCACCCGGTGCTCGGCCGTTCCCGAGACGAGGATCTCGAAGTGCGCGCCGCCCACGGTGTGAGCGCCCTGGCGGAAGAGCCGGATATGGAAGCGGAACGGGCCGCCGAGCGGCGCTCCCGGCGGCACGCAGGCGAGCTGGACCGCTCCCCCGACCCACCCGTCGAGGTCGGCGTACGCCGCGTGCTCCGAGCCCATGGCGTCGGTCCAGGTGCAGCTCGTCCCGGGCAGACCCGCGAAGGGCGGCCGGCTGCCGTCGAGCTTCATCAGCTCCTGGCGGATCGCGCGCGGGTCGGCATTCGGGAAGACCAGGTTGATGGGATCGGACGGGGTCGCGAGATCCGGAGTGGTGTACGGCCAGAGCGCGAGCGACGTGCCGCCCGCCTGGATCTCCTTCAGTCCCGCGGGAGGGTCGGCGCTCTGCGACGCAGGGCTGAACGCAGCGGCCAGGCTGATCGAGCAGGCCACGGCCAGAGTACGGACGCTCTTCCACATTCGAGGCTCCTCTCTCATGAATCCAAGCAGCAAAACCCCGCTGCCGTTACAGCCACCGTGCGCTTCCCTTACTAGACGGACGCTCTCGCCGCTCGTCCCGTCCGGGGCCATAGAATCGCTGCGCCCGGAGGTCGCGATGCCCGAGATCGACACCACCACCCTGCTGGCGGACGCCGCGTCGCGAGCGGCGCGCTACCTCGCCCTGATCCGGGAGCGCCGGGTGGGGCCCGGCCCCGATGCGCTGGCCGGCCTCGCGCGGCTCGCTCCTCCGCTGCCCGAGCGCGGGCTCGACGCCGCCCAACTGCTCGCGCTCCTCGACGAGGCGGGCTCGCCCGCCACGCTCGGCACCGCCGGCCCCCGCTTCTTCGGCTTCGTGATCGGCGGGGCGCTGCCCGCTACCGTGGCCGCCAGCGTGCTGGCCGCGGCCTGGGACCAGAACGCCGGGCTGCGGGTCACTTCGCCGGTGAGCGCCGCGCTGGAAGAGGCCGCGATCACCTGGCTGCTCGACGTGCTGGGCCTTCCCGACGGCACCAGCGTCGGCTTCGTCACCTGCGCCACGACCGCGAACCTGAGCGGCCTCGCCGCCGCGCGCCACGCGCTGCTCGCGCGCCAGGGCTGGGACGTCGGGGAGCAGGGCCTCTTCGGCGCGCCGCCGCTGCGCGTGGTGGTGGGCGAGGAGGTGCACGTCAGCCTGCTGAAGGCGCTGTCGCTGCTCGGCCTCGGGCGCGAGCGCGTCGAGCGGGTCCCGGTGGACGGCCAGGGCCGGATGCGCGCCGACGCGCTGCCCGCGCTCGACGAGCGCACGATCCTCTGCCTGCAGGCGGGAAACGTGAACACCGGCGGCTTCGATCCCGCGGCGGCCATCGTCCCGCGCGCCAGGGCGGCGGGCGCCTGGGTCCACGTCGACGCCGCCTTCGGCCTCTGGGCGCGCGCCGCTCCTTCGCTCGCGCCGCTCGCCGCCGGGCTCGACCTTGCGGACTCGTGGGCGACCGACGCCCACAAGTGGCTGAACGTCCCGTACGACAGCGGACTCGTGTTCTGCCGCGACGCCGCGTCGCATCGCGCCGCGCTGCGCTCGCGCTCCGCCGCGTACCTCACGGAGACCGAGGCGCGCGAACCCGACCAGCTCGTCCCCGACTTCTCGCGTCGCGCGCGCGGCGTCGAGGTGTGGGCGGCGCTGCTCTCGCTCGGCCGCGGCGGCCTGCGCGAGCTGCTCGAGCGCAGCTGCGCCCACGCGCGCCGCTTCGCGGAGGCGCTGCGAGCCGACGGCCACGCGGTGCTGAACGACGTGGTGCTAAACCAGGTGCTCGTGTCCTTCGGCGCTCCCGAGCGCACGCGCCGCGTGATCGAGGAGATCCAGAAGGGCGGCGTGCTCTGGTGCGGCGGGACGGTGTGGCAGGGCCACACCGCGATGCGCATCAGCGTGAGCAGCTGGGCCACGACCGCGGCCGACGTCGAGCGCAGCCTGGAAGGCATCCGCGCGGCCGTCGCGCGCGTGGGCTAGGACGCGAGGAGTAGAATCCCCGGATTCCGGGAAGGCAGGCTTTGCGCAACCTGGCGGCGTGGCTCCCATTCGTGCTCCTCGCGGCGGCGGCGGCAGCAGCGGCGCGACAGCAGCAGCCCGGCGGCGCTCCGGCGCATCCGAGCGTCTTCCTGAACCACTTCTTCGTCGTCGTCGACGCCGCCAGCTACGAGGCCGCGCGCCGCTCGGCGTTCGTGACGCGCGAGCTCGCGCCGTTCGAGGCGCGCACGACCGTGCGCAACGACATGAGCTACACCGGGATCTACTGGTACGGCCGCCGCACGTACTTCGAGCTGTTCGAGCCGGGCTCCCAGGGAGCGCAGGGCGCGAGCGGGCTCGCGCTCGGAGTGGAGGAGCCGGGAGCGAGCGCGGTAGTGCGCCGGCGCTGGCAGGAGGCGCTCGGCGCGGCGGGCGGCGGTCCCGTCACGCGCAAGACCGAGACCGACGAGCCGCCCTGGTTCGAGATGACCTTCAGCCGCGAGATCCCGGGGCTGCGCGTCTTCCTGATGGAGTACCACCCGGAGTTCCTGGTGCGCTGGTACGCAGAGCTCACGAAGGCGCGCTCGATCACCCGCGCCGACGTGCTCGACCGCTACGTCGCCAAGATCGGCCAGACCGACAGGCGGGAGACGGCGCTGCTCCAGGACGTGGTCGCCGTCGAGATCGCTCTCGCGCCGGCGGACCGCGAGACGCTCGTGAAGCAGCTGCGCGCCGTGTCGTGGCTCGCCCAGGACGCGGGGGACGCGGTGGTCTGCAGCGGGCCGGAAGGGGTCAGCCTGCGCCTCGTGCAGCCGGAGAACGGGCGGACGGGCATCGTGGCGGTGGACTTCTCGCTCCAGCACGCCGCGACGAAGGCCACGCACCGCCTCGGCAAGGCCGAGCTGCGGCTCGACGGCCGCTCCGCGCGCCTCGTCGTTGGCGCGCACTAGACCGAGCGCCGGTCGAGGCCGGGATCGCTCAGGACGGCTGGCCCGGAGTCTTGGCCGCTCGGATCAGGAGCGCGATCCCGATCCACAGCGCGAAGATCCCGAGCGGCCACGCCAGCGCCCTCGGCCAGACGGCCGCGATCGGCGCCAGCGACACGAGCACGAGGCCGGCAGGGACCATGAGCCGCCGCTGGATCGGGCTGTGCACCCGACGCGGCGACAGCACCGCGCCGAGCGCGTTGCCGAGCCGGAGCGCGCCGGCCGCCGCGCGCCCCGCGCTTCCGCCGGCGCCGCGCGTGCGCGGCCTGCGCACCTCGCCGGCCTCCCTCACCCAGCGGCGCTTGCTCAGCACGATCTCGGTCGAGCCCTTCAGGTCCTCGACGTACTGCTCCTCCATCCGCCGGGCGAAGGCCTCGTCCTCGACGACGACGTCGAGCTCGCGGTTGCCGATCCAGCTCGCGACGTTGAGGTTGGTCGAGCCCACACGCGCCCAGCGCGAGTCGGCCACCGCCGTCTTCGCGTGCATCATCGGCCCGTTCCACTCGAAGACCCGCACGCCGGCCTGGAGCAGCTGCGGGTACCCGGAGCGCGAGATCGCCTGCACGATGCGGATGTCGCTGCCGCGGCCCGGCACCAGCAGGCGCACGTCCACTCCGTCCTGCGCCGCGGCGCGCAGCGCCTGCACGTAGGTGCTCGTGCCGGCGTAGTAGGCGTCGCTCAGCCACAGGGTGCGGCGCGCGAGCGCCGCCACCAGCTGGTCGAGGCGAAAGAGCCCGGTGGTCCCGGGCGTCCCCGCCACCACGCGCAGCGAGACGTCCCCCGCGCGCGGCGGATCGCACCCCTGCTCCTCGGCCGGCAGCGGCTCGCCGCAGGCCGCCCAGCTGTCCGCGAAGGAGCGCGCCACGTCCGCCACGGCAGGGCCGCGCACGGCGACCCCCGTGTCGCGCCACGGCGCCACGCTCCGGCGCGCGTCGCCTTCCCAGCGCTGGCCGACGCAGAGGCCGGTGACGAAGGCGATCTCGCCGTCGACCACCAGGCACTTGCGGTGGTCGCGGCTCAGCCAGCCGAAGGGCTCGTCGAGCCGCGGCGGGTTGTAGCAGCGCACCTCCACGCCCCCGGCTCGCAGCTGCTTCCAGAAGCGACCCCGTGTGTTGCCGAGCGCGCCCATCCAGTCGTAGGAGACTCGCACCGGCACGCCCGCCTGCGCCCGCTCGACGAGCGCCTTCGCGAAGCGCTCGCCGACGGCGTCGCCGTGAAGGATGTAGGTCTCGAAGTGCACGTAGCGCTTCGCGGCGGCGATCGCCTCGAGCCAGGCGGGATAGTTCTCCGCCGCGTCGAGCAGCAGGCTCACGTCGTTGCCCGGCACGAGCGGCGCGCCCGCGGCGCGCGAGAACGCCTGGTCGGCGAGCAGCCGGAGGTCGGAAGCCCGGGCCTCGGCCGTCCGGGTCAGCTTCGCTTCAAGAGCTTGGGCCACAGCGGGGAGGGAGCGAGTCCTGGTAGCCGAACTCCGGGCTCAGCGGGAAGTCGACGTTCGAGCCCTTCTCGAAGCAGCCGGAGTCCTTGATGCGGCCGCCCGCGTCGATCGCCCAGTAGAACGCGTTCGCCGCGGTGAGCCGGAAGTAGACGAAGTGGTACGTCGAGAACGTCTTCGGAAAACGCGGGTCCGTTCCGCGCACGTCGTAGACCGGGCCGCCGCCCCCGCCCGTCACGAAGTAGCGGACGCCGGGCTTGTCGCCCGTCACGGGCTGGCCCTTCGGGTCGAGCGCGTGGCTGCGCGCGTAGATGTGGTTGTGTGCCGTGAGCATCAGGTCCGGGCCCGGCAGGTCCTCGAGCGTCTTCTGGAGCTGAGCCGAAAGGCCCGTCTCGTCGCCGTGGCCGCCGATGCACTTGCCGAGCACCTGGCAGGCGCAGGAGCGGGGCGTAAACGGCGGGTGGTGCATCGCCACGATCTTCCAGACGCCGCCCTTGGCGTCGGGCGCCGGCACCCACTGCGACATCGCGTTGCGCAGCCACAGCAGCTGCAGCTGGTCCTCTCGCTTCTGGTCCGCGCTCGTGGCGAGCACGCTCCCCCCGACCTCCAGCGTGTTCGAGTCCAGCACCATCACGTCGACCAGCGGCCGTACCTCGGGCGCCGCGGGGTCGGCCTTCTGGCCGGCGGGAGTGAGCTTCGGGAGCGGCCACAGGATGCTGTAGTAGCGCTGCCGCTGGTGCGCCGGCGGGTCGCCGCGCTCCACGGTTCCGAACCCGAACTGGGCGTGCGAGAGCGCCTCCTTGGCGTAGCACGCGGTCTTCGCGCCGGGCGTGAGCGGCTCGTACGCCGTGGCGTCGCCGGGAAGGCAGCTCCCGCGCTGCGTGCGGATCGCCTCTGCCGCGAGCTCCCCGGCGCTCTCGGCCGCGGTGTCGGCCTGCGCTTTCTGTGCGGCGGCATCCTCCGCGAGGCCCTGGCGCATGTAGCGCGCCTTGCGGTCGGCGACGAGCGAGGTCCGCAGGTCCTGCAGGCAGGACTCCCAGCGCTCGTACTCCTCGACCGCCCGACAGCCCTTGAGGTCGTGGTTCCCGAGCGCGACGTGCACCTTGCAGTCGCGGATCAGCGGGTCGTAGACGTCGTCGAAGCGTTCCTTGTAGAGGTTCGAGCTGCCGCGCCAGTAGATGTTGTCGCCGAGGAAGAAGATGAGGTCGGGAGCCGGCGTCAGTGTGGCGAGGCGCTGGGCGATCGCGTCCTGGCCGTGGGTGCCCCACTCCGAGAAACCCTCGCCGTAGCCGGAGTCGCCGAGGAAGACGAGCCGCACCTCCCCGTCCTGGGCGCGCTCGGGCGGACAGCCGCGCCCGACCTGCTTGGACGCGTCGACGTCCGGCCTAGCCCCGTGCGCCGCACAGCCGGCGAGGGCCGGCAGCAGGGCGAGGAGCGCGCGGCGACGCCATGCAGTCGTGAGCATTCGGCTCAAAACCTCCATACCAGGCCGAAGGAAAGGTCGGGGCCCTCGAAGGCGTCGCGGACGTCCACGTCGAAGCGGAGGGCGTTGCCGAAGTGCTCCGCCATGAGCGAGGCGCCGAGCGATGCGACCGTGCGCCAGCTCTCCTGGGGGAACGTCCGGCGCAAGACCGGGTCCGGGCCCAGGTAGCGCAGCGTACCCGGCGAGCGGTAGTGGAGCCCGCCGCGCAGCCGCACGACGCCGCAGCCGCACCAGAGCGGAGCGACGAACTCGCCGCCGATCCGCGGCTCGACGGTGCTCGGCAGCGAGTAGTCGAGCGCGGCCTCCCCGATGTTGCGCTCGAGGCTCGCCAGCACCTCGCTGTAGAGGATGATGTCGCCCTGCGCGACGATGCTCCAGCGGTCCGACGCGCGCCAGGCGAGGCCCGTGCTGACGAGCGTCGGGCGCCGGAACGCGATCGTCCGGGCGCCTTCGGCCTCGTCGGCCATCTCGGCGGCCCAGTCGAACCCGGGCTGCCAGGAGACGCCCAGCCGCAGCGACGGCAGAGCGCGCGCGTTCGCCCCCAGCAGCACCAGCAGCAGGCCGGCGCCCGCGCGCACGTGGGTGTCGTCCGAGGTGACGCTTGCGGCAATCTGCTCCGTTCCCGCTTCGCCCGGCACGCGGCGCTGGCCGTCGAGGCTGAGCCGGGTCGTGGCGACCGACCCGCCCAGCTTCAGCCGCTGCGTCAGCGAGAAGCCGAGCGCGAGCCCCGCCTCTCCTACGGACGAGTCGAGCGAGCCCACGCGCCCGGGCGCCACGTCCTCGAGCTCGACGTGGCCGTTCTCGGCGCGGCTCACGAAGCCCGCGAGCCGCAGCTGCCCCTTCCCCACGGCGACCGCGGCCCAGGGCTCGCCCGAAGAGACTCCGATCTCCGTGATGGGGATCAGCGTCAGACCGGCGGGATTCACCACCGCCGCCTTCGCGTCGTCGGCCATGCCCACGAAGGCGCCGCCCATGCCCGCGGGCCGCGAGCCGACGGAGGGCGGCGCCCATCGCCAGCCCGCGAACAGCGGATCGTTGGTCTGGGCCGCGAGCGGCGACGCGCAGGCGGCCAGGAAGAGCGCCGCGCGCGCCGCATTGCGAACAAAGCCCCTCGCGCGCGCGTCGAGCACGTGGCAGCTTAACCCGAAACTCGCGAGCGGGCCGGGCGCGTCAGAACGTGAAGCCTCCCTGGACGTAGAAGCGCACGTGGCCTTCGCTCGCCGCGATCGCGACGCTCGCGAGACGCATGGGAGTGCCTAGCGCGATCCAGAGACCGCCGCCGAACGCGGTGTGCCAGCGGTCCGAGGACTCGCCGTCCAGGAACACGCGGCCGACGTCGGCGAGGCCGAAGACGCCGAGGCGGGGGATGAGCGCGCGGTCACGCTTCACCAGCAGCAGCCGCAGCTCGGCGTTGCCGAAGACCGAGGCGTCGCCCCAGTAGCGCTGGCGCGGCAAGCCGCGGAAGTTCTCGCCGCCGCCGAGCGTCGCGCCCTCCTGGAAGGGATACGCGCCGAACAGCTTCTGGCCTCCGGCGCGCAGCGCGAGCTGAGGCTCGAGCGGCAGCGGCGCCGTGACGTAGGCGGTCCCTTCCGCGCGGACGCTGCCGAAGGTGTCGGTCACGCTCCAGACCGCCGGGTAGACATCGCCTTCCACGGAGAGCATCGCGCCTGTCAGGCGCCCGTCGCGGAGCGCTCGGCGGTCCAGCAGCACGCTGACACGCCCTCCCACCTCTCCGAAGTGATCGACGCCGTACGGCTGCTGAAGGCCGAGCAGCGTTTCGCCCGTGTCGTGCGTGTCCGCGTACCGGAGCACCGGGCCGACCGACACGTCGATCGGCGCGAGGTCGAGGCGGTAGGAGGGCGCGAGCTCGTACTCCGTGTGCTTCACGTCGAAGAACTCCTGCGGCGCGTCGTCGGTCGTCTCGTTTCCGAAGCCGTAGTAGTGGATGAGCTTGAGCGCCGAGACGCGGGCGAGCGCGTGGAACCGCGAGCGGCTGTCCGTGCGCAGCGAGTCAAACTCGTACTCCACGCCTCCCGTGCCGAGCATCGTCGAGTAGCCGGCGCGCAGCGTGTGCTGGGCCGCGTAGGGATGCCTGCGGAAGCCGAAGCTCGTGTGCTGCCAGGCGCCGCCCAGCACGAGACCGTAGTCCTCGCTGGCCAGGACCCACGGCAGGATGCGCGACTGGCTCCCCCAGTCGCGGGCGGGGTCGCCCTGGTCGGTAACCGGCTGCGCGTAGGGACGGTGGTTCGTCAGCGTGCCCGGGCCCTTGGTCACGCGCGAGTCGCCGTCCGTGTCGTAGAAGTGAGTGTGGCCGGCGGCGTCGTCGAGCACGTCCGTTCCGTCGCCGCCGACGATCCGCACGGTCACGCGCGCCTCGCCGAGGCCCTCCGAGCGCGCTCGGTCGTCGCCGCCCTTCAGGAAGACGCGGATCTCGTCGGTCTCGCCCGCCAGGAAGCGTCTTCGGAAATAGAGACCCGAGCCTTCCGTGAGCGCGATCTCGACCGAGCCGTCCGCCTGCCGGGTGATCTGGGCCGAGTCCGGCTCGTCGGTGCCGTGCACCTCGACCTGGCGCGCCAGCATCTCGTAGAGTCCGCGCGCCGCCTCGGGAAGCTGATCACGCCGCGACTTGAGGCGTGCGGCGAGGATCTCCCCGTCGAGGCGGGCGTGCGCTGGGGGCAGGCGGTGGACCGCGGCGTCGATCACCGCGTCCGTGAGGCTCGCCTGCAGCGATGCCACCACCGATTGCCAGGCCGCCCATTCGAGGTCGGAGAGGTAGCGGCGGTCGACGCGGCGTGCCTGCCACTCGAGCGCCAGGGTGCCCGGATAGCGGTCCTCGAAGTCGGTGAGGTGCGGGTAGTCCTGGCGCACGAACTTCAGGAAGAACCCGTCGAACTTCACGAACGCCAGATCGCGGTCGCTCGGGACCGCGACGAAACGGTCGGCCTTCGTGTCGTGCGCCCAGTCCCACTGGTTGCGGTGCCGATCCGTGTCGCCGACCACGAGGTCGAGCAACCGCGCGCGCAGCAGGCTCAGCGAGTCGACGCGCGCGCTGCCTGCGTCGAGCAACCCGTCGAGCTCATCCGTGTCGACGATGCGGTCGAAGCCTTCGAAGCCCGGGGTCACGGGCGCCTTCACGCGCGGGTCCTCCTCCAGCGTTCCGAGCATGCCCGCGAACTCCTTGCGGAAGTCGCCGAGGCGCGGATCGTCCGGCAGCACCACGATCGTGTGGTTCACGTGCGGGATCCCGGCCGCGTCGAGCAGCGCGTCCACTACCACCACGCCGGTCGGGTGCGAGGCGCTGATCTGGTCCTGGACGATGCGCGCGGCGACCGTCTCCTGGAGCACGCTCGGCAGCACGGCCGTCGGGTCCTTGTCGATCGAGCGGAACTTCCACTCGCGCCCGTCCTTGCCTTCGAGCTTCAGGTTCTTCGTCTGCCGGCCGCCGCCCTTCTTCTCGGCGACCAGGCCGCCCGAGAAGGTCGCGAGGTCCAGCACGGGGGCGGCGATGGGCTCCGTCCACAGCTCGCGGTAGCCGGACCCCCAGAAGAAGCGGTGAACCGCGCCGGCTTCGTAGCGCTCTCCCGCGCGCATCGTGCGCGTGCGCGCCTGCGGCCCAGGTTCCTGGGCGTGCGCCGAGCCGGAGGCGGCGCCGAGCAGCACGAGAGCGAGCGCCGCGCGCGTCACGCAGCGTCCTTTCGCGCCTTGCGCCCGCCCGGCGTCTTCTCCCAGTCCGACTCGAAGATCTTGACGATCGCGTTCACCACCTTCGGGTCGCGGACGATCACGCCGATCTCGCGGCGCGCGTCGAGCTCCGTGCGGCGCAGGCTCTGGCTTCCGAGGAACACGGCGCGCCCGTCCCGCACGATGCAGCGCAGGTGCTGGCGCTTGCCCACGAAAGCCTCGGCCTCGAGGCCGTGCTTGCCCTTCTCGACCTTGCCGATGATCCGCACGTCGACGCCGGCCTCCTGCCGGCTGCGCAGGACGTCGATCATCTTGTTGTCGGTGAGCGCGCCGTCGTAGATCAGCAGGTGCTTCTTGGCTCCCTTCAGGAACGCGGTGAGCCGCTCGCGCGCGTTCACGGGGCTCACCAGGAAGTCCTTGGCGCCTCCCGAGTACGGCTTGCGGTCGAAGTCGGCCTCGAAGAGCCGCAGCGCCTCCTGCACGAGCACGCGCTTGCGCGTCGCGATTCCGAGGCTACGGCTCCCGTCGATGTCGAGGCGCGTGAAGTTGAACGCGAACACGTACAGCCAGACGCCGTCGACGACCATCATCTTGCCGTGATAGCGCAGCAGGTCGCTGTCGGTGCGCGAGACGGTGGCGCCCGCGTCGAGCAGGCGCTGCTCCAGCTTGCGCAGGCCCTTCTCGCCGCGCGCGGCGGTGTGGGCGATCAGCGTGCGCACCACGACCCCGCGCTCGACCGCCGCGCCGAGCGCCTTCTCGATCTCCTTCTGGTCGAGACGAAAGATGTGCATGTCGACGCTGCGGCGCGCCTTGTTGATCGCCTTCAACACGGGGAAAACACCGTCTTCGGGCTGGACCAGGAGCTTCATGGCTCAGGCCGCCTCCTTGCTGGGTTTCTTGTCCGACCACTCGACCGACAGGTCCTGCGGCTCGCCGAGCTCGAGGATCGCGTTCGTCAGGCGGTCGGTCCGCTTCGTGAGCGGCAGGCGGACCGAGTAGATGAGGTCGTCCTGCGACGAGGTCCGAAGCTCGTACTTCACGCCGTTCTTGCTCAGCATCTTCTCGAGACCGTCCTTGAGGCGTCCCGTGTCCTTGCCCTTCAGCTTGAGCAGGAAGTCCTTGACGCTCTCGGGTTCCTGGGACTCGAGCACCCAGACGACGGCCAGGATGAAGAGCGTCGACAGCGCGGCGATCCAGTAGATCCCGACGCCGGAGGCGAGCCCGATCGCGAGGCACGACAGCATCACGCCCGCGTCCTTGGGGTCGTCGATCTTGGAGCGGTAGCGCACGAGGCTCGCGGCGCCCACGATGCCGAACGCGCGCGCCAGGCTCGCGCCCACGACCAGCATCACCAGCGCGCCGACCAGCGCCAGGATGATCTGCGTCTGGATCACCGCGGGGTCGCGGGGCGGCGTGCCCCGCCGCTGCGGCCGGAACGCGAGCGCGGCGCCGAGCGCCGCGGCGATCGGAAGGCTGACGGCCGCCTGCAGGAGCTCGGCCTTCTCCGACACGTGGCCCGGCGGCATCGCCTGGGCGATCCCCGCGCCGGGGTCGTCCGCCGGCTGGACGGCCCAGGCGCAGGCCGCGACGAGGCCCAGCGTCAGCAGGATCGCGGCGCACTTCACGGAGTAGGACATGGTGGCCTTTCTGAGATTGCCTGGACCTTGTGCTCGAACACGCTCACCCAGCGGTCGATGCTCCGGCTCGCCGGGCTCGCGTCCTCGTACGCGTCGAAGCGCGCGCCCTCGAAGAGGTCGCGGATCTGGCTGCGGCTGAGGCGTGCAAGCCGGGCGACCAGGAACTGGCGTCCGGCCTCCGAGATCTCTGCCTCCTCGAAGGTCGCGCCGTGCAGCCGCGGCGAACGGATGCTCACGAGGCAGCGCCCCATGTCCTTCCAGATCGGGGCCGCCCGCCAGCCTTCGACGTCGAGCTTGCGCTGCGACTTCTCGCCGCCGACGAAGCCGAACGTCGCCCCCACGTCCTGCATGTAGGCGAGCGGCTCGTGGCAGCCGCCGTCCGCCAGCCGCGAGCCGTTCTCGAGGCAAACCAGGCGCTGGTTGGCGGCGCGGTTGTCCCAGTCGTTCAGGAACACCGCCAAGAGCCGCAGCGCGTCGCGCTCGGCGCGCCCCTTCCCGGTCTGCAGCTCGGCGAGCTCGTCCCAGCCCCAGCCCGTCTCGCCCTCGGCCTTGATGGCACGCCCCGCGAGCTTTCGCTCGATCGCCACGTTCGTGAAGTCGACGTAGCGCCGGTAGTCGACGTCGACCTGGTGCCCCTTGCCGGAGGTCTTCCGCACGCCATAGATGGGCGCGCAGTCGCGGCGACGCTCCCCGAAAGGGCTCGAGATGCAGCTGAGCATCGCGAAGGGGTCGTCCGGGCAGCCGAAGCAGCGCAGCCGGCCCACGAGGTACATGCGGTCGGCGCCCGCCCCGAGCGCCCGCATCAACCGGGTCGCCGCGACCTCGGTGTGGATCTCCGGGGTCGCGCCGTACTTGACCTTGAGCAGCTCTCCGCCTTCGAACACGCACTCGAACTTGGGCGTGGCGCCGCTCGTCTCGCCCGGGCGGAACTTGCAGACGAGCTCGTCCTTCTGTCCGAAGAAGTCGTCGGGCTGCTCGCGCAGGCGCGCGAGCTCCGATCGCTCCTGGGGAGGCTGCCAGAGGATCGCGCGAGCCAGGGCGTCGCGGCGCAGGCGCGCCGCGTCCGCGCGTGGAAGCTCGAGGGTGTCCTCCTGCTTGCGGACTACGAACCCCTGTGCCGGCAGCGCCGTCGGCAGCTCCTGCTCCGCGACAGCCCCGGCCGGAAACCAGGGCGCCACCGTAATGACGAATGCTCCCCACCACATCATGGCCAGAAGCTCCCTGGTTTCCGCACCGGGTGGCGCGGCCCGTCAGCGACGCGCGAGGGTCATCGGTCGTTCGAGCTGAACCGTCAGCACCGTCCCTGCCGGCAGCTCCACTTCCTCGCCCGAGGACGCCACCACCGCGCCCCCGCCTCCCACGATCGCGCCGATCACGGCGCCCGTCTTGCCGTCGAGCACCGCGCCCAGCACGCCGCCGATCACCGCTCCGAGGCCGGCCTTCTTCTTGTCGACGCCGCCCTCTTCGACCTTCACGACGCGCGCGTCCATGCCGACGCGCTGGCCGTCCATCGTCATCTGGTCGAACTCCACCTCGAGGCGTCCGCCCTTCGAGGGGCGCTGCGCGGCCTGAACGCTCGAGACCGTTCCGCGCACCTCGGTGCCCGCGGGGATCGCCGTGCGGCCGTTGCGCGTCACCGCTTCGGCGACGGTGGCGACCACGCGCTGCTCGACGCGCGACGTCTTCGAGGACAGCGGCTCCTCGAGCCGGACCTTGATCTCGGTCCCGTTCGGCAGGTCGACGTTCCCGGTGGCGCGCGGGTTGTCGTACGCCGCGTCGATGTCGCGGTTCAGGCTGTTGATGTCCCGGCGCAGGTCGGCCACCTCGTCCTTCGAGGCGCCGAGGCCCTGCGACTCGTTCTGCTGGTGGCGGCGCATCTCGTCGCGCAGCGTCACCAGGCGGTTGCGGATCTCCTGCTCGCGCTTGCGGAAGTCCCGCGTGCGCGGGTCGCTCTCGTCGAGCGTCTGCAGGCTGTCGTCCAGCCGGTTCACCTCGGTCCGAAGTTCGCGCAGGTCCGTCGGCGTCGCCGCCTCGGGATGGTCCGCGAACGCCGGCGCCGTGGAGACGGCCAGCAGGAACATGAATAGAAGGATGAAGCCCGACCGTGCCCGCTCCTTCATGGCACTCTCCTTTCTGCGACGGAGCTTCCGCCTCCCGGGCGGTACGCTCCTCGCTTGTCACCGTCTTAGAGCAAATCGGCGGCCATCGTGGCTCGCGGCGCCTAACCCTCTTGGCGTCAATGGCTTTGAGGGCGTTGCGCCAGCGATGCTCGCAGGCCGCCTCAGGCGCTTTGTAGATTTCTCCGCTAATCTGCCCACGTGAAAAGTCGCGTTTTCGAACGGCTGAAGTCGTTCATAGCGGCCGAGCCGGCCGACGTCAGGCTGCTCGTGTCGCTGCTCGGAGTCGTCTTCAGCGTCTGGGCCTTCGTGCTGGTAGCCGGGCTCGTCACGGACGGGCGCGTCCAGCCCCTCGACGAGCGGCTGATGCTCGGCCTGCGGGTGGATCACGACCCGGCACGGCCGCGCGGTCCCGAGTGGCTTCCCGGAGCGATGCGCGACGTCACGGCGCTCGGAAGCGCGCCCGTGCTCTTGATCTTCGTGGTGGCGGTCGCCGGAGCGCTCGCGGCGCGGCGGCAATACCACGCGCTCGGGTTCCTCCTCGCAGCGAGCGCGGGGGGCATCCTGGTGAACGACCTGCTGAAGGGGCTCTTCGCGCGGCCGCGGCCCGACCTCGCGCTGCGCCTCACCGACGTCCGCTCGCTCAGCTTCCCGAGCGGCCACGCGATGCAGTCCGCGATCATCTACCTGACGCTCGCGGCCTTTCTCGCCCGCTTCGTCCAGGCGCGGGCGCTCAAGATCTACTTCGTCGCCTTCGCTTTCCTGCTGAGCTTGCTGATCGGCGTGAGCCGCGTCTATCTCGGGGTCCACTACCCGAGCGACGTGCTCGCCGGCTGGTGTGCCGGGCTCGCGTGGGCGCTTCTCTGCTGGATGGGCGCGCGCCGGCTGCAGCGTCAGGGAACGGTCGAGCCGCCGAAATAGCCCAAGTCTTCAATCGCCGGGCAGGAGTTACAACGGCGAGGCTTCGGACGTCGTGTAAGTCGCTCGCCAGGCGAGTCGAGCACGTCAGGCGAGGAACGTGCAGGGCCATTCGGCATGTCCCTGTCACGGATGTCCTACGCCGCGGCGCTCCTCGCTGCGGCGACCTTGCGGGCGGACTCGCCGGCGCCGCAGCCGACGCCTGTCCTGTATCCCGAGGGCCTCGTCCACGGCTATCTCGCGCTGCGCACCCTCACGGGCGAGACCATCGCCGCCGGAGACCTGCTGCAACGGGCGCGCGGAGACCGGGTGACGAGCCGCCTCGTGTTCCACTTCAAGGACGGCTCGCTTCACGACGAAGACGCGGTCTTCAGCCAGCGCGAGCACTTCCGGCTGCTGAGCTACCGCCTGACCCAGAAGGGCCCGAGCTTCGACAAGCCGCTCGCGCTCTCGATCGACGGCGAGCGCGGGCTCGCGACCGTGCGCTACACCGACGACGGCGTGGAGAAGGTCGAGACGGAGAGCCTCGAGCTGCCGGCGGATCTCGCCAACGGCCTCGTGCCGGTGCTGCTCAAGAACGGCAAGCCCGAGGCGCCGCCTTCGATGCACATGCTGGCCGCCACGCCGAAGCCGCGGCTCGTTCGCCTTTCGATCACCGCGGCGGGTGAAGCGCCGTTCGTGATCGCCGGTGACACCCGCAAGGCGGTCCACTACGTCGTGAAGGTCGAGATCGGCGGCCTGACCGGCGTCCTCGCGAAGCTCTTCGGCAAGGTCCCTCCCGACACCCACGTGTGGATCCAGCACGGAGAGTTCCCCGCGTTCGTGCGCTCGGAGGGGCCGCTCTTCCTCGGCGGACCGATGTGGCGGATCGAGCTCACCGGCCCCCGCTGGCAGCAGGCGAACGCCGCTGGCGCCGCGGGGGCCGACGACGACCGGTGACGCGCGGTCAGCGGCGGCGCGGCAAGCCGGACGGCTCGCTGCGCGAGGTCGCCTCGACGTCCTCGGCTGCCCAGCGCTCGGCGAGCGCCGCGGCGGCGCGCTCCACGCCTTCGTGTCCGGCGCGCGAGGCGGCCTTGTACAGCTTGACCCGGTAGTCGCCGTCGTTGCGCCAGGGCCGAGGCCTCGGAGAAACGTCCGACTGGCTCCACCTGTAGTCGAACAGGGTCTGCATGTCCTTGGACCTCTGCCGGCTTCGTTGCAAGGATCGCGCCTTTGCGCGCCACGACGCGCGGCGTTCGGGTCGGACACAAGTCGTCGTGAGGCCAAAGGCGGCGACCACTGGCCGCTCGGTCCGGGCACAGCCCACTGTCGGCTGGCCTCACAGCTGCCAACCGCGAGCCGCGGGCGCTTTGTAGATTCGTGGGCTGTCGAGCGGTCTACCGCTCGCGGGTCCAGCCGGGCGGCAGGCCCGTCCGCCGGAACTGTTCCTCGAGGTTCACGAGCGCGCGCTTCGCCTGCCGCAGCTCCTCGCTCTCGACGAACTCCTTGACCTTCATCTGCACGGGGATCCCCTGGTAGTACTCCGTGCGCACCACCTCGTGCCAGCAGGCCGCCTCGGCCTGCGCGACCTGCTCGCGCGCGTTCGCGAACTTCACGCGCCACTCGGCCTCCTGCAGCTTGCGCTCTTCGCGCTCGCGGTCGAGGTCGGCGTTCACGGGCTCGCCGGGCTTCGGCTGGCTCCCGGCATCGGGTTCCTTCGCTTCGGCGCCGGCGGCCGCGTCCGGAGCGGCGGCCGCATCGGGAGGCTGGCCCTTGTCGAGGTCGGCGTCGGTGAACACCTTGGCCGGCTTCGCCGGCTGCTCCTGTCGCTTGTGCCTGGCGCGCGCCGCGGCGTCGCCCAGCCCCTGAGCCCGGATCTCCGGCACGACGAACAGCGAGACGACGACGAAGGCGAGGCCGACACGCTTCATGGCCGCCCTCCTTTCCGGAAGACTACTCGCTTCGCAGCGACGCCACGGGGTCGACCGCGGCCGCGCGCCGCGCCGGCAGATAGCAGGCGGCGAGCGCGGCGAGCAGCAGCAGCCCCGGCACGCACAGGAACGTCGTCGGGTCCGTCACGGTGGTTCCGAAGAGCAGCGCGCGCATCGCGCGGGTGAGCGCAACGGCCGCGGCCAGCCCCACGGCGACACCCGACCCGGCCAGCGCCAGGCCTTCGCGCAGCACGAACTTCAGCAGCGCCTGCGGCGTCGCGCCGAGCGCCAGCCGGATGCCGAGCTCGCGCGTCCCCTGGCTCACCTGGTAGGCCATCACGCCGTAGGTGCCGAGCGTGCCGAGCGCGAGCGCGAGCGCCGCGAACAGGCTCAGCAGCAGCATCGAGAAGCGGCGTCGCGCGAGCGAGGCCGAGACGCGCTCGGACATCGTCCGCAGGCCGTAGACCGGCAGGTCGGGATCGAGCGCGCGCAGCTCGCCCCGCAGCGACGCCGCGAGCGAGGCGACGGCGGTGCGGCTGCGCAGCGTCACGTTCATCGAGCGCGTCGGGTATTGCGTGTGCGGGTGGTAGAGCGCGATGCGCGAGCCCGCGTCGAGGGCGTCCTGCTTGATCCGGCCCACCACCCCGACCACGGTGAGCCACGGCGTGTCGGCCTTCGCGTCGAAGCCGCCGGAGCGGACGCGCTTGCCGAGCGGGTCCTGTCCCGGCCAGATCTGCGCCGCGAGCGCCTCGTCGACCACGATCACGCGCGGCTTGTCGCGGGTGTCGCGCTCGTCGAACAGCCGGCCGGCCGCGAGCGGGATCTCCATGGCGCGGAAGTAGTCGCCGCCCACGACGCGGATGTCGGCGTTGATGAACGCCTCGCCGGGTGCGGGCGTCCGGCCCTCGACCGTGATCGGGCCCCACGCCATCATCTGGCTGAGCGGCAGCGCCGAGACGCCTCCGGCCGCGTCGACGCCCGGGATGGCGGCGAGCCGCCGCCAGAGCTGCCGATACGTCTCGAGCACCGCGGCCGAGTCGGGATAGCGCGCCCCCGTCGTCGTCAGCTCGAAGGTGAGGACGTCCCGCGGGTTGAATCCGGGCGTGACCTCCTGCACACGCGCGAAGCTCCGGATCAGCAGGCCCGCGGCGATGAGCAGCACCACCGACAACGCGAGCTCGCCCATGACCAGGAGCCGGCGCAGGCCGTCGCGGCGCGAGAAGATGCTGCCGGTCGCCGACGAGCCGCGCCTCCCCTCGGCGAGGGTCGCGCCAAGCTGCGGCCGGCTCAGGCGCCAGGCGGGCACCAGCCCGAACAGCAGCCCCGAGACGACGGCGACCACGGCCGTGAAGAGGAGCTCCTCGGGACCGACGCGGATCTCGCCGAGACGCGGGACGCTCGCGCTGCCGAGCGCGACGAGGGCGCGGATGCCCGCCGCGCAGAGCACGAGCCCGACCGCGCCTCCCGCGAGCGCGAGCAGCAGGCTCTCGGCGAGCCGCTCACGCAGCAGCCGCCCGCGGCCCGCGCCGAGCGCCGAGCGCACGGCGACCTCCCGCTCGCGCTCCGCGGCGCGCGCCAGCAGCAGGTTCGCGACGTTCAGGCCCGCGATCAGCAGCACGAGCGCCACCGCCGCGCTCAGCACGAGGAGCGCCCGGCGCACGTCGCCCACCACTTGCTCGTGGAGCGGGACGATGCTGAAGGTCAGGCCGCCGTTCGGGGGGTAGAACGCCGGATGGTCGCGCCGCAGACCCGCCGTGAGCGTGTCCATCTCGGCCTGCGCCGCCCGCAGCGAGACGCCGGGCCGCAGGCGCCCGACGATGTTGTAGTCCTCGCCGTTCCGCGTCTCGGCGGCGTCGGCCGCGAGCGGCAGCGGCACCACGAGCTCCGCGTGTTCCGCTCCCCCGAGCGTGGGCATCACCTCGCGCGGGAGGTCGAAGCCCTGCTGCAGCACGCCGACCACCTCGTACGGCTGGCCGTTCAGGACGAGCGTGCGGCCCACGGCGCGCGGGTCGCCGCCGAAGCGCCGGGCGAAGGTGGCGTGGGACAGGACCGCGCGGCCGGCGGTTCCCGGCACGGCATCCTGTGGACCGAGGAGGCGGCCGTGGACCGCGCGCGCGCCGAGCAGTGGCAGCAGGTTCGCCGAGGCCTTGATCGTGCCGACGCGCTCGGGCGTGCCGCCCTCCCCGGTCAGGTTGTAGTTGGCGCCGATCGCGATCGCGAGGTCCGAGAAGCCGGCGTGGCTGGAGCGGATGTCGAAGTACTGTGCCGTCGAGAACCAGTCCTCGGCGATCCCGAGGCCCGGCGACCGGTTCCACAGGATCACGAGCCGATCGGGATCCGGGTACGGCAGCGGCCGCAGCAGCAGCGCGCTCGCGACGCTGAAGACCGCGGCGTTCGCGCCGATTCCCAGCGCGAGCGACAGCACCACCGACAGGGCGAAGCCCGGACGCCGCAGCAGGCCGCGCAGCGCCTGGCGCAGCTCGCGCGGGCTCACGAGAGCCGCTCCACCCAGAAGCGCCGCGTTCGCGCGAGCGTGAGGATCGCCTTCTCGGTGAAGGTGCGCGGGTCGGCGAACTCCGCGAGCGCCTCGTCCTGCCGGTGGACGTAGGCGCCGAGGTCGGCGAGCACGAGCCACGGGTCGTGCGGGTCGAAGAGCGTCTCGCGCACCCAGTCGAAGGCGCCCGGCGTCTTCGCGTAACGCGCGCCCACGAGCGCGTCGAGCGACAGCCGCACGAGGGGGTCGATCGCGTAGACGTCCTGCGGCCGATAGACGTGGCCGTCGAGCCAGGCGTGGGTCTCGAGCGGGCCCAGCCCGAACAGGAACAGGTTCTCGGCCCCGATCGCCGCCGCGAGCTCCCGAACGGTGCCGTCGCGCGTGCCGAGGATCACGGCACCGCTCGCCGCGAACCAGAGCGCCCGGGCCCCTGCGGCACCCGAGCCGGCCGTGCCGGGCTCGTTGGCGAGATCGGCCCCCGCCACCAGCAGCTGGATCGCCCCGGCGTCGCAGCGCGGCAGCACCGCGACGCGCAGCGCGCTCCTGACGCGCTCGTCGGCGTTGATCGCGTCGCCCACGGCGCGCAGCAGCCGGAACAGCCGCTCGTCCCCCGGGCCCCCGGTCGGGTCGTGGCGGGCGAGCACGACCGTGCGCGGAGCGGGCGGGGTCCAGCCGCCCGCCGCGAGGCGCAGGTGCTCGCGCACGAGCCAGAGCACGCTCAGCAGCGGCCGCTCGTGCGGGGCGAAGTTGCCGAGCCTGACGTCCACGAGCGATTCGGGATCGAGCGGGGCGCCCGCCGCCTCGCGCACGAGCGCGCCCAGGCGCTCGCGGTTCGCGCGGCGCACCTCGCGGAACGCGGTACGGAAGGCCGGGTCGAACGCCAGCGGCTCGAGCTCGGCGAAACGCGCCGGGTCGCTCGCCCAGGCGCTGCCGAGCTTCGCCTCGAGCAGCGCGGCGAGCTTCGGGTTGGAGTCGACCACGAAGCGGCGCGCGAACACGGCGGTGCTGTCGTCCGCGAGCGCCGCGCCCCGCAGCGCGCCGAAGTCGGCGAGGATCTCGCCCGCGGGGCCGTCCCACGGCGCGGCGATGGTCGTGCGTCCGCAAGCCACGATCGCGAGCTGGCCGAGCCGCAGCCGCCGTGGCGTGGTCTCGCGAATCAGCGAGAGCCGTCGCCGGCGCCCGCCGTCCCCGGGCCAGGCCGCCTCGACCGCGTCGAGATGGCGCCTGTTGATCTCGTACAGGATCTCGAGCAGCCGGGGCTGCTCGCGCTCGAGGTGGGCGATCGTCCAGTACGGGCGGCTCGGCTCGCTGCGTGGCGACCCGTAGCGCGCGACGAGCGACGCGCCCGTGCGCGCCCAGGCCTCGTCCCAGCCGAGCTGCTGCTCGTCCAGCAGGATCCGCATCCGCTCGGGGATCGCGATCGCTCCGCGCTCGTCCGCGAGCAGCAGCGTGCCGCCGTCGGCCTCCGCCGCGCGCACCGCGGTCGTCGCGAGCGTCAGCTCGGCGCGGAGGCGCACCGGGTCCTCGGTCGCCCCCACCCACGACGGCGCGAGCACGTGCTCCGTGACCGCGCTTCCCGAGGCGCGCAGCGCCGGCACGAGCTCGCCCAGGGCCTCGACCCCGGCGCTGGCGGCGAGCAGGTGCACCTTGCGTCCGGCCTTCGTCATGGCCATTCATTCTGCCCCAGGCCGAGCCGGCGCGAGCGAAGGGCTGCGATATAGTGGTCGACCGAATGCCCCACGACCCCGCGCTCCATCTGATGTTCAAGTCGCATCCCTGGCACGGGGTCGCGATCGGGCCCGAGGCGCCGCGGCGCGTCACGGTCTTCATCGAGATCGTCCCGGCGGACACCGTCAAGTACGAGCTCGACAAGGACACCGGCCTGCTCAAGGTCGACCGCCCGCAGCTCTACTCCAACGTCTGCCCGAGCCCGTACGGCTTCGTGCCGCGCACGCTCTGCGGCCCCGAGGTGGCGCGGCTGTCCGAGGAGCGCACCGGCCGGCGCGAGCTCGTGGGAGACGACGACCCGCTCGACATCCTGGTGTTGACCGAGAAGGACTTCGCGCACGGCGACCTGCTCGTGCAGGCGGTCCCGATCGGCGGCCTCGGCATGCTCGACGGCAACGAGGTGGACGACAAGATCGTGGCGGTGATGGCGAAGGACGCGGTCTACGGAGGCGTCGACGACATCGGCCGGCTGCCGAACCTGCTGATCGACCGGCTCAAGCACTACTTCCTGACCTACAAGCAGGCCCCCGAGGACCGGCAGCTCGCGTGCGAGCTGCTGCGCGTCTACGGGCGCGACGAGGCCTTCGAGGTCATCCGCCGCAGCCAGGCCGACTACGCGGCGCGCTTCGCGCCGGCGCTCGGGGCGCTCGTCGCGAAGGGCTGAGCGCGTGGACACGATCGTCGTCACCGGCGGGGCCGGCTTCATCGGCGCGAACTTCGTCCGGCACGCGCTCGCGCACAGCGAGGCGCGCGTCGTCGTCTTCGACAAGCTCACCTACGCGGGCAACCTCGAGAGCCTGGCCGACGTCGCGACGAGCCCGCGCTACTCGTTCGTGCAAGGCGACATCGCCGATCGCGAGGCCGTCCGCGCGCTTCTGCGCGCGCAGCGGCCTTCGGCGGTCGTCAACTTCGCGGCCGAGACCCACGTCGACCGCTCGATCGACGACCCCGCTTCGTTCGTGCGCACCAACGTGACCGGCGCCTTCGAGCTGCTCGAAGCGGCGCGCCAGCACCTGCGCGAGCACCCGCAAGACGGCTTCCGTCTCCTCCACGTCTCGACCGACGAGGTCTACGGCACGCTCGGCGCGACCGGAGCGTTCTCGGAGGCGACGCCCTACGCGCCCAACTCGCCCTACGCCGCGTCCAAGGCCGGCGCCGATCATCTGGTGCGGGCGTACCACGAGACCTTCGGCCTGCCGGTCCTGCTCACGAACTGCTCGAACAACTACGGCCCGTTCCAGTTCCCCGAGAAGCTGATCCCGCTCATGATCCTGAACGCGGTCGAGGGCCGGAAGCTGCCGATCTACGGCGACGGGGGCAACGTCCGCGACTGGCTCTACGTCGACGACCACTGCGAGGGCATCCTGCTCGTGCTGCGCAAGGGCGCGCCGGGCTCGAAGTACAACATCGGCGGCGGCAACGAGCGCACGAACCTGCAGGTGGTGGACGCGCTCTGCGCGGCGCTCGACGCCGAGCTGCCGGCAGCGAAGAACCCGGCGCTCGCCTCCGCGGGGATGCGCTCCTACGCCGAGCTCAAGACCTTCGTGCCGGACCGGCCGGGCCACGACCGCCGCTACGCGATCGACGCGTCGAAGATCCGTGCCGATCTCGGCTGGACGCCGCGCCACGCCTTCGAGAGCGGCCTGCGCGAGACCGTGCGCTGGTACCTGGCGAACAAGCCCTGGTGCGAGGCGGTGCAGTCCGGCAAGTATCGCCGGGAACGGCTGGGCCTCAAGAGCTGATCCGAGGCCCCAAAGGCCCGTTCATCTCCCGTTCACCTGGCTTGGTTCAGGCTGGTGCGGGTGGCGTTCGACCCGCGGGCGGGCGTAGCCTGAGACCGAAAACGAGCCTGTGCGTATCCTGCTGGTGGAGGACGAGCCGGACGCCGCACGGATGGTCGCGAAGGGCCTGCGCGAGCAGGCGTACGCCGTGGACGTCGTCGCGGACGGCGAGAGCGCCTCCTTCCAAGCGTCGGTCGCCGACTACGACGCGATCGTGCTCGACGTGCTGCTGCCGCGACAGGACGGCTTCGCGGTCTGCCGCAGCCTGCGCGCCGCGGGCCAGTCGGTGCCGATCCTGATGCTCACGGCGCGGGACGGCGTCGAGTCGCGCATCGAGGGCCT
>Ga0111538_10002027_pt1 | contig 28507 bp, 25 predicted proteins | sample SoiMethybrSBSTD1_FD_79669 | JGI IMG/M metagenome (GOLD analysis project Ga0111538, IMG submission 79669) | Bulk soil microbial communities from a Populus tree surrounding site in Tennessee, USA - Soil MetaG P. TD hybrid SBSTD1 (version 2)... | ecosystem: Environmental > Terrestrial > Soil >... | reverse complement strand
TGGTCGCGTCATTCGACCCGTCGGAGCAAACGACGATTTCAATCTTGTCGGCCGGATAGTCGAGTGTCTCAAGGCTCCGGATCTTGCGTTCGAGGTGTTCGGCGCCGTTCGAAACCGCGAGGCAAATGCTGATGCTGGGCTGAAACTCGGGATTTTCTGCCACGGGCCGCGCGCGGAAAAGCGCCAAGAGGCCGATCAACGCGGGGTAGCCGGCGTACGTGTAGGCCACGAAAACGAGCGCCGCGATCGCAGCGTCGGTCACGGCTCACACCGTCCTGTAGAGAACGGCGTACTCGCTCGCCATCCGCTCGACGGAGTGCGTTCGCCGCACGGCGTGCCGCGCTGCGAGGCCAACGCGGCGGCCGAGATCCGGCTTTTCGTAGAGCTTGCCGAGCGCGCGCTCGAGCTTCGCTACGTCTCCGGGGGGCACGAGAAAACCGGTGCGCTCGTGCTCGATCACGTCACCGATGCCGCCGACGTCGGTCGATACCACCGGCAGCGCCGCGGCCATCGCCTCGAGCACGACCAGCGGCAAGCCCTCGGTCCGCGAGGAAAGCGCAAACACGTCGAACGCCGCGAGCAGGCGCGCCGGATCGTGACGGACACCGGTGAAGTGCACGAAGGGCGTTTTCCCGAGCGTCGTCACCAGCGCGCCGAGCGCGTTTCGCTCGGGGCCGTCACCGACGATCAAGAGCCGGCGCTTCGAATCGAGCTGTGGCACCATCGCCTGGATCAAGGTTTTCTGATCCTTTTCGGGCGAAAGTCGGCCGATCGTGCCGACCACCCAGGCGTCGCGAGGGATGCCGAGCTCGTCGCGCACGGCGTGGCGCACGCTGGCGCCGAGCGTGAAAATGGTGACGTCGATGCCGTTCTCGATCACGCTCAGCCGATCCTCGGCGCAGTCCTGGAACTCTCGCGCCACGGCCGCGGTCGAGGGAGAAACCGCGACGTAAGCGTCGACGAGCTTCGCCGCCATGCGGCGCAACCAGCGCCGCCGCGCGGTGTCCGGGTTGCGCCCGTGTTTGGTGTGAATCAGAGCGGCGCCGGCGAGCTTTGCCGCCGGCGCGCCGTAGATCAACGGCTGCGGGTTGTGCGTGTGCACCACGTCCACGGCCTTGCGCTCGAAAACACGCGCCAGCCGGATCGGCAAGGTCGCGTCGAAGCCGGCGCGTTTGGCGACGGTGACGACTTCGACGCCCGCCGCGGCGAACGCCGCCGCCAGCGGGCCCTCGGGCGGCGGAGCCAACGAAACCGCGAGCACGTCGTTGCCCGCGGCGCGCTGAGCGCGTGCGAGGTCGACCGCCATCCGCTCCTGGCCGCCGAGCCCGAAAGACGAGAGCACGTGCGCGATGCGCATGCCTATCTCCCGACCCCGCGCAGCATCACCCACGGCGTTTTGACGATGATCGAAAGCTCGAACCAGACGAACGTGCCGAGCTTCTCGAGCGCGCTCACGTAAGCGAGGTCGAACAGCAGCTTGAGCCGCATGTCGTCCGCGAGCGCGCCGTCCGCTCGTTCCAGCCCGAACGGATTGACCAGCCCGCGGCCGATCAACGAAAGCTGGCTGCCCTCGGGCGCGCGGCCCGTGTACCCGAGCGAAACCTGAGCGAGCCCGGTGATGCCGGGTTTTACACCGCGCATGCGCTCTTCGAAAAAGGGGATGGCGAGCGCCAGATTCTCGAACAGCTCGGGCCGCTCCGGGCGCGGGCCGACCAGGCTCATCTCGCCTTTCAGCACGTTCCAGAGCTGCGGCAGCTCGTCGAGCCGCGTCTTGCGCAGGTAACGACCGAGGCGCGTGACGCGCGGGTCGTGCTCCGACGCCAGCACCATCCCGGTGAGCTTCTCGGCGTCCGGCTGCATCGTCCGGAACTTGAACATGTCGAACTCGCGAAACGAGCAGCGCCCGTTCGAATCGCGACCCCGCAGCCCGCCAGCACGGCGCTGCCGGTAGAAGATCGGGCCCGGAGAATCCAGATAGATCAAAAGCGCGATCAACGGGAACAGCCAAACTGCCGCGCAGAGCCCGACCAGGGCGAATACGATGTCGATCGCGCGCTTTGAAAAAGCCACGCTGCGAGGCATCTCTCCCCGCGGCGCAACGAGGCGCAGACTCTGCGCGAGTTCGGTTATCTGATAAGGTTGCTCTTCGGCCTCGAAACTCGCCGTTTGCGTCATGATCAAGCTCTCCGTGCCCGGCACACTCGTCTACCGAGATGTCGTCCTGCGCGTGGCAGCGTCTGCATGTAAGCTCGCCAGGTCAGTGCAAGACACAGGCCACGCTGCAGCCAGCGACTTCGAAAACAAAGTAGTCTCTGCCGTCGGTGAGGCGTTCAACAACGTGGCGATCCACGGCTACGCCAACCGGACCGCGGGCGACGTCGAGCTCGAGTTCGAAGTCGTGAACAACGTGCTTTGGATCCGGCTCGCCGACACCGGAAAGGGTTATGAACCGACCACCGCGCCACGGCCCGATCTCGGAAGCCTGCCCGAGTCACACATGGGCCTCTTCATCATCGATTCCTTCATGGACGAGGTGAGCTACCGGCGCGCCGACGTTGCCGGGGGGCGCAACGTGCTGACGTTGAAGAAGCGCCTCTCGGGCTGAGCCCGCGCCACTGCGTCGCGAAAGACCGCGGCAAATTGTCCGGCCTGGCGGCGGCGATCGTAGCGATCGACGTCGATCGGAGGAGGGCCGAACGGCTCGCCTCGTGCAAAGGCGCGCACGAGGCGCGCAAGCGCCGCGGCGATCGCTTCGACGTCGCGCGGCGGCGCGACCAGACCGAAGCGATGGCGATGCGCGAGATCGGTCAACGCGCCTTCCGGGGCCAGGGTGAGGCAGGGCCGGCCGAGCCGCATCAGCTCGAAGATCTTGGCCGGATAGATGCGGGCGTTTTCCGGCAGGTCGTCGAGCAGGCACAGCGTGGCGTGGCTCGCCGCGAGCTCGCGCAGCACCTCTGCGTGCTCGACGTAGCCGAGCCGGTGCACGCCGAGGCGCTCGCTGTCCTCGAAGTAGTATTGCTCGCTCTCGACGATGCGCCCAAGAAAGCGCACTTCGAGCAGCCGGGCCAGCGCGGGCTCGCGTTCGCGGAGCAAGCGCAGCGCGCCCAGCAGCCCCTGGGCGCGCGTCAACCGGAATACGGTTCCGGCGTACGTGAGCACGAAGCGATCCGAACGCAGGACGGGCAACGCGTCGCGGAAATCCTCCGGGTCGTAGCCGTTCGGGATCGCGTGCACCTGCGCCGGGTCGAGAAAATCGAAACGCCGCAAGAGCTCGTCGCGAAAGGCTTCGGTCGCGGTGGTCACGGCGTGGGCCGAGCGCAAGAGCGCACGCTCGAGCCGCGCCGCCAGCGCCGCCGTCGCACGGCTCGAATTTTCGTAGCTCTGGCGCAGCGTGCTCCACTCGTCGCGGTAGTCGAAAACGACCGCAGTGCCGGGACAGAGTCGCGCCAGCGGGCCCAGCAAGAACTGCGAGAACGGCGGCCCGCTCACGAACACCACCTGGTCCGGCCGCGCGCCGAGCAGGCGCTTCGACAGCGCGAACTGCGCCGCGGGTTGCCAGAGCACCTGCGGATCGGGAAACAGCGCGAGCTTCGCGAGCGCGACGATCCGCGAGCGTTTGCTGCTGGGGCTCGAGGCGCGGCTTTTCAGCGCGTAACGCGGCTCGAGAGTCGGGGCACGGATCACGCGCAGCCCGGGCGCGACGTCTCGCAGCAGCGACTGGTCGTGGAGCGGCACCGAGGGATTGTCGACGCTGAGCACGCTCGGCTCGACGCCGTGCTCGGGTAGATACTTCGCGAGCTTCAGCACTCGTTGCACGCCGGCGCCGCCGACGGGCGGGAACGCGTAGGAAACCAGGAGCGCACGCAGCACGTCCATGGCCGTGGCCTAACGTCTGGCGCAGCGCGCGGCGCTGACGCGCACGAAACCGCCGCCCGAAGCGACCAGTGCGTCGGCGCGCTTGCCGAGCTTGACTCGGAGCGTGCAGCGCGCGCCCGGATCGACGTCGACCTCGTAGCTCTTTCCCGGATCGAGCCCGGCCACCACGACCTGTTCAGTCGGCTCCTCGAGCGCGACGCTCCCGCCTTCGGGCGCAGCCGCGAACAGCACCGCCGCGCGTTTGGTTCCGCTGATGCCGGCCGCGCCGCGCAAGCCCTCGCCGCTCAGCGTGCGCGATGGGGGCGCTGCGGCTTTCGCGTCGTCCACGTTGATTGCGTGCAAAAAGCCGCGCTCCGGCGCGCCCCGCGGACTCGCGACTTCGATCCGCCACATCGGTCCCCAGGGCTGGTTGGTGCGATGCGGGCCGTCGCCCGAGCCGTTCGGTTCCTTCACGAAGCCGATGTGCGCGTCGCCCGGCTCCAGCGTGCGCACGTCGACGCGCGAGCGCCCGATCACGGCGCTCGTCAGATTGCCGGCAACGACCGGCTCCTTCGTGACGTGCGCCGCCCAGGTCGCGCCGTCCTTGCCGCGATCGAGCACGATGCGATCGTCGATCACCAGCAGCGACGGGCGCACGTAGACGAAGGTCCGGATCAGTTTCTTCACCGAGCGATCGCCGCAGCCGTCGCGGACGCACGACGGCGCGTAAGCCTCGGCGATGTCGCCGACCGCGACCACCGCCGCGCCGTCGTCCGCGAAGCGCAGGGTCTTGACGCCGTAGCCCCAAACGCCCTGGTTCGGCACGTAGTCGAGCTTGCGCCCGCCGTCGTCGACCAGGAGCGTATTGTGGTTGATGGTCGCGGAACCTTCGCTGTCGCCGCCGTCGACCAGCAGCGCGTCCGAGCCGCGCCAGAGCTCGAAGTGCCCCTGATCCTTGTCCTGGTGATCCTCGGCGAGCCACGGGCCGGCCTGAAACGAGGTCCACACCGCATTCGCCGACCAATCGCTGCGCGCGAAGCTGAGCCCGGAACCCGCAACGTGCAGGCTCGTCCCCTGCCGCTTGCGCGGATCCTGCTCCGGCGCGCCCGGACGCTCGGCGAGCAGCGCTGCCCATGCCTGCTCGCGGCGGAGCGGCGGCAGATCGTGGCTGATCATGTAGCGCGCCTCCGCGACGCGCGCGTCGTCGATGCCTTCGAGCGCGATCACGACGCCGGTCAGCGCGAGCGCCGACGGCTTGGCGGGATGTTCACCCCAGGTGCCGCCGTCGTAGACCGAGGCCTTGTCGGGCAACAGCGCTTGACTGTGGTGCGTGACGACCTGGCCGAGCCAAGGCAGCTTGCGTGCGAGCTCGACACCGGCCGCGGTCTTGAAGGCGCGCGCCACCACCGCCACCTCGAGCGCCGTGTACTCGCCGTACTGCCAGCCCTCGGGCCAGGTGCCGCCGCGGAGCTCGTGCTCGAACACCGGCAGCACCTTCTTCGACAACAGCTCGTCCTTGGCCTTTTCGAGCCAGGCCTGGGCTTCCGGCGCTTCGCCGTGGGCAGCGAGACCCGCGAGAGAAAGCGTGGTCAGGTAGCCCCAGAAGTAGTTCGAGATCGGCTTGTCGTTGAGATAGCCCTTTTCGCCGTACCACTTCAGCCACTCGCCGAGCCGCGCCACCATGCGCTGGCGCAGCGCGGGCGTCATGCCCGGCGCCCCGCGCAGCCAGTCGTAGCCGAGCGCCGTGTAGACTCCGAAGGTGCGAATGCCGTAGCCGGAGTCGTGCGTGACGACGCTCGAGCCGCCCTGCTTGTCGCCGACCTTCAACCGATCGTCGAGCAGTGCGTTCACGTAACCGACCGCGGTCTCGCCGTACTCCGGCTTGTGAGTGGCGCGCCAGCACAAGGAAAGGCTCGCGACCGCCTCTGCCCATTCGAAGCCCTGATATCCCGAGGCGATCGGTGAAGCCGAAGCCGCGTCGCAGCGCGCCCGAAGCGCTTGCCAGGCGGGCGTGTCTCGCTGCGCCGCGGCGCTGATGCGTTCGAGCGTCGGGCGATCGAGCAAGATCCGGCACGCCTCGCCGGAGAGCGGGACGGGCGCGACGTGGCCGACATCGATCGGAGCGTGAGCGGCAGCCTGCTCGGAATGGGCCGACTTGGGCGACGCGCCGGTCGCGCAACGTTTGCACGAGCTTGCGCCGAGCAGCAGCGCCGTGAGCACGAATGCCACGGGCCGCTCCATGACTCGCAACAGGGAATCAAGCATGGCGTCGCACCGTGCAGACTCCGTGCCAGAGGCGCTCAACCGAGCGCGTGGCGCGTATAGAAAAAGACGAACACGATGATCCCGAGATCGATGGCCGCCACGGTCCCGAGATCTCGCCAGCCGAAACTGACTTTGAAACTCGGGTCGTGCCGGCGTACCGCGGAATACAGGGCTCCGGCGAGTCCCACGTAGATCCAGAGTACGTAGTGGTAGGCAAAAGAGAGAAAGAAAATGCCGACCATGAGCCCGCAGAACGCGGCGATCAGCGCCATCGCCCAGGGTTTGAATACGGCGATCGTCGCGGCCGCGGGTCGCAGTTCCGGCTGCGTGACGCGCTTCAGCAGCGTCCAGGGGATCTTGAACGACACGTACAGAATGCCGCTGAAGAGCACCATTCCAAAAAAGCCGAGCTCGGCCAAGGTGAGAAGGTAAGAGTTATGCGCAGTCAGATAGTGATATTCGCCGAACTGGCCGAAACCGACGCCGGTCAAAGGATGTGATCTCCACATACTGAGCGCCTCGTACCAGCAGTCGGTGCGCTGCACGGTGGAGGCCGAAGCCTCGTCCCCGCTGCGCCCGCCGAGCAAGAGCAGCGGCAGCGCGAGCACTCCTCCCAGGATCGAGCCGCGCCAGCCGAAGCGCTGAATGAAATAGGTGCCGAGCACGGCCAAAAACACCAGCTGGCCGCCGCGCGAGCGCGTCAGGATCGCGCACATCAAGACCAATCCCAGCGCGAGCACCATCAGGAGCCGGCGCAACAGCTTGTTTCGGCCGGGAAGCTGCGCGAACGCGAACGCCAGCGGCAAGCCGATCCCGACCGCGAGCGCGAGCTCGTTGGGATCTTGCAAAACACCCCGGTAACGCACGCGGCCCTTGTCGATCGAGGTCGTGCCGAAGAGCCCGACGTGCTCGCACAGGTAGTGCGCGCCGGGCTCCGCGCTGCCTATATAGCAATCGCGCGCGATGGCACAGGGCCGCCCATCGGGTTTGCCGCTGGTCGCGTCGCCGGGCACCGATTCGTCGACGACGATGCAGCTTTCCGGCGCAAAACCCTGGTGAACGCCGACCGCGGCGACCATCAGCACGAGCCCGAGCAAGAGCCCCGCGACCACGTGCAGCGCGCGAAAGCTCTGCACGCCGTGTGCGATCACCAGATAGAGGGCCACGCACACGGCGAGCTCGAGCGCGCGCGTCGCCAGGTTACTCGGCGCACTGAACACGACGGTGGCGAGACACCACACGAAGAACAGCGCGACCAGGAGAAATTGTGGAGTCGTCTTCGGCCGCGAAGCACCGATCCGCAGATCGAGCGCGATCCCGAACGCGGCGAGCGCGAAGAAGATATGGAGTAACGGTAAGACACGCAGGACTTCGACGAATTCCTGCATGCGCCCGTAGATGAAAGCAACGAGTGCGAGAATACCGGGTATGGCAAACATGGGAGTTGCGATTTAGGTTCCTGGACCAATCATGATCCAGGAGGTGCCTCCTTGTTCAAATTGACCTGTTCGATACTGCTGTTGATCGCACCGCTCGGGTGCTTGGGCTCTCAACGATTGCCACCCGAGGCGTACATTCAAGCCCACGATCCGCGGCGCCATCCGTACGTGATTGGCGTGTCGGACGTGATCCAGATCGACGTCTGGAAGAATCCCAATCTCTCGACCGAAGCGCCGGTGCGCCCCGACGGCACGATCACGATGCCGCTGGTCGGTGACCTGCGCGCCGCGGGCAAGACGACTGGTCAGCTCAAGAACGAGATCGCGCGCTGGATTCAGAACTACGTCAAGAACACCGTGGTCACCGTCGCGGTCAAAGAGGTGAACAGCTATCGCTTCAAGGTCACCGGCAACGTCGAAAATACCGGCGTGTTCTCGGCGCGCTCTTACGTCACCGTTTCGGAGGCGATCGCGCTCGCCGGCGGCCCCAACCGCTACGCGGACAGCGACGCGGTCGTGATCCTGCGGGTCTCGAGCGACGGCCACATCCGGCGCATTCCGATCGACTACGACGGGATCCTGAACGGGAAGCACCCCGAGCAGGACATCGTGGTGCTCTCCGGCGACAATATTCACGTGCCCTGAGTCCCTTTGAACCTCGGGCAAAAAACCGTGCGGGGGGCGATCTTCACGATCACAACCGGAATCGGTGCGCGCGCGATCGGGCTCGTCAGCACGCTCGTGCTCACGCGCTTCATCGACCCGGACGCATACGGCGAGGTGATGGTGGCCGCGGTGCTGGTGATGACCGCGAATCAGTTTTCCACCGTCGGCTTCGGCCAGTACATCGTCAGCAACCCGAAGGTGAGCCGCGCCACGGCGTTCCACGCCACGGCGTTTCACGTTTTGCTCGGCGTGCTCGCGCTCGGGCTCGTGCTGGCGATCGGCGGCGCGCTCGGCCCCCATCTCGACGCGCCGCACATCGCGCAGTTTCTGCCCGGCCTCGCGCTGAGCGCGCTCTTCGATCGCGTAAGCTTCATGCCCGAGCGCGTGCTGGTGAAGGATCTGCGCTTCGGTGTGGTCAGCGCAGGACGCAGCGCCGGGGACCTGGCCATGAGCGGCGTGGCAGTGGCGTTGGCCGCGCTCGGCTGGGGTGCGGCCGCGATCGTGGCCGGCAACGTCGCGCGCTCGCTGGTGCGGGCGCTGGTATTCATCGGCGCGGCCGAGCGCCGCGACTGGCTCGAGCCGTGCCGCCTCTCGCTGTCGCGGATGCGCGAATTGCTCGCGTTCGGCGTGCCGCTCGCGATCGGTGCGCTGTTCGGCTTCGCCGCCCGGCGCTGGGACAACCTGTTGATCGCACGCTTCTTCGGCGCGGGCCCGGCCGGCATGTACAACCTCGCCTACAACCTCGCCGACGTGCCCGCGATCCAGGTCGGCGAGCAGATCGGCGACGTCTTGGTTCCGTCTTTCGCGCGGCTGGCCCCCGAGCGCCGCCCGGCCGCGCTGCTGCGCTCGCTCACCTTGCTCGGCCTGGTCGTGTTCCCGCTCGCGGTCGGCCTCGGTGCGGTGGCAGAAACTCTGATCGACGCTGTGCTCGATCCGCGCTGGCACGCCGTGGCACCGATGTTGATGGTCTTGTCCGCGCTTTCGATCGCACGCCCGATCGGCTGGACCGTCACGTCCTATCTGCAGGCGCGCCAGCTGCCGCGGCCGATCATGTGGCTCGAGGCGTTCAAGCTGGTCGTACTGCTCGGCGCCATCTTCACGCTCGGACGTCTGAGCGCGCTCTCCGCCTGCGTCGCGGTCGGCCTCGGCTTCGGGGCGCACACCCTGGCCGCGTTCTGGGTCGTGCGGCGCGTCGACGGGTTGCCGTTCGGCGCGTTGCTCAGGAGCGTCGCCGGGCCGCTGTTCGCCTGCGGGCCAATGGTGGCCGCGGTGTTCCTGGCTCGGCGCGGGCTCGCGCTCGGCAGCGCCCCGCGCTTGCTCGAGCTCGCGGTCGAGGTGCTGGCCGGTGCGGTCGCCTACGTGATCGCGGCGCTGACGTTTTCGCGCGGCGCTTCGCGCGAGCTCGTCGCCCGCGCCGCGGAAGTGCTGCGGCGCCGGCCCCGGTCCGAGGCCGCCGTCGGCCGGAGCGAGTAGTGCCCGGCCGAGCTCACTGTGCACAGCGAAAACCGAACGACGTGCCGGCGTCGGTCAGGTCGTACCAGTCTCTCACCGAAGCGCGCTGCCAGAACGCGGCGCTCTGCCAGCCACCGCCGCGCCCGACGAAGCGCTTACCGGTCTCCGGTCCTTTCGGATCCGCGTCCGGTGCCGCCGAGTAGTATTTGGCTTCGTACCAGTCGGCGACGATTTCCACCATGTTGCCTGCCATATCGAGCAAGCCGTACGGGCTCGCGCCCGCGCCGTGCGCGGTGACCGCGGTCGCCCGACTGTCGCAGCCCTGGAAGTTCGCCAGGTTGCAGTCCGGCTGCTGGTTGCCCCAGGGGAACTTGCGGCCGTCCGTGCCGCGCGCGGCCTTCTCCCACTCGGCCTCGGTCGGCAAGCGAGCACCGATGAACTGGCAGTAACTTTCCGCCTGCCCGCGCGTGAGGCATCCCGCCGGCATCCCGGGCTCGGCGCAGTTCCAGGTGCACGTTGGCTTCTCGCAGGCGCCGGCGAGCACGCACGCCGCGTAGGCCTCCTGGGTGACCTCGGTCTTCCCGATCGAGAAGGCGCTCAACGACACCGTGCGGCCTGGTGTCTCGTCCTCGGCGCACTCGCGATCGACGGCCGAGTTGCATCCCATCATGAAGTCACCCGCCGGGACGGCGACCATCTCGCCGGGATCGCCCGCCGGACAGTCGAAGGGAACGTCACCGGATCCGCCGACGCCGTCATCACCCCCGGCACCGGGGTCGAAACCGGAGCCGCCGTTCGAGCCGCCGCCACCGCAGCCGGGGAGAACTGCCACCAAGAGTGGCAAAAGCGCCACCACGCTCGCGCGGCTTTTCGGTCGATTGGTTCGAAGATTGAAGCTTGATCCGAACATGTTTGCTCGTGCTCGTATCGCAAGCCGGCGCGGCTTCGGACTCGCGAACAAGGGGTGATCGCCGCGCGTTGGGCCCCCGCAGCAACGGATATGCCAGTCAGCGCAGGAAGCGCCGCAACGAGCTCTGCGCGGCGCCGACGCGAGCGTCGAAGCAAGCGTTGCGCGCACGCGCAGGTCTTGCACTTGCACTCCCGCAAGGCGTTCTGGATCGAACGACGCCATGCGATAACGAGCGACGAGTCAGTCGTACTGGATTTCGGGCCGTGGCATGCACCGTGCAACACGCCGCCCCGTGCTCGAGACTCCCTGGAAACTGACGAACATGCTTTCGAGTCGCGATCTCGACGGCGTGCTGGCACGGGTAGCACCGCTGCGCTCCGACTATTCAATCGCTTCCATCTCACGCCCCGCGGAAGACGTGGGCGGCGACTTCTTCGTGCTGGTTCCCCGCGAACACGGCACATGCGTGCTGATCGGCGACGTCTGCGGCACGGGTCGCGACGCGGCGCAGATCGCGAATCGGATCAAACCGCACGTTCACGCGGTCTCGCACCGGGTCCACGACCCGAGCGAGCTGCTTCACGCGCTGAACCGCGTCGTGGCCCCGCTGATGCCCCCGGATCGCTTCGTGACCGCGGCCGCGATCGAGCTGGATTCGCGGCACGGCGAGCTCATGATCGCCAATGCGGGCCACGTGCCGGCGCTGATCCGGCGCGGCTCGGGCGGCACGATCGTGCTCGGCCGCGCCTCGGGACCGCCGCTGGGCATGTTGCCCGAAGCTCGTTACACGAACGTCTACGACGGCCTCGGCGCGGGCGACGTCCTGGTGCTGATCACCGACGGCGTGCTCGAAGCGATCGAGACCGAGCTTACGACGATGCGGGCGGTCGCCGGCATCTTGAACGAGGCGCCCGAGGGCGCTGAAGCGGTCAACCGCAGCCTGTTCGCCGAGGTCGAGCGGCGCTCGAGCTCGCAAAAAACCGACGACCGCACCGTGCTGACGATCGAACGCGCAGCGCGGAAACTCGAACTCCCTCGCCGGAAAAGCTCGTGATGCGAGTGCTCGCGATCACCAAGATCTTTCCGAATCGGCTCGAGCCGCTTTCGGCGCCGTTCAATCGGCAGCAGTTCGCGGCGCTCGCGCGGCGCTGCGAGCTCGAAATCCTGGCGAGCATCCCGTGGTTTCCGAGCGCGGCGCGCTTCGCTCGCTGGTCCGGCGCGGGACGGCTGTGCGGCGTCCCGGACCGCGATCGCATCGACGGTCTCGACGTGCGCCACCCGCGCTTTCTGTTCGTGCCGAAGATCGGGCATTCGATCGCGGGTCCGCTCTACGCGGCTTCACTCGCCGCGCACGTGCTGCGCTATCGGAACCGCGTCGACGTGGTGCTCGGGAGCTGGGCGTATCCCGACGGCTTTGCCGCAGTCGTGCTGGCCGATCTGCTCGGCGTACCGGCAGTGGTCAAGCTGCACGGCTCCGACATCAACGTCGTGGCGCGGATGCCGGGCCCGCGCCGCCGCCTGAAGTGGGCGCTGCCCCGCGCCGCGCGCGTGGTCGCCGTGAGCAAGCCGCTGGCGAAGGCCGCAGAGGAGCTCGGCGTGAATCCCTGGCGCATCGGCGTCGTGCCGAACGGCGTCGACACCTCTCGCTTCTTCCCGGCGGACCGCCGGCGTGCACACCGGGCACTGGATCTCGCGCTCGGCGGTCCGCTGATTCTCTACGTCGGCCGCGTCGCACGCGAAAAGGGCGTGCTCGATCTCGCGGACGCGTTCGCGTCGCTGACTTCTGCGCGGCTCGCGATCGTGGGCGACGGTCCGGCTCTGGACGAGTGCAAGCGCCGGCTGGCGCCGCTGGGCGAGCGCGTGATTTTCGCGGGCGCGCGCGGCCACGACGAGATTCCGAACTGGCTCGCCGCGTGCGACGTGCTCGCGCTGCCGAGCTGGAACGAAGGCATGCCGAACGTGGTCGTCGAGGCCCTGGCGTCGGGGCGCAAGGTGGTGGCGACCGACGTCGGCGCGATCCCGGAGCTCTTGCACCAGCGCTCGCTCGGAGAGATGGTCAGAGCGCGGGCACCTGCCGAGCTCGCGGCCGCGCTCGAGCGCGCGATCCGCGAGCCTTACGAGCCCGCGCGGCTGCGCGCCGCGGCCAACGTCGTCGACTGGGACGCGAGCGCGCGCGAGCTCGAAGCCAACCTGCGCGCCGCGATCGCACCCGCCGCGAGGGCTGCGTAGTGGCCAAGCTCACGGAGATCTCGCGCGGCGGCGCAGCGGTGGCCTCGGCCCTCGCCGAAGGCGATTTACCTGCGGTCAAGCGCCGCGCCGCCAAGGTGGCGGCGGCCGCGGTGCTGCCGCGTTCGCTCTTGATGTGTCAGGGCCCGAAAGAGCCGCGCGGGGTGGCGCTCACCTTCGACGACGGCCCCACCGAGCTTACGCGCGCGTACCTCGAGACTCTGGCTCGCCTCGAGGTACGCGCGACCTTTTTCGTGATCGGCGAGCTGTGCTCGCGGCGGCCCGAGGACGTGGCCGAGATCGCGCGCCGTGGCCACGAGCTCGGCGGTCACGGCTACACGCATCGTCCCTTTTCGTCGCTGCGCCCGACCGAGCTCGGCAACGAGCTCACGCGCACGCAGGATCTCTTGCCCTCGCCGACGCGCGCGGCGCGAAAGCTGGTGCGTCCGCCGCAGGGCGCGCTTTCCCTGTCGGCGCTTCTGACCTGCGCGCTCACGGGTTTCACGACCGTGCTCTGGTCGCACGATTCCGGCGACTGCCGCACCGACCGCGCGAGCGACGTGGTGCGCGCGCTGGCCGAAGCGCCGCTCGCGGGCGGCGAGATCGTTCTCTTGCACGAAGGACAGAGCTGGACGCTCGAGGCGCTGCCGGAAATCGTCGGGCGCCTACGCAAGGCGGGTCATGAACTGGTCACAGTGGGTGAGCTGCTCGGCGCTTAGCGCGGCGCTCGCGCTGCCCGCCTGCACCGGTGGATCCGAGATCCAGGTGTTCGGCGAGTCGGTGCGGCCGAAGCGCGGCGAAAGCGTGTCCAACGACCGCGCGCTGTTCGACGGGCAGCGCGTCGAGCTCCGAGGCGTTCGCGGCGAGACGCTGGGCCTCGGCGTGCAGGCGCGATCGCCCGTCACGCTTCACCTGCCGGAATCGGCTGCCCGCGTCGACGCGTTCAGCGTGCGTTCGCTCGATGTGCGCGAGCCCTCGTCGGAGATGTACGGCCCGAATCGCGGCCGCGGCAACTATCCCGACATCTTGCAGCCGGTTTCCGGCGCGGTCAGCGGCGAGCTTGCTTTCTTCGACGTCGCGATCGCCCGTGACGCCCGGCCCGGCACCGCGCGCGGAACGCTCGTGATCGGCGAGCGCCGGATCGACGTCGCCTTGCGTATCGACGGAGCTTCGATCGATCTCGAGAAAGACCCGCTGCTCTGGGTGTTCTACCTGCCGAAAGAGATCGCGCGCGCGCATCGGATTCCCGAAAACGACGCTCCCGAGCTGATCGATCTCGAAGCGAAGTATCATGACCTGTTCCGCGCCCACGGCGCGCTCCTGGCGGCGGACCTGCCGCCGCAGCGCTTTCCGCCGCGCCGCCGCTTCGTCAGGGACGTGCGCTACTGGCCGGTGGCGGTCGACGTGTCGAGCGACGAAACGATCGCGGCCGACACCCGCGCCTGGGTCGGCTACTTTCGCGGCAGCAGGGTCACGCCGTTCGCGATCCCGGTCGACGAGCCCCACACCACGGGGGAGAGGCAGCGCGCGCGCCACATCGCCGAAGTGATGGGCGGCGCCGGCGCCGGGGCTCCCGGCTTGCTGCGAGCCGTTACCGACCTGCCGGCACCGGAGTACGGCGGCGTTTTCGACGTCTACTTCGCGCCGAGCGACCGCGTTCCGCCGCTGGACCGGCGCACGCTTCCCTTCTTCACTTACAACGGCAAGCCCCCCGCCGCGGGCAGCATGGTGCTCGACGCGGACGCGCCCGCGCTCAGGACCTGGGGCTGGATCGCCTACCGCTACCGGATCGAGCTCTGGTACGCCTGGGAAGGGCTCTACTTCACCGATCGCTACAACGGTGGTCCGGCGCGCGACGTCACCGCGCAGCCGATCACTTTCGACGAGCGCCTGAAGGGCGGAACCGACTGGGGCAACGGCGACGGCGTGCTCGCTTACCCCGGTCCCCTGCCCTCGCTGCGCCTGAAGACACTGCGACGCGGGCTCAGCGACCGGCTGCTGCTCCAGAAGCTCGAATCGTGCGGCGGCGGCGCGGAGGCGCGCCGGATCGCCGAGCGCGTGATCCCGCGTGCCCTCGGCGAGGCCGGGCAGAACCCGAGCTGGCCGGCCCAGGAGCTCGAGTGGGAGCGCGCGCGCATCGCGGTGCTCGACGCGATCGAGATCCAGTGCGGAAAGGTGGCGCGCCATGCTGGCTGACGAGCCCGGCTTCGTCGATGCCTTGCGCACGACGGCGCGGCTGTTCCGGCGCGCACTGGTGCGGCCGTTTTCGACGTTGGTCGCCACGCTGGCGGTCAGCGCGGCGCTGGTCGGGTTGGTCGTGCTGAAGCAAGCGCAGTTCGCACCGCGCGTGCTGCTGCGCGCCGTGGAGATGGATCGCGATCCGAACCAGGCGCCACGCCTGAAACGGCAGCTCAAGGCTTACGTCGAAGGGGCGGTCTTCACCACCAAGCCGCTCAGCGCGCTGATCGAAAAATACCACCTCTATCCGGGCCTCTACCGCAAGAACCCGCGCGCGGCGCTCGACTCGTTCCGGGAGGACATCGACGTCGACGTCTACCAGAACTTCTTCCTCGAAGAGCGCACCGAGCACGACCCGCCGCGTACCGCGCGCGTAGCGATCCGCTATCGCTCGATGGACCGCGAGCTGGCGCCGCTCGTGACGCGCGATCTGGCCAAGCTGCTCGTCGATCACGAGGCCCAGTACCGGCGCGAGCAGTCGCTGAAGGCCGCACAGGCCGCCGATCACGCGCTCGAAATCGCGGAGCGCGACCTGGCCGACCGCCGCGTCCAGCTCGCCAGCACGCGCGAGCGCGTGGGCACGAGCGACGATCACCGCGCGGAGGTCGAGCTGATTGGGCTGGTGGGATCCTTGCCCGTGCTCGAAGGGCGCGTGAACGACGCGGCGCGCGCCAAGGCGCAGTTCGACCTCGGTGCGGCGGTCGAGCAACACCGACTCGGTCTCGTGTTCGAAGAGGTCGACCGCGGCGGCATTCCCGCCTCGGAGGGTCTCGATCGCGCGGAGCTGATGGCGCTCGGCGCGGCGTTCTTCGCGGGCGCGCTGCCCCTGGTCGCGCTCGCTGTCGGAGCCTTCGCGCCTCGGCGCAATTCCATACAACAAGGTGCTGCATGAAACTGCCGGACGATCTCGAGCCAGACGACGCCGACGCGCGCGAGCAGCTGTCCCGCGCCTTCGGCTTTGCGCGGCGGATGCTGAAAAAGTGGTGGATCATTCCGCTCGCGCTCCTGGTCGGAGCCGCCGCCTGCGCGGCGTTTCTCTGGATCAAGGGCCGCACGTACCACTCGGAAACCGTGCTCCTCTACTCGGAGCCGATCCGCACCGGCAACAACAACGAAGCGCCGACCGACCCGCGCAATACCGCGATGCGCTTCGAGGAGCTGCTGCTGTCGCGCAGCCAGCTCGAGCGCGTGATCGGGCAGCACAACCTGTACCCGGATCGGGTGCGCGACTACGGGATCGTCGACGCGGTCGCCGAGTTCCGCAAGCACGTCCAGTTCAAGGCGCCGGGCGGCGACACCTTCAGCATCGCGTTCGAGGGCACGAGCCCCGAGCAAACCCAGCTCGTCACGGCACGCCTGGCCGAGCTCCTGATCGAAGAGGACGCGCGGCTCAAGAGCCAGCAGGCGAAGGTCACGCGCGACTTCCTCGCGGTCGAGCGCAAGCGCACCGAGAAGGCGCTGCGCGACGCGGAACAAGGGCTCGCCGAATTCATGGCGAAGCACCCGAAGTTCGCGCTCGACGTGGTGATGCTGCAGCCGGGAGCACCGGTCACCGGCGCGGCGATCCGCGCCAGCATGGCGCACGATCCGCGACCCTCGGGCGGCGGCGCACCTCGCGCGTACACTTACACGCGCCCCAGCGAAGCGCGCGGCGCGGCGTCGGCTCCGAGCCCCGCTGCTCCCGGAGACCAGCAAGCCAAGGCAGACCGAGCGCGCGCCGAAGCCGCGCTGGTCGCGGCGCGCAGCGATCTCGCGACCAAGCAGGCGCAGTTCACCGACGCGCACCCCGACGTGCGCGAGGCGAGCGCCGCGGTCGCCGCTGCGCAAGCACGGCTCGCGAGCCTGAGCTCGGCCGATCCGACTCCCGCGACTCCGGTCGCCGAAGCGGCGTCGCAGCCACGGGAAGAGCCGCGCCGCGTCGTTCGCGAAGATGGGCGCCCGCGCCCGGTCGAGCCACGAAGCTCAGCCAAGAATGAAGGCGAGCTGGTCGCGCTCGAGACCGACTGGGCGCGGCTCACGCGCGGCGTGACCGAGGCCCGGCAGCGCCACGACCACATCGACGCCGCTTTTTTCAAGGCCGACGTCGCGAGCTCCGAGAGCGGCCGCGAAGCGCCGCGCATCTCGGTCGTCGACGCGGCGTTTCTCCCGCAGCGGCCGGTGCCGCCGGGCCCGCTGACGATCGGCGCGATCTTCGGAGGTCTGGCGCTGGCGCTCGGCGTCGCGCTGATGGCCCTCGCGACGCTGCTCGATGACCGGATCTACAGCGCGCGCGACGCCATGCAAATAGCCGAAGTCTTGGTCGAGATCCCACGCAACGACAAGCGAAGGAGAGCCTATGCCACCGCGACCTGAACCCCTCTTGCCTTATCGAATGGTCGAGCTCACGACCAATCCCGCCCCCCGCAGCCACGGCAAGACGCTGCGCCTGTTCGAGGAGGCGAGTTACGAGCCCACCCCGGACCCGCCGCGGCGCCAGGCGCCGGCGACCGAGGTCATCGTGTGGACGCCGCCGGCCGTGCCGCGCACGGAAAGCTCTCCGCGCGTGAGCATGGAGTGCATCGTGCTCGGCGACAAGCTCGACCCGCGGCTGACGCTGCTCACGGCGCCCGACTCGGCGCAGAGCAAAGCGTTTCGTCTGCTGCGCCACCGCTTGCTCCGGCAATCGGACCCGCGCTTGATCGCGGTCACGAGCGCCGAACGCGGCGAGGGCAAGACCACCTGTGCCGTCAATCTCGCGCTGGCGATCGCCGAAGAAACGCTGACACGCGTGCTGCTGTTCGAGGCCAACGTGCGGCAACCGAGCGCGGCGCGTCTCTTCGACTACGAGCCGCGCGAATGCCTGAGCCGGCAGCTTTCGCGCCTGCAGGGCTCGATGCGCGGCTACAGCATCGCGGCGGTCGCGGGCACGCGGCTGTGCATCGCGGCGATGGCGCCGGATCTGCCGCCCGGCGTTCGGCTCGATCGCTTCATCCTCGGCGTCGCGCTGAGCGAGCTCCGCAGCGAATTCGACTACATCGTCGTCGATACGTCGCCGGTGCTGGAAAGCGCGGACGCCAACGCGGTGGCCGAGTCCGTCGACGGCGTGGTCCTCGTCGCACGCGCAGACCGCTCGCGGCAAAAGCGCGTGAAGCGTGCCGTGAAGCAGCTCGGCTCGGCGCCGCTGCTCGGGATCACGCTGCTCGACAGCCGCGAGGCTGCATGAAGGGCGTTGCAAAGAAGCACCTCGAGCGCTGGCTGCGCGGTTACGCGGCGCACCTCTGGCGCCGCGCCCGGACGCCGAGACCGCGCGGCCCGCGTCACGTTCTGTTCGCGCTCTGCGATCACTACGAGCCAGGCTGGGGCGATGCGACGAGCGACGTGGCGCGGAGCCGCGTAGAGCGCTGGGCCGAGGACTACCCGCGGCTCGCTTCGGAGTTTCGCGACGCCGACGGGCGGCCACCGCGCCACTCGTTCTTCTTTCCGGGCGAGCAGTACACGAAGCACGCGCTCGACGAGCTCGGGCGGCTCGCTGCGGCTGGTCTCGGCGAGGTCGAGCTCCACCTGCACCACGATCGGGACACGGCGGAGCGGCTGAAAAAATCGCTCGGCGAATACGTCCAGACTTACGCTCGCCACGGCCATTTCACGCGCGGCCACGACGGCAAGCCGCGCTACGCGTTCATCCACGGCAACTGGTGCCTCGCCAACTCGAGGTCCGACGGACGCTACTGCGGCGTCGACGCCGAGCTGCCGCTCTTGTTCGAGAGCGGCTGCTACGCAGACTTCACGTTCCCATCGGCCCCGGACGAAACCCAGCCCAACATCGTCAATCAGATCTACTGGCCGCTCGGCGATCTTTGGCAGCCGCGAGCGCACGAGCACGGCACGGCGAGCCGGGTCGGACAGCTGCGCCACGACCGGATCTTGATGATTCAAGGGCCGCTCGCGCTCGTGCGCCGGCCGAGTCAGCTCGGGATCCGCATCGAAAGCGCCGCCCTGACCGCGAAGGACCCCGGAACGCCGAGCCGCATCCGCTCCTGGATCGATCAGGGAATTCACGTCGCCGGGCGACCGGAATGGACCTTCGTCAAGGTGCACACGCACGGCGCACCCGAAGCGCAGGCCGCGGCGCTGCTCGGCGACGCCGGGCGCGCGATGCACCGCGAGCTCTGCACGCGCTACAACGACGGTAGCGACTTCGTGCTGCACTACGTGACGGCGCGGGAGATGTTCAACATCGCCTTCGCCGCGATGGCGGGTGAACGCGGCAACCCGCACGACTTTCGCAACTACGCACTCTTGCCGCCGCCGGTGGCTGCATGATCGATGCTTATGGATTCTTGTTCAGAAACGCTATCTTGCCGCTCTGGGAAGGCAAGCTGCGCGGCCGCCAGACGCTCGCGCACCTGTCCAGTCTGGAACGGACTCAGTGGTACTCGTTCGACGAGCTCCAGGCGCTGCAAGGCGCGGCGCTCGTCCGCTTGATCGAGCACGCGCGCGCCCACGTGCCCTTCTATCGGACGTTCGAGCCGGTTCGAAGCGTGGAAGACCTTTCTCGCCTGCCACTGCTCACCCGCGAACAGGCCGCGCTCGAAACGCGGCGCTCCACCGTCGCGCCATTGCCCGAGATCACCAAAATGACGAGCGGCAGCTCCGGCCGCCCGCTCGCCTTCGCTTACGATCGCGACTCCGAATACTGGCGTCAGGCCACGAAGCTCCGCGGCTACGCCTGGGCCGGCTACCGCCCGGGCGACCGCAGCTTGCACTTCTGGGGGACTCTCGGCGCGATCTACGATCAGCCGCGTCTGCGCCGGCTCAAGGTCGAGCTCGATCACCGGCTGCGCCGGGAGACGTACATCGACTGCACGGATCGCTCCGAGGCCGCGCTCGACCGTGTGATCGACGCGATCCAGGATCTCAAGCCGACGGCGATCCTGTGTTACGCGCAGGCCGGCGCCGCGCTCGCACGTCACATCAACGCGACCGGCCAGCGCGACTGGGACGCGATCCCCGTCCTTTGCTGCGCGGAACGCACCTTTGCCGCCGACCGCGCGGCGCTCGAAGAAGCTTTCGGTCCGGGGATCTTCGAGACCTACGGCAGCCGCGAAGTGATGCTGATCGCCTCGGAATGCCCGGCGCACGCCGGCATGCATGTATCGATGGAAAACCTGATCGTCGAGCTCGTGGTGCGCGACGGTGAGCGCACGCGCGCCGCCGAACCCGGCGAGGTCGGCGAAGTCGTCGTCACCGATCTCCACAACTTCGGCGCGCCGTTCATTCGTTATGTTACGGGCGATCTCGCGATCGCGAGCAAGCCGGGCACCTGCGACTGCGGCCGCGCGCTGACTCGCCTCGAGTCCGTGGAGGGGCGCGTCACCGACACCCTGCGCGACGGCGCCGGACAAGCCGTCAGCGGCTTGCTCTTCAACGTGATCTTCTCGGTCCTGGCACGCGAGGTCGAGGAGTTTCAGGTCGTGCAGCACAAGGATCGCACGATCGACCTCAGGCTGGTTCCCCGAGCGGCCTTCGATCACGGCGTGCTCGACGTCGTGAAGGAGAGCTGCCAGCGCTTCTTGCCCGGCGTCGGCGTGCGCACGGAGCTCGTTCCGGAAATTCCCCTGGGCAAAAACGGCAAACGGCGAGTAGTCGTCGTCGAAAGTTAGGCACGGCCATGCTGCGACGGATCGCCGCGCTCTTGGTCGGGGTCGTCGGGTTCGCGAGTCACGCAGAGGCTCGACCGAAACTCCAGGGCGTCGGAACCGGCTCGGTCGGTTACACCGACAACGTGCAGTCGTCGCCGGATCCTCCAGTGCCCGGCGTCCCGGAAAAAACCGGCGATTTCTTCACGTTGCTGAGCCCCGGCCTGGTGCTGGCCTCGGCGGATGCGGGGGCCGTGCATCGCCTGGCTTACACTTACACGATCAGCTTGTTCTTGAACGAGTCGGACGCGAACTCGTCGTCGAATCGGGTCGACTATCAGCTGTTTCTGGATCCTTCACCGCGCTACACGCTGCTCTTCGGCGCGAGCGTGCTCCAGGCCAACCGGCACACGGCGGGCCTCTTGTCGACCCCGTCGACGACACCGCTCACGGCTGCAGTGCCCGGCACGACCTCGTTCGTCCAGTTCCGCGGTGAACAGGCGCTGACGCTCGAGATCGCCCAGGACTGGCGCCTCTTGCAAGGCGCTTTCGGACTCTTGCAAACCTCGATCACGGACGACGAAGCACCCCGCACCTACGAGACCGGCGGGCGGCTCGGTTTCGAAAGGGTGTGGATCACCGACGCGGCAGGCATCGAAGGGCGCGCCGACTATTCGCTCGTGACCAACTCCGTGCTCGGCGACGGCACCCCGGTCGGCGATCAACGCCAGCTCGTGAGCGCGGCGGTTCTGCGCTGGCGCCACGACTGGGGTTACGATTTTGCGAGCCGGCTCGAAGCCGGCGCGATGCGCGTCCAGCGCCTCGACAGCGGGCACGGCTTCTGGGAGCCGACCGGCGCGGCCGCCATCTCCTACGCGAACGAGGAGGGCGAAGCCGAGCTTTCCTACGAGCACACCGCGACCACGAGCCCGCTGCTCGGCCAGTCGTACATCGTGGATGATGTGCGGCTACGCGGCGGCATCCCGCTCGCAGAAAAGAACATTGTCACACTGGGCTCGTCACTCGGCTATCAGCACGGGCGGCTGATCGGCGAGGACGGCGTGCTCGCGACCACGCTCGACGTCTACCTCGCCGACGTCGTGCTCGGCTGGCAGGCCACCCACGAGCTGATGCTCGATCTCCGCTACCAGCACGCGCAGCAGCGCTCCGACGCGACCGCACCGCCGCTGCCGCTCAGCTACGCACGCAACACGGTGATGGTCGGCGCGATCGTCGAGCTCCCACCCGATACCGAGATGCCGCGGCGCTATCGGCCACCGCGCCGCGTCGACCAGAGCGACGAGCTCTACGACGCACGCGACCCGGCCTCGCGCGCCAACGAGCGCTGACTTTGCGCGGGAACTGCAAGCGTTGCATCGGAGCTCTTGCCCAGTATCGCCCGCACCGGCAATCGCGTCGGCGTGGCTTTTGCAGAGGTGACAACCGTGAACGAACGTATTGCAGTGATTGGGCTTGGTTACGTCGGACTTCCCGTGGCGCTGGCTTTCGCGCGCCGCTATTTCAAAACCATCGGCTTCGACGTGAATCGCGAGCGCGTCGAAGCACTCCAGCGCGGCGTCGATGAGACGCGCGAGGTCGACGCGGCCGATCTCGCCGCCACCAGCCTCGAAGTGACCAGCGACCCCGCGGCGCTCTCGGAAGCGACCTTCTTCGTGGTCGCGGTCCCGACACCGATCGACGAACGGCACGCGCCCGATCTGCGGCCGGTGCGGAGCGCGACCGAAACCGTGGGCCGGCACCTGCGGCCCGGCAGCGTGGTCGTGTACGAATCGACGGTTTATCCGGGCGTGACCGAAGACGTCTGCGGTCCGCTGCTCGAGCAGGTCTCGGGTTTGCGGCGCGGCGTCGACTTCACGCTCGGTTACTCTCCCGAACGCATCAACCCCGGCGACCGCGAGCATCGCTTCGAGAACATCGTGAAGATCGTGTCCGGTGAAGACGCCGCGACGCTCGAGCGCGTCGCCAACGCCTACGCCCGGGTCGTCACCGCCGGCGTGCACCTCGCGCCTTCGATCAAGGTCGCCGAAGCCGCCAAGGTGATCGAAAACGTGCAGCGCGATCTCAACGTCGCGCTGATGAACGAGCTCGCCCTGATTTGCGATCGGATCGGGATCCGCACGCGCGACGTGCTCAACGCCGCCGGCACCAAGTGGAACTTCCTGAAATTCGAGCCGGGCCTGGTCGGCGGGCATTGCATCGGCGTCGATCCCTACTACCTGACCACGCTCGCCGAGTCGGTCGGCTACGACCCGCAGGTGATCCTGGCCGGGCGCCACATCAACGAGGGCATGGGGCCGTACGTCGCCCAGCGGCTCGTAAAGCTGCTCGCCCACACCGACGTCCCGATCAAAAACGCGCGCGTCGGCATCCTCGGCCTCAGCTTCAAGCCCGATGTGCCCGATCTGCGCAACACCAAGGTCGTCGACATCGTGAACGAGCTGCGAAAGTACGGCATCGAGCCGATGATCTTCGACCCGCTGGTCTCCCCCGACGAGGCGCGCGCGGAATACGAGCTCCGACTCATGCCCTGGGAAGAGCTCGACCAGCTGGACGCGATGGTGCTTGCAGTACCGCACCGCGAGCTCCTGGCGCGCCCGCTCGAAGCGCTGCTCCAGCCGCTCCGGCCGGGCGGCATCCTGATCGACGTCAAGGCCGTGCTCGATCCGGGCAAGCTGAGCTCCGATGTGGTGTATTGGAGCCTGTAATGGTCGATTTCAACGAAATCTCGGCGAGCTTCCGGCGCTCGCCGAAGCGCTGGCTCGTCACCGGAGTCGCCGGATTCATCGGTTCACACTTGCTCGAAGCCTTGCTCGAAAACGGTCAGACGGTGGTCGGCCTCGACAACTTCAGCACCGGCCACCGCGCCAATCTCGAAGACGTCACGTCACGCCTCGACCCCGCCGCAGCGGCGCGCTTCGAGTTCATCGAAGGCGACATCCGTGACCCCGCGCTCTGCCAGGCAGCGGTCGCAGGCGCCGACGTGGTGCTGCACCAGGCCGCACTCGGCTCCGTCCCGCGCTCGGTCGAAGCGCCGCTCGACGCCCACGCCAACAACGTCACCGGCTTTCTGAACGTGCTCGCTGCCGCCCGCGACGCCGGCGTGAAGCGCTTCGTCTACGCCTCGTCGAGCTCCGTTTACGGCAGCGACGATTCCGCGGTGAAAATCGAGCCGCGCCTCGGCACGCCGCTCTCGCCGTACGCCGTCACCAAGCTCACCGACGAGCTCTACGCCCGCGTGTTCCGCGAAGTGTACGGCTTCGAGAGCGTGGGCCTACGCTACTTCAACGTCTTCGGCCCGCGGCAGGATCCGAACGGCGCCTACGCCGCCGTGATCCCGCGCTGGACCGAGCGCCTGTTGCGGGGCGAAGAGTGCGCCGTCTTCGGCGACCCGCTGAAGAGCCGCGATTTTTGCTTCGTGCGCAACGTCGTCGAATGCAATCTGCTCGCGGCCGCGGCTCCCGCCGCCGCGATCGCCGACGGCGTCTTCAACGTCGCCTGCGGCGCCCGTACCACGCTCGCCGAGCTCTTCGACCTGATCAAATCCCACGCCTCGAAGTACCGCCCGGCGGCCCAAAACGCGCTTTTACGCCAGGAGCCCGCCCGCGCCGGCGACATCTCGCACTCGCTCGCCGACATCGAGCGCGCCCGGCGCTGCCTCGGCTATCGTCCCGAGCACGACGTCGCACGCGGGCTCGAAAACGCAGTCGCCTGGTACGCGGAGCGCAATCAGCTTCGCGCCTGAGCCTGAGCGAGCCACGGCACCGCCAGGAAGCCGCGAAAGTACGCCGCCGGCACGTCCGTACCCATCCGCAGCCGCTGCATGTCCAGCGGATCGAAGCGCCGCCAGGTCCACGTCACGCCGTTCATGTTCGAGAACCCGAGGTCGTACCCGGCCGCAGCGACCATCGCCCGGATCGCCGGATCGCGCGCGATCGGGTGCCCCACCGGATACGAAACCGAGCTCACCCGCTCTCCGAGCTGGTCCTCCAGATCCTGCTTCGAGCCCGCAAGCTCGCTCACCAGCTCCGCGTGCGGCACGGTCTGAAGCACCCTGTGCGTGCGGGTATGAGAATGAATCTCCATCCCGGCGCGGCGCAGCGCCCGCACCTGATCCCAGGACATCACGAGCTCATCGGCGTGCCGCCGCTCGAGCTCCGCGCCCCAGGGCACCCCGGCAGATTCGGTCAGCTCGTCCAGAAAGCGCTCGATGTCCAGCCCGTGCCAGCGCTTCACCAGCCGCAAGAGCTCCGCGGTCGCCCGCTGCCGCTGCCCCCGCAGCTCGAGCTCGATGTGGATCGGATAAGCGAGCTCGATGCGGTCGCGCGGCGATTGATTCACCACGTAGCTGATCCGGTCCCACCAGAAAACCTTGCGCTCACCGACGTAGCTCGTCGCGACGAAAAATGTCCCGATCACTCCGTGCCGCAGCAGAATCGGCAGCACCCGATCGTAGCAATCCCGGTAACCGTCATCGAACGTGAGTACGGCCGGATTCGGCGGCAGCGGCCCGCCCTTCAAATGCCGCCGCAGATCCTCGAGCCCCACGATCGTGAAATAGCGCCGCAAAGTCGCCACCTGCTGATCGAACTCCGCCGGCGTCGCGTCGATCACCCCGGCATCGAAGGGTTGCGCCGCCGGATCGGGATGAATCCGGTGATACGTGAGCACGGTCAGCCAAGGCCAGCGGCTCCCCGCACGCGCTTTCAGTATCGCCTCCAGCGCTCCCGCAGAGTCCAGCAGCTGACAGAGTTGGCGTCTCGCCATCGACTGCCCTTATCCACAGCAAGCCGCGTGCCGGCGGCGTTCCCGCCGTGCCCGAAACTCCGCCCGCCCCGCGCACGCCCCGCGCAGAGCTTGCGCCAAGACCGCCAACCGTGCGCGCGCGATTGCCCCGCCCGCCGCCTTCGGACCGCATCTTGCAACGGTGAACTCGCTTCCTCATGCAGCACACCCAAGTCGTCCAAGGCGATCGAACGACGCTGAAAGTGCGTGGCGAGCTCGACGCGCTGAGCTCCCGCGCCCTGCGCCCGACCCTCGACGATGTGGTCGCGGCCCGCCCGCAAAAGCTCACGATCGACCTCTCCGACCTGCGCCTGATCGACAGCTCGGGCGTCGGCGCGCTGGTCTGGCTGTACAAGCGCATCCGAGCCGACGGGGGCGTGGTGGAATTCGTCGGCCTCTGCGCACAGCCGCTCGCAATCTTCAAGCTCCTCCGCCTCGATGTCGTTTTCGCGATCGACAACTGAACGAACGCAAAGCTTGCGATTGGCGCGCAACGCGCGGCGCCCGCCCGGCCGCCTGCCCCTGATCGTCGCCACCACGCACTGGCATGAGACTTGAAGAGGGGCCCATCGATGCGCCTGAGAGTGAGCCGGGCCGGGATTCTGTTTTTGGCGGACAGCGGCGCCGACGCCATCGGCCGCGACCCTTTCGTCCAGCTGCTGCGTGAGGACGGTTACGGCGTCACCGTCGCCGAAGGCACGACCCAAGCGATCACCTACCTCGACCAGCTCCCTTCCCCCGACGCCTTCGTCGCCGATATCCACACCCCCAACCTCGACGCCGTCTTCGTCGCAAAATACGCGCGCAGCCGAAACCCGCTCCTCCCCGTGATCTTCGTGACCAGTTACCCCGAACGCATCGAAATCGCCGCGCACGGCCTCGATCCCGAACCGCTCCACTTCACCAAGCCCCTCGACTATCGCCTGTTCAGCACCGAGCTGCGCCGCCTCACCCGCCGCAACAGCTCCTCACTCGTCGTCGGCAACGTGTCGTACCTGCACAAGGCCGAGCGCCGGAAGGGGCGGGGCTAGCAAGGTCCGGCTGCTGGTTGTCGGTGCGTCGCGGAACCGCGAGTTGAGCAAGCACTCGCGGGCGACCACGCCTGGGTTCGAGGAGTATGTTTCAGTCCGCCCGCCGGGAGTTGAACCCAGTGCGCGTGCTTATAAGACACGCTGCCGCGACCGACGGCACGGGCGGGGATTCGAGGACCCGCGAGCGCCGTATTCGCGTGAGGCATACCCTGAGCATCGAGGCAGCTTTAGCGCACGCGCCTGCGTGCGTCGACCAGAAGTAGACGTCGATCATCGCAGCTGAACGCCGAGACGTTGGGCAGCCCATCAGAGCGCAGTCCATAAGAGCAGAAGTTGTCCTGTCTCCTCGGCCGAAGCAGCGAGATCACGAAGTGCATCCAGCATCAGGCGAACATCGCTGCGGCGATAACCGTTCGCGCGGAACTCCTGCTTGGCAAACTCGAACCATTCTTCCGCTCGGAGCGCTACCTGGTTTGCTTCGCCAGCGAAAGTCCGGCAACCCACCCGATGAGAAGTACGACAAGCTGCTGGGAGCGCTCACCAGGATGGGGTTTCGGCCAAAGCCCACGCGGGCCGCGCTCGATCTGATGAAGAGCGGAAAGAGTCGCGTCGCCTGGAGCGCGCCGCTCGACCAGTTGATACGTGAGGCGGCGCAGCTTTTGACGCCGTAACACTGCTCGATAACGCGTAGATCCGCGCCCAGCCACGCCGTTTCCTCAACGCGAGATTCCGCGCCGAACCGACAACAAGCAGCCGGCTCGAGCGCACCACCGCTGCTCATTACGGCAGTCAGGCGTACGTCTGCTCAGGTTCCTCGACCAGCACGAGGATCATTCCTTCGCGGAGCTCTTGATCGCCCGCCACGAGTACGAGCATGCAATGCTGCGTCCCATCCGGCGGGTCGCTGAAGTAAAACCCGCCCACGCGAAACCGAACACCAGCTTGGCCGCGAAGCACCAACTCGTCGCCGGCCTCGAGCCCACGCTCCCCTCGCAGCGCAACGCGTTCCGCCCCCGGAGTGAGTTCTCGGTCGCAAAACATCACTTCATATTCGCACTGCACCTTTATTTCGATCTTTACCCGGCCCACAGCGTAAGACCGATACTACCCGCGAACCGGACACGTTTCTACTTACACCCCGCTGCCGGAATCTTCCCTGCATCGAGCTCCCCCACCGCGACTCCGGCCTCGCCCAGCAATCTAAAATCCAGCATCGACGTGTTGAACCACCAGCTCAGCTTCCGCTGCGGCATTTGCACGTGCACCGGAAACCCGATCTTGTTCGCATCGATGAACGCGGCGGGATCGCTCGCTCCAGCCGCCAGCTCCGCGCTCGTCCAGTTCGCCGGATCACGCTTCGCCCGCGTCTGATCCTCGAACGTCCGTTTCGCGCAGGACGAAAGCTCGCGGTGCAACGCGAGCAACGACTCGCCCTCGCTGGCAAACGGTGCAACGGGATGAGCATTGAACCCACCCTGCCGCACCAGCGCCCGGAGCGCCGCGGCCGACAGCGCGGTCGCATCACTGCAGTGCTCGAAGTCGGCCCAATCCCCGGAATTGACGCGCTTGCCGGACGCATCGAGCCCTGCGCCATACAGCGGCACGAGACGGCGTCGATCCACCCCGTCTGCCGGATCGTCGCAGACCGACGGCTTCAGGAACGTGTCGTCGACCGGATCGGTGGTGAAATACGCGGTGCCCACGTCGCGCAGGAAGCGGCCGAGACGCACGAAGATCTCGTCGACGCGCGCGTCGCCGGTTTGCGCCTGGTACTGGAGCAGCGGCTCGACCAGGAGCTCGCTCATCCACGGCGAGCACCAGGGGACGCTCTCGTCGTCTTCGGCTTGCTGGAGTGCGTTGTGAATGAAGCAATTCTGCGGCGGGAAGCTCGCGCCGGGATTGATCGCCGCGAGGACCGCCGCGTCGCCGGTGATGTGCCGGTACGCCGTGTCGACGAGCTGTTTCACCGCGTCGAGGTACTTTTGCTCGCCGGTGAAACGGTGA
>Ga0111538_10002025_pt1 | contig 28526 bp, 29 predicted proteins | sample SoiMethybrSBSTD1_FD_79669 | JGI IMG/M metagenome (GOLD analysis project Ga0111538, IMG submission 79669) | Bulk soil microbial communities from a Populus tree surrounding site in Tennessee, USA - Soil MetaG P. TD hybrid SBSTD1 (version 2)... | ecosystem: Environmental > Terrestrial > Soil >... | reverse complement strand
TCGCCGCGACCTGTTCGACGAGCGCGCGCAGCGACCGGCTGTCCTGCAAATCGCGCAGGCCCGCGGTATTCGGGGAGCTCACGTTGATGGCGAAGTAGTCGGCGAAGGGATGCAGGACGTCTACCGTCCGCACGTAGTCTTCCGCGGCCTGCTCGTTCGAGGTTTCCTTGTTTTTGCCGATGTTGACCCCCAGCCGCAGGCCGCTCGCCGACGGGACGCCGGCTGCCGAGAGATTTCGCGCGACGCCCGCCGCGCCGACGCTGTTGAAACCAAATCGGTTGATGATTCCGTGATCCTGCGGCAGTCGGAACAGGCGCGGCCTGGGGTTCCCGGGCTGCGGCCGCGGCGTGACGGTGCCGACCTCCGCAAAGCCGAACCCGAGCGCCGCCCACGCAGAAACCGCTGTTCCCTGCTTGTCGAGGCCGGCGGCCAGACCGATTGGATTGCGGAACGTCAGGCCGAAGACATCCTGAATGAGCCGGCGATCGTCTGAAGATGTACCCGACCAGCGAAGCGCATTGACCACCAGCGGTTGCCGAAGCGCGGCCATCGTCAGGTCGTGCGCGCGTTCGGCATCGAGAGCAAAGAGCGCGGGCCGCAGCGCCCGCGTGTAAACGCTCACTCGCCCGGAGTATACCGGTCGTACAGACTTGCCGAGCCGCGAATTCATCAGCTAGGATCGGCGGTTGCGGAATGTAAAACGTCTGTTCGCTAGGAGTTACGAAGAAGGAGCGGAACGGTGATCGAGGTCCAGCGTCTGACAAAACGGTACGGCCCGGTTACGGCCGTCGATGATGTGAGTTTCCGGGCGGAGCGCGGCGAGATTCTGGGCTTTCTCGGGCCGAACGGCGCCGGAAAAACCACGACCATGCGCATCCTCACCGGTTATATGCCCCCGACAGAGGGCAAGGCTGTCGTCGCCGGCTACGACGTGCAGGAGCAGCCGATCGAAGCGAAGCGGCGGACGGGTTATCTGCCGGAGACTCCGCCCCTCTATCCGGACATGACCGTCCGCGACTATCTCGATTTCTGCGCGCGCATCAAAGGCGTACCGGGCGGGGAGCGGACCACGCGAGTGAAGAACGCGATGGCGCGCACGCGGATCGCCGACGTCAGCCACCGCCACTGCGGCAAGCTCTCCAAGGGGTACCGGCAGCGCGTCGGGCTCGCACAGGCGCTGCTGTATAACCCCGACGTGCTGATCCTCGACGAGCCGACGGCGGGACTCGATCCGAAGCAGATCATCGAGACGCGACAGCTGATCAAGGAGCTCGGGGGCGATCACACGATCATCCTCAGCACGCACATCCTTCCGGAAGTGAGTCAGACGTGCAATCGCATCGTCATCATCAACAAGGGACGTGTCGTCGCCGTCGACACGCCGGACAACCTGACGGCGCGGCTGCGCGGCACGGAGACGATGTTCCTGCAGGTCGATGCGTCCGGCGCCAACCCAGAGGATGCGCTCACAGGCATCGCCGGCGTCAGGCACGTGCGCGTCGCGGAGACACGGGGCGCCGTCACTGCGCTGGAGATTGAAAGTGAAGCGGGCCGCGATGTGCGCCGGGATCTGGCCGCCACGGTCGTCAACCGCGGATGGGGCCTGCTGGAGTTGCGACCGATGCGTATGAGCCTCGAAGAGATCTTCCTGCATCTGACGACCGAGGACGCTGCGGTGGTGGAACCGCGGTCGGGGGAGGTGCCCGTTGCGTAACATCCTCGCCATCGCTCACAAAGAGCTCAAGGCGTACTTCGCGTCGCCAATCGCTTACATCGTCATCGGCTTTTTCGTTCTTCTGTTCGGCTATTTCTACTGGGCGCTGCTGCTGTTCTTCAACCAGCAGAGCATGCGGATGATGGGCCTGCAGGGAGGCCCGACCCAGAACGTGAACGAGCAGATGATCCGGCCGCTCTTCCTGAACGCGAGCGTCGTGCTGCTGTTCATCCTGCCGATGATCACGATGCGCACGTATTCGGAAGAAAAGCGGTCAGGAACGATCGAGCTCCTGCTCACGGCACCGCTGACCGACTTTCAGATCATCATGGGAAAATTCGTTGGGGCGATGGCGCTCTACGCCGCGGCGCTGGCCGTCACGCTGCTCCATGTTGGTGTGCTGTTCGCGTTCGGCAAGCCTGAATGGGTCCCGATCGTGACCAGCTACCTGGGCATGCTGCTGATGGGTGGGTGCTTCATCTCCATCGGGCTGCTGATTTCGAGCTTCACGCGCAATCAGATCGTCGCCGGGATGGTGACGTTTGCGGTCTTCCTGCTGCTCTGGGTGATCAACTGGGTTGGCTCGTTCACAGGGCCGACGACACAGGCGGTGCTGGATTACCTGTCGATCACCAATCACCTCGACGATTTCACCCGCGGCATCATCGATACCAAACACCTGATCTACTACATCAGCTTCATTGCCTTCGGGCTGTTCCTGACCGCGCGGTCGGTGGACACCGAGCGGTGGCGGGGGTAACGGCCATGAACCGCATCCTGTCGGTCCTCAGTTATCTCGGCATGGCGCTGGTCTTTGCCGCGCTTGCCGTCCGCCTCTTCGTCCGTAACCCCGAGTACGACCGCTACGCCGTGTGGGCGTCCTGGGTCGGGCTCGCGCTGGTGCTCATCTACACGCTGGGACAGTGGCGCGAGATCGTCGCCTTCTTCCGTCGTCGCAACGCGCGGTATGGCGCGATTGCCGGCGTCAGCGTCCTCGTCGTCCTCGGCATTCTGGTCGCCGTCAACTACCTCTCTGTAAAGCAGAGCAAGCGGTGGGATCTGACGGCCAACCGTCAGTACAGCCTGTCCGAGCAGACGGTCAAGCTGCTGCGCGATCTGAAGTCACCGGTCAAATTCGTGGTGTTCGAGCAGGAAGCCAACGTGGAGCGCTTCAAGCCGAGACTCAGCGAATACCAGTACCAGTCGAAGCAGGTCAGCGTCGAGTACATCGACCCGGACAAGAAGCCGGTGCCCGCCAAGGAATACGAGATTCAGCAGTACGGCACGGTGGTCGTCGAATACATGGGCCGCCGTGAACGCATCACGTCGGACTCCGAGCAGGATCTGACCGGCGCTCTGGTCAAAGTGCTGAACCCGACGGAGAAGCGCGTGTATTTCCTGGCCGGACACGGCGAGAAGGATCCGACCAACACCGATCGGCTCGGTTACAGCGCCATCATCGACGCGCTGCGCCAGGACAACTACCAGTGGGAAAAACTCATCATCGCCGAGAAGAACGCCATTCCGGACAACGCGACCGTCCTGGTGCTCGCTGGCCCGAAGACAGACCTGCTCGAGGGTGAAGCGCAGCTGATCCGCCAGTACCTGTCGATGCGGCATGGCAAGCTGCTCGTCCTGCTCGATCCGACGGAGGACTTCAAGAAGCCGACGACGTTCCCGAACATCGACGCGCTGTTGAAGGAGTGGGGCGTCAACGCGACGCAGTCTGTCGTCGTCGACGTCAGCGGGCTGACCAAGGTGGCGACGATCCCGGTCGCCACGCCGCCCTATCCGAATCAGCCGATCACCGGCGATCGTTTCCAGCTGATCACGATGTTCCCGGTCGCGCGTGCCATCACCCCGTTGATGGGTGCGCCGGCCGACCGCACGGCGCAGCCGTTCATCCAGACAACGGGGCGCTCGTGGGCGGAGACGAATCTGGCGACGCTCGATCCACCGGATAACCTCGCGCCGGATCCCGACAAGGGGGACCTGACCGGTCCTGTCTCGATTGCAGCAGCAGTGGCCGTTCCGGCAAAGGTCGAGGCCGGCGCCGACAAGAAGGACGGCGCCGACCAGCAGAAGCCGCCCGAAACGCGTGTCGCCGTGGTTGGCGATTCCGACTTCGTCGCCAATGCCTACCTGGGCATCGAGGGCAACCGCGATCTGTTCATGAACACGGTGAACTGGCTGGCGCAGCAGGAAAGCCTGATTGCGATCCGGCCGAAGGAGGCCGCCGACCGCCGCCTGACGATGACGGCGAATCAGATGAACATGGTGGCGTGGATGTCGATCGTCATCGTGCCGGCGCTCGTGCTCGGGGGCGGCGTGCTGACATGGTGGCGGAGGCGCGAGCGATGAGAGGACTCCGCTCAACGCTCGTTCTCATCGTCGTCCTGGCGGCCCTCGTTGGCTACATCTATTACCTGAACAAAAAAGGCACGACCACCACCGACACCAAAGAGAAGGCGTTCGCGTCGGTCAAGGCCGAGGATATCGAAGAGGTCCAGATCAAGTCCGCTGACGGACAGACCTCGCGCGTGCAGAAGGCTGACGGCACCTGGAAGATCGTCGAGCCGGAGGCTGCGCCCGCGGATCAGGAAGGGCTGTCCTCGATCACCAGCAGCCTGGCGACGCTCGACATCCAGCGCGTCGTGGACGAGAACGCGTCGGATGTGAAGCAATACGGGCTCGACCCTGCACGCATCGAGGTCGCGTTCCGCGCGAAAGGCGACAAGGAGCCGCGCCGCGTGCAGCTCGGCGAGAAGACGCCGACCGGTGGCGATCTCTACGCGCGGCTGCCGAATCAGAAGCGGGTGTTCCTCGTCTCGTCGTTCCTCGACTCGACGTTCAACAAGAACACGTTCGCGCTGCGTGACAAGAACATCCTCAAGATCGATCGCGACAAGGTCGATCGGATTGAAATCGCGGCTGACAAGAAGTCCGTGACGCTGGCCAAGAACGGCATGGAGTGGCGCATCGTCGCGCCGGTCATGGCACGGGCGGACTTCGCGGCTGTCGAGGGAGCCCTGGAACGCTTGGGCTCGGCGCAGATGCAGGGAATCGTGGCGGCGGAGGGCGCCGACCTGAAGAAGTACAAGCTCGATCCTCCAGTCGGGTCGTTCAGTGCCGTAACCGGCAGCTCACGCGCGACGCTGATGTTCGGCCAGACGGAGAACGCGCTGATCTACGCGAAGGACGCGGCGCGGCCAATGGTCTTCACTGTGGCGCCGACGCTCTACACCGACCTGATCCGCGACATCGGCGAATTCCGGCGCAAGGATCTCTTCGACTCGCGCTCGTTCAACGCCAACCACGTCGAGTTCAAGCGCGGCGCAGAAACGGTCACCCTCAACAAGACGAAGAACAAGGACGGCTCCGAGGAGTGGAAGAACGGCGACAAGCTGATTCACGCGATGAAGGTCGAGGATCTGCTGTCGAAGGTCTCGAGCCTGCGTGCGGACTCCTTCGAGCCGACGACGAATCCGGCGCTGAAGAATCCGGCGCTGGTCATCACGATACGCTTCGACGACGACAAGAAGATGGAGCAGGTGTCGATCGTGAAGGTGGCGAACGACGTCCTCGCCAGCCGCTCGGATGAAGCTGGCACGGCGAAGCTGCAGGCGTCGAGCTACGACGAGGTATTCAAGGGAATTGACGAGATGAAGTGATCGGTAATTCAGAATGCAGAATTCAGGATGCAGAATTCAGCTTCGGCCGGGTCCGGCTTCTTGACCGCCGCAGCTTCAGCGAAGGCGGTTAACCGGGCCGTCGTGCTTGTTGCATTCTGCATTCTGCATTTTGCATTACTGAGCTGCTCTAAGACTCCACCTGCGACTACTCCCTCGCTCTCCGCCACAGACCAACTCCGCCGCGACATCACTCAGGCAACGCAGATGCCCGGCGTCCAGCGCGGCGTCTGGGGCATCGTCGTCCATTCGCTCGATCGCGACGAGCGCCTCTTCGAGCTGAACCCGCGCACGCTGCTCGTTCCTGCCTCGGTCGCCAAGCTCGCGGCCGTCGCGACGGCTGCTGAAGCCGTCGGCTGGGACTATCGCTACGAGACCACGTTGAAGGTCACAGGCCCGATCAGAGATGGCGTTCTGGCGGGAGATCTGCTGGTCGCCGGATCGGGCGATCCGACGATCGGCGGCCGGGCCGGAGAGGACCTTTCGAGCTGGGTTGCGGCACTCAAAACGGCGGGCATCCGCCGCATCGACGGCCGGATCATCGGCGACGACGACGCGATCGAGGAGCCGCGGCCGCAGCTGGCATGGGCATGGGACGATCTCGGATATCCGGCGGGGGCGCTGTTTGGCGCGCTCAATTTCGGCGAGAACCGCATGACCGTCACGGTGACCCCGGGTCTGTCGACCGGGGCGCCAGCGGCGATCACCGTGGACCCGCAAGCCGCGGCGCGACCGCTCTCGAATCGCGTCGCGACCGGCGCCGCGGGCACATCGCAGTTGATCTGGCCCGAGCAGCGGCCGGGCGATCCGTTTCTGACAGTGGCCGGGTCGATTCCCGCCGGCGCCATGCCGGCGCGTCTGACCGTTGCGGTCGGCAACCCGACGTTCTGGTTCGCCAGCGTGCTGCGCAACCGTCTTCAGCGCGAGGGCATCGAGGTCACCGGCGAGGAGTGGGACATCGACGACGTGATGCCGCCACCCGATCGTGTGCACGCCGAAGTGGTCTATACGCACCGCTCCCGGCCGCTGCGTGAGATCGTCCAGCCGCTGCTGAAGGAAAGCATCAATCTGTATGCGGAAGCAGTGATGCGGTTGAACGCGGCGTCCGGTCAGTTGCCGACGAATGACGCGGCGTTGGAGGGTTTCGGGAAACGGCTCGCCGCATGGGGCATTGCGCCCGCGTCTCTGCAGGTTATCGACGGCTCGGGACTTTCGCGGCGGGACACCGTCTCGGCGGAAACGATCCTCGCCGTCCTGCAGCACATGTACGACGCGACCGGCGCGTCACCGTTCATGACCGCTCTGCCGATTGCCGGGGTTGACGGTTCGTTGAGCGAGCGCATGCGCAACACGGCTGCCGCGGGCAACGTGCGGGCAAAGACGGGAACGATGTCGAATATCCGGTCGCTGGCCGGCTATGTAAAGACGGTCGACGGCGAGATGCTCGCGTTCGTGGTCATGGTGAACAACTTCGAAGGCACAGGCAGTGCGGCGAATCTGGCGCTCGACGCCATCGCGGTGAGACTGGCCACGTTCAGTCGCCGCCTGGGCGGCGGTTCCGCCCGGTAGCTATTGAAGTGTGAGGACGTGCCGGCGCCACTCGGCTATCAGAGCGACTGTACGTGGCGGTAGCGACGGCTCCGCTGATCTTCGGTCTGACACTCCCGATTTCTGTTCATGTGCGCTGCAAACAGTGCTCGTTCCTCGAAATTTTCCCCGCGGGCGCGGCACAAACTGCTGGTTGCACAGCATTTTTTCCACGAGGCGCAGAAAAAAGTGCGCGTTGGCATCACAAAGCTTCGGAGGCGCAGATTTCGCCCCGGATCCGCGGAACAATTTGCCGACTGCCCGCAGTCTCAAGATCACGCGCGCGTCGTGTCGGCGGCGGGAAGCTCGAAGTAGAAGATCGCGCCACAGGCAGGCGCGGGGCGATAGCCGATCTTGCCGCCGAGCGACTCGATGATGCCGTAGCTCACCGACAAGCCGAGCCCTGTTCCCTGGCCCACCGGCTTGGTGGTGAAGAACGGCTGGAACAGCTTTGTTTCATCCTCGGGTTTCACGCCTGGGCCCGTATCCTCGACCTCCAGCACGGACCAGTCGCCGCGATCGTAGGTCCGCATCGTCACGCGTCCTGGGATGCGGCTGCTGACCAGAATCGCCTGCTCGGCGTTGACGACGAAGTTGAGGACGACCTGCTGGAGCTCGGTGAGCACCGCCATCACCGGCTGCGTTGACCTGTCGTCGATCTGGAACTCGATGTCTTCGGACTCGAGGCGCCGCTGCCGCAGCTCGGCGACGGCGGTAATGACGTCGCCAAGGTGGATACGTGCGGCCGGGCCGGCCTGCTGTCGTGCGAACAGCGCCAGGTTGCGGATGATCGCGCAGGCACGAGAGCTCTCGCGCAGGATGATGTTCAAGTCGCTCTTGACCGACTCGGGAAGGTCGCGCTGCTGCAGCTGCAGCAGTTCGGCGAACCCGCTGATCGCCTGCAGCGGGTTGTTGATCTCGTGCGCGACGCCGGAGACGAGCTGGCCGACCGCCGCCAGCCGCTCCTGACGGATCACCTGCCCCTGCAGCGACTCGAGCTCCGTGCGCATCTGCCGCTCCTCGCCCATCTGCGCGTCGAGCTTCTCGCGCGTCGCGTTGAACCGACGGAGCATCGATTCGAATGCCACCTGCAATTCCGACAGCTCGCGTGCAAACATCTCCTTGCGCTGTATCGGCCCGAAATCACCGGCGGCAATTCGCTGCGCCGTCGCATCCAGGTGGCCCACGTTGTCGACCAGGCGATTGGACAGCGTCAACGCAATGAACAGCCAGCTGCCGACGGCAGCAAAGAGAATGATCAGACTGCGGGACCACAGCGACAGTGCACGGTCGAACGCCAGCGACCTGGGCAGGCCAACCAGCACGCGCCATCCGCCCTGGGGTGCAACGGCGTGGGCCCACATTCGATCGATACCGTCAGCGCCGCGCGAGCGGTAGGGAGCCCCGTCGGCGCGCGGCGATTCGGGCGCCCCCACGTCATCGCCCGCGCGCGCGAGGATGCGGCCGTCCGGCGCAGTGATGGTCACGACGCCACCGCGGGGCACGGGCGCGGCTTTCAAGGCGTCCGCCGCGCCGTCGGGATCACGGCTGATGAACGCGGCAATCGTCCGCGCCACCATCTCCGCCTGCTGACCGAGCTCGTTGCCGCGTTCACGCAGGCTCAACCAGCCTGACCACGTCACCGCGGCGAAGAGCGGCAGCAGCAGCAGAAAGATCGCGACAAAGAGCTGACGACGCAGCGACAGCACGGCGGGCATCGATCGGCGGGATGGTAACAGCTCCGGACTCACCGACCGCCTGAGGTGCTCGGCGACAGAAGTGGATCGAGCACACCGGCCTGGGCGAAGCCGGCGGCGCGCAGGACGCAGCTGTCGCAGTGGCCACAGGGCCGGCCTTCGGGGTCGGGGTCGTAACAACTGTGGGTCAGGCCGTAATCGAGCCCGAGCGCGATCCCGCGCGTGATGATCTGCGCCTTGGTCAGGTGCTGCAGCGGCGCGTGGATGCGAAACCGCTCGCCGTGGACACCACGCGCCGTCGCCAGCGAGGCGAGCTGCTCGAAAGCAGCAACGTATTCCGGTCGGCAGTCCGGGTAGCCGGAGTAGTCGAGCGCATTGACCCCGATGACGATGTCATGGGCGCCGAGGACCTCTGCCCACCCGAGCGCCAGTGCGAGAAATACCGTGTTACGGGCGGGAACGTAGGTCGAAGGTATGTCCGGCGCGTCAAGGGGACGATCTTTCGGCACCGGAGCGTTTGACGTCAGCGAGGAGCCGCCAAAGGCAGACAGATCGACGTCGAGCTCGATGTGCCTGACGACGCCGAGCGCGGCCGCGACCGCCCGCGCGGATTCAATCTCCTTCGCATGCCTCTGGCCGTAGCGGACGGTCAGCGCGTGCAGTCGAAACCCTTGCTCGCGCACGATGGCGCCGGCGGTGTACGAATCGAGGCCGCCGCTGAGGAGAAGAACGGCCCGCCTCCGCCCAGGCTTCGGCGACGCAGGCTCAGCGAGATCAGACTCCACGGGTGTCGGGAGGCCAGATGTATTTGTGCAGCTGCAGCTGCACGCGCACGGGCAGTCGATCGGCCAGCACCCATTCCGACAGCGTTTTCGGATCGAGCACGCCGTGAACCGGGGACAAATGAATGGCCGCGGCACGGTCCGCCAGCGCATGGCGGGCGATGGCGTCGCGCGCGTACTCGTAATCGGCGCGATCCTTGACGACGAATTTCACCTCGTCGCGAGGGCGCAGCCGGGTGAGGTTGTCCCAGTCCATGCGATCGGACTCGCCACTGCCCGGGCACTTGATGTCGAGTATGGTCACGACGGGATCGGGAACGCGCGCCGTGCTGCGATGCCCTCCGGTCTCCAGCAGCACCGTCTTGCCGCGCGCAATCAGCTCGTCCATGAGCGGGTAGACGCCTTCCTGCAGCAGCGGCTCGCCGCCGGTGACTTCGACCAGGGGGCATTCGTAACGCTCGACTTCCGCGAGTACGTCCTCGAGACGACGCTTGCTCCCTTCATGGAATGCGTACGGCGTATCGCACCACGAACAGCGCAGGTCGCACGCGGTCAGCCGGACGAACACACACGGCCGCCCGGCGTAAGTCGATTCGCCCTGCACCGAATAGAAGATCTCGTTGATGGTGACCAATCCCTTTTATTATCGATGACAGATCGCGGCGACGGGTCCGCCTTCGATGGACTCCACCTCCGGCGGGACCCGTCCTACACCATGGCGCTGAGGATCGGCACATCGGGCTGGAGCTATCCGTCGGGGAAGGGGACCTGGAACGGTCTCTTCTACCCGGCCACACGGTCGAAACGCGCCGGCACCCGCGACTTCGACGAGCTGCGCTTCTACGCAGAGCATTTCGATACGGTCGAGGTGAACAGCACCTTCTACGGCCAGCCGCGCGCCGACGTCGCGCGGACCTGGGTCGAGCGAACGCGTCCGGGGTTCGACTTCTCGGTGAAGCTGTATCAGAAATTCACCCACCCGAAGATGTTCAAGGAGGCGGCGCTCAAGCGCGCGCCGGGTGCGCAGGGAGCATTCCTCGACCTGCTCGCGGAAGTGACGCAGAGCGACATCGACGATTTCCGCAGCGGCATCGAACCGCTCGCCTCCGCCGGCCGGCTCGGCGCGCTGCTCGCCCAGTTCCCGCCAAGCTTCAAGGACTCGCCGGACACGCGCGAATACCTCGCGCAGCTGTTACGTGCGTTCGCTGACTATCCGGTGGCGGTCGAACTGCGGCACCGCAGCTGGAGTGACAACGTCGGCGAGACACTGTCGATGCTGAACGCATTCGACGCCGCCTGGGTCCAGATTGACGAGCCGAAGTTCCGCTTCTCGATCCGGCAGAATTACCTGCCCAACGTCACCGGCTTCTATTACATGCGCCTGCACGGAAGAAACGCCGCCGCCTGGTGGCGACACGAGAAGAGCGAGGACCGCTACAACTATCTGTACTCGGGCGAGGAGTTGAGGGAGTTCTCGGAAATCGCAACGGCCGCGAACGCGCTGGTGAAGAAGTCCTACCTCTATACGAACAACCACTTCTCGTCGAAGTCGGTCGTCAACGCGGTCATGCTGAAGGCACAGACCGGACAGCCGATCGAGGGCGAGTACCCGGCGGAACTGGTCGAGCGCTATCCGGAAATCGCGAACCTCGTCACTACTTCGCGGTCGCGCCCCGCCCGGGTTCCTTCACGGTTGCCCGTTTGATGACGTCTGGCACCTGCAGCTTCTGCACGACGTCCATGCCGGAAATCACCTGGCCGATGACCGCGTACTTGCCCTGGACCAGCTCCTGATACCGCGCCGGCCCGTTCAGGCAGATATAGATCTGTGAGTCCGCGTCTTTCGGATCGCCCGTGTGGGCCATCGCCACCGCGCCCAGCTTGTGCGGACGCTTGGGGCTGATTTCAGCCACGCCAACCGTGCGGCCGCTGCCGCCAGAACCCCACACGGCCTTCTTCGTCATGTCCCGCGTCAGCGGATCGCCGAACTGCACGACAAACCCCGGAACGACGCGGTGAACGCGCAGACCGTTGTAGAAGTTGCGGCGCGCCAGCGTCAGGATGTGCTCGACCGACTTCGGCGCCTCGTTCGGGTACATCTCCATCTCGATGGTGCCCTTGTCGGTCTCGAAAACGATGATCGGAAGCGTTGGCGAGGAGCCACGGCCGCGGCTGCCTGAACTCTGGGCCGCCAGTCCTGCACCCACCGCCGTCGCGACCACCAAGACCAGTCCAATGAGCCGTCTCATGTGTCCTCCCAGCAACAATTCAATATATCCGTTCGTGGCGCGTAGAGTGCCGGGTCCGCGCGGGAACCGCACGCGGAACCCGGCCTACAACGAGCGCCCTGGCGAAGACGCAACCCCGATCCGCGGGCATTCGACGGCAATGACGCAGCTCCCGCACCGCGGTGACAGCGGGCGGCAGACATTCTGACCCCACGTCACGAGGTACAGATTGATCAACGGCCACCACCTCTGATCCGTCGCGCGATAGAGCGCCTGCTCGGTTTCTTCGGGCATCCTCGTCTGCACCCACCCGAGGCGGTTCGAAATCCGGTGCACGTGTGTGTCCACGCAGATGTTGCGGCCGCTCTTGAAGCCGACGATCATTACCAGATTCGCCGTCTTTCGTCCGACGCCCGGCAGCGTCATCAACTCTTCCATCGTCGACGGCACGCGTCCGCGACAGCGTGACATCAGGATCTCGCAGCATGCTTTCACGTGTCGCGCCTTGTTGCGATAGAAGCTGACAGGGTAGATCAGCCGTTCGATCTCCCTGACCTCGAGTCGCGCCGTCGTCCGCGGCGTTCGCGCCCGCTTGAACAGGCGCGTGGAGGCCGCATGCGTCGCCGCGTCCTGGGTGCGAGCGGAAAGAATGGTGGCGATCAGAATCTGAAAAGGATCCTCGGACTGCTCTGCCGAGATCTTCTCGACGGCGGGCAGATCCAGGCCGCTGATGACGCGGCCAAGCGCACGCATCACCCTATCGACACGGCGGGGAGAGGGCGTGTGGCGCCTCAAGACACCGGCGTCAACGGCGACTGCCCGGTGAGGACGGCGATTGCGTTCCGGACGGCGAGATCGGCCATAGCAGTTCGGGTTTCCATCGTCGCGCTGCCAAGATGCGGCGCCAGCACCACGTTCTCGAGCGTCATCAAATCGCGATGCACGTTCGGCTCGTCCTCGTAGACGTCGAGACCCGCGCCCGAGATGATCCCGTTCTTCAGCGCCCATGCGAGTGCCTTCTCGTCCACGACGGGCCCGCGCGACGTGTTGATCAGATACGCGGAGCGCTTCATGCGAGCAAGCGCCGCCTGATTGATCAGATGCCGTGTCTCTGGCGTGAGCGGACAGTGGATGCTGACGATGTCGGACGTGGCAAGCAGGCGATCGATCGGAATCGCGCCGCTGCCCGGGACGGCCTGCACATCCGAATGAATGACGCGGAGGCCGAACGGCACTGCCCTGGCCGCTACCGCGCGTCCAATGCGGCCGTAGCCGATGATACCGAGCGTCTTTCCGCTCAGCTCGGTGCCGAGCATGAAATCGAGAGCCCACCCCTTCCAGCCATCCCTGCGGATCAGTCGATCACCCTCGCTGACGCGACGGGTCACGTCCATGATCAGCGCCCAGGCCAGATCGGCGGTCGCCTCGGTCAGCACTTCAGGTGTGTTGGTCACGACGATCCCACGCGCGCTGGCCGCGGCAATGTCGATGTTGTTGTAGCCGACGGCGACGTTGGCAACCACCTTCAGGCCTGGTGCTGCATCCATGACATCCGGCGTGATCGCATCCGTCAGCAGGCAGACGATGCCCTGCTTGTCACGTACGCGGCTCAGCAACTGGTCCGGCGTCAGCGCGTCGCCGTCGTTGCGATCGACGTCGCACGCCTCCTCGAGAGTCGCGAGAGCGGATGATGGGATCCGGCGGGTCAGGAGGACTTTGGGCTTCAATGACCGTACGACTTGCAGTACCCGCAGTGATTACACGGCACGGCGGGCTCGATCACGCACGGGCCGCCAGTCTCGGAGCCTGCCGGGACGCCGAACTGTGCATGGCTGGCGTGCTGACGAGGCTCTATCGCGGTTACTCCGGTTGAAGCTGGACCCCACGAACCCACTGCATGCCTGGCAATGGCATCACGGACGATGGCGCGCAGTTCCTGCTCAGTCACTATTCCAGATCTACACGGTCGACGATGCCGATTATGGCGGCGTCGACCGGCGTCCCTTTGCGGCCGACCGCTTCTGCGGCGGCGCGGCCCTCGATGACGATCAGCACCTTTTCGTTCACGCCGGCGCCGACGGCATCAACCGCCAGGAGCGCCGCGCCGCGAGGTGTGTCCTCCAGCGTAACCGGCTGCACAAGAAGGAGCTTGGCGCCTTCGAACTTGCGATGTTTCTGGGTGGCGACGACCGTCCCAATGACGCGGGCAAGCGTCATGGCTTATTCACCGTCTCCCAGTGATCGACGATGCCGACTACGCCGGCGTCGGTCGGAACCTCAACCGGAAAGAACGGGAACGCCGCCTCTTTGCCCCGGACAAAGAACACCGTTTCACCGACTCCCGCTCCGACCGAATCGACGGCGACAAGAGTTCGTCCAGTTGCAGCGCCATCGGCGCCGATCGGCTGAAGGACGAGCAACGTGCGCCCGGCAAGGTTCTCGTCCTTGCTCGTCACCACGACGTCGCCGATCACTTTGGCGAGCTGCATCAGTCGCCCGCCGACACTTCCACCGCGTCGACAATACCGACGATGGCGGCGTCGACGGGGCAGTCCTTCATGCCGGACGCCATCCGGGCGGAACTGCCGCTGACGATCAACACAGTTTCGCCGACGCCCGCGTCAACGGTGTCCACGGCGACGAGGTAGGAACCTTCAGCTTTTCCGTGGGGGTCCATCGGCCGCGCCACCATCAGCTTGTTGCTGACCAGTCGCGGGTCTTTCCGCGTCGCGACGACCGTCCCGACGACACGCGCGAGAATCATCCTGCGGGGTGCGAATCAGGCCTTGGCGCCGGCGCTGGCTTTGCCAATCGGCAGCGCGTCTTCGAGGTTTGCGTGCGGGCGCGGAATGACGTGAACGGAGACCAGCTCACCAACGCGGCGCGCAGCCGCGGCGCCGGCGTCGGTGGCCGCCTTCACAGCGGCGACATCTCCGCGGACGATCGCCGTCACATAGCCAGCGCCGATCTTTTCCCAACCGACGAGCGTGACCTTGGCAGCCTTCACCATCGCATCCGCCGCTTCAATCATCGCGACCAGGCCCTTCGTCTCGATCATCCCGAGCGCCTCGCCCATAGATCTCCTGTCAGTCTCTGAATTGTTTTATCGCGTCGGCAATCAGGGCCGTGAGTTCGCCGTATGTTAGCCGAATTTCTCCGTCTCTGCTCAGGTTCTGCAGTCTCGTCGCGACGTCGGGAACGAGCCGGCCGTCGGCGGATTCGGGTGCCTCGAGCACCTGACAGAGCAACTGGTCCGCGTCCTGCTGCACCTCGGGATCGGTACACAGCGGCGCCGGCGCAGCGATGCCGTAGTAGCCGCGGAGGCCCTGCAGACGTTCCACTTCATCGCGTGAGATCAGGTGCTCGCGTCCCAGCAGCCTCGCGACCAGACTGATTTTGGCGAAGTGCTCGATCGTCTCCATCTTGTAGTACGCGCCCATCACCGATGGCCCGCACGTCACGGCGCCGTGATTGGCGAGCAGCATTCCGTCGTGCGCCTTGATGTACTTGCGGACCGCCTCTGGCAATTCCGCTGTTGACGGCGTTCCGTACTCGGCGATCGGAATGCTGCCAAGCGTGGTGATCACCTCAGCAAGGACTGCACGCGTCAACGGTATGCCGGCGACGGCGAAGCCCGTGGCAATCGGCGGATGTGCGTGGACGACGGCGTTCACGTCGGGCCGATTGCGGTAGATCTCGAGGTGCATCGGCAGCTCGGACGAGGCGTCGCGGTCGCCAGCGATCCTGTTCCCCTCGTAGTCGACGACCACCATCATGTCGGGGGTCATGAACCCCTTCGACACGCTCTTTGGCGTCGTCATCAGCCGCTTGTCGTCGAGGCGGGCGCTGATATTGCCGTCGTTCGACGCCACATAGCCGCGCGAGTACATACGGCGCCCGGCTTCGACGATGTCCGCCCGGATCTGTTCGTCGAGGCGGGCGTTCATGCTAGGCGGCGCGGTATTTGGCCCGACATTCTTCTGAACAGAAATAGTGCGTCTCGCCGTGGGACCTCAGAGACAGCGCCGCGCGGGGCGCGACGTAGGTGCCACAAACGGGATCACGAACGAGCTTCACCGACGCAGCGCGGCGGTCGGGACCGGCGGTGACATCGAGAATCCCATCGACGACGCGCCAGAAGGCTCGTGCGAGCAGCAGCACGGCGATGGTCAACAGCAGGATCCTGATCACTGGTTCGTCGTGCCTTGCTGCGCATGCGCGGCGGCGACCCCTTCGAGCGCCCGCCGCGCAGCCTGACCTTCGGGTGAATCGGGGGCAATCTCGACGACCTTCTTCCACTCGTCCGCGGCGGCCTTCAGATCTTCCTTGCCGAATGCCAGGACGATGCCCTTATTGAGGAGGGTCTTGGTGTGCCGCGGATTGAGGGCGAGCGATCGCTCGAACTGCGCCAGGGCTTCGTCGGTGCGATTGGTGTAGTAGTAGCTCACCCCGAGATCGGTGCTGACGTCGGGATCCTTCGGATTCAGCTTCAGCGAGCGCTCGTACGAGTCGATCGCGCCGGGCCATTGCTGAGCATCGAAGTAGATGTTGCCCAGCTGCGCGTAGTTGCTGGCGTTGTTCGGATCCTTCTGGATCGCGGCCTGGAGCTGCTGTACGCGAGCCTGATCGAGCGGAGGAGGTTGATTCGCGGCGGCCGGCGCGGCGGCTGGCGGCGCGGCGGCGGCCGGCGCAGGCGGCGCCGTTGACGACCGGCTTGCCTCCTGCGTCGCCAGCACCCAGCCGAGGATGACCCCGAAGCACATTCCGGCGACGGCGAACGCGATCGATTCCGTTTTCATCGAGCCTGCTCGATCTTAGTTCACGCCCAGTGTCCGCCGGAACCAGGCTCGCCCGGATGGGCGCAGACAGTCCCGAAGACTACGAAACACGCAAGAGGCTCAGATACTCACGGACACTGCGGTCCAGACCGACGAACAGCGCGTGGCTTATCAGCGCGTGGCCGATCGAAACCTCCTCCAGGTGTGGCAGCGTCCGGAACAGGACCAGGTTCTTCAAGTCGAGATCGTGCCCCGCGTTTATACCAAGACCAAGGCCGTGCGCACATTCGGCGGCCGCGGCATACAGCCCGAACGACTCCGCTGCCGCTGCAGCACCGCGTTCGTAGGCACGGGCGAACGGTTCCGTATACAGCTCGACCCGATCGGCGCCGGCGTCGAGCGCCCATCGGATCGGAGTTGCGTCCGCTTCGACGAACAGGCTCACCCGGATCCCGGCCCGCCGCAAATTCCTGACAACATCGCCAACAACGTCGCCTGGCGTGTCCGCGGGCCAGCCCGCCTGGCTTGTGATCTCACCAGGTTGCACGGGCACGAGCGTGCACTGCGTCGGGCGGACCTCGTGCACGAGCGCCACGAAGTCAGGCCGCGGGTCGCCCTCGATGTTGAACTCGGTGCCCGCACCCAGGTCCCGCAGCAGGGTGGAGACTTCGCGAACATCCGTTGCCGTGATGTGACGTGCGTCCGCCCGCGGGTGCACGGTGATGCCCGGCGCACCCGCCGCAACGCAGGCGCGGACCGCGTCGAGGACGGATGGAATACTGCCACCGCGCGAATTTCGGACAGTCGCGATTTTGTTGAGGTTGACGGAGAGTTTGATCATGAAAGGCAGAATGCAGAATGCAGAATGCAGGATGCAGTGCGGTCGCAACTGAATTCCGCATCCTGCAGACACGTCATACCGGCGCTCCGACGTGCTCTTTCACCGCATCGATGATGTCCTGTCCCCAGCGTCGGATCTGGTCCTGATCCTGGCCTTCGAGCATGACGCGGAGCAGCGGCTCCGTCCCTGAATAGCGCACCAGCAGACGTCCGTTTCCTGCGAGCCGCGTTTCGACGTCCTCGATCACCGCCGCCACTGCCGGAATCGTTTTGAGATCCACTTTCTGGTGGACACGGACGTTCAACAGGACCTGCGGGTAGGTCGTGAGCTCAGACGCCAGGTCAGCAAGGGACCGACCCGTGACGGCCATGGTGCGCAGCACGTTCAGCGACGTCGCGAGCCCGTCGCCGGTAAACAGGTAATCCGAGAAGATGACGTGGCCCGACTGCTCGCCGCCGAGCACGAGCCCGCGACGCAGCATCTCCTCCATCACGTACTTGTCGCCGACCTGGCAGCGGACCAGCCCGATGCCGGCGTCGCGCAGGGCGATCTCGAGGCCGATGTTGCTCATGACGGTCGCGACGATGGAGTCGCCCTTGAGACGCGCCTCGGCCTTGAGCTGCCTGGCGCACATCAGCATCACGGCATCGCCGTCGACAACCTGGCCACGGGCATCGACAAAAATCGCGCGGTCGCCATCCCCGTCGTAGGCAATTCCGACGTCGTAGCGACCTGCGAGGACGGTCTTCGCCAGCAACGCCGGCGCGGTCGAGCCGCAACCGAGATTGATGTTGCGGCCGTCGGGCTCGCAACCGATGCACGTCGTCTCGAAACCAAGTTCGCTGAAGACCCGCGGCGCGACGGTGGTTGTCGCCCCGTTCGCGCAATCAACAGCGATTCGCAAGCGCGCGGCGCGGAACTCGAGCGGCAGGATCTCGAGCAGGTGACCGACATACGCTGACCGGTAGTCAATCTGCTCGACATCTGCAACATGTCCCTGCGGAACGACCAGCGAACCGTCGGCAACGATCGCCTCGACCTGGCGTTCGAGCGCCTCGGTGAACTTTTCGCCCGCACCCGAAAACACCTTGATCCCGTTGTCTTCGAACGGATTGTGCGACGCGGAAATGACGACGCCGGCGGTGTAGCCCATTCGCGGTGTGAGGTAGGCGACTGCCGGTGTCGGAATGATGCCGGCGCTCGTCAGCACACCGCCCTGCGTGCTGATGCCATAGGCCAGTTCGCGTTCGATCCACGTTCCGGATTCACGCGTGTCGCGCCCGGCGAGAAACCTGGCCGATCCGTCGCTTCGCCGCAATGCACGCGCCAGGGCCGCACCGAGCCGTCGTACGGTGTTGACGTCGAGCGGATACTCGCCGGCCTTGCCGCGGACCCCGTCAGTCCCAAACAGCCCCGCCATGGTTCTCCTTATCGGCCGCGCGGCCGTGCCGGCCTGATCGTCACCGTGACGCGTACCAGGTCGACGCTTTTCAACCGTACATTCGGCTCGGATACGCCGACGCTGACCGTCTGGGCAATCGTGTTCGAAGCGCCCGCGACCGACACCGGCTCGGTAATCGCCGTCGTCGATCGTCCGACGGCAGTTTGAGGTCCGACAATCTCAACCGTCGCGGGTTCAGCCGTTCGGGTTGCGATCTCGTAGCCCGCCGCCGGATCACCTTCGACCTCTGGAATGACCGGAACGACTTTGGTGGCGGACGGCTCGAAATTCACGTACAGAGTGGACGGTGCGACCTGCAGAACGTCCACTCCGAATGGCGCCCGGACATCGGACGGCGACAAGTGAAAGAGGCGCTGCCCCGGTCGCGCTCCAGCGAGATCGACGACCGCAACCAGCTCGCCGGTCGCAATGCGGCTGAGACGGCCTGAAGAGCCGCGGACGCGGACGTCAACGACGTCCGGCGGCTCACCAACCGTTTCCAGCTGCGCGGGCATGTTGGTGAATTCGAGCGGAATCCTGAGGGCGCGCTCGACAATCTGCTCTCCGGCCACGATCAGCCAGAGAAGGGCGGCCACCGCAATCGACATGATCTTCAGCCCGATGTGCCGCAGACCGACGATGGCCATCAGACAAGCGTCCCCTTGGCGTCGGTGCGCCGCAGCCGACCACGCCGTCGTCCGCCGAGCAGCGCGCGGAGACGCAGCCGCAGTGCGTCCGCCGACAGTCCGCGCTCCAAATCGCCGGCAATCGCAATCGAGATCGTGCCCGTTTCTTCCGACACGACCACGGCGACTGCGTCATTTTCTTCGGTGAGGCCGATCGCCGCGCGATGACGCGTGCCCAGCTCGCGGCTGACGCGGGGGTTGACCGATAACGGCAGAAAGCACGCTGCCGCGGCGACACGGTCGCCTTGAACAATCGCGGCGCCGTCGTGCAAGGGCGATCCAGGCTGGAAGATCGTCGCCATGAGGTCATAGGTGACGGTGGCGTCGAGCGGAATGCCGCCTTCGATGTAGTTGCGCAGTCCAATCTGACGCTCGACCACCATGATCGCCCCGATGCGCCGGGCCGACAGCGTCGTCGCCGCCGTGACGAGCTCTTCGAGCGTTTCGTCGGTGCTCGTTGCGCGCTCGAAATAGCGGAAGAACGGCGCCCGCCCGAAGTGAGCGAGGGCCCGACGGATGTCCGACTGGAACAGCACGATGATCCCGAAGACGACATACGCGGCCAGGTTGCGAATCACCCAGTTCACGGTTTCGAGCTGCAGCCATTCGGACAGGAAGAAGAGGCCGATCAGGAAGGCTGCGCTGAGCGCCATCTGCACCGCACGCGTACCGCGGATGAGCAGGAGAAGCTCGTAGATGAGGAACGAGACGAGCCCGATATCGAGCAGATCCCACCACGAGAGCGTCGGCCGGCGCAGCAGTTCAGCAAGCGATTCCAAGCGGTAACTCAGCCGCGATGATACTTCCGAATTTCGTCGCTCACCCGCACCACCTGAACCATTTCGCGGACCGCATGCACGCGCACGATGTGCGCGCCGGCGAACACTGCGGCAGCCACTGCAGCGGCAGTCGCCCAGTCGCGCGTCGATGCGGGAATCTCACTGCCGAGCGGGCGCGTCAGAAATCGTTTGCGTGACGGACCGACGATCAACGGGCGGCTGAGCTCGCTGAATTCGTCGAGACGAGCGAGCGCCTCATAGGTGTGCGCCGCCTCCTTGGCGAAGCCAAGACCCGGATCGACAACGATCCGCTCGGCAGCGATGCCCGCGGCGGTGGCGAAAGCGATGCTCTCGCGCAGCTCGTCGAGCACTTCGTCGACGACGTCGTGATACGTCGCCTCCTTGTACATGTCCTTGGAGCGGCCGCGGGTGTGCATCAGGACGACCGCAGCACGACGTCTGGCGACGACGGTGGCGAGATCGGGTTCGTAGCGCAGGCCGCTGATGTCATTGACCACCGTGGCGCCAGCGTCGATGGCGGCATCCGCCACTGCGGGCTTGTAGGTGTCGATCGAAATCGGGACCTTCACGCGTGCGGACAGCCCGTCAATCACCGGGACGACGCGCCGACGTTCCTCGTCCTGCGCGAGCGGCTCTGCGCCGGGGCGTGTCGATTCTCCGCCGACGTCGAGCAGATCGGCGCCGTCAGCGACCATCTGCACACCGGCGTCGACCGCTCGCTGCGGATTCAGCAGCTGGCCACCGTCGGAGAAGGAGTCGGGCGTCACGTTGATGATGCCCATGATCAAGGTGCGCTCGCCGAGCGCGAGCGTGCGGCCGTCGGGTAAGGAAAGGGAAAAGCGGCGGCGGGGATGCACTGGACCGAGGCTATCAAATGCAAAATGCAAAATTCAAAATGCAAAGGGAAATGCAAAAGGAAACGCAAAGACTCCGTACAAAGCAAAGGGGTGACAGGCACTCGCCTTCACCCCTTTTGCATTTTGCATTTTGAATCTTGAATTACCGACTCGGCTTCATTCCTGCGTCACCGGGCGCGGCGGTGTCAGCGGCGGCACAATCGAGGTGCTCGGACGCTCTTTCGCCGGCTTGGCCTCGCGCGGCGGCGGCACGGTGGCCGGGCCGGAGGCGGTCGGTTCGTCGAGTGGCAGCCCGGCGCAGATGCGTTTCACCTGCTCGGCGTCGAGCGTCTCGCGCGTGAGCAGCGCATCCGCCATGTCCGTCAGCCGCTGCTTGTGCTCGGTCAGAATGGTCTGGGCGCGGGCGTAGTTGTCGGTGACGAACCGCTTGACTTCCTGATCGATCCGCAGCGCCGTGTCCTCGCTGTAGTCCTGATGCTGCGCAATTTCGCGTCCGAGGAAGATCTGCTCTTCCTTCTTGCCGAAGGTAAGTGGGCCCATCGCGTTGCTCATGCCCCACTCACACACCATACGGCGAGCCAGGTCGGTCGCCCGCTCCAGATCGTTGCCGGCGCCGGTGGTGACGCTGCCGATGGTGACCTCTTCGGCAATGCGGCCGCCGAGAAGGATCGCGATCTGATCTTCGAGGTATTCCCGCGAGTAATTGTGCTTCTCGTCGATCGGCAGCTGCTGCGTCAGGCCGAGCGCCATACCGCGCGGAATGATCGTCACCTTATGGATCGGATCGGCGTGCGGAAGCATCACGGTGAGCAGCGCGTGTCCGGCCTCATGAATGGCGGTGACGCGCTTCTCGCCCTCGCTGATGATCATGGAGCGCCGCTCGGCTCCCATCAGCACCTTGTCCTTCGCAAACTCGAAATCGAGCATGCGAACGGCCTTCTGGTTGTAGCGCGCCGCGTTGAGCGCTGCTTCGTTCACCAGGTTGGCCAGGTCTGCACCTGAAAATCCGGACGTGCCGCGAGCCAGGATGGCGACATCGACGTCCTCGGACATCGGAATCTTCTTCGTATGGACGGCCAGGATGCCTTCACGTCCCTTGACGTCCGGCCGGTTGACGACGATGCGGCGGTCGAATCGACCCGGACGCAGGAGCGCCGGGTCGAGCACGTCGGGACGGTTGGTCGCAGCAACGAGGATCACGCCTTCGTTCGACTCGAAGCCGTCCATCTCGACGAGCAGTTGATTGAGCGTCTGCTCGCGTTCGTCGTGCCCGCCGCCGAGCCCGGCGCCGCGGTGCCGGCCGACGGCGTCGATCTCGTCGATGAAGACGATACAGGGCGCATTCTTCTTGCCCTGCTCGAACAAATCGCGCACGCGCGACGCACCGACGCCGACGAACATCTCGACGAAGTCGGAGCCGCTGATGGAGAAGAACGGCACGTTGGCTTCGCCAGCCACTGCCCGCGCCATCAGCGTCTTGCCCGTTCCCGGCGGGCCCATCAGGAGGACTCCCTTGGGAATCCGGCCGCCCAGCTTCTGGAATTTCTGCGGCTCGCGCAGGAAGTCGATGATCTCCTGCAGCTCGTCCTTTGCCTCGTCTACGCCGGCGACGTCCTTGAACGTCACCTTCTTCTGGGCACTCGAGGAAAGCTTCGCCTTGCTCTTGCCGAACGACAGCGCCTTGTTGCCGCCGCTCTGCATCTGCCGCATGATGAAAATCCAGAACGCGACCATCAACAGAATGGGTGCGTAGCTGAGGAAGAACTCGGCCCAGGGTGTCTCGCTGACCGACTCGGCCGTCACCTTGACGCTTTCCTTCAGCAGGTCGTTGACGAGACCGTCGTACTGCAGCGGCGCGACGGTCCTGAACTTCCCATCGCCGTCAACGAGCGTCCCCGTAATCACGTCGCGCGCGATCGTGACCTCGGCGACCTGTTTCGCCGACACCTTGTTCATGAACTCGGTGAAGGTGAGTTCGAGCGGGGGTTTCTGGAAGGACGTCGACAGGTGCCACACCAGGGCCCCGATGACGACGAGGACCATCCAAAAGACCAGACTCCTCAGGGTCGAATTCAAGACACTCCTCCCCACGCCCCCCACTTCGCCGCATTCCGAGGCGAAGACAGGTCAAAGACCAAGATTACCATCACCGCTTTCGTACTAAGACCAGTTTTCCGCGCCGAAGTTCCAGGCGCGCGGCCGGCAGGTCCGCCCCGGTTGAGCTCTCGTGAAGAATGTCGGCCGCCAGCTCGACGTGCTCCAGTGTCACTTCGCGCAGCCCGGAGACATCCCGTAGCGCCTTGAGAAGCAGCCGACGGCGGATCGGCGCCGGTTCGGCGCGCAGTTCTGCGGCCGGAAAACTGACCCCGCCGGCCTCGGGAAGCGCCAGCTCGCGGTACCGCCGCTCCGCCATCTCGTCCAGCCACGCTCCGTCGTCCCTGGCAAGGGCCGCTGCGCGGGCAATCGAACCACTCGTCGGACCCCCGTAGGCAGCATCGAGTTCGGGAATTACGCGGTGCCGGATGCGATTCCGCGGGTTGTCCAGCTCCGCGTTCGACTCGTCTTCGACCCAGCACTCCCCGAGTGCCTCGAGGTGATCGCGCAGATCGGCGTGTGACACGTCCAGCAAGGGCCGGATCAGCGCATCGCGACGTGGATAGATGCCTCCGAGACCCACGAGCCCGGCGCCGCGAGCGAGCTTCAGGAGGAAGGTTTCCGCCTGGTCGTCCCGGGTGTGACCGACCGCAATCCGGCTCGCCTCCATGTCCGCGGCGGTGCGGTGGAGGAAGGCATACCGTGAGCGACGCGCCGCATCCTCGACGCTCAATCGCTCGCTCGTCGCATACTCCCTGACGTCCACCTCGCCGACGACGATCGGAAGCGTCAGTCGATCGGCAAGGGAGCGGCAGAACTGTTCGTCACGGTCGGCAGTTGGACGAAGCCGATGATTGAAATGGGCGAGTCCGGCAACAAAAAAACCACCGTTGTGCGCGAGCTCGCGCAGGACGAAGGTGAGGCCCACGGAATCGGAGCCCCCCGACAATGCGATGAGCACACGAGTACCGGCGGGGCACAAATCGTGGCGACGCATCGTCCGGCGAACCTGTTGGAGAAGTGCGTTCAACGCCCAACGTGCCAACTGCCAACTCCCAAACTGCTCCCGTGCTGGCCGTTGGGAGTTGGGCGTTGGGGACTTGGAAGTTCTGAATGCCGGAGGGCGGACTCGAACCGCCGACCCCGCGCTTATGAGACGCGTGCTCTAACCGGCTGAGCTACTCCGGCAGGAATTTTTGATTGTATCAGGCAGAGCCGGCCTCGATGACCGCCGCAGCGAGGAGCGGAATGAGGATTTCGTGGTGTCCGATGAGTGAAATTCCAGTGCCGCCAGTACCGGCAACAGGGCGTGTCACCACGTTCGTCTGCGGCCGGTACAAACGCAGGAAGTCGATATTGACCGTTGTCAGTCCATCGAGGCTGGCGCCCCGATTGCGCGCGAGCGCGACGGCTTTGAGAAACACTTCCGGCAGGATCACCGCGGAACCGGCGTTGATATAGACGCCGCCCTTCAGCCGCGCCACGCAGGACGTGAAGTAGCGGAAGTCGCGGAGGCTGACGTCGCCGATTGCTGCACCCGACGCGGCAGGATGCATGTGGATGATGTCGGTACCGAGCGCGACATGCACCGTGACCGGAACACCCAGTTCGTATGCCGACGCCGTCAGGCTCAGGTGACGATACCGCGCGCCTTCGTCGGAGAGGTATCGACCGACAGCCTGACCGAAACCGAGCTTCTGGTCGGCGGCTTTGCGGATGACTTCGTTCAGCCCGCGCCCTGTTTCGTCCGCCATGCCGAATCGGCCGGGTCCCAGCGACTCGTCCACATCCTCCGACGTTGCGCCCGCCAGCGCTACCTCGAAATCGTGAATGACGCCGGCACCGTTCATCGCCAGCGCAGACACGAAGCCGCGCCGCATCAAATCGATGACGACTGGAGAGACGCCCGTCTTGATGACATGGGCGCCGACGCCCCAGATGACGCCGGCATCGCGGCGCCGCGCCGCGACGATGGCGTCGACGACGCGGCGAACATCGTGCGCGCCGAGGATGGCCGGCAGCGCGTCGAGCCATTGCTTGAAGGTCGCGCCGGCCTTGACTGGCTGCGCAAAGTCCTCCACGCGCGCCTTGCTCCGCCGGCTGTCGAGCGCGTAGGTGCGCACGCCGGACAGATCGAATTCCTCGTAGGGAAACGCCATGTTCGCCTACGTTACACGATCAGCATCGCATCGCCGTAGCTGTAAAACCGATATCTTTCAGCGACGGCATGACGATACGCCGCGAGCACACGTTCGCGTCCGGCAAACGCCGCAACCAGCATCAGCAGCGAGGAGCGTGGCAGGTGAAAATTTGTCACGAGACCGCTGACGATCTGAAATGAATGCCCGGGCCGGATGAAGAGGCCCGTGCGTCCCGACGCCGGTACGACGCGGCCATCCTCGATCTGCAGTGACTCCAGCGCCCTCGTCGTCGTCGTGCCTACGGCGATGATGCGGCGACCGTCGCGACGTGCGTCGGTCAATGCATCCGCAGCCTCCGGACCGACGCTGATGGCTTCGGCATCGACAACATGTTCTTCAACCGTATCGGTGCGGACAGGCTTGAACGTGCCATATCCGACGTGAAGGGTGATCTCGACGATCTGAATGCCGCCCGATCGCAATGCGGCGAGCAGTGCATCCGTGAAATGGAGACCTGCAGTTGGTGCAGCCACCGAGCCGCGATCGCGTGCGTAGACCGTCTGGTAACGCTCCCTGTCTTCCGCCCGGTCGTCGCGCCGGATGTACGGAGGAAGCGGGATGTGTCCGATCCGATCGATGGCGGACTGCACGTCGGTAGTACCACCCTCGGACCACAGACGTATCTCGCGGCGACCAAAAAAGTGACGCGCCAAGACCTCACCGTGCAGCTGAATGCCGTCGGCTTCAAAAAGCACCCGGGCGCCCGGTTTCATTTTCTGGCCGGGATGCATCAGGCACTCCCACAGCTCTGAACTTCCAACTTGCAACTTCCCACTTCCAATGCGTTCGTTGGGAGTCCGGGAATCGGATGTTGGAAGTTTCCCGATGAGCAGGCACTCGACTTCGCCGCCGCTCGGCACGCGGCGGCCGAGCAGCCGGGCAGGAAAGACGCTGCTGTTATTCAGGACGAGCAGATCGCCGGCTCGAAGAAAATTCCCGAGATCCCGGAAGACGGCGTCATGCACGACACCCGAATTACGGCTGAGTACAAGGAGCCGGGAGCCCCCACGGTCTTCGGACGGCTCCTGCGCAATCAATTCTTGAGGTAGGTCGAAGTCGAAATCCGAGACATTCATTCGAATGCGCGCCGTCAAGGCTATCAGCTGAGACTGGCCGGTCGCTTGCAGCCCGCCCACCGGATGTACGACGTGGTGATTGTGGGCGGCGGACCGGCCGGTCTGAGCGCGGCGCTTGTTCTCGGTCGCTGCCGTCGCCGTGTGCTGGTCTGCGATTCAGGAGCGCCGCGGAATGCCAGAGCCGCCGCGCTGCACGCCTTCCTTACCCGCGACGGCACGCCGCCGCTGGAGCTGCTGCAGCTGGGACGCGCTGAATTGAGCCGATATGACATCGACGTTCGCCAGGCCACGGTGACGAGCGTGGAGCCGGCGGCGGCGCAGTTCACCATCACGATCGACGGCGCAGAGCGAGTGACGACCCAGGCGGTGCTTCTCGCTACCGGCGTCGCCGATCAACTCCCGACGATACCTGGTCTGCAGGAGTGCTACGGCATCAGCGTTCACCACTGTCCTTACTGTGATGGATGGGAGCACCGTGACGAGCCGCTTGCCGTGCTGGGCAGCGGCCGCGGCGCCGCCGGCCTCGCCATGTCACTCAAGACGTGGAGCGACCGCATCACCCTGTGCACGAATGGCGTCCCGCCGCGCTTGCAGCGAACGCAGCACGAACAACTCGCGGCGCTGCAGATCCCTGTGCGGCGCGAACGTATCCTCCGTGTGGAGCATGAGCGCGGACACGTCACGCACCTGGTGTTGAAGGACGCGGAAGCGGTCATGTGTGGCGGCGTATTCTTCGCCTCGACCCAGGCGCAGCAGGCGGATTTTGCCAGGCGGCTCGGCTGCGAGTTCACCCGCGGCGGCACGGTGAAGACCGACCATCTTGGCAAGACATGCGTTCCACGCGTGTATGTCGTCGGCGACGCCTCGCGCGACGTGCAGTTTGCCATCGTGGCCGCGGCGGAAGGCGCCAAGGCAGGCGTGGCAATCAACAAGGCGCTGCAGGCGCAGGCGGGTCTGGCCGTGCGTCAGGAGAGCTGACGTGGCTGAGCCGATTCGGCACGTGTCCGCACGCAGGGGTACCGCTACCGGCAAGACGACGATTGTCGACGCCGATCTCAGCGTCCGCAGCGTCGCGCTGACGATCCTTGCGTTTGTCGCGGTGATGTACGCGTTGAGCTGGGCCCAGGAGGCATTCATTCCGATTGTCTTGAGCATCCTGATCAGCTACGCGCTCGAGCCGATCGTGGCGACGTTTACTCGGGCACATGTGCCGCGCATTCTAGCCGCGGCGCTCGTGGTCGCGCTGACCGGCGGATCATTGGCATACGGCGCCTACTCGCTGTCGGATGATGCGACGGCGATCGTCGCGCAGCTGCCCGACGCGGCAAAGCGACTCCGCCGCACGCTCCAGCGGGATGGCGGAACGCCTGATGCCATCGAGCACGTGCAGCAGGCGGCGAAGGAACTGCAGAAAACGGCGGACCAGACGACGGTCAGCAACCCCGCACCGGCAGGCGTGACCCGCGTGCAGATCGAAGAGCCCGCAATCAACGTGCGCCAGTACATCACGTGGGGGTCTGCCAACCTGATCGCGTTCGCCGGGCAGGCAACGCTGGTTTTCTTCTTCGTCTTCTTTCTGCTGGCGTCGGGCGACCTGTTCAAGCGCAAGCTCGTGAAACTCGCGGGGCCGTCGCTCGAAAAGAAGAAGATCACCGTCCAGATTCTCGACGAGATCAACCGGCAGATCGCGCGCTTCCTGTTCGTCCGCGTGTCGACCAGCGTCCTTGTCGGCGTGGCGACATGGCTGGCGTTCTGGGCCGTCGGGCTGAAGCAGGCGGCGTTGTGGGGCGCTGCGGCCGGCGTGTTCAACTCGATCCCGTACTTTGGTCCGGTCATCGTCGCGGCTGCAACCGCGGTGATTGCGTTTCTGCAGTTTGGAACGCTGGCAATGGCCGCGTACGTGTCCGGCATCTCGCTGGCCATCACGAGCGTCGAGGGCTGGCTGCTGACGCCATGGCTGACGAGCAGAACCGCACGGACCAACGAAGTGGCGATCTTCGTCGGGCTGATCTTCTGGAGCTTCGTCTGGGGCATCTGGGGCACGCTGCTGGCCGT